>Ga0105100_10002276_pt1 | contig 11230 bp, 9 predicted proteins | sample PPLLak12cMay2015_2_FD_87033 | JGI IMG/M metagenome (GOLD analysis project Ga0105100, IMG submission 87033) | Freshwater sediment microbial communities from Prairie Pothole Lake near Jamestown, North Dakota, USA - PPLs Lake P8 Core (1) Depth... | ecosystem: Environmental > Aquatic > Freshwater >... | reverse complement strand
TTGCCCGTATTGAAGCAGTTTTCAGCCCCCTTGTGCAGAATGCCGGGCACCTTGTCCCTGGGGCGAAGGTGCTTCATGTGCAGCATGATGTAGGGGATGTCGATATCCATGGGGCATCCATGGGCGCAGCGGCCGCAACCCGTGCAAAGCCAGGGGAATTTCGAGTCCACCACCTCGTCGACCATGCCGAGGGCGAGCATACGAAGGACCTTGCGCGTATCAAACCCTTCCATTCCCGGCGTGCCGGTGATGGGGCAGCCGTTGGTGCATGTTCCACAGGTCATGCACAGGTTGAGGTTATATTTCCCGATTTCTTCCTGCACGGCGTCGGGAAGCTTTTGAGGTACGACAGCAGCTTGCATGGTGTTCTCCTCGAACCAATCGGATTATTGCCGGCTATCAAGGATCCAAGCTCGGGTTCTCCACAGTCGCCGGGAAGCATACAGGGATCCAACCGGTTTCCATAATGACCACAACATACGGCTCATCTATCCCCTGCCAGAAGGAGGCACAAGGGGGCTTCACTTTTCCGCAGGCAATGCCAGGCTTCAGATTCCAACCCCGCCTTCTTTTCGCCCCTTCACGCATGATACGAACCTCTGAAGCGCGTCCAAAAAGCCTCACGAAGATGTCCCCTCCCGGCTTTCGCCGGGGCCATCGGCTCCTCTCCTTCGGGCTCCGGGCCCCGGCCATGCCGGGAATGACGATTGGCGATGAGGCCATTCATGAGACTCTCATCGATACTCATGGAGGATGAGAGTTTGCATTTTGTGAAGGTCTTCTGGATTCCGGCTTGAAGACTGCCGGAATGACGTCTGAAGCGGCATCTACGTCCGTCATGCCGGCGAAGCTTGTCCCGGCATGCTTCAAGCCGGGAGCCGGCATCCGGGGTGTTTAGAGAAACGCCACTATTCAACCTCAACGAGTATATCTAAACCTGGGGTCTGGGGAGCAGTCCCGCCCGCTCCATGATTTCGGGCACCTTCTGCTCCCATTCGATAGCCATGATGTGAAAGCCTCGAACCCCTTTCACCTCTTTGAGCCGCTGAATGCTCTCGACACAGATCTTGATCCCTTCTTCCGCCTGCTTTTCCTTGGGGACACCGGCCATGCGCTTGATGATCTCATCGGGCACATCCATGCCGGGGACCTTGTTTTTCATGTAACGGGCCATGCCCACGGACTTCATGGGCGTGATGCCGGCCATGATGGCGACTTTTTCATCGAGGCCCCGGTCCCGGACCCCCTGCATCCACAGTTCAAACTTGTCCAGGTTGTAGATGCACTGAGTCTGAATGAAGTCGACGCCGGCATTCACCTTTTTGGCCAGGCGCGCCACGCGGAGCTCGAAAGGATCGGCAAAGGGGTTGGCGGCGGCCCCTATGAACATCTTGGGGGGACCGTCCAGCTTTTCTCCGCCCTGGAATCTGCCCTCGTCCCGCATTGTGCGGACCATATCCAACATCTGGACGGAGTCGATATCGTGCACGTTGGCCGCCATGGGATGGTCGCCGAAACGGGGATGGTCACCCGAAAGACAGAGCATGGTGTCTATCCCGAAAGAATAGGCTCCGATGATGTCGCTCTGCATCGCCAGGCGATTCCTGTCCCGGCTGACCATCTGGAGAATCGGGTTGAGCCCCATCTGCCGGATGATGATGCACGCTGCGAGACTCGACATCCGAACCATGGCTGTCTGGTTGTCGGTGACATTGATGCCGTCAACGCTGCCGCGGAGCATTTCTGCCTTCTCCCTGACCTTGTCGGGAAGCGCCCCGCGGGGCGGTCCGCATTCCGAAGTCACGGCCAGGTGTCCCGCTGCCAAGATCTTTTCCAGTATGCTTTCGGTCTTCATCATGCCAGATCCTCTCTCACAATTTTACGCGGGCCGCCACCTCTTCCAGTACGCCAGTCCTTGGCCGGAATGTTTTCTTCGTACTGCTCCGTCATCCCCAGGGCTTTCAACCGATCCCAAATGAGCTGCCAGGCACAGTCGATGTCGGGATCCACCTCGCATTTGCCCTTGGTGGAGCCCCCACAAGGTCCGTTGAGCAGCTGTTTGGAACAGCGCGCGATGGGGCATACGCCGGCTGTGACCCCGAGGACGCAATTCCCACAGCCCTGGCATCGCTCAGCCCAGACGCCCTGCCTCTCCGAAGCGCCCATGAACGTGGTGTTCACGGCGGGAAACACGGGCTTGTCCTGAAAACGGCGCGCCACTTCCTGGATTCCACACCCACAGGCCATGGACATAACCGCGTCCGCCTGGTCGATTCGGGAGACCAGCTCTTCCACATACTCCGGATCGCACTGTCTCTCGAGGGTGATCTCCTCGATTTCAATGGGCTTGCCCTCTTTCGCGAAACGCATCTGGAGGGCGGATGACAGGAGACCCACTTCTTTGCGGCCTCCCGCCGCGCACACCGTGACGCACTCGTTGCAGCCGAGCAGAAGGATGCGCCGGAAGGGACGCAAGTACGCAATGAGCTCTTCCATCGGTTTTCGTTCGGCAGTGATCATCTTCTCAATCTCTCCTTTGCTGGATCTCAGCTTGCAGCCCGTTGCGCTGCTTCGCTGGTCGCCGTCTTGACAGGATTGGGGCCGAGCAGAAGGATCTTCTCCGTGAACTCGGTGGCGATCTGACCGAATCGCTCCCCCATTCCCGCGGATGCGGTGAACATCTCCACGCGCTCTCCTTCAAATCCGATATCATCCAGGAGCTTCCTGACGTAATCGACGCGCTTGGCTGCTCGTGTGTTGCCCTCTCTGAAGTGGCAATCTCCCTCAAGACAACCGCCGACCATCACCCCGTCGGCCCCTTTCTCCAGGGCCTTCATGATGTGAATGGCATCGACTTTTCCCGCGCACGGCACCCGAATCACCTTCACACTGGGGGGATACTGAACTCTCTGGGTGCCCGCCATGTCCGCGGCCGTGTAGGCACAGTAATGACAGCAGAATGCGACAATGACCGGTTCAAACTTATCCATCACGCGATCCTTTCAAAAAGTCCGTCGAGTTTGGCCAGGATCTGGTCGTCCTCGAACTGCATGAGCTGTATGGCCTTGGCCGGGCACTCCGCAGCACACACGCCGCAGCCGCGGCACTTGGCCGGATCAATCTCGGAGAATCCGTCGGCGTTGATGAAGGGGACGTCGAAGGGGCACGCCCTCACACAGACGAGGCAGGCGGCACACTTGCCGGTGTCGACGGTGGCCACCGCCGCGGCCAGGCTGAGGCTATCCCGTGCGAGGAGAGTCTGAGCGCGGCCGGCCGCAGCCTGAGCTTGCGTGATGCTCTCCCGGATCCCCTTGGGAGAGTGGGCCGTACCCGCCACATAAAAACCGGGAACCTTCAGGTCCACTGGCTTCAACTTGACATGATCCTCGAGAAAATACCCGTCAAAGGTCCTGTCCAGGCCGAAGACGGTCCCCAACTGCTCTGTCGTCTTCGCGTTGGCTTTGAAGCCCGTGCTCAGGGCCAGGCAGTCGGCCTGGATCTGGACCGGCCGCCCCAGGACCGGGTCCGTGAAAGTCACGGTGACCGCTGCTCCGTCGGGCTGTACAACCGGCTTGTCATCCAGTTTGTAGGGCGCAAAGAGGATCCCGGATTCCCGCGCCTTGCGGTAGTAGTCTTCTTCGAATCCCGGCGTGCGCATGTCTCGGTAAATCACAATAATACGAGCCGTGGGATTCAGCTGCCGAATCCTGAGAGCATTCTTAACGGCGGCCTGGCAGCAGATCTTTGAGCAATTGGGGTTCTCGGGGACTCGCGACCCGACACACTGAATCATCACCACATTTTGCCACCCCTTGGCAGCCTCCGGGTCCTTTTCCAGCAGTACATCGAGGTCCAGCTGCGTGGTGACGGCCTTGTGCTCGTCCAGCAGGTACTCCTTGGGCCGGTTGGGAGTCGCCCCGGTGGCCAGAATGGTGACACCGTGACGGATCTCGCGACCGGTCGGCTCGGACCCCACCTGAACGCCCGTCTTGAACATGCCGGCGACACCCGAATGGCTCACTACGGTGGAATCTTTGAGAACCTGGATGAGTGCGTGGCTCTCGGTTGCCCGGATCAGGGCATCCATGGCCGCCTGCACATCCTCGCCGGTCAAGGTTCGCTGGACGGTCTTTCCAATACCTCCCAGCTGCCCGCTCTGCTCCACCAGGTGGACCTGGTAGCCCGCATTGGCCAGGGCCAGGGATGCGGACATGCCGGACACGCCGCCGCCCACGACCAGGGCCTCCTGGTCCATGGAGACACGGTAATCCGTCAGAGGACGAGCGAACCGAACGGCGGAGACCGCCATGAGAAGGAGCTCCAGAGCCTTGGTCGCAGCCGCCTCGGGATTGTCCTTGTGGACCCAGGTATCCTGCTCACGCAGACTGGCGATCTCGAGCAGGTACTTGTTGAGGCCGGCTTTGCGCAGCGTATCCTGGAACAGTGTTTCGTGAGTCCGGGGTGAACAGGCTCCCACGACGACGCGGTTGAGCCCCTTTTCCTCGATGGTTTTGCGGATGCGCTCGAGGGATTCCCTGCTGCAGCCATGGCCCACGCTCTCGGCGACCACCACCTGCGGCACGGAGCTCATGGCTTCCGCGAGGCTGTCCACCTTGACGACGCCACCGATGTTGAAGCCGCAATCGCAGATGAAGACCCCGATACGCGGCTCCTCGCCCTCCACACTGCGCTCCGGCGGGAACACCGCTTTTTCACTCAGGCTCACATCGCGCAACAGAGCCAGGTCACCGGCGGCACAGCTGGCGGCCGCGCTGGCCTGAACCAGGGTGTCCGGAATGTCCTTGGGGCTCTCGAAAAGGCCGGCTACGTAGATGCCGGGCCGGGATGTGGCCACGGGGCTGAAGGTGGCGGTCTGAGCGAAATCGTGCTCGTTGAGATCGACCTTGAGCCTTTTTGCGAGCTCTTTCACATCCTGTGCAACGCGGAAACCGGTCGTGAGCACCACCATGTCGAAGACTTCCTTCTGCAGGCTTTCGTCCTCGTAGGTGTTGTAGGCAATGGCCAGGCCGTTGACCTCCGGCTCGAATTCCACGCTGTGGGGGCGGCTGCGGACCAGGCGGACTCCGTGCTCGTTCTTGGCCCGTTCCAGATAGATTTCATAGTCCTTTCCGGCGGTCCTCATGTCCATGTAGAAGATGGTGGTCTCCACGTCGGGAGAAAAACGCTCACGGGTCACGATGGCTTCCTTGAGCGCATACATGCAGCAGGCACTCGAACAGTAGGGAACGCAACCGACCTGCAACCCCCGGGAGCCGACGCACTGAATCCAGGCGATTTTGGATGGGGCCTGGCCGTTGGATGGGCGGAGCAGCGCCCCCCGAGTGGGGCCTGAAGCCGAGAGGATGCGCTCATACTCCATGCTGGTGAGGATGTCGGCATGCTTCCCATAGAAATACGTGTCAATCACCTCCGGGTTGAACAGCTCCGCACCCGGCGCCAGGATGATGGACCCGAATTCCAGGGTCTGTTTCCACCGGCTGTCCTGGGGAGTTATGGCATTGGCCGGGCAGACTTTGACCAGGCTGTCGACGTCCGTCACGCGGTCCATGTCGATGGAAAACGCATACGGGGTGGCCTGCGGGTACCGCATGCAGGTCGGGGCCCGCTGGTCGAGTCCCGGAGTGAAGCGCACGGCGTCGGGGAAGACACGCAGACATTCGCCGCAGGCCGTGCATTTCGAGACATCGATGTAGCGCGGCTCCGTGGTGAGGGTCGCCTTGAACTGCCCCGCCTGCCCCTGGAGATCCGTCAGCTCGGTAAGAGGCATGATCTCCACGTGCAGATCACGCCCGCTCTCCGACAGAGCGGGTGAGAGGGTACACACATCACAGTTGTTGGTGGGAAATGTTCGGTCCAGGTTCGTCATGAGACCGCCTATGGAATAGGCCTTGTCGATCAGCACCACATCCCGGCCTGCCTCCGCCAGGTCGAGGGCGGCGCGCATTCCACCCATGCCGCCCCCGACGACGAGTACTCTGTTCATCTTGGATTGTTTCGGATCTTCCATTATTGCTCCCGATCTACCCTTTGCAATTGAAGTGGTTAGACATCAAGGTCTCCGCCGCGCCTGTCGGGCAGGCCGGCTCATTCCAGAATTGCGGCAAACCGCTGCCCCCATTGGAGGGTGATCGTCCTCACCCCTGTTCTCCTGGCTTGACCGTTGCTCCCCGTTTCACCCGCCGGTCTCCCTTCCCACGGTTTCCCAGTCCCGGACCCGTCGGATACGGCCGGGAGCCTCCCCAAAAAAGGCCGGCGAGGCCCCGTCAATAGCCGAGGAAGACAGACCTCCCCGGATCAAGGGAGCAAAGCCGTCGGAATGGTGGTCATCCCCAGAGGCTGAAGTGGGTCGAAGAGCGATTCGGTCCGCACCAGATCGAGCACGGACGGGGTCAGCATGAAGCGGGCGCCGAACGCTGATTTCAGACGGTTCCATACTCAGCTGTTGCCCAGAGCCGGCAGGAAGGACGACTTCGTCAACGCGACCTGTGATAATTTGTGCAAAATCGAGAAACTGGGAGGTGTCGAGGCCCCTGGATGTGCTCTTATTCCCAAGGACCCCGAAGTCACCTGACTGAGAGTCGTTTCTGACTACTCATGGGCCTCCTCTTTTCAGGGGTGCGAAGCACCGGTCCAGTTCAACGGAAAGGCGACCGTCATCGCCTTGACGATATTGACACAATGACCTTATAGCACGGTTTGGAGCAGAAGTCATCTTGTTGAATGCAACGTTTTTCTCATGACGAAAATGGCCAGGAACAGGCCCAGGGTGTGAGAATAATCACGAATCGCCCTTCCCACCGTCCAACCCGATGGTTCGCTCATGGCACTCAGGACTGTAACATAGAGCTTTATATTGCCATTTAAGCTTGCGGAGAGTAAAAAATACAGGATGGTTCTTCCAAATGAGAACGGAGGTTCACAGGTCGCGTTCGAAACTGGGGTTCAAGCTGAAGCGCAAGCGTGATGGCAGCTTTTTCGGAATGGAACGGTTACGGAGATACGAGTCATGAACGATCAAAAGGCGATTCACCCTGTGATGGGCTCGGTGATGGTCGTCGGCGGAGGCATAGCCGGAAGCCAGGCGGCCCTCGACCTTGCGGCATCGGGCTTCTACGTCTATCTCGTTGAGCACGCCCCTTCCATAGGCGGCGCCATGGCCCAACTGGACAAGACCTTCCCGACCAACGACTGCTCCATGTGCATCCTCTCTCCCAAGCTGGTGGAGTGCGGTCGTCACCTCAACATTCAGCTCATGCCGCTGTCCGACGTGGAGGGCATTGAAGGGGATCCCGGACGATTCACCGTGACGGTCCGTGAGCGTCCCCGCTACGTGAGCTCGGAAAAGTGCATCGCGTGCGGCCTTTGCGCCGAGAAGTGTCCGGCCAAGGTGACGGACCAGTTCAATGAAGGGCTCAACCAACGCAAGGCGGCTTATGTGCTGTACCCTCAGGGGGTGCCCCTGAAGTACGCCATCGACGCGGAGCACTGCATCTACTTCAAAAAGGGCAAATGCAAGGCCTGCGAGAAATTCTGCCCCGCGGGAGCCATCGAGTTCGACCAGAAGGAGGTGGTGCACCGCATCGAGGTCGGTGCAGTCATCCTGTCACCCGGCTTCAAGTCGTTCGACCCGAGCATCTATGACACCTATGGCTACGGCAGGATCCCCAACGTTGTCACCAGCATGGAATTCGAGCGCATTTTGAGCCCGTCGGGGCCGACCCAGGGGCATCTGGTGCGCCCGTCAGACGGACAGCCCTGCAGAAAAATCGCATGGCTCCAATGCGTGGGGTCCCGAGACATGCACGAAGGCGCCCACGAATACTGCTCGGGGGTCTGCTGCACTTACGCCATCAAGGAGGCGGTCATCGCACGGGAGCACTCGGGGGGAGGCCTCGAGACGGCCATCTTCTTCATGGACATGCGGACCTACGGGAAGGATTTCGAGCGCTACTACAACCGGGCCAGGGAAGAGGGAGGGGTGCGCTTCGTCCGGTCGCGGGTGCACACCGTTCAAGCTGCGGGACCCGGGTCCGCCAACCTCGAGATCGAGTACGTGGACGAGACCGGCGGGACCCACAGCGAGCAGTTTGACATGGTGGTGCTCTCCATCGGCCTGGAAACCGGGAGGGACGCACGGGAGCTCGCGGCAAAGCTCAACATTGATCTGAACAGCGGCGGCTTCGCCGAAACCGGCAGCATGACTCCCGTGGCGACCTCCCGCCCCGGCGTGTTCACCTGCGGTGCGTTTGCCGGTCCCAAGGACATCCCGGCTTCGGTGACCGAAGCATCGGCAGCCTGCGCGGCTTCAGCCGCCCTCCTCACCAGCGCCCGGCGGACCCTCAGCCGAGAGAAGACCTATCCTCCCGAAATCCCCGTAATGAGTGAGGAACCGCGCATCGGGGTGTTCGTCTGCCACTGCGGCATCAACATCGGGAGCGTGGTGGATGTCCCCGCCGTTCGGGATTACGCCAGGGACCTGCCGGGGGTCGCGTACGTGGCGGACAACCTTTTCACCTGCAGCCAGGATACGCAAAAGCTCATCCGCGATGCCATCCAGGAGAACAGGCTCAACCGGGTCGTGGTGGCCGCGTGCACGCCTCGGACCCACGAGCCCCTCTTTCAGGAGACCATCCGCGAAGCAGGGTTGAACCGCTACCTGTTCGAGATGGCCAACATCAGGGACCAGGACTCCTGGGTGCATCAGTCGGAGCCTCAGAAGGCGACTGAGAAGGCCAAGGACCTGCTGCGCATGGCCGTGGCCAAGGTGGCGCTGCTCGAGCCCATCGAGCGCATGAAGATGGACCTCAACCGCTCGGCCCTCGTTGTCGGTGGCGGGCTGGCCGGCATGAGCGCCGCTCTGAACCTGGCGGACCAGGGTTTCAAGACCTATCTCCTGGAAAAGGGGATGGAGCTCGGAGGGCATGCTCGAAGTCTCAAGCGCTCGTGGAAGGGCGAAGACGTGCAGGCAAGCCTCGCCGACCTCCAGGATCGCATCATGAGGCACGGGGAGATCGAAGTCCTGACCAGGGCGCGGATGGCGGCGCTGAGCGGGTCCGTCGGCCAGTTCACGACGACGGTGGATGTCGACGGCTCTCAGAGGACCCTGGAGCACGGGGTGGCCATTCTGGCCCCGGGGGCACACACGCTGGCGCCGGACGAGTATCTTTTCGGCCGCAGCGACCGGGTTACCCAGTGGCACGAACTGCTGGACCTCCTCGAGAGTGATCCCCGCAAACTGGAAGAAGCCGAGGCCGTGGCCTTCATTCAGTGCGTGGGGTCCCGGGAGCCACAGCGTCCCTACTGCTCCAAGATCTGCTGCACAGCCTCGGTGCAGCAGGCCATCGAGCTCAAGACCCGCAAGCCGGACCTGGACGTCTTCATCCTCTATCGGGACCTGCGCACCTACGGCATGCGTGAAGATCTCTACACCCGGGCTCGAAGGCTGGGGGTCATCTTCATCCGCTACGCCCTCGATCACAAGCCTTTGGTCGAGACCGTGCAGGAAAACGGAAGGGAACGGCTGAGACTCACGGTTCGCGATCACATTCTCGATCGCCCCGTGCAGTTCTCGGTGGATTATTTGAATCTCGCCACCGCCATCGTCCCTTCGGACAACACGGAGCTGGCCCGGCTCTTCAAGGTGCCGCTCAACGACGACGGTTTCTTCCTGGAAGCCCACATGAAGCTGCGCCCCGTGGATTTCGCCACCGAAGGGGTGTTCGTGTGCGGCATGGCCCACTATCCGAAGCCCATGGACGAAGTTGTGGCCCAGGCCCAGGCCGCCGCGGCTCGGGCGTCCATTATCCTTTGCCAGCCCCAGATCGAAGTGGAGCCGGTCATCTCGACCATCAACAGCGACCTTTGTATCGGGTGCGGCCTATGCGAGGTTTTATGCCCCTTCGGAGCCATCCGGAGGGTTGAAGTGGCGGGCCGCGGCTACCTGGCCGAGACTCTGCCCACCCTCTGCAAGGGCTGCGGCGTCTGTGCGGCTGCGTGCCCCCAGCAGGCCATCGACATCATCCATTTCCGCGACAAGCAGATCCTGGCCGCCATCCACGCCGGCGGGGCCGCTGCCTGACCGGGCGCGCCGGCAAAGATCGCCGGGCCTCGATGTGCCATCAGGTCGGATTGAGCCGGAATTGTACCGTGAACAGGCGATTCCGGCTCTCAGAACTCAATCGAAGGAGCTCATACGATGACGGACCAATTTGAACCCAAAATGCTCGCTTTCCTGTGCAACTGGTGCTCCTACGCGGGGGCCGACCTGGCCGGGGTCTCCCGGTTCCAGTACCCCCCGACCATCCGGGTGCTTCGGACCATGTGCTCCGGCCGGGTGGACCCGCTCCACATGATCGAAGGGCTGCGAAGCGGCTTCGACGCTGTGCTGGTTTTCGGCTGACACCTCGGAGACTGCCATTACCTGGAGGGTAATGTCTACGCCATGAAGCGGGTGAACGTGGTGAAACGGCTCCTCGACTTATCCGGGATCGGCGCCGATCGCCTGCAGCTCCGCTGGGTGAGCGCCGCCGAAGGTCAGATTTTTGCCGATTATGTGAAGGAGCTGAGCGCACTCACGACGGGACTGGGCCCCCTGACACCCGACCGATTCCAGCTTCAGCTGGCCGCCGTGGAGGCCGCGCTCTCCACCCCCCGGCTCCGATGGCTCATGGGCATCGACCGGCAGATCACCGAAAAGGAAAATGTTTACCATGAGCGCATGGACGAGAAGCTGTTCCACGAGGTCCTCGATGCCGCCGTCGAGATGGAATACCACAAGGCCCTGATCCTTCAGGCCTTGCAGGAAGGGCCCCTCTCCGTGCCGGAGATCTCGGCCGCAACGGGGCTGCCCGTCTACACGGTCTCCAAACGCCTTGGCGACCTGGAAAGCTGCAGCCAGGTCGACCTTGCAGGTTATGAAGGGACCACCCCAAAATTCATGAAGCTCGCTGCTTAGCGATGAGAATATGAAAGGAATGAAAATGTTGCAGAACGATGGAGCGGACAAGTTGGGAGCGGTCATGGTCATCGGGGCGGGAATCACCGGCATGCAGGCCGCCCTGGACCTGGCCGACTCCGGCTACTATGTGCACCTGGTGGATCGGTCGCCCTGCATTGGCGGCCTCATGGCGCAGCTGGACAAGACCTTCCCGACCAACGACTGCGCCATGTGAATCATCTCGCCCAAGCTGGTCGAGGTCGGCCGGCACCT
>Ga0105100_10002274_pt1 | contig 11233 bp, 8 predicted proteins | sample PPLLak12cMay2015_2_FD_87033 | JGI IMG/M metagenome (GOLD analysis project Ga0105100, IMG submission 87033) | Freshwater sediment microbial communities from Prairie Pothole Lake near Jamestown, North Dakota, USA - PPLs Lake P8 Core (1) Depth... | ecosystem: Environmental > Aquatic > Freshwater >... | reverse complement strand
TGCGGACCGAGCCATCCAGGCTGCTGGTAGCCAGACGCTTGCCGTCCGCGGAGAAAGCCACCCCGGTAACTCCTGAAGAATGCCCACGCAGCACGAGTAACCCTTCCCCACTCCTGGCATCCCATAGCCGGGCAGTACTGTCAATGCTGGCAGTTGCAATGCGCTTCCCATCTGGACTGTAATCGACCGTTGTGATCTCGCCCCTGTGCCCTTCGAGGGCGAGCAGTAATTCTCCTGTTGTCGGATCCCAGACCCTGGCAATCCCGTCGGTTCCAGAGGTTACCAGCCGATTTCCATCTGGGCTGAAGGAGAGGCTTGATACTATCGTCTGGTTGCTGGTCAGGGTGAGCGCAGGTTGACCCGTTGCCAGATTCCAAACAATTACCTGGCCGTCTTCGCTTGAGCTGGCAAGCTGGGTTCCATCTGGGCTGATCTCTAGATCCAAGATTTTGCTCGTGTGAAGGTTAAGGGATGCCAGTTCTTGCGCGCTGGCAATATCCCATATCTTGATCACCCCCCCAGCATCGCCGGATACCATCCGGTTGCCATCCGGGTTGAATGCCAGGGGATAAATATCCTGGGAATGACCGCTGAACTTCATCAATACCTTCCCGGTTTTGGCATCATGCAATGCGGGAGCCAGGGAATCATAGGTAGATGCCACCCGATCTGGTTGGGGACTGAATTCAGGGATGGAGTGATAGGTCTTGCCAAGCTCGAGTTTAGCTAACTGCTCGCCGGAGAACGCGTCGTAGATGCCGGCGCGAGAGAAATCATTGGTAGCGAAGTAGCGCCCATCCGGGCTGAATAGGATATACCTCGCCGGGCTGGAGGGGTCGCCGACCGTAAGCCATTCGCGGCTGCCGCCGAGCGAGATATCCCACACCCGTGTGGTATCATCATCGCTGGTGGTAATCAGGCGCTGCCCATCAGGCGAGAAGGCCAAGCAGTTCACGCGCAGGTTATGCCCAGAAAGGACAACCAGCTCCTCACCGGTGCTGGAATCCCATAGGCGGGCAGTGCCGTCCTGACTGCTGGTTGCCAGGGCTTTTCCGTCTGGGCTAAACGCCAGATCAGCGATCTCTCCGGTATGTCCGTGAAAATAGGTTGAGCCGGTAGTTGTGGTGAGGTAGCGCACAATGGCGCCGCCATGAGCGAGCGGCAAAGCCAGACGATTCCCTGCCGGGCTAAAAGCCACCCCAGAGCCGGTGATGCCCGGATTTCCGGTATCCATAAGCAATATGTCCCCCGTGCCGCTATCCCAAACCACGTTACAGCCGTTGGCATAAGTGGCGCCCAATCGTGCACTGTCTTGGGTGAAGGCAATATCTGTGACAGCCCCGCAGGTTAGCTCGGTATGCCGCAATGTTTCATCGCCAGTGCTGGCATCCCAGATAAGAACACTATCCAGCAAACCAGCCGCAAGGCGTTTGCCATCCGGGCTATAGGCGACACTAAAAACAGCGCCATTGGCTGATGGCAGGGAGAGCAGTGCCCCCCCGGCGCGAGCGTCCCATACATAGACGGCTCCATCCAGGCCTCCAGACAGGATGCGCATACCGTCCGGGCTGAAAGCCAGATCGGAGACCCGGCTGGTGTGGGCGGTGAAAGCCGACACGGGTGAGCCCGTGTCAGCCTGCCAGATTTTCACTTGCCCATCCTCCCCGCCGGTGGCGATTTGAGAGCCGTCCGGGCTGAGTGCAAAAGCACCCCCATGAGGCAGGGTAAGCAGCAGGCGGTGTGCTTGCAGAGAACGATGCAAGGCGTCTTCCACTTCCTGAAGAACGGTGCCGTCCCGCGGGTAGGTGTCTGCCGCGGCCTGCAGCGCCAGTAACAGGCTGAGTTCGGGGTCCTGATCCAGGTTGCTGATCGAGGTGGCAGCCAGCTCGCGGGCAGCCATCAGGCGGCTGTAAAATCGAGACTGCCAGCCTAAGAAACCAGCGGTAAGCGCCATGATTGCTGCAATTATGAAAGCTCCTGCCAGAAAGAAGGAACGTTTGCGCAGTTGTGCGGCAGCTTTGGCCTGTTCTTGGGCGCGCCTTCGTTCTGCCTCGGCAAGATTCTGGGCTGCTTGCAGCTCGCGCTGGCGCTGCGATTCTCTCTCTTTCAGCTCACTTTCTGCTAAAGCCAGCGAGGCTTTGAGGAACTCGATTTCTATGGCGTTCATTTCGTCTGGATGGCTGGCGGCCCATTCCTTTGCCTGTTCTAAACGGGCGCCGCGGTATAGTACGCCAGAATCACGGTCCCTGGCAGCCCACTCTTGGGCGGCTTCGGTCATATGGCGGTGCAAGCGCAATCCTTCTCGATTATCCTCAAGCCAGCCGCGCAAGGTGGGCCACTCGCGGATCAACGCCTCGTGGGCAACCTCTGCTGAGTTCTCACTGGTGGTGATCAAGCGAGCATCAGCCAGTACCTTGATTACCGAGTAGGTCAGATCCTTCTCCTCGGGTTTCAGGACTAACTCGTCGAATGCCGCCCGGCGGCGTGTGTCGCCGGTGGCAGTTTCGTCCCCTAGCTCAGTCAGGCGCAGGAATATACGGCGAGCAATCGTTCTCTGCTCGGTTGTGAACTGATCGGAAAAGACTGCCTCAGCGGTTTCGGCAATGGCCCCGCGAACACCACCTGAGGACAGGTAGCCGCTCAAGGTCATCGTACGCCCGCGCCTTCTTTGCCAGGTTTCCAGCAGCGCATGGGAGAGCAAGGGTAAAGCGCCTGGCTCATGACCGACATCATGCAGGAGCAACTCAACCAATCCAGACTCAAATTCCCAGCGCCCACGCCGGGCGGGTTCTTCAATGGCACGCCGCAGTTCCTCGCTGCCCATCGCACCGATATACTCCTGCTGATATGCCAGCATTTTCCGCAGCTGCGGATATCCTGCGCAGTGAGCGTAAAAATCGGCACGCAGGCTGATGACGGTGATCGTGGGTCCGTCTGCTTCGCAAACCGCAGTAAAAATATTTTCGATAAACAAAGCTCGTTCTTCTTCTGAGCGGCAGAGTGCGAAAAGCTCTTCAAACTGATCTACAACCAGCAACAGGCGCGAACCACTGGTGGTTCCTAAAGAACGTCTGGCGTACAAATGCAGGCTGCGCGGATCGCGAGCAAAATCGTCCATCAACCTGGCAGCTGTGGCGATTGAACCATTCTCCTCCACGAGGCTCATTGCCAGGCTCTCAAGAGGATGAGCGATTGGGGTGAGGATATGGATATCCCAATCTGCGGAGAATTTGTTCCAACGCAAGGCGGGCACCAATCCCGCGCGCACAAGAGATGATTTACCGCTGCCCGATGCGCCTACTACTGCCAGGGCACGCCTCTCGGAAGGCGACTCTTTGGATGCTAAGGATTGAACGCGTTCCACCAGCTTGGCAGTCAGGTTCTCGCGCCCCACGAACAAGTCTGCATCGGCCTCGTCGAAATTGGTCAGCCCTTTGTAGGGGCACAAGCCAAGAGCGGGAGCATCTTCCCGGCGCACATTGGCTGCCAGGTCCAGCAGCCGCGCCGCGGCTTTCGGTTCATAATTCAGATCCAGGGCCGGGATAAAGCGCGCCTCAATTGTGGGGATATCCGGCAGGCGCAGGTTCTGCTCCAGGCGGCTGATCTGCGCGTCGCTATAGCCAACCGCCAGCGCCAGCTCCATTTGGGTAATCCCAGCCCGGCGCCTCAAAAAACGCAGTAAATCACCGAAGGTGGTGAATTTTTCCAGGGTATGCGCGGGAATTGCTGAAGGCATCTCGATCTCCTGCCGCATAGAATAGCACAAACCGCAGCTTTTGGAGAATTTTGGTAGAAAATGGCAAGTCTGGTAATTGCCCCTGTGCTAAATTATATCCGCAAGACCGGTGCGAAAGCAGCACTGGTCACCCATTCAATCATTAGGAGAAAACAGATGAATCAGCACAGACAATTTCTAGTAGTACTCGCCATGATGTTCATTTTACTCGCCGCATGCAGTCCGTCTGCCAGGAGCTCGGTACCATCGGGCGATACGCAGCCTGTGGTCGCGTCCACCGAGGCTGTGTTCCCAGATCCAACGGCTGCGCCAGCAGAAGCTGCCGCGCCCCTGCCCTTTGAGATTACGATTGATGCTGCGGATTATTCTTTCAATGCGCCTGAGATCGTCAGAACAGGATGGGTGCTTGTCAACCTGACCAACTCTGGGCAGGAACCGCATCACGTCCAATTCTTACGGTTAAACGAAGGCGTCCGGTTAGAGGATTTTGAAGCAGCGCTCAGACAGGGAGAAGGGCCTGCCCTGGCTATGACCCAGCAGGTGGGCGGCGTGGGCGCAATCGCTCCTGGTGTCTCAGCCCAGGCAGTGATCAACCTGCCCGCCGGCGAATATGTCGTCCTGTGCTTCATCCCCTCGCCCGGCGATGGAACCCCGCACCACGCGAAAGGCATGGTCAAGGGACTCGTCGTGCAGGAATCGAGCGGCGGCACGGCTGCTGAGCCAGAAGCCGACCTGGTAATCCGTTTAAAGGACTTCATCTTCGATATGCCCGCCAACCTGCCGGTAGGACCGATGACAATCCAGGTCACTAATGACGGTCCGGAGCCCCACGAGTGGAATATTATGCGCCTGGAGGAAGGTAAAGATCTCCAGGATGCTCTGCAGTTCTTGACTGCCCCTGATGGTCCTCCGCCTTTTGTTCCGGTTGGCGGCATGAACGGGCTGGACGTAGGAAAAACAGGCTATGTGGAGTTTGATTTCCAGCCGGGAAATTATCTCGCCATCTGCAATATCCCCAGTCCTAAAGCCGAGGGGCACCCGCACTTTACACTTGGGATGGTCAAGCAGTTCACTGTAGGGTCCTCCGAGACATCTATGTTTCCGACTGGAAAGTTTGTGTCCGTGAATGATGGAGCCATTTCCTATGAGTTCAATCCCGAAGGCGCCTTTGGGTACTTTATTGGTGAAACAAAGGTCGTGGATGGCTCTTATACGACAGATGGTGATCTTCTGACAGTGGTTGATCCTACCGAAACTGAACCAACCTGCCAGGGTCCCGCCAGCTATCACTGGTCCTTTGATGGGGAAAAGCTCACTTTTGCGCCGACTGGTGAGGATACTTGCCGGCCGAGAAGAGAATCCTTCAGCGATACCTATACCATGTCAGATTAGAGCGCCGGTATATCCGTTCCCGGAAATAGCTCGGACAATCGAATATAACCAGCCAGACCTGACAAGCGTCAAAAAACACCTGTCAGGTCTGGTTGAATTATACCGATAGAGGCTCTAATAGGGCTGCGCCAGCAACTCTTCCAGCACGGATTTCGACTGCTGCTCAATGACCGCATGCTGGCTGCTGCCGTGGGCGTCCATTGTGACCACGACGGGGAAATCCTTGACCTCGATCACCCACATCGCCTCGGGCACGCCGAAATCCAGCTTGTACACGGTGAGCACGCGGGTCACCGTCTGGGCGATGAGCGAGGCCGCCCCGCCCACGGCGTGCAGGTAAGCGCCGGGCACTTCGTGGCAGGCAGCCAGGGTTTTGGGTCCCATGCCGCCTTTTCCAATCACGCCCCTGACGTTAAAATGCTTCATGACATCGCCCTGGTAGGGCTCTTCGCGGATACTGGTGGTAGGACCGGCTGCCACGAAGCGGTATTGCTTGCTATCCAGACCGGCAACTACCGGCCCGCAATGATAGATCACTCCCCCATCCAGCAGGGGCTTGATCGCCTGGTACACTTCCAGGTCGTCGCCCTGCGGCTGGCGAGTCTTATTGATAAAAGTATCAACCATCCATTTATGGGCAGCATCCCGGCCGGTGAGCATCACGCCGGAGAGTGCGACCGGGTCGCCCACCTTCAGATTTCGGATCACGTCATCTTGGATAGGAATATTCACCTGGTGCATGTCTATCTCCTCAAGTGTGGTGGATCTCAAGCGTAGCTGGCTTTGCCGTCCGCCCAGGTCATGCGCCGCCGGCGGTAAGCCCAGCACATATAGGATACCGAGACGAAGAAGCTGGCAGGCAGGCGGTTCAAGCTGGTGATCTTAGTGCCCAACACGGTGGTCGCCCCGCCGAATCCCATCGGGCCAATGCCGAGCTGGTTGGCTTCGCTGGTCAGGCGCTCCTCCAAAGCAGCCAGCTCTGGGTTGGGATTGCGATCCTCAAGTTGATGGAACAGGGTTTCTTTGGAGGCATAGTAGGATGAGCCGCGATCGCCACCAATCGCAACCCCCAGAATTCCCGGCGCGCAGCCTTTGCCCTGTGCTTTGTGGACTGCGTCCAATACCACCTTGCGCACGCCCGCCAGGTCCCTACCGGCTCCAAGCTGGCTGTTGGGCAACGAGTATTGCGCCCCCACGTTCTCGCAGCCGCCGCCTTTGAGCATCAAGTCGATGGTTAGCGTGTCTCCCTCCACTTCTTCGAAGTGTACCGTCGGGAAGTGAGGATCCCCCAGGTTGTTGCCGGTGTTCTTTCCGGTGAGCGAATCAACCGAGTTGGGTCGCAGGTACGCTTTCTGGGTAGCCTGTACCACAGCGGCCTCGATTTGAGCGCGCAGCTTGCGCGTGCTCCAGCCTTCAGGATAATACACGTAGAAAATCGGCGTGCCGGTGTCCTGGCAGATGGGCGTGGAGTTGGCGCGGGAAAGCTCCACGTTTTTGATGATGGTCTCCAGGGCGCCGCGCGCCGCCGAGCCGGGCTGCTCCTGCTCCACCGAATTTCGCAAGGCAGTTTCCACGTCGGGAGGCAGGTCGGTGGCAGCCAGGCGGACCAATTCCAGGATTTGTTCCGTCAGATCTTGCATGGTTTCCTCCGAGAGAATGGATATTGCTGGAATTCCTGTGTGTCAATCACTTAATTATCATACCTCCAAATTAGCTCAAAATCGAGTGACAACCTGCCGCTCTGGAGCAGTCAGGCATCACCTCTGGTAGAATTCCATCATCAAAATAATCGATTGGAGACTGGATGGTTTGGCAACTCAATGAAAATCCGCCCTGCTCTGCCGGCTGATGCCCAAGACATAGCCCGAATTTATAACTATTACGTTCTCAACAGCGTGATCACCTTCGAGGAGCAGGTTGTCACCGCTCAGGCTATGCTGGAGCGTCTCCATGAGGTGGGGGCTGCTTCATTGCCCTGGATTGTGGTCGAAAGGTCTGGCTCTGTCGTCGGTTTTACCTACGCCTCCAGGTGGAAAGACCGCTCAGCTTATCGTTACTCGGTTGAGAGCACCATTTACCTTGAATCAGCCGTGCTTGGAGCTGGCTATGGCACTCAGCTATACCAATCCTTGCTAACCGAGCTGCGCCGGAAGGAGGTACATACGGTCATCGGCGGGATTGCCCTGCCCAATCCCGCCAGCGTCCGTCTCCACGAGAAATTGGGCTTTCAGAAAACTGCCTATTTCAAAGAGGTCGGTTTTAAATTCGGTCAGTGGGTGGATGTCGGCTACTGGCAGCTGGTCTTCTCGCAAGAGCAAAGCTATAAGATCGATTGAATTGATTTTATCTGGTGTCGAGTCTGGTAGAATTTATTTACTGACCTCATGGAAACACTAACTTCGGTTGTTGAGAAGCTTGATGATTTTTTCAGGATCCAGGAATACCCTCCGGATCCGTCTTTTAGCCACTTGCTTCCGATGGTTTACGATGAAGCCGGGCTTGCATGGCAGACGTTGTTCGAGCCCGAGTTTGTCCAATGCTTTAATGGCCTCATGCTACGAGGCGCAAAGCAAGTCCACACAATCTTTTGCGCGGTGTTGCCGACCCCTCAGGTCCTCAGAGACATGCTGGAACAGGCGCAACCAGGCGACCTGTTTTTCACACACCACCCGATTGATTTTGAGATGGGAGATCCGCGTGGCGTACCCGGCCGCGGCCCTCTTCCTATCGATAAGAACCTGCTCAACGCTTTGGTCGAGAAAGAATTATCTTTTTATTCATGTCATGTTCCGCTGGATCACAACCGGATTATCGGCACTTCGATCGCGACGGAACAGGCTTTGGCCGCGACATTTCAGCGCGGTTTATACCCTTGGGCAAATTATTACAATGGCAGCTTGTGCGCGATTGCCCCAACCAGCACAGATGCGTTGATTGATGCTTTGCTGCATATTTTCGAAATTCCGTATGTGGATTTCATTGGTAAGCGTCATGAACGGATCGACCGAATCGCCATCATCCCTGGTTCAGCGGATAAGGTAGATATCATTCAGGAAGCGGAAGCGGCTGGCGCCCAGGCGCTGATTAGCGGAGAGGTGCGCTCGGCGCGCGGTGACAAATACGGGCGCGCCAAATTCCATAAGGTAATGGAGTATCTACCCAAAACACAGCTATCCTTGATCGGTGTATCTCATGCTGCCTCTGAGCACTTGGTTATGGAGACTCACATGGTCCCTTGGTTGGAGCGCAACTGCAATGTCAAAGCCAGGACAATACGGATGGAGGAGTGGTGGCGTTGAAGATGCTGACCTGGATTGCTATCAATGCAATCCTCGTAGGAGCGAGTGACTCGGTGCTGCTTACCGCGTGATGGGCGGTGCTGACCCTGCTGGTCGCTCAGTTCGATCGGCACATCCTGACGACCGCTGACCCTTGAGGTTGAGTGTTGAAACCATGCCCCTGTTGTGGCTTTCCCTGGCGTTTCTGACTGGCATCGTACTGGCGGCAAGCCTGCCGTTGAGCGCAGGCGGCTGGTTGATGCTGGTCGGGCTGGCTGTGCTGACGCTCTTCCTGCGCTGGCTAGCACTCAAGCGGGTTAGGCAGATGCCGGACCCTGAACAGCAAGTAGATAGCAACCCGCCCCACCGGCTTGCCACGCTTGCTGGACGGGCGATGACAGGTCTACGCCAGTTTCATCTCCCTGTGCCTGTTTTTACGCTCATCCTGGCGCTGGCTTTTGGTGCGTTGCGTTACCAGATGGCTCAGCCCAGGCTGGATGATCCGGGCCAAATCGCGTATTACAACGACACCGGTACGGTCTACCAGGTGGAAGCCATCTTGCTTGCCCCGCCTGAGGTGCGGGAGACGCGGGCTGACCTGCGCTTGCGAGCGGAGAGCATGCGTCTCCTGGAAGGTGGTGCACCGGTAACAGTGCGGGGCGACCTGCTCGCCACGACCTGGGACTGGCAAGACTATCGCTATGGCGACCGCCTTCGCCTGCAAGGCACATTGGAGACACCGCCCGAAGGCGAGGAGTTCTCCTACCGCCAGTACCTGGTGCGGCAGGGCATCTATACCACCGTGCAGCCGGATGAGATTGAGCTGCTCGAGCGCGGCCAGGGCAACCCTGTGCTGGCAGGCATCTACGCCTTTAAGCAGCGCGCCCTGGATACTCTCTATCTTATCTACCCAGACCCAGAGGCATCTCTAATTGCTGGCATCTTGCTGGGGGTGGAGAGCGGCATCCCTGAGGAGGTTGAGCGCGCTTTCCAGGATAGCGGTACAGCCCATATCGTGGCAATATCCGGGTTTTATATGAGCACCGTTTCGGCGCCTGGCCTACCATCTAAATCCCTATGTGCTTTGCATGAATGTCCCATTGAGTTCAAAAGAAACTCCCATATTGGTTTTTTATCTGTTGGTAGAGCGTATTTATTTTTTTCTATCCATTCAAGGGCGAAGCATTAGCGAAAAGCGAGGTTTTGAAAATCCTTGATGAGCAAGGACGATGTGCAATTAGTAGAGAAATCATTATGCATTTTGGTAAAATAAACTTGTGAATGTAGCAGTTGGTTCAACAAATCCAGTAAAAATAGAGGCAGTCAAGGAAGCGTTTCAAGCAGCGTTTCCAAATGAGAAAATTGAAATCATCGGATATATGGTTAAATCAAGAGTCTCTGATCAGCCGATGAGCGATGATGAGAGTATAAATGGTGCAACCAATCGGGCAAATGAAGCATTAAAAATTGGAAAAGCCGATTTTGGGGTAGGATTAGAAGGAGGAATCCAGAAAATAGGAGACAAGTGGTTTGATTGTGGTTGGGTGGTTATTGTTAATAAAGAAGGAAAAATGGGGATCGCATCATCAGTAAGGATAGAAACTCCTATGAAGATGATGAATTTAATTCATCATGGAAAAGAACTCGGCGATGTGGTAGATATCTTGTCAGGTCAAACAAACACAAAACAAGCAGGGGGTCATTTTGGCTTTATGACGAACGGCATAATTAATCGAAAAGAAGGATATATGCATGGTGCCGTTATGGCACTTTCCCGTTTTCTTCATAGCGAACTTTGGGAATCATGAAAAACCGCGCGACCGCGATCATTCTTCGAAATGGGAAATTGTTGTTGCTCCATAGGCAAAAACCAGGCCGAGATTACTATATTCTTCCCGGTGGTGGCGTTGAACTGGATGAAAGTTTTGAAGAAGCGTGTATCCGTGAAGTAAAAGAGGAAACCGGACTGGATGTGCTCGGACTTCAGCGCGTTTATAATTACCACTTTCGGGGGAGTGAAGATGTTTACTTTGTGACAAGAGTCCCGCCGAATGAACCGATCTTAGGAGGATCCGAAGCGAAGCGCCAATCTCCCACTAATCTCTATTCTTTTTCATGGGTAGATGCAAAACAGCTTCAAGATATACCCCTCGTGCCCGTAGCTGCTCGAAGGATTTGCATCGAAATCATGGGACGACAAAAATGGTAGTTAGCAAATCGTTCAAGACGGACAGCGATGGGGAATGAATGGGGTTAAGCCCCGGCTAATCACGTAACTGACCGACATTGCATTGGGCAATTTGACTCAGGGTCGACATTCCGGTGGTCGGCCGCAGAGTATCCCGCACCGCAGCATAGGTCGTTTAATATAATTAGGGCCTTATGCTGAGTCGGAAAAGCTATGTCTTTGATTTGCAGGAACTCTGGCTTTACAAGTAAACGGGTGATGTAAATACTCAAGGTATGAGGGTCACCTTCGTGTACAGCTGGGTAATTAAGACCCAAAAAGTGTGAGCATAGTTCTTCTCGATGCGAAACTGCTCGGATGATTGTCCATTGACGGTCTCGATTTTTTGCCGAACCGCATTAAACAGATTCTTGATTTCAGGCGAAAATTGTTTCTTCTGATTACTCCTGGCAAGGATTGCACGCACAATTGGTTCTTCTCCAAAAACTCAGCCGCCTTTTCGGTACTGATGTAACCCTTGTCCCCTGAGTATCTCTCGAATTATTGTAAAAAACAAAAAAAGGCATTTATTAAAAACAACCCCAAAAATGATTTGATAGGGTACGTGTGCTCAGACCGTTCGGTAGCTCTCCCCTTTGT
>Ga0105100_10002273_pt1 | contig 11234 bp, 10 predicted proteins | sample PPLLak12cMay2015_2_FD_87033 | JGI IMG/M metagenome (GOLD analysis project Ga0105100, IMG submission 87033) | Freshwater sediment microbial communities from Prairie Pothole Lake near Jamestown, North Dakota, USA - PPLs Lake P8 Core (1) Depth... | ecosystem: Environmental > Aquatic > Freshwater >... | reverse complement strand
GGGGGCCATGACCATGATGCGGGAACCCGAAGGCAGGTTCTGGACAGCATCGACAATCTGCTGGACGGTCTGCATGGTTATCTCGCGGCCGCACTGAGGACAATGGGGGTGGCCGACACGGGCGAAAAGCAGGCGTAGATAGTCATAAATTTCTGTCACGGTGCCCACGGTGGAGCGGGGGTTCTTGGAGGGGCCTTTCTGGTCGATAGAGACGGCCGGGCTCAACCCATCGATATAGTCGACGTCCGGCTTCTCCATGCGCCCCAGGAACTGGCGGGCGTAGGCGGAGAGCGACTCCACGTAGCGGCGCTGGCCCTCGGCGTAGATGGTATCGAAGGCGAGGGTGCTCTTGCCGGAGCCGGAGACGCCGGTAATGACGACCAGCTTATCGCGGGGGATAACGACGTCGATGTTCTTGAGATTATGCTCGCGGGCGCCCTTGACGATGATAGAATCGGACGGCATAGTGAAATACCTCTACGTTTATTATAACACTTCCGAACATTTTATCACTCTAATAATTGAAACACAAGTTCTAATTAGTTGTTAGTTATTAGTTATCAGTTGTGATAAATATCCTAACTATTCAGCAAGATGACCGTTATATTTAGTGTAAGGAACCAAAAAGGGGCGTTATGAAAAGAATCCGGCTATTTGAAATATTCGGCCTCGTGGCGATGCTGGCACTGACGGGGCTAACCTGCGTTTCCAACACGGTCGACGCCAACGGCGAAAAGCTGGAAAGCGTCACCTGGGAGCTGAGGTCGTACGGAGAACCGGGCAATCTTCAGACAGTCATAGCAGGCCACGAACCGACCCTCTTTTTCGATAAAGATAAAGGGGAAATTGGCGGGAGCGGCGGGGTAAATGCGTATGGGGGCAAGTATGATCTGGATGGGAATAAACTTACCGTAAAAGAGGTTTACCAGACGTTGATAGCCCGCACGGACGAAAGGCTGAATATACAGGAAGCGGCGTATATGAAAATCCTCAACTCGGCGCAGCGATATGATATAGATGACGGGGAACTGACGATCACCGGCGCCGAAGGGGTGCTGGTTTTTGAAAAGAAATAGTATATCAGGGGTATAATAAACACTCAGGGGGAGATTCAGACTCTCCCCTTTTTTTATATGACCTCACCCCCTTTCCCCCTCTTTTCTTTTCTCCCCTTCCCCTTGCTAAGGGGAAGGGGAAACAGGGGATAGGGTTCTGGATTCCCGATCAGGTCGGGAATGACCCTTCGACAAGCTCAGGGCGAGCGGAAGAATGAGATTGCCGAGTCGTCCCGATGAATCGGCACTCCTCGCAATGACAGACGGAACCCGGGCCGAGGTAATGGGACGAAAGTAACATCACCGAACTTCGCTGATTTTAGCTACTAAAACACATGTAATGCGTTGTATGCGTTATGTATAACTGATATACTACATATAAAATATAAACCCCGAGGGCAAAATACTGACACCAGGAGAGACACCCGTATGAGTCCAGACGATCTCAAGAAACGACCGAGGGTAGTGGTCACCGGTATGGGTGCCGTCTGCCCGGTGGGCAACAACATCGAGGAAATGTGGGCGGCCCTGATAGCTGGAAAATCCGGAATTGACTACATCACCAGCTTCGATACTACCGAGTTCGAGACGAAAATCGGGGGGGAAGTAAAGGGCTTCGACGCCAGCCTGTACGCCAGCCGGAAGCTCGTCCAGCGCATGGACCGCTTCACCCAGTTCGCCGTGGCGGCGAGCATGCAGGCGGTGCAGGCTTCCAGGCTGAGCATCAACGCCGACAACGCCTACGAATGCGGGGTCATCATCGGCAACAGCGTCTGCGGGCTGCTTTCCGTTTCCGAGCAGTACAAGGTTCTCACGGAAAAAGGGCCCGATCGGGTCAGCCCGATACTGGCGCCCACCATGACCGGCGATGCCGCCTCGGTGCAGGTCTCGCTGGTGCTGGGCGCCAAAGGCGCCAACTTCGCCACGTCGTCAGCGTGCTCCAGCGGCAGCGACGCCATCGGCCTGGCTTACAACCTCATCCGGCTCGGCGACGCCAAGATAATGATCGCCGGGGGGACGGAAGCCCCGATCATGCCCATCGTCATCGCCGCTTTCAGCAACATCCGGGCGCTCTCGGCCAAGAACGAGAACCCGAAGGAGGCCTGCCGCCCGTTCGACGCCAGGAGGAACGGCTTCGTCATGGCGGAGGGGAGCGGGGTATTGGTGCTGGAGGAAATCGAGCATGCCCTCGAGCGCGGCGCGCCGATTTTCGCCGAGCTGGCGGGCTATGGCGCCACCAGCGACGCCTTCCACCTCATCCAGCCGGCGCCGGACGGGCTCAGCGCCGCCGCAGCGGTAAGGATAGCCCTGAACAAGGCTAATATCAACCCGTACGAAATCGAGTACATCAACGCCCACGGCACGGCCACCGTGCTCAACGACCGCATGGAGACCAACGTGATCAAGAACGTCTTCGGCGAGAGGGCGAAAAAGATACCGATATCCGCCAGCAAGTCGATGCTGGGCCACCTCCTGGGGGCGGCGGGGAGCATCGAGGCGGTGATAACGATCCTGACCATGCAGCGGGAAATCATACCACCCACGATAAACCTGACCCATCCCGACCCCGAATGCGACCTCGATTACGTACCCAACGTGGCCAGGCCAGCCAAGGTAAACACGGCCATGTCCAACTCCTTCGGGTTCGGCGGGCACAACTCGGTGCTGATCTTCAAGCAGTTCGAGTAATCTGATAACCGCTCTCAATAAATCGTGAAAGAAAAAGAGTCGTACACAGGCCCGCCGTCGCCCGACGAACTACGCCTGCGCTACATGACCCTCGACGAAGCCCTACCCAGGCTCGACCGCTTTCTGCACGACACCTATATGTCCGGGCTGGCCACTGTAAAGATAATCCACGGCAAGGGAACGGGGACGCTACGGGAGACGGTACGGCGCATACTGGGCAAACACCCGCTGGTGAAGGGGTTCCGGGCGGGCGAAAAATGGGAGGGGGGAGAAGGGGTCACGGTGGTAGAGTTCAGTGAAAAGTAGGCCGGTGATTGATGGGGTGGGTGGAGGGATTTGAACCCTCGTTCTTCAGGGCCACAACCTGACGCCTTAGGCCTCTGGGCTACACCCACCGCGCGGAACACAATAATTATAGCGGAAAATCAGCCTGCTATTCAATCGTCCCGTTCTTCCGTTCGAACTATTTAGACCTCACCCCCTAGCACTATCCGTCTTTCAACCCTACTTAAAGTCATTTCAGCCATACCCATAAGACGGCGACCCGACTAATCCTTACGGACTCCGCCGGCCGGCCGGTTAGCCTAAAGGACTAGGGCCGGCCCTGAAAACACTAGCCAAAAAGACTAAAGTCGAGGGGAGGAGTGAGGAAAAGTACGTTCCGGTTATCTTGATGAGGCTCTTTTTATTGGATATCATTAGGACTACAGGGCTCAGCGATAAGTCAAATGTTAAAATCGAGGATAATTAACCAGACCTGGAACCGGCCGATCATATGGCAGGGCCGCTTCCTGCCGGAGGAGCAGAAAGCCGCCATGATACTGGCGGTTGCCTACCGCGGCTTTAGTCTGGCGTTTGCCGTAGCGCTGCTCTTCCTCGATAGCCGGGCGGAGCTCCGGCCGTGGCCGGATGTAGTTATCATCGCCACGGTCAGCGCCTACACTTTATTCAGGATCATCTGGCCGCTGCCGCGGCGCAATCGTAGGTTCACCTACTTCAGCTTCGGCCTCGACATGGTCGTAGCGCTGGGCGTACCGGTCTTTACCGGCGGGCTGTACAGTCCGTTCCTTATCTATTCGCTATCGCCGATCCTGACATCAGCGGTGTTGTTCCGCCGCCGGACGACGCTGATATTCGCCTCCCTGCCCGCCATATCAATCGCCACAGGGTACGCGGTCGATATTACGACATCGATGGCCCCGGCACCGAGCCTCAATATCTATACTATCGGTTTCCTTATCATCTACGCGACAGGCGCAATGCTGCTGGCCTGGCTGCCTTACGTGGTCAAGAACTCCTACGAAGAAACGAAATCGGCGGCGGTCCGCGACGAACGAAAAAGACTCTCCAGGGACATCCACGACGGGATGGCGCAGACCGTTGGGGTAATCTCGTGGAAGCTGGAACTGCTGCAAAAGAAAGTAGCCGCCAGCCGTTCGCCGAAACTCGGAGCCGAGGTTGAGGAAATCGGCGGGCTGGTAACACAGCTCCAGATAGAGACGCGGGACGTCATTAACGAGCTGCGGCTCCACACGCCGAGCGACGGAGGGTTCGTGGCAGGGCTGTCACAGTGCGCCGCTGATTTCACGCAAAAATACGGCACCAGGTGCGAAGTGAGCGTGGCCGGCGAGGAAATAGAAATCCCGGCACCGACCACCCAGGAACTCCTGTGCGTGGCGCGGGAAGCCCTTTCCAACGCCAGGAAACATGCCTTCGCCAGTAAAATCGAGCTCTCGCTGAGGTTCAGGAGCGGGCTCATCGAGATGCGCATCAGGGACGACGGCTGCGGCTTCGACCCGACCCAGGACGCGGAAGGGCACGGACTTGCCGTCATGAACGAGAGAGTAAAGACGGTGGGGGGAGAGATGTTCGTGATCACCAAGCCGGGGTGGGGGACCGAGATATGCGTGTACGTGTTCGCCAAGCCGAGGCAGCGGAACGGCCACCCGGCCAGCGCAGCAGAGGAGTCTAAAGAATGATCACCGTGTTAGTAGTTGACGACCATCCGGTGTTCCGGAAAGGACTCGTCATGGTACTGGGGACAAATCCCGAGATACAGGTGGTGGGGGAAGCGGTGGACGGGGTAGAAGCGGTAGAAAAGGCAACCGAGCTACAGCCATCGGTGGTCATCATGGACCTCCAGATGCCGCGGAGCAGCGGCGCCGAAGCGACCGCCTTGCTGCGGAAGGCCGCGCCGAACACGAAAGTCCTCATCCTGACCGTCTCGGAGAGGAACGGCGATATCTTCGAGGCGATGCAGGCCGGGGCCAAGGGCTACCTGTTAAAATATGTAGACATCGAGCAGCTGGTAGCGGCGGTGAAGGTGGTAGCCCTGGGCGACGTGATCATCTCGCAGACGATAGCGGGAAAACTAATCGATTACCTGCGGCCGGCCAATGAACAGGCGGAAGCCAACGAGATGCAGGCCGCCCTCAGCATCAGGGAGCTCGAAGTGCTGAAGCTGGTGGCCGCCGGCGGGAGCAACCGGGAGGTCGGCGACCAGTTATCCATCAGCGAGGCGACGGTCAAGGCCCACCTGCGCAACATCATGGACAAGCTGCAGGTCAAGAACCGGGCGCAGGCGGTGGCCAGGGCGCTGAGCAGCGGCGTCCTGAAAAACTAGGCCAAAGGCCCAGTCCCCAAGTATCTTAATCAAACCTCACTTTTACCCCCGATTATAGCCGGATAGTCATAGTACCCCTACAGGCCTGCCGGGCGGCCGGCGTCCCCGTTTTTAGCTTCATTACGAGCGAGATAGTAGAAAAGTAATGGGCAGGACTAGTACTTTCGGTGGATGACCTACTAGCCGAAAATCAGTCTTAAGGTGAATTGTTATTGAAGCGTGCCCGTGATTAACTTGATACGTGGCAAAAAGAGAGGGTTCCACACGCCCCTGCAACAAGAGGTATGGAACCCCCGCATGGGGATTTTACCCGCCATGCACCCCAATTCTAGCACACTCCTCAAAACAGCAAAATCCCCCGGCCGGTATGCGGTAATAGCCACAGAAAATCAAAGCAAACAAAAAACAAACAAAACCAAAATCTAAAAAAGGAGAAACAATGAAAAGACTTCTAGTAATTGCGATCGCGATAATCGCGGTCCTGACGATGACCGTCCCGGCGATGGCCGCCGACCCAATCGGCGTAGGCACCGGAGTAGGAATATCCGGCGGCAGCGGCGAAGAGCCCGTAATCAAATGCAAGTGGGAGAGCTCAACCGAAGCCGGCAATGATGAAACCGGCGACCCGTCGCACTTAGTGGCCGGCCCCCAGATATATCCGCCGGTCAGCTTCCAAGGCACCGTACCCATCTATTTCTGGATCGTTGCCTACGATAACCCCCTACGCGACATCAGCGTGGTCTACGTCGACGTATTCCATCCGGCTGGCTACACGGAGAACGGCAGCTTCAAATTCCAGGTAATACTGCAACCCTGGGATAGTGCTAACCTGTCTGCCGTCACCGGCGAACAGGCCAGTGCTGCCATTGACAAGTTTAACGCCGCATACGCGGCGGGCCTGGTCACGTTTAACAGCGGCTACGACGCAGCAGATGTGACGGATGAAATCGAACAGGGCGAAGCGTACCTGTGGTTCGGCTACTACGAGATGTACTATCACCAGCCGTGGGGCGAATACCCAGTCATAGGAGGCGCCATTGACAGCGGTCCTATAGATTCGGGCAGCACGCTGTTGAACTGCTTCGATTACGTGGCAGTGACGGCCATGGAAATTGACTTCACCACTGTCCAATACGGCAACATAACCACTGACGGCGAGGTCAGCGGCGACAACCACTTCTTACCCGGGGGTGTTAATCCCACCCTGCGGAACATTGGCAACACGTGGTTCCATGTGGAGATACAGCAGGACGACATGAACTTCGGATGGGACTCCGGATCAGCTGATTGGAACGTCGAGTACAATGCCCGCATCGGCAGCCTGATCTCTTACCCGATGAACGGAACCGGAACACCGATGGTATATGACCCGGCCGGCTTCAAGGGCGTACTTGTCACTCCATCCTCGGCCGGATGGACCCAACTACCGGGCATAATCCACCTCTGCAACACCTGGAAGATCGACTTCTCCATCCATATCTTCAAAGCGATCTTGCCGTCCTACAGCGGCAACATGTGGCTGCGAGCCATCTACGAACCGTTCACCGGACCCAACAACCCTCATCCTGATTCCGGCGTTACGGGAGGCTAACCTCTTTTGAGAGGAAGGAACTGGTCGGGGCCGGCCCGGCCCCGACCAGCCCCAATTACTAAAATAATACCGGCACCAAGAAAAAGATGCAGCGGTATCATTAAAACAAAAGGCAAAGAACGGGCAGGGCTTAAAGCAAAGGAGGATCATGAAATTTTCCGGAAATGGAACGATAAAGATTAAAGCGGCCGGGGCGTGCCTGGCCGCCATCATCGCAACGATGGCGCTGTTGATGACAGCCGTCCCGGCGGCCGCCGCAGTAGGGGTAGGAGTGACACCGCCATTCCTCGACATAGATGACGCCCTCAGGGGCACCACCTACGAGGAATACATTACGGCATTCAACACGGACAACTCCTCAGCAAATACCTACGGACTCGCCGCCTCCGGAGATATCAGCGGCTGGGTCAGCTACTACCTTCCCGACAGCCCGGACACGGCCATCACCAGCATCGACATCCCGGCCAGTGGCACCCAGACAATACTGGTCAAAATAGCGATACCGGCGGACACACCCAACGGAGCTTACGACGGCATGCTGTCGATAACAGCCACGGCCAAAGCCCCAGGAGAAAATGGCGTGAACGTGAGCGTGGATGCACCAGTGGTGGTCACCATCCAGGTCACCGGGACGCAAAATATCTCCGGCAAGGTCAACGACATCCTGGCGTACGACGTCGAGGTGGGCTACCCGCTGCGCCTGATAGTCATGTTCGAGAACACCGGCAACGTGGAGGCCGCCCCGCTGATAGAAGCCGCCATAGTCTACCAGGATATCGAAGTGGACACTTTCAGCAGCAGCAGCACCAAGGTAGCCGCGGGCACGACCGGGAACCTGGAGGCGGAATGGGACACCACCGGAAATGCACCGGCCGAATACACCGCCAAAGTGACGGTCTCCCTGGACGGTAAGGTACTGATGCAAAAGGACGTGCCATTCAATATCCTACCGCTGGGCGAACTGACGCGGTCGGGTGATCTCAAAGACGTCTTCATCGATAACGCCGCCATCGTCGGCAAACCCCTCAAAGTACAAGCAACATTCGCCAACACGGGCCAGATAGATACCAATGTATATTTCACCGGCGAAGTATACCTCGAGGGAAACCTCATCCAGGTAATGACCAGCGATACACTGCTGGTAAGACCCGGCCAGCAAGAGGTCCTGACGGCATATTTCACACCAGAGCAGGCCGGCGACCTCAATATCAAGATCCAAGCCAACTATGAAGGTAAAAAATCGAACATCGAGGAAATCAACATCACAGGCATCGCCGCGCATGACATCGTCTCGCCCCCCGAGCCGAGCGAGGTAACTTCAACGACAGCCGCCCCGACAGAAACGCAGTCTTCGTCATCGCTCCCCATCTACGCGGCCGTGGGGGCGGTAGTGGTGGCAATAGTCGGCATAGTCGGGGTGGGGACGATAAGGAGAAAAAGGAACGGTAACAATAACAAGACGTCGGGAAATTCAAAAAATAAGATTAACCACAAATTTTCCACTTTTAGCAGTAAAGTTACGAGATTTATTGTTAAAATTCCCAAAAGCGTTCGCACTATTGCTGGGAGGAAAAGAAAATGAACAAGATAGCGTGGGTCTTACTGGCAGTGATGTTTTTAGCGCTGTTCCCGGCCAGCCCGCTCCAGGCGGCCGAGGAGGGAGAAGGCGGGGTGGGCATTGGCACCGAGGTAGATAACGTAGCACCGGTCATCGAGGAGGGCAGTCTCATCGTCCAGATCATCGACGGCGAGGGGACTGCCTTTGGCTGGTCGGCTAACGGCGACCCTAACACGGGAGACAGGGTCCTGCCTTATATCCTTAATGGGGAGCTATTGCACTTTGAGCTGGAAGTGACCGACGCCAACGGGGAAGCCGACCTGACCGCAATGCAGGTAAGAATGAACCTGGGGCCGGGAGTTATTATTACGGGCAGCCTGACATCGACGACAATCGACCCGGAGGCCGGCATTTCCAAAGGGCGCTACAGCGGTAGCTTCAACTTAGATGAAAGTGTAGTTACAGGCAAGTACGATATTACCATCGACGTCGCCGACCCCGCCCTTGCTACCGATACTTACGACCCGACTATCTATCAGCCGGGCGCCGATATCCTGAAGCCCGAGTTGAGCCTGGAAGTCAGCAGGACTGACGTACTTTTCCCGCAGTGCAACCCCGGTGACCTGGGCATCGCCTCGAACGATAACCCGGTAAGCTTGACACTTCAGGCGGTCATCGGCACCGAGCATATTCCGGTGGTCTTCTCCTTGTGGCATTCCGGCGTCGACATGGTAAACGGGGACAACGTCATCAGGGCAAGTTCAATAGTCTGGTCGACGACACCGGAAATCACCGATAACAGCCTGGACACCCTCAGGCAGCCCATTGCAAGCGAGGTCCAGGAAGGCACTACCATCGATGTCTATTACTGGCTCAACGTGCCTTCTCCTCTGGCAGAAGGAGACTATAACGGGAGAATAAACTTCTCCTTTATCGCCGACTAGCTAATGCAGGTCAGGCGCCCTCGGGTATTCTAAAGTCCTCGCACAACCGGCCGCCCTGCGCCCAGCAGCTTTTGGGATTTTCCCGGAGAATAATATTGACCTCCCCGGCCGCCGTGCCCGTTTTCACGAAGGCATCGGTAATGTCCTTGACCAACCGGCGTTTCTGGTCGGGGGTATACCTTTCCCACATTTCCACCGTCACGATAGTCATTATTGACCTCCATATGAATGATCCAACGGTGTTATTTTATCCAAAACAAATCCGGCTGTAAGTGACTTTGCTCACCTGGAGTTGAGAAAAGGGGGCAGTTGCCGAAAAGCCTATCTTGAGGTAAGATTGAAGCTGAGCGCGCGCCTGTAGCTCAGCGGACCAGAGCATCGGTCTTCGGAACCGGGGGTCGTGGGTTCGAATCCCTCCAGGCGCGCCAGATTTTTAGCTAGCGCGCGGGGACAAGGGCAAACCCCCGCCGCAGTTAATAGCGTCGCCGGTAACGTACGAAGAAAGTTCCGAAGCCAGGAATAAAGCTACGCCGGCGACCTCTTCGGGAGTGCCCATCCGGCCCATCGGCACCTTTTTACCCAGCATCTTGAAGAAGGCCTCTCCTTCTTTTTTGGACATCGACCCAAGCATCTCGGTGAAAAAATCTGACTTGATTGGGCCGGGGAGGATGGCGTTGACCGTGATGTTGAAGGGGGCCAGTTCGAAAGCCAGGTTGCGCGTCATGGAAAGGACGCCGCCCTTGGCCGCGTGATAATGAACGATCGGGGCGGGCGGCTGGATGGCGCCCATCGACGAGACGTTTATGATCTTACCATATTGATTCTTTTTCATGTAAGGCACGACCGCCCGGCAGCAGAGGAACTGGCCCTTAAGATTGATATCGACGATGCGGTCCCAGTCTTCCTCCGAAGTATCTTCGATGCCGGAGTCTTTAGCCAGGCCGGTACCGCCGGCGTTATTAACCAGGATATCGATCTTGCCGAACTCTTTAAGCGTTCGCGAGACCATCTCAGCGACATCGTCGGAGCGGGAGACATCGGCCTTAATCGCCAGCGCGCGGCGGCCTAAAGATTTAATCTCGGCGGCCACTTCACGGGCGCCTTCCATATGGCGGGCATTAACAACGACGTTGCACCCCTCCGCGGCGAACTTGAGGGCGATGCCCCGGCCGATGCCTTTAGCGCCACCGGTGACGATGGCGACCCTGTTCTCAAGCAGCATTTTAACCTCCAGGTATAAGCCGGATCATAGTCCAAGGAACTTTACCGAAGCGCCGCAGAGGAGAATCGACAGCCCGGCCAGGGCGTGAGAGTATTGCGCCAGCGCGGGTATCGCGATTTTTTTGAGTCCGTAGCCGGCGGCCAGCACGATCGTCAGCATGGTCAGGATAGTGGTGACCCCGAAGATCGCAGCCACCAGAACGACCGACATCATATCATGCTCGGCGGCGGGATACATAATCAGGGGAATCAGCGGCTCGCACGGACCGAAGACGAAAATGATAAACAACACCCACGGCGTCAGGCTGCCGGGTTTCCCGGCGTGCACGTGGGTATGGTCGGTGACGTGACTATGGGTGTGCGAATGCACCTCCCCGTTTTCGTGCAAATGCTGGTGGGCATGCCGGCGCGAGCGCAGGGCGCGGTGAATTCCCCACACGGAGTAGGTGAAACCAAACGCAATCAGAAACCAGGCGGCAATTTCACCGCGGAACGATTCGATGGCCTCGATGCTGAAGATGGCAGCCCCGATGGCGATGCCGATGAAGCCCAG
>Ga0105100_10002266_pt1 | contig 11252 bp, 7 predicted proteins | sample PPLLak12cMay2015_2_FD_87033 | JGI IMG/M metagenome (GOLD analysis project Ga0105100, IMG submission 87033) | Freshwater sediment microbial communities from Prairie Pothole Lake near Jamestown, North Dakota, USA - PPLs Lake P8 Core (1) Depth... | ecosystem: Environmental > Aquatic > Freshwater >... | reverse complement strand
TGCACAGCGTCGCCTACTCCTTCATGGTCAACGAGGCGACGGGGTACATCTTCATCCGGAACTTCGCCGAGACGACGACCGAAGAGTTCGAGCAAAAAATGGAACAGCTGGCCGGTCAGGGGATGAAGCAGCTGATCCTCGACCTGCGGGGGAACACGGGCGGTCCTTTTTTCCAGTCGATTGCTCTCTCTGATGAATTCCTACCCAAGGGCGACGTCATCGTCTCCATCAAGGGCCGCAACAAGGTCTACAACCGCGAATTCCGGGCCCAAAAGGATGGCCAGTTCGAAGATATCCCCCTTGTCATCCTGATCAACAGGGGAAGCGCCAGCGCCTCGGAAATCGTCTCCGGCGCGGTCATGGACAACGACCGGGGCTACATCGTCGGGGAAGACTCCTGGGGAAAGGGGCTGGTTCAGACCGTCTTCCCGCTCGGGGAGAACCTGGCCGTCGCCCTGACCACGGCCAAGTATTTCACGCCCAGCGGCCGGTCCATCCAGAGGGATTATGAGCACATCGAGGATTATATGCTCTACAAGCGGGCGCCCGAAGACCAGCGCGAGGTTCGCTACACCGCCAAGGGCCGGAAGGTCCTCGGCCAGGGGGGGATCGCGCCCGACTACGAAGTCACCTCGTCCCTCAAGATCTTCACCCTCGAACTGATGACCAAGGGTGCGTTCTTCGGCTATGCCCGCAAGTTTGCCGCCCACGAAACCGCCCTCTCCAGGGACTTCGTTTTTCCCCGCGAGCAGGGGAATACGGGCGTTTCCGGAAAGGTCGCGGCGGGCCGGGATTTTGTCGCCGGGACCCCGATTCTCGAGGATTTCAAGGCTTATCTCCGGGCCGGCAAGATCGCCTTCGATGAGGAGGGCTTTAGGGAAGCGGAGGCGGAGATCAAAAGGGAGCTGGAACGGGAGATTGTCTCCTCCTTATGGGGAATCGAAGAAGGCGTGAGGGCCTACCGGAAGACCGATGCCGTCGTGCTCAAGGCCCTGGAGATCATGCCCGAGGCATCCAAGTTCGTCGCCGACATCAACTCTCGTTGAGAAGAGATACTTCCTATTCGCTTTTCCCATGAGCCTGGAGCGGAGGGTAGAGGAATGAAGATCGCCGTTGCGTCCGACCACGCCGGGTTCGACCTTAAAACAGGGATAGTGGCCTTCCTTGAGGGGAGAGGGATCGCCTACCGGGATTTCGGCTCCCGGCCCGGCGAGACCGTGGACTATGTGGATTATGGGGCCCTCGCCATGGAGAGCGTCATCTCGGGGGAGTGCGACCGGGCCATCCTGTTCTGCGGCACCGGGATCGGAATGGCCATCGTCGCTAATAAATACAAAGGTATCCGGGCGACTCCCTGCTGGAACCCTTTCACCGCCCGGGTGAGCCGCAGCCACAACGATTCCAACTGTCTGGCCCTGGGGGGGCGGACCCTCTCTTTAGAGGAGGGCCTCGAAATCGTCCGGACCTGGCTGGAGACGCCCTTCGAAGGGGGCCGGCACCAACGCCGCGTGGCTAAGATCCTCGAGATAGAGAAAAAGAACTTCAAACCCTGAGAGAGGAGAGAGCGATATGTCTTCCTTGTTTGACAAGGTTTTTTCCCTGGCCGGGAGGGTTGAACAGAACAGCCGCTGGCGTCAGGCCGAGTCGTTCAACTTGATTCCTTCGGAGACAACTCCCTCACTACTCGTTAAGCTGTGCGAGATCGCCGACCCCGCGGGCCGGTACGCAGAGCACCGGACTATGAAGGGAGAAGAGGTCTATTTCTATCAAGGGACAGACTTCATCCGGGACGTGGAACTGGAGACTCAGAAAGAGCTGGGGCAGTTCTTCGGCTGCTCCGATGTCGAACTCCGGCCGATCAGCGGCCAGATGGCCAACGAGGTTGTCTTCAAGGGAATGGTCCGCTTCATTAACCGGACCCGGCCGGAAGGGCAGCCGACGCGGAAGATGCGCCTGGTGATGAACAACGACCTCACCAAGGGCGGTCATCTCAGCTCCCAGCCCATGGGCGGCTTGTTCAACTTCGTCTCCGAAGACCCCAAGACCGGGAAGGAGAATGTCTTGAACTTTCCGGTCTCCAGCGGCAACCCGTACAAGCCCGACCTCAGGAAGCTGGCCGACCTGCTGGCTGAGCACCGGCCGGAGCTCATCATCTTCGGCAAGAGCATGTTCCTCTACCCCGAGCCGGTGGAGTTCGTGGCCCGGATCGTCAAGGAATGGCCGGAGCCGCCGGTGATCATGTATGACATGGCCCATGTCTTGGGGCTTTACGGAGCTTTCCAGGAACCTCTCAAGGAAGGGGCGGACGTCGTCACCGGCAGCACGCACAAGACCTTCTTCGGGCCGCAGCGGGGAGTCATCGCCGGCAGCTTCCCCAAGGGGGGTCCGCTCCGCAACTTCTGGGCCGATGTCAAGAGCCGGGCCTTCCCGGGCTCGACGAGCAATCACCATCTGGGGACACTCGTCGGCCTCCTGCTGGCGGCTTACGAGATGAACACCTTCAAGGCGGACTACCAGAAGCAGGTCCGGGCGAACGCCAAGGCTTTTGCCAAAGCGCTGAAAACGCACGGGCTCTCTGTAGAAGGTGATGAAAAAGACGGTTTCACAGAAACCCACCAGGTCCTGGTCCGGGTGCGCAGTCAAGGCCCGGCCCAGGAGATTGCCCGTCGTCTTGAGGAGAACAACATCGTCACCAACTATCAGGCGCTTCCGGACGACGAGACCTTCCTCGATTCAAGCGGTCTCCGGCTGGGAGTCCAGGAAATGACCCGTTTCGGCATGCTGGAGAAGGATTTCGATGTCCTCGCCGGATACATCGCCGACGTGGTCATCCGCAATCAGAAGGTTCGAGATGAAGTCCGAAAGCTGCGTCAGGGCTATCTCGAGATGATGTACTGCCTCCCGGCCAAGGAGGCCGTGCCGCTGGCGGCCCGGATCCTGAGGAGCGTTTTTCCGCTGCCGGGGCTCATTGAAACCTTGGCCGAGGAACTGGCAAAAGGAACCTGACGATGAAGATCCTGGTTGTCGGATCGGGCGGAAGAGAGCATGCCTTGGCCTGGAAGATCTCTCAGAGTCCGCTCTTGACCAAGCTCTACTGTGCTCCGGGAAACCCGGGCACGATGAGCATCGCCGAGAACGTCCCCATCCCCGACTCGGACATCCATGGGCTGGCGGACTTCGGCGTCGCGCAGGGGATCGACCTCACCGTGGTCGGACCGGAAGTCCCGCTCACCCTGGGCATCGTCGATGAATTCGAGCTGCGGGGGCTGCGCATCTTCGGACCCAACCGAAAGGCCGCCGAGCTCGAGGGCAGCAAGGTTTTTGCCAAGCAGTTCATGGCCAGGCACCGCATCCCCACGGCTCGCTTCAAGGTGGCCGAGACGCCGACCCAGGCCCTGCGCATCCTGAAGTCCGGCGAGTTTTTCTTCCCTCTCGTGGTCAAGGCCGATGGACTGGCAGCCGGCAAGGGCGCCATCGTCTGTCCCAGCCTGCGCAAGGCTGAAGAGGCGGTGGAGGCGATCATGGTCGAGCGCCAGTTCGGGGAGTCGGGGAAAAGGGCCCTCATCGAGGAGTTCCTCAAGGGCAAGGAGGTTTCGTTCATTGTCATCTCAGACGGGGCCAAGGTGCAGCCGCTGGTCACCACCATGGACCACAAGGCCGCCTTCGAGGGGGACCGCGGGCCGAACACGGGCGGCATGGGAGCGATCTCGCCGTCGCCGTTCATCACGCCCGAGCTTTTCTCCGAGGTCATCAACACCATTGTTTTCCCGACCATCAACCGGCTCCACGAGGAAGGCCGGAAGATCAAAGGCGTTCTCTATGTCGGGCTGATGCTCACCGAAGAGGGACCCAAGGTGTTGGAGTACAACTGCCGGTTCGGCGACCCGGAAACCCAGGTCCAGATGGTCCGGATGGAGTCTGACCTGGTCGAGGTCTTGCTCAACACTATCTCAGAAAACATCCTGAAGTCGGAGATTCGCTGGAACGACAAGGCCTCGGGCTGCGTTGTCCTGGCCTCGGGCGGGTACCCGGTCTCCTACGAGAAGGGAAAATTGATCAGCGGGCTCAAGGAGGTGTCGGCCATCCCCGGGATTCAGGTCTTCCACGCCGGGACGAGATACGAGGGCGGCGAGTATCTCACCAACGGCGGGCGCGTCCTCAACGTCTGCGCTTCCGAGAAGACCCTGGCCGGCACCATGGAGAATATCTACAGCGCTATCTCCGACATCTCTTTTGAGGGGATGCATTTCCGGCGGGATATCGGAGCCCTGCGCTAGGAGGGTAAAATGGACGTGGTCATTTTCATCGGTAGCGAATCGGACCATGAGGTGGTCGAAGAGGCCCTCCAGATCCTCGAAGGTTTTGGCGTCTCCTATCGTCTGGAGGTGACCTCGGCCCACCGTTCGCCGGAGCGCACGAGCGCGCTCATCGCCGACGGTGAAAAGAAGGGAGCGAAAGTCTTCATTGCCGTAGCCGGCAAGGCCGCGCACCTGGCCGGGTTCGTGGCCGGGAAGACGTCGGCGCCTGTCATCGGTGTTCCCGTGGAGAGCGCCGGCCTGGGCGGGCTGGACGCGCTGCTTTCCACCGTCCAGATGCCCAAGGGAGTGCCCGTGGCGACCATGGGGTTGGGCAAGGCCGGAGCTTCCAACGCGGCCATCCTGGCCGTCCAAATCCTGAGCCTGAGAAACCCCCGTCTCAAGAAGAAGCTGGAGGAGCATAAGAAGGCGATGGCCGCCCAGGTAGAGAGCGCCTCGAGGAAAATCAAGAACCCCTGATGCCCTCTTTCTCCATTCAGAATTTTGGCTGCCGGGTGAACCAGGCCGAGGCCTTTTCCTGGGCCGAGGAATTCGAGCTCGGCGGGATGCAGCTGGAGGAGGACCCGACCCGGGCCGACCTGGTCGTCGTCAACACCTGCACACTGACAGCCCGGGCGGACCGGGATGTTCGCAAGTTCATCCGCCGGATCTCCCGGCTCAACCCGGAGGCGAGGTTGATTCTCACCGGCTGCGCGGTCGACGGCGCCGCGCTCAGGGTCGAAGACCTCAGGCCGGAAACCCTGCTGCTCGGGAACGCCGACAAAATTCGGCTTCCGGCCCAGGTCCTCGCCCGGCTGCAAACCCGGGAGGCTCCGAAGGAGAAGCCGCTGCGTGCCCGCGCCCTGCTCAAGGTCCAGGACGGCTGTGACCTGCGCTGCACCTTCTGCATCATCCCTTCGGTGCGCGGGCCGAGCCGGAGCTTCGGTCGGGAAGAAATCCTGGCCCGGGCGCGCGGGCTCATCGCCCGCGGATTTCGGGAGATCGTCATTTGCGGCATCCATCTCTCCTCCTACGGCCTCGACCTTAATCCCTCTGACTCCCTGGCCGGTTTGCTCCGGCGCCTGGTTGAGCTCGAGGGGTTGGGATGGCTCAGGCTGAGCTCGCTCGACCCCCGGAATCTGGATGACAAGCTCATCGGCCTGATCACGAACAATCCCAGAATATGTCCCCATTTTCATGTTTCAATCCAGCATGCTTCCGACCGCGTCCTCAAGCTCATGGGAAGGAGGTCGAGCGCCGCCGGCTGCCGGCGGATCCTGGAGAGGCTGCGGGAGAGATCTCCCGAGGCAGCGCTGGGCGCCGACATCATGGTCGGGTTTCCCGGGGAGGAGGAGGAGGACTTCGAGCGGCTGGTCGGTTTTGTGGCCGAGTCGCCCCTCGACTATCTTCACGTGTTTGCCTATTCTCCCCGGCCGGGAACACCGGCGGCGGCCCTGCCGCAGGTGGCGGAGCCGGAAAAGCGCCGGCGGTCAGCCCTGCTGAGGTCGGTCGCTGAGAACAGGCGGCGCGCCTTCCGGGAACGCTTCTTGGGTCGTGAGCTGACGGGTATTGTCGTCAGAAAGGAGTCCCCGAGCTCGGAAGTACTGACCTCCAACTATATCAATGTCCTTGTTCCGTCGTGCTCGCGCGCGCCTGGAGACGAGGTCAAAGTGCGGATCACGCGGGTTGAGTCGAGTCTTGCGGGCGGGGAAGAGGTCGCTTGAAGGGGGGATGAAACCGATGGCCAGGATCAAGCGTCTGCCGTTCGAGATCTCGCAGAAGATCGCCGCGGGTGAAGTCATCGAGAGGCCCTTTTCCGTGGTCAAGGAGCTGGTCGAGAACTCGCTCGATGCCGGCGCCTCCGAGGTTCGGGTGGAGCTCCTGGCCGGGGGAAAGAGGCTCATCCGGGTCCAGGACGACGGCCTCGGCATGAGCCGCGGGGATGCGGAGCTTTGTTTTGAACGGTACGCCACGAGCAAGCTCACGAGCGAGGAAGACCTCGAAAAGATATCCACATTGGGTTTCCGCGGCGAAGCCCTGGCCTCTATCTCCGCCGTCTCTGAGATAATCCTCAAGACATCGGACGGCCAGGGAGAGCAGGGAACGCGGGTTGAGAGGAAGGCGGGCGAAGCCGTTGCCGTGACGGACGTGGCCTTCCCCCGCGGGACGACGATCGAGGTCAAGGACATTTTCTTTAACCTGCCGGCCCGCCGGAAGTTTCTCCGTTCCGAGCAGTCGGAGCTGGGCCATGTCGTCCGCTACCTGACTGGGGTGGCCTTGGCCTATCCGGAGGTCCGTTTCTCGCTAGTTCAGGCTCGCCGGGAAATTATCAACTGCCCCCGCGTGGGAAGCCACAGGGAGCGGCTCTTCCAGCTCTATGGCAAAGATATCCTGGACCGTCTTCTGGAGGTCGATTTCCGGGAGGGCGGGGGACATGTTTTCGGGTACTCTTCCCGGCCGCCCCGCGGCCGTCCGGACAGAGCCCATCAGTTGTTTTTCGTCAACAAGCGTCTGGTCAGGGACCGCATCCTTCAGGCCGCCCTGAATCAGGCCTACCGGGGCTTTCTGGAGAAAGACCGCTTCCCGGAGGCTTTTTTCTTCCTGACTCTGCCCTACGAAGAAGTGGACGTCAATGTCCATCCGACCAAGGCTGAAGTCCGGTTCCGCGAATCGCAGCTCGTCTTTTCCCTGCTTCTCAGGAGCATCGAGACGGCCCTGCTCAAGGAGCGGGGTATCAAGGAAATCTACCCGAAGGCGGGCGAAGCCGGCGCGAGGACGGGCGTGATGGAGACGGTGGGCGGTCGCTTGTCCGGCGCCACCTTTTTGGACCGCCCCGAACAAATGACTCTCCCCAAGTCGGGATCGGCCGCGGAAGGCAAAACCCGGCCCCGAGTCCTGGGGCAGTATCTCGACATGTATATCGTGGCCGAGGGCGACGAAGGTCTCCTGGTCATTGACCAGCACAACGCCCACGAACGGGTCCTGTTTGAAAAATACAGGGAGATCGATGACCGGAAAAAATGGCCGCGGGCGACGCCGCTCATTCCGGTGCTGATCGACCTTTCGCCCGCCCAGGTCTTGAGCCTAGAGAAAAACCAGCCGCTCCTTGAAGAGGCCGGTTTCCGGGCCGAGGCCATGGGCGGGAGGACTTATGCTCTGAACGGGTTTCCCGATATACTCCAGGCCGAGGCAGCCAGGGACGTCCTGCTCCAGCTCCTCGATGAGATCGGGGAGGAGGAGCCGGTCCGCGGGCGGGAAAAGATGCTCGCTGCATTAGCTTGCAAGACTGCGATCAAAGCCCATGAGCCGCTGGCTCGCGACAAGATGGAGTTCCTGGTGGAGGAGCTTTTCCGCACCTCGAATCCGGCTCTTTGCCCCCATGGCCGGCCGGTCATCGTCAAGATCGGGAAGGCGGAGATCGAAAAGGGCTTGAAACGCAACCCCTGAGCGCCCCGGCTTTCTCTTTTTTATGATCTGGCGCGCCTGGAGAGACTCGAACTCCCGACCCGCTGCTTAGAAGGCAGCTGCTCTGCTAATTGGTCAATAGGAAAATTACCTACCCCTCAGCCCCTCCAGCCTCTTTCCGGCATCTTCGACTTCAGGCAGACCGGCGGCCCTTATATATTGGCTGGGGACACAGAAGCAGCACGAGTGTGTGATTACGAGAGAATCTGCGCCTCTTCGCTACGGAGCTAAGCTGAAGGAAGAATAATAAACGTTGCGAATCTTTACTCCAGGTTAACTTTCCGCAATAACGCTTTAATCCTTGGATCAGAACGCACACAGTCAACTAAAGGGTCTATTTTAAGGAGAGGAATAGAATTTCCTGGGTGTTCCGATTCTTTATCGAGATAATCAAAACCTCTATCGTTTTCGCCAAGAGAAAAACAGAGCAGAGCTTTGTCGTAATAGGGCAGGCCTTGATTAGACTCCAGTCTCTCCAGTATCTCACGGGCCTCATCCTTCCTGTCCATTCGAGAATAGGCAATTCCGATATATACATCAAGATAGGGTCCGTAGAATATGCCCAATACTTCTTTCTCCTTTTGAATTTCTCTTATTGCCTCTTCATACATGGATTTCTGTAGATACACGTATCCCAGGATAGCATGTGACCAAGTAAAATTCGGATCCAATTCGATGGCCCTCTGCAAGGCCTCTGCTGCCTTATCATACTCTCGAGCGTAGTAAAGTACTTCGCCCACATCTCTGTTTATGGCCAGAGAGAGGGGATCTAATTCAAGGGCTCTGCGCATCTCTCTAATGGCTTCGTCAGAACGGCTAAGACACAACAACAAATAAACATACCAATGATGAGCAGTCGCATAGTTCGGATTGAGCTCTATGGCCCTCTTGAATTCCTTTTCAGAACCTTTCCAGTCAAAATCATATCCAAATTTAATGTTACCCAGGGATGCGTGGGCTTCAGTCAGCATGCTGTCAATTTCTAAAGCCTTTAAAGCGGCTTCTTTTGCCTTCGGAAAAGATAAACCTCGAAAGCCGTAGCTTCCCATTACAATATAAGAATCTGCAATCCCGGCATATGCCAGTGCATAATTCGGGTCAATTTCAATGGCTTCCTCGAAATACTCTATGGCTTTTTGAAAACCTCCCACCGTTCTCTTATTCCAGAACCACCGACCCTGTAAATACAGATTATAGGCTTCCATATTTTCTGTCGGCTTCTTCCGAATTTGTGCTTTTTCTTCAGGAGAGAGTTTCATCTTTAGAGCCTTGACAATCTTCTCGGCAATATCGCTCTGGATTTCAAAAACCCGTTCAACTTTCTGCTCGTATGTATCAGACCAGAGCTGGAACTCATCTTCAGCATTAGCCAACTGAGTTATCACTCTTACATCATCCTCTTCTTTCCGAACACTTCCTAATAGGACAGTTGTCACATTCAATTCCTGACCGATATCTTTGATGGTTTTTTCTGTGTTTTTATACCTCAGCATCGATGCCGTGTTCATCACTTTCCAGCCCTCGAGTGTCGATAACTTGGCTATTATTTCTTCAGTCATGCCATCACACAAGGCTTCCTGGTCTTTTTGTGGACTGAGATCTCTAAAGGGAAGGACACCAATGGAGGCCTGCCTTTGAGGAAGACTCTTCCAGACAATCAGGCCAATGGAGACAATGGCAATAAATATCACTGCGGGCATCAAAAGCTTCTTCAATCCAAATGTTACGGTTATCTCCCTGGAGGTTAGGGGCTTTCTTTCGGGCACAATCCTTTCTGTGGTCGGGATTCCTTTCTCAATTTTCTCTAATTCGGAGCGGGCCTCTGCCGCGGTCTGATATCTCTTCTCCTTTTCCTTCTCCAGGCATCTCAGGATGACTCGGCTGAGGTCAACAGGGATTTGTGTATTGACCAGTTTAGGATCTCGAGGTGCCTCCGTCTTATGCTTGACGGCTATCGCCAGAGGAGTATCGCCTTCAAAAGGCACTCTCCCTGTCACCATTTCATAAAGAATCACCCCCAGGGAGTAGATATCCGAACGCTGATCAGCCTCTTTGCCTTCCACCTGCTCGGGACTCATGTATTCGGGCGTTCCGATCATCACCCCGGCCTCTGTGATGCCTTTCCCCTTGAGAGACCGGGCGATCCCGAAGTCCATGATCCGGGCATTCCCGTCTTTATCGATCATGATGTTTCCGGGCTTAAGGTCCCGGTGAATCACGCCCAGCCTATGAGCCTCCTCCAATCCCTCGCCCACCTGCTTGGCTAGGAATATGGCTTTTGGGATGTCCAATTTCCCTGACCTTCTAATAAAGCTCTTGAGGTCCTCGCCGGCCACATACTCCATGGTGATGAAATGCGCTCCCTCGTCCTCCATAAGCTCATACATGCGGCCGACGTTCCGGTGGCCGATCTTTCGGGCCAGCTTCAACTCGTTGCTGAACCTTTCGATCGTCTCCCTATTCGAGGCGATCTCGGGTTTTATGAGTTTCAGGGCCACCTCTTCTTTGAGCTTCTTGTCCAGGACCCTGTAGACCTTGCCCATCCCGCCTTTGCCCAGCTCCTCAATGATCTGGTAGCGGCCGGCGAAGGTGGAGCCGGTCGTCAATTCTTTAATGGGGGCTTGAAGGGTTTCGGTCTGAGAAACTGAGATGTCCTTTGAAGGCGGAAGGGGTGTGCCACACTTCCCACAATAAAAAGTGTCTTCAGGGTTCTCAGAATGACATTTTGGGCACTTGGTGGCCACTGTTTGTCCCTTTTATCAGGTGTGGCTAAAGGTTATCAAGGAATGGGGAGACAAGTCAACTGGCTCAAGGCTCTATGACGTTTAGTGTGGTAACCACGGGGGGGTGAGCACTTGACATCTTCATTATCCCCCTTTGGAAAAATGGATTCTATCATCCCCCCTTTGGGAAAGGGGGGCGAGGGGGGATTTGAAAAGGCGAACATAAAATCTCCCCTGACCCCTCTTTGCTAAAGAGGGGAGCTCAATTGTTGCCTGACATCTTCATCATCCCCCTTTTTCCACCACACGATTCGTCATAGAGCCCCAATTGTATTGACATGAGTGATCAAAGAGTTTTACAGTAAGTATAATCAATATCCTAACAGGGAGAGAAACATGGAATTCGTGACGGCGCCCATCATTATCGTCGGACTGGTGGTCCTTTACATCCTGAGCTCCATCAAGGTCCTCAGGGAGTACGAAAGGGGCGTGATTTTCCGGCTGGGCCGGGTGCTTTCCAAGCCCAAAGGCCCGGGGATCATCCTGGTGTTTGCACCCATCGACCGCATGGTCAAGGTCAGCCTTCGGCTGGTGGCCCAAGACATCCCCCCTCAGGACGTCATCACCAGGGACAACGTCTCGGTGAAGGTCAACGCCGTCCTCTACTTCAGGGTCGTGGAGCCGCTCAAGTGCATCATCGACGTCCAGGATTACCTCTACGCGACCTCCCAGCTCGCCCAGACCACGCTCAGAAGTCTCCTCGGGCAGG
>Ga0105100_10002265_pt1 | contig 11253 bp, 10 predicted proteins | sample PPLLak12cMay2015_2_FD_87033 | JGI IMG/M metagenome (GOLD analysis project Ga0105100, IMG submission 87033) | Freshwater sediment microbial communities from Prairie Pothole Lake near Jamestown, North Dakota, USA - PPLs Lake P8 Core (1) Depth... | ecosystem: Environmental > Aquatic > Freshwater >... | reverse complement strand
TTTTCTTCCCATCTTTAGACCATATATAATCATTGACGCCGGAATAAATATCCGTTATTTTTTCATCCCCGCTTCCGTCTAAACCGCAAAGATAAATTTGCCCGCCCAGCAAGTAACTTATCTTTTTGTTTTCCGGTCGGAACTTCGGTTCTGTTTCATTCTCTTCTAAGCTCTTCAGAATTTCCAGATTGCTTCCGTCGGAACTGGAAATATAACTGTCATGGTTCCCTTTGTTTGCTTCCATATTATATCCGGTGACCTGGAAAACAATTAATTTACCATCGCCTGAAACGTCCATATCGCCAATTCTTTTCATTCCCCAAAGGTCATCAAAAGAAAGAGGCTTTTTATTTTGTGCAAATGAAACTGAGATTAATAATACAATAGAAATAATAAATTGTTTCATATTATTTTTTCATATGTGTTTATCAGTCTTACAGCATGCAGTAAAAATAGGAGAGTTTAATAATAAAGGCAACGAAACTAAAATTAACCTTCAATGGTATCTTATGTTTAACTATTTTTGTTAAAGCACAAAATAAAAATTGCATTAATGAATATTTTTTTACCCGGAACAGATCAGCAGTTGAAGGCTCTATTTAATTTATTTAGCCTAAACCAAGGTTCAATTTTAGTTTTAGGTTCCGGGAGTGAAAAGATTGCAAAGAATTTAAAAGATAGATATGAATCAAGTGTGTTTTTAATCGTTGAAGACAGCGACACACTTTTAAATTCAAGGCTCAGCTTATCTGAGGAGAGGGAGATTACAATTAAGCTGATGGATTTTACAGCTACCGATTTTAACGATTCCGAATTCGATCTTGTTTATGCCCAGGCATCAATTTCAAATAACTCAAGAAACAAAATTGTAAAGGAGATTAAAAGAATTCTAAAACCTCAGGGACATTTTTGCCTGGGAGAAATTGTAAGCTTAACAGATAGTCAGCCGAAATTTATAAAGGATATGTTCACAGCATCGAATATTTCCCCTTTATCCATTGATCAAATCAATAACTACTATTCATCGAGAGGATTTCAGATTCTTTCCGAAAAAGATTTATCCTATACTTTAAAAGATTTTTACTCTGACAGCAGTCAAATATTAAAGGAAACGGGAAGCACATTGGATGAACAGGAAAAATCATTCTATAAAAAATTGATCAAAAAAATAAGTCATGAATCTAATATTTATTTGAATCTCAGCGGCGCTAAATACTACGGTTTCAAAATGCTTCTGCTCCGGCTCGGAATCCTTCAAGGTTAGAAATTCTTTTGCACAGAGAAAACCTTCAAGGTTAGAAAATCATTTGCGCAGAGTAAACCTTCAAGGTTAGAAAATCGTTTACACGATTAACCCTTGAAGGTTCAAAAAGATTTAAAAAAGTAAAAAAATGAAAAAAGGCCAAATAATTGAACTGGAAATAGAAAAATATGCTTTCGAAGGGAAAGGAGTTGCTAAGATAAGCCGGGAGCCGGGGAGCGAGAAAAATTATGTTGTCTTTATTCATGGTTCTTATCCGGGCGATAAATTATCTGCCAGGCTGACTAAGATAAAAAAAAATTATGCCGAAGCAGTAGTTGAATCTTTAATCTCACCTGCCGAAAACAGAATCCAGGCAAGATGCAGATTTTTCGGTATCTGCGGCGGCTGCAAACAGCAGGATTTAGATTACAATGCACAAGTTGATTTCAAACGGAAACAAGTTGAAGAAGTATTTAATAAACTTGGCGGATTTAATGATTTTATTATTGAACCGATCATTCCTTCCGAAAATATTTTTTTCTACCGGAACAAGATGGAGTTCTCATTTGCAGGTAAAAAATGGCTTATAAAAGAAGAACTAAATTCAAACGAAGAAATTTTTAATAAAGAAGAAATTGCTTTAGGCTTGCATGTCCCGAATATTTACGATAAGGTTCTTGATATTGACGAATGCTTTCTCCAATCTGAACTAAGCAATGATATTTTAAACTTTACCCGGATTTTTTTTAAGGATAAGAAATCTTCAGTTTATTCAATCAGAACACATGAAGGATATTTAAGAAATCTTGTTATCAGAAAATCATTCCATACTAATGATTTTATGGTAAACTTAGTTACTTCGGAAGATAATCCTTCTCTGATGAAGGAATACACGCACAATCTTTTAAAGAAATTTCCCGGAATAACTACAGTTGTTAACAATATTAATTTGAAGAAAGCTTCAACTGCTGTCGGCGATTTTGAGAAGGTGTATTCCGGCAGCGGGTATATTTACGACTTCATTGGGAGTTACAAATTCAGGATAAGCGCAAATTCATTCTTCCAGACAAACACATTGCAGGCAGAAAAGCTTTACGAAACTGCCCTTCAATTTGCAGAATTATCCGGTAACGAAATTGTTTACGATCTATATTCCGGCGCAGGCACAATTTCTATTTTTATTTCCGGATACGCAAAAGAAATCTACGGATTTGAAAATGTGGAATCCGCAGTTAAGGATGCGGAAGAGAATAAGAAGCTCAATGAAATAAATAATGTGCATTTTATTACTGCAGATCTTTACAGATCTTTTTTATCTAAAGTTGAATTGAAAAAAATCCCGAAACCAAGCGTAGTTATTCTTGATCCTCCGCGGAGCGGTATGCATAAAACCACTGTTGAGGATGTAATTAAATTGAATCCTGAAAAGATAATCTATGTAAGCTGCAATCCGGCAACACAGGTAAGGGACATTAAATTATTTGCAGAAGCAGGATATAAATTGATAAAGATAAGACCAGTGGATATGTTTCCCCATACTTTTCATATTGAAAATGTAGCGCTGATTGTGAAAGGATAGTTCCCCTGGTTCACGCAAAGGTCGCAGAGAAGACGCAAAGCCCGCAAAGATTATAAATTATTTACTATCCTGTGAATTCCTTCTTTTAATAATTTTACATTAAAATTGATCAAAAGACCCAATTTTAAATTTGTAATTTTTAAATAGGTTAATACCTGTGCAAAATGAACCGGAGCCAATGCTTCGATAGATTTAAGCTCTATAATTACTTTATCTTCAACAAGGATATCTATTTTAAAACCCACATCCATGTCAATTTCTTTATAAATAAAAGGAACAGGAACCTGGGTTTTAATATATAAACCGGAATTATTTAATTCATATGCAAGAGATCTTTCATAAACCGATTCCAATAATCCCGGTCCAAGCTGCTTGTGGAGTTCAATTGCTGCCCCGATTACCCTGGAAGAAATTTCATTTTCATCCATTTTCCCCTCCGCTTTTAAAACTTTGCGTTCTTTGCGTTTTAGAACTTTGCGCCCTTTGCGTGAAACTCTTTCCGCTTATTATCGATAATAACCACAAATTCCCCTTTTAGATTTCTTTTCTCAGCTTCTTTAAGAACCTCTCCTGAAGTCCCCCTAAAGAATTTCTCTGTTTTCATGGTCAGATCGAAAGCCAAGACTATGTTCAGATTCTTTCCCAAAATTTTAACAACATCTTCAAGCAGACTCTTTAACCGGTACGGTGTATCCAGAATAACAATTACTTCTTTTATCCCTTTTAATCTTAACAATTCCTTCCTTCTTTCCTCTTTCTTCGGCGAAAGCCAGCCGTAATAATAAAATTTTCCGAAATTTAATCCTGAACCGATCAGCGCAGGGAGTAATGAATTTGCGCCGGGCACAGGAATTACATCTATTTTATTCTGAATGCAGAGCTGAACAAGAAGATGGCCCGGATCGGAAAACAATGGAGTGCCCGCATCGGAAATTAGTGCCGCCGATTTTCCTTCCGAAAGCTTCAGGAGAATTTCACCGGCAGCTTCTTCTTCATTATGTTCATTTAAACTTACAAGTTCCTTTTCCACCTGGTAATGAGAAAGAAGTCTTCCCGCCTCTTTGAATTCTTCGCAGATTATAAAATCCGCTTCCTTCAGAACTTTCAAAGCGCGCAGTGTTATATCATCATAATTGCCGATTGGAGTTGAGACTAAATATAAAACTTTATTTGTCACGGGTAATTTTTAAATTTAATTTTTTTACCGCTATAACAAGATTACTTTAAGTATTTCCACACTTTAAGTGTTGATAAGAGAAAGAATAAAAGGATTAGGAATTCAGGATAGGCTTACCTATTCTTTTTCTTCCCAATAAACTAAATTCCTAAATTCATGGTATTCACACAACTGCCCGAATTTTTTGAGTATGGATTTATACAATTTCTTTTTTATAAAAAAATATAATGAAAATTCGTCTTCACCTATTTCGTAACCGTCATATTTATAGTTCCCTTCGCCCATAAGCAGCTTGATTTCATCAACTAGTTGAGGCATAAATCCATCGGGACCCGCATCGGCAACTCTTTCAAACATCCTTAAATCTTTTGATTCATTTACCTGATCCATTCCGGTAAATTCTTTTCCGAGGAAAGTGTGCTCTTGAATTTCCGGACTAAAGGTAAAACAGTGATAAATGAAATCTTCATTTCCAATTTGTTTTATATACCATTTATCTTCCATTTTGATGACCTGTCAAAACATTTTCAAAAATATTTTTTTATCTTATCAAAATTAACTTAATATAACTAAAATTAATTCTCTCCATCCAAAAAGAACTAAATTTAATTTACTCGTTAAAATGTGAGCAGTATGAACATATTATTAACAATAAACTCAAAGGAAGATATTCCTTCCAAATACTGCAATACCCCTATCGGGCAGCTCTTGGAATATCATAACCTTAACAAGGATCCTGAAGTATATACGCAGGCATGCATTCTCATCGGCATGTGCATGGATAGCAGGAAACATCTGCGCATACCTGATAATTTTGCTTTCATTATCAGAACCGGGGGTGCTAACCTCAGGTACAGTGAATTCAAAGTTTCATATGCAGTTGCAATCGGGAAAGTCCGGCACATTGCTCTTATCGGGCATAACAACTGCGGGATGGTTAATCTTTACTCCCGCAGGGATCAGTTTATTAATGGCCTGGTTGAACAGGCCGGATGGATAAGAGAACGGGCAGAAGAGCATTTCATGCATTTTGCACCGATGTTTGAAATCGGAAATGAAACAGATTTTATTTTAAGCGAAACAAAACGCCTGCGCCTCCGTTACCCGAAAATTCAAATTGCGCCCATGATGTATTTAGTAGAAGACAATAGATTATATCTGGTAGATGAAAATAATAAGAGTATTACACGGCAAGGTTTGTAATCTGTGAAAAAAAGTATTTAATTTTGGATTAACAATAATATAATAGTGGCTCGGTGAATTCAATAAGACGCGAGTATAAAATATTATTTTCTTCCAGCTATCATCTCATTAATATTGTTTTAAACTGCTTCTTTAACTTATCCTATAATCAAAAATTCATCTACAAAACAGGAAACAACCATGCATCAACCTCAAGAAGATAAAAACCTGGCTGGTTTGCCGTCAAATGCTTATAAAGAATTGAAGCCCGGCGAAGAATATGTTCCCGTAATGCCCGCTGATAAAGCCCCCAGTGAAATAAGCTTTTATTCGGTTGGATGGGGAGTATTAATGGCTGTCCTCTTTTCTGCTGCGGCAGCATACCTCGGATTGAAAATCGGGCAGGTTTTTGAGGCAGCAATTCCGATAGCAATAATCGCCGTTGGACTTGCCGCAGCTTCAGGAAGGAAGAATGCATTAGGTGAGAACGTAATTATTCAATCTATCGGCTCCAACTCCGGATTAATTGTAGCCGGCGCGATATTTACTATTCCTGCATTGTACATCTTAAACCTGCATGTTGAATTCTATAAAATCTTTTTAGCCTCCCTCTTCGGCGGAATTCTTGGAATTTTATTTTTAATCCCTTTCAGGAAATATTTTGTTAAAGATATGCACGGGAAATTTCCCTTCCCTGAAGCGACTGCTACAACCGAGGTATTAATTGCAGGAGAAAAAGGAGGGAAACAGGCAGTTGTTTTAGTAATAAGCGGTTTAGTAGGGGGCATTTTTGATTTTATCATCGCTGCTTTCGGATGGTGGAGCGAGGTTTTTACAACCCGCGTATTTGCGCTCGGTGAAGCACTTGCTGATCAGGCAAAGATAGTGTTCCGGATAAATGTGGTATCGGCAATTACAGGGTTGGGATACATAATAGGATTAAAATACTCCTCTATAATCTGTGCCGGATCATTTGTTTCATGGTATGTTTTTATACCAATTGTTGCTTTTATCGGTGAAGGATTGTCCTCCCCTCTCGGGGCAAATGTTTCTCAGCTTATAAAGGATATGTCCGCTGAAGAAATCTTCAGGAATTATGTGCGGCATATTGGAATAGGCGGAATTGCAATGGCGGGAATAATCGGAATTATCAGATCGTCTAAAATAATCTCTTCCGCAGTTTCTTTAGCCGGGAAGGAAATATTCGGAAAGAAGAAAGCTGCCGAAGATCAGGTCAGAACTCAAAAAGACCTTCCAATGAGCTTTATAGTTTTCGGGCTGCTGACTGCCGCCATACTTTTATTTTTGTTCTTCCAGCTTGGTGTTGTTAATAATTTAACCCATGCAATTGCAGGCATTTTAATTGTTTTAATTATTTCATTCCTCTTTACCACTGTTGCCGCTACGGCGATAGCGATTGTCGGAACAAACCCTGTTTCAGGCATGACTTTAATGACTTTGATTCTTTCCTCTATTGTACTGGTTTCTGTTGGATTAAGCGGAAATGAGGGAATGGTTGCAGCTTTATTAATTGGAGGAGTTGTATGTACAGCACTTTCAATGGCCGGCGGCTTCATTACTGATTTGAAAATAGGCTACTGGCTCGGTTCCTCTCCATATAAGCAGGAGAGCTGGAAATTTTTAGGTACACTTGTGTCTGCTGCAACGGTAGGATATGTAATTCTAATATTAAATGAAACCTATGGATTTACAGGAGAAGGTGCGCTTGTGGCTCCCCAGGCAAATGCAATGGCAGCAGTTATACAGCCTTTAATGGCGCAGCAGCCGGCGCCGTGGATGCTCTATGCTGCCGGTGCTTTCATTGCACTGGTTTTAACAATGTTGAAAGTGCCTGCACTCCCGTTTGCACTTGGAATGTATATACCGATGGAATTAAACACTCCCCTTTTGGTCGGAGGATTGATCGCTTATTTTGTTTCAACAAGAAGCAAAGATGAAAAAGTAAATAATGCTAGAAGAGAAAGAGGAACTTTAATTGCTTCAGGATTTATTGCAGGCGGAGCACTAATGGGAGTAATCAGCGCTATACTGCGTTATTCCGGGTTCAACTGGGTAAATGCAGAATGGTTTGAATCGCATTCCGCGGAACTCATAGCCCTTATAATGTATTTGATCCTCTGCAGTTATATGATTTGGGATTCAATGAGAGGGAAACCTGAATAAATTCGTTTGTTGTTGCTGGCTTATGGTTTATTGTTGTAAAATTACTTGGTATTCTAGTTTGAGCTTGAATCTGCCTTCGTGTTTTCTTCAGCGGCAGGCTTGAACTTGAAATGAACTACATTTGAACTTGAACTTACATTTAAACTTGAACTTACATTTAAACTTGAACTTACATTTGAAATATTTCCTATTCCCAATTGAATTCAACTCCAAGGAGCAGATTCCATCCTTCTATCGAGAGTTCATTTTCATATAAGTTATCTTTAAAGTATCCCATTTTTGAATAAACTTCAAAATTCTGTGTTACTGTATTTGAAAGTTTAAGATAAACGCGGTTTTCAAGATTTAACGGAGTATAAAGGGGATTAATAGAATCAATTGAACTGCCGGACAGCCTGAATTTCCTGGTATAATAATCCGCTAAAACAAAAACCGACCAATCGTTTAAAAAAATTGTTCCCGCTACAAATCTTATCCAATGTTCATATGAAAGATTTTTAGTGAATTTCGATTCATGTATTAGAAAACGGTAATCAGCAGTAATAATTAAACTTCTTAAAAAACTCAAGCTTAATTCGGGACCGTATCTCCACCCGTTGCTCATTAACTTGATCTCTGAATTGAGCCCCTCTTTTATTACGTTTAATACATTATTTATCAGAAATCTTTCCACATATATTCCGTAGCCGTATTTAAAGTACCTGTCTGCTGAATTCAATAATAACAGATCGAAAAAAAACAGATCTAATTTATAATTCCCTCCATTATTTATATTTTGAAATGCATACCCGAAATTTGCCTGGAAAGAATTTTCATCTTCGATAAACCATTGGGTCTGTGCTGAAGCAAGTAAAATATCGTAATCAATCTTCAGACCTCTTCCGTTAAAAATATTTTTTTGCTGCGACAGATTAGCACCCCAGATTAAATTTTCTTCATCCTGTGAAAAATTCCCTTCTGCTTTTATCTTTACGGAAGCAATCGAATTTTTAAACCTGTAGAATTCAGGCCTCCCCCTTAATTGCAGAGATGCGTTCCTCTTTTCATCTTCATAGTTATACTTAGCTGAACCATCGAGTCTTGTTAAAACATCGTCTTGTTTAAAAGATTCTTCGCCTGTGGATTTATAGTAGCCGAATTCCCCGTTGATTCTAAGGCCAAGCTGCGGGAGGGAAAAATGCGGGTATAAGAAGATACATAGTAAAAAAATAAGCGGATCGGATTTAAAGATCATTATTGAATATCAATTTTATTTGCAAGAACTAATTTAAGTTCCTGCAGCCTTAATTTCACCTCCTTAAGCAATTTTTGATATTCTTTCATGTCGATACTTTTTTCCATTTCATTCATCGGACGCTTCCAGCTTAAGTCGGGTGTCTGAATATTCCCGGTATTCAGCTGGTTCAACAACGAGTTATAAGCCTTAACGTTGCTATCATTCGATCTACTTTCAGGTCCCAAAAAATCTAAACCTGTATTGTCCTCCGGAGCTCCTCCGGTTTCCCTAGAAATGCTTCTGGGTATCATCCCGCTTTCGAACTCGGTATCCTCTAAAAATCGTTTGGTCTTTTTTTCCAGGTCTACTATCTGGCCGATTTCTTTGCTCTCGCTTTCGACACTCGCTAATAATGTATTAACTTCTGAAAGAGCGTTATTTAAATATTCCCTGAAAAGTGTTTTTTCTCCCGGCTCTTTTAATTTTTTCAGATCGATCTTTAGCACCTTTTGAGGATTGAAAGAAAGCATCGGAATCTTCGGGGAAACCAGCAACCTTTTTTCTGTGTAGAAAAATATCATCGAATTTATATTAGCATTTTCTTTCCCGGAACTTATAAGAACTTTAAGAGAATCAATTATTACGGAATAATTTTTATAAAGCTGCTGCTTTATCTGCTCTATATTTTCTTCAAGCTTATTCGCTCTTTTCGTATGTCTTTCGAGGTTGTTCGATAGAGTTGCAGAACCCGACATAAGTTCAATTATTTTGTCTTCATCAGGATTGCTCTTCTTCTTTTCACTATCGATCAATGCAGCTCTTCCTAGTATGAGTGTTCCTAAAGAATCAACCGCGGCATTTTCTTTTAAATATTCTTTTTCAAGCCGCTCGTACTTTATCTCAAGTTCAGTTAAGGACTGTGAATTGAGGTAAACAAAATTAAAAAAGAATAAAACTGCTATTTTATAATAATACCGTTTCATATCAGCCTGTACTTTTCTAATTTATAATATAACACGCTTGTGCTTATACCCAGAATTTTTGCAGCACGGTTTTTTATTCCGTTTGCTTTTTTCATTGCGTTTACAATTAAATTTTTCTCAAAAGCATAAACAGCTTCTTCAAGGGGAAGATTTTCATAACCGGAATTGAAAGAGATTGAGCTGCTTAAATGACTGGCTATCAAAGAAGGATCAATTACTTTATCCGAGGAAATCACGAATAACCTTTCACTCAGGTTTTCCAGCTCCCTTATATTTCCGGGCCACGGGTAATCCATCAGCATTTCAAGGCCTTATCCCGATATTTCTTTCACTTCGCAGTTGTTTTTCTGCGCTAGTCTCTTTATAAAATAATTTATAAGCTGGATGATATATTCTTTTCTTTCCCTAAGCGAAGGAAGATTTATCGGTATAACGCTCAGCCTGTAGAAAAGATCTTCCCTGAAATGTCCCTCGAGGATTAGCTTCTGAAGATCTTTATTTGTCGCCGCAATTATTCTTACATCCGATTTCAGCGTAACTTCACCGCCGACTCTTTCAAATTCTCCTTCCTGCAGAACCCGAAGCAGCTTGACCTGCATTGCCGTTGAAATATCTCCTATTTCATCCAGGAAAAGTGTTCCTTTATCCGCAAGCTCAAATCTCCCTTTCTTCTGCCTTATTGCGCCGGTGAAAGATCCTTTTTCATGACCGAAGAGCTCGCTCTCAAGGAGATTGTCGTTCAATGCGCCGCAATTAATCTTTATAAAGGGATGTTCGGATCGTTTACTTTTACGGTGAATAGCCCTGGCAATCAGCTCCTTTCCGGTGCCGCTTTCTCCATGAATTAAGACCGTAGTATCTTTATCAGCAACCTGCTCGATTAAAGAAAAAACTTTTTTAATTGCCTGTGAATTGCCGATGATTTCATCATACCCTGTATACAGCTCATCATTTAAAATTTTGTTCTGCTCGATCAGGTCTTCAAGCTTCTTTTCATTTTGAATTTTCTGCCAGATTTTTTTAACTCTTATTCTAAGCTCATCCGGCGAGAACGGCTTTGTAAGGAAATCAACCGCTCCGAGATGCATAGCTTTAACAGCATCGTCCACCGTACCGTAAGCCGAAATCATTAGGACTTCGGTTTTGGGATTTATCTCTTTTATTTTCTGAAGAACCTCAATCCCGTTCATCGGGTCCATTTTTAGATCTATTATAGCAAGAGAGGCGGAATCGAATTGAATATCCTTCAATGCATCAATTCCGTTTTCAAATGACTTTACTAGATACCCTTCATGCCGGAGGCTCTCTTCAATGCCAAGTCTCATTGTATCGTTATCCTCAACGACAATAATTCTTCCAAGTTTCATACTAATTGTTCATCTCTCCGCCAGCACTTTTTATTATAGTAAATGATGTTTGAAAACTATTTTCCGTCTCCTTCGCACAGACCAGATCAGCATTATTTTCCTGGCAGAGTTTCCTGCTGATTGCAAGTCCCAAACCCGTACCGTTTTTCTTTGTTGTAAAAAAAGGATTAAAAATAGATTTTAAATTTTCTTCGGTAATTCCAGGGCCGTTGTCCGCTACCGAAATTAATTCCCGCCCCTTTTCCTCTCTTGAGGTAATTATAATATTTCCCTTTACCTTTGAGTTTATTTTTGCAGGAAAGGATTCCAGGCTGTTTGCAAC
>Ga0105100_10002264_pt1 | contig 11253 bp, 8 predicted proteins | sample PPLLak12cMay2015_2_FD_87033 | JGI IMG/M metagenome (GOLD analysis project Ga0105100, IMG submission 87033) | Freshwater sediment microbial communities from Prairie Pothole Lake near Jamestown, North Dakota, USA - PPLs Lake P8 Core (1) Depth... | ecosystem: Environmental > Aquatic > Freshwater >... | reverse complement strand
TGCCGTTACAGCCGGCAGATGTGGGGGTGTTTTTCGGGCGAAGCCCGAAAAACACCCCCACAGAACCGCCCCACCACGGTAATTCTCAGACACCCGATATTTTCCGGGCAGGTGGATTATATTCAGATAGCGGGATTGTGGCGTTAACAATGACTTGAGATCGGGTTAAGTCTCAATTAAGGCTTTGCCCTGTGCTCGCGCTAAGCCTCGTCCATGCGCCAGCGGGGGGGTTGCCAGAGCGTGCCCCACTTGCTCTCGAACTTACCCCGGTTCTCGAGATGCAAGCGATTGAAACGCTCTTGAGCAAGCTGGGAAAAAGCCGCGCTGCCCCAGTGGTGGATGTAGACATCCTCAGCACACAGGATGCGGTATCCCTTTTGGCGAATGCGCAAAGAGAAGTCATCGTCTTCGTACATGCCGACGCCAAATTGCTCGTCCAATGGACCAACTGAATCGATTACTGTCCGGTGGACGAGCATACAAAACAGCGCCAGCATGCGGATTTCAAACGACTGCCCGGCATGAGCCTGGGTGTAGCGGTGGGCGAACTCGTCCAGATCGGAGATTTGGTGATAATCCACAGCGATCCGGCTCTCGTTACCGGCGTAATTGGTCACGGGTCCCACAGCCCCGATCGAAGGATCGCTCAGGTGGGCGATCAGACCAGACAGCCAGCCGGGGGTTACAATGATGTCATTATTCAGGTAAGCGATATACTTACCGCTGGAAGCGGCAACTCCCTGGTTGTTACCGGCAGCAAAGCCGCGGTTTTCCTTGTTTAATACCAGGCGCACATTCGAGTGTGAGGCAGCTACTGTCTGCAGGTAATCAGAGGTGCCATCGGTGGATGCGTTATCCACGACGACGATTTCATAATTGGGATAGATGGTTTTGCTGAAAATGCTCTCCAGGCACTGGCGGGTATAGTCCAGGTTGTTATAGGTCAGAATAATGAGGCTGGCTTTGGGAAATAGATCTTGAACCGCAGCCTGGAGTTCGGAGGTGTGCTCGAGCGCCAGGGGGAGATCGATATGCAGATCACAGCGTTGATTGGGGATTCCATCATTCTGTTGCAGGCTGCTTATGATCTTCCAGCCGAAGCTGTTGCGTAAGATGAATGGGAGAGCGGTATGCGCCGGACCATCGATCCAGCATACGGCTGAGTGGATGCCGGCGTGCAGGCGCAGCTGATTAAAAAATATTATCTGAGTCTCTACATCTGCTGGGTTACCTGCCTGGCTGTTTTGTGCAGGCAAATCGATCGAGAAAATCTGCTCTTGGAGCGGCTTGATGACCGGATTCGCTATTGTTGAGACTGGCGAGATGAAGAACAGCCGCGAGCCTGGTTGGGTGAACTGATCGAGGAGCTCTCGCAGGCTCTCCGGCAGCTCGTGCCAGCCTGATCGAGAGAAAAAGAGTACATCATACGCCCTGGCAGGCGGCAGACCCGGGAGCAAGATGGATAAATCAGCGACAGGTGGTAAGCCCGCCTGCTCCAAGGATTGGGCAGCGGCTGGTGGGGCAGGGCTTTCCGGTTGGGCAGGCGCGGTGCTGGCTCGCCTGGTAGGGGCGCTGACCCGCTTTGCCAGTTGCTGGGCTTTGTTTAGGATGCGCCAGGCAGGGTTGCGCCAAAACTCTTCCAGTTGGACGCCAAGCTGTTCAATGTACTCGCTGGATTCGCGCTCTTTGCGTTTTAGCATGACATTCAGGGCGCGCACTTCCCAGTCACGGTCAGAAATCTGTTTTTCCAGGTCGCGCTGCCAGGAGCGAACCTGCCCGGCAAGGTGGGCTACCTGGTGTGCGACTGGCAAATTGGCGGTATGCGCTTCAGCAGCCTCGCCTGCCTGGTTAAAGGCTTCCAGCCAGCGGGAGGCGTTCCTGGATAGCAGCCAGTTTTGAGAGACGGTTTTTTGGGCTGCCCGGGCAATCTGGTCGCGCAATTCAGCCGAATCTGCCAGAGCATTCAAACCTGTGAGCCACTCATCCCGGCTTGATGCCAGCCAGCCGTTTCGCCTGTGCTCAATAACCTCTTGGTACGGTTCGGTCTGGCTATAGATGCCCGGCATCCCGCAAGCGCTGAGCTCAAAAAACCTTAATGGGCTTTGGCTGCGGAGGTAAGCATGCTGGTCTGGGTGCGGTATGACATACACATCGCACCTCTGGTTGGAGACGAGAGCGGCATAGCCAGAATAGTCCAGCGGAAGATCTGCCCGCCAGTCCAGGTTGGGCAGAGCAAGCAGGGATTCCGGAGGGCGGCATCCCCAGACGCGCAGCAAGACGCTATCCCCGCGCTGCCTTAGAAACGATGCCAGAGCGTCTACAAACCCGTCCGGATCGGAAAATACGTGATGGTCATGTATCCATCCGAGTACGAGGGGCGTGAGATTGGCATGGGCAGTGACTGGTTCCAGAGGCCACAGGAGGTCATCCAGGCAAGTTGGCAGCAGCCAGGTCAGCGGGTTGAGAGGGCGAATGGCTTCCTGTAGGGCGGTCGTGCTGACGGTGACCGCGTCTGCCTCGACAATCGCCTGAAGAACCGGAAACAGTGCATCGCTCTTGTAATGAAACTGGCGATCCGGGTGATTGTCCGGGAGATCCAGGAGCAGGTCATCCAGATCGTACAAAACCGGTTTGCCAAGCTGGCGAGCCTGATCCACAACTTGGCGAAAGGATTTTGCCAGGCGGGGGAAGTCGCGATGGATATGCACCAGGTCGCAGCGGGCAACGTCATCGGCGATGACCTGATCCCAGCGGGTCGATTGATACAAGGTGATCCCGGCTTGCTGCCAGGGAGCGACCAGGCGCGTGGCTGGGGAGGTGTGCTGCCATGCGTGGAGCGAATAACCTGCCACGCGTTTCTCTGTGGGAGGTGTATCGTTCATACGTCTGCGTCCAAAGCGAGGGCGAGGGCGTCTTGCCAGGTCGGGAGGCGCAGGGAAAAGACACTGGTGAAGTGATCACAGTTCAGGGCAGAAAATAGGGGACGCCGTGCAGGGGTGGGAAAGTCTGCCGTAAGGGCAGGTAATACCTGCCGGGCGACCTGCTCCTCTCGCCGAGGATCAAGGCGCAGAATAGCCTCCGCCCACTCCAGCCGGCTGGCGTACCCGCTGCCAGCCAGGTGGTACAGTCCAGCCCGCTCTGCCAGCCAGCCAGCCGAATTCCCGATAGACTCAGCCAGCAGCTGGGCGGTAATCTCTGCCAGCTGGCGCGACCAGGTGGGGTTGCCAACCTGGTCGCTTACCACCTTTAATGTTTCTTGCCTGCGTGCCCAGCTGAGGATTTTGGTGACAAAGCTATCCCGGCGCAGGCTGTACACCCAGCTGGTACGCAGGATCAGGTATGCCCCTCCGCATGCCTGAATGGCACGCTCGCCTTCCAGCTTGCTTTGACCGTACACCCCCAGGGGGATGGGATGGTCAGCCTCAATATACGGGTGATCCGTAGCGCCATCGAAGACGTAATCTGTGGAAAAATGCACCAGACCAGCTCCCAGAGTGCGGGCTTCCTCTGCCAGAATCCCAGGAGCGCGGGCGTTGATATCCATGGCAGCCTGCGGCTCGCTTTCGGCCCGGTCAACTGCCGTGTAGGCAGTGGCGTTGACGATCACCGCGGGCTGCACCCGGCGCACCAGCTGGAGGATCTGCTCGGGCTGGGACAGGTCGATTTCCGGGTAATCCACGGCGATTAATTCTCCCAGCGGCGAGAGGCTGCGGTGTAGCTCCCAGCCAAGCTGACCCAATTTACCCAATAGCAGGACACGCATCATACGGTTGTCAGAGGTTGTGATAGCGGATATCCTCTTCTGCCAGGCGCAGCAAGTATTTACCGTACTCGTTGTTGTCCATAGCCTTAGCCAGGCTGCGCAGGTCATCTAGACCGATATAACCCATGCGGAAAGCGATCTCCTCGGGGCAAGAGATCATCATGCCCTGCCGCTCTTCTACCGCCATCACAAAGTTAGCGGCCTGCAACAGCGATTCGTGGGTGCCGGCGTCCAGCCAGGCTGTGCCGCGCCCTAACGCATCGACCTGCAGGCTGCCCTGCTCCAGATAGAGCTGGTTGAGATCGGTTATCTCGAGCTCACCCCGGGGGGACGGCTTCAGGTTGGAAGCCAGTGAGAAAACCTGGTGGTCGTAAAAATATATCCCGGGGACGGCGTAATGGGAGCGCGGATGGGTGGGCTTTTCTTCAATACTGATCGCACGCCCTTGCTGGTTGAACTCGACAACACCGTATCGTTGCGGATCGCGCACGGGATAGGCAAAAATTAGAGCACCTTCTTGCAGGGAGGCGGCATTGCGCATTTTTTCGGGCAGGCTGGTGCCGTAGAAAATATTGTCACCCAGGATCAGGCAGACAGGCTGGTCTGCCAGAAAATCAGGCTTGAGCAGAAAAGCTTCGGCAAGGCCGCGGGGTTGCTCTTGCTCAACATAGGTGAACTGCAACCCCCACTGGGCGCCATCGCCGAGCAAGGTGCGAAAAGCCGGCAAGGCTTCGGGTGTGCTGATTACCATGATCTCTCGAATGCCAGCCAGCATTAAGATCGAGAGCGGGTAGTATACCATGGGCTTGTCGTAGACCGGCAGCAATTGCTTGCTGATAGCAGTGGTGAGTGGAAACAGGCGGGTGCCGCGCCCGCCAGCTAATATGATTCCTTTCATGCCTGTTCTCCCCTTTTTTGATAGTTTTGTTCCAGCCAGCCCTGGTAGGACTGCTGCTTGCGGATGGCATCGATCCATTCTGGATGGTCCAGATACCATTGGACAGTCTTTAGCAGCCCGGTGGTTAACGTCTGGCGAGGCTGCCATCCGAGCTGATGGTGAACTTTGCCGATATCGATGTCGTAGCGCCGGTCGTGACCGGGGCGGTCGGGGACATGCTGGATCAATGAGGTATGGGGTACATTGGGTGAATCTGGTTGGAGCTCATCCAGGATGTCGCACAGCGTGTGGACTACGGTCAGGTTGGGCGGCTGGTTATTACCGCCGACGTTATACGTCTCACCCGGGGTACCCTGGCGGATAACCATCCAGATCGCTTCGCAATGGTCTTCAACGAATAACCAGTCCCTGATCTGTTGCCCATCGCCGTAAATCGGCAGGGGGCGGCTATCCAGGGCGTTTAAGATCATCAATGGGATGAGCTTTTCTGGGAACTGGTAGGGACCGTAGTTATTGGAGCAATTGGTGATGGTGACCGGCAGGTCGTAAGTGATATGGTAGGCTCTCACCAGGTGATCGCTGGCTGCTTTGGAGGCAGCATACGGCGAGTTCGGAGCATAGGGGGTTGTCTCCTGGAAGGGAGGATCGTCCGGAGCCAGGGTTCCGTAGACCTCATCCGTGGACACATGATGGAAGCGGACCGCCTGGTGAGGGAAGACTTTTTCTCCCAACCAGTACTGGCGCACAGCTTCCAGCAAGGTGAAAGTGCCAACGATATTCGATTGGATGAATTGGTCGGGCGCGGTTATCGAGCGGTCGACGTGTGTTTCGGCAGCGAAATGCACCACGGTGCTGATCTGGTAGCATCGGAGTAGCTCATCGATCAGAGGGCGGTCACAGATATCGCCCTTCACGAAGATGTGCTGCTCTGGATTAGGCAGATCTTTCAGATTCTCCAGGCTGCCAGCGTAAGTGAGAACGTCCAGGTTGATAACCTGTACATCCGGTTCAACGCCCAGCAAGTAGCGGACAAAATTGGAGCCGATGAAACCTGCTCCCCCAGTCACTAAAACAGATTGCATATTAACTCCATTCCTATGAGTAAGTCTCTGCCTCACTCAAGGGCTTTCCCAGCGCATCTTTGGGCGAGATGAGCATAGGGGAATTATCGGATAGAGGCCAGGCGATATTGAGAGCAGGATCGTTCCATAACAAAGTGCGCTCCCATTGGGGGGCATAATAATCAGTGGTTTTGTAGATCACTTCAGCCCACTCGCTGAGCACGTAGAAGCCGTGGGCAAACCCTGGCGGGACCCACAGCTGCAGCTTGTTCTCGGCGGAAAGACGAATTCCTTCCCATTGGCCAAAAGCGGGCGAAGTGCGGCGGAGATCAACTGCTACATCGAATACTTCGCCAGCAACCACGCGGATAAGTTTGCCCTGAGCCTGGCGTATTTGATAATGTAGGCCACGCAATGTCCCTCTCTGTGAGCCGGAGTGGTTGTCCTGGACAAATGGACCTGGGATTCCTCCTTCTGCATAACGTTGCGCCTGGAATGTTTCCAGGAAAAATCCGCGATCATCGCTAAATACATCTAATTCGATAAGCATGACGTCTGGAATTTTGGTTTCTCTTAAGTGCATTTTCACTCGCCTGAGAGGGATTCTTGTAGTAATTCGATTGTAACTGATTCATGAGTGAGTGTGACGGCTGGTTTATAAGTTGACCACTCACGGGCAGGCATACACGTTGATGAAAGCGCCGTACCCGTAATCATTGCTCTGAAAGTGCTGTTCAACCCGGCAGTTTTCATCCAGATAGCCTTGTTTCAAGGCGCGCAGATCACCCTTCACCAGCACAATATAATCTGGGGAATAATTTGTAGCCGCCCAGATGGCTGCATCTTCGTAGGTCGGGCTGTTGTGCAAATGCTGGGCGACCTCCGGTTGCAGCAGACCCGCAAAATCGACCATGCGCCGATCTGCATAATAGCCAATGATGCCAATTTCCAGGCTGCTGATCAGCGAATCTTGGGGAGTGTTATCTCGCAGCCACTCCCCAACCGCCCGGTATGCGGCTGCGCGAGAGTCCGGTGTGATGCTCAGCTTGTAGACATCGACCAGTTGGGCAACGGTCAGAGAAACGAGCAGAACCCCGACCAGCGAGAGGGCGATTCGCTGGCGGGATGCAGATCGTTGAGCCTGGGCTGCTGGCGGGTCAGGCGCGGTTTCAGACTGTGTTTTAGATAATAAGTGGGACGAAGACCTGAGACTGCCAGCCTTAACAAGATGGGCGATCGCTTCCAATCCCAGCCCGATCAGGGCAATATACCCGGGAACGAGAGGTGCGTAATACCAGAAATACCGGGATACTCCTAAGACTGAATAGGAAATGAAGTACAGCGCCGTCCAGGATAGGAGCAAAGCCCATTGGGGGGCTTTACGCACCAGCCAGTAGACGCCGAGAAGAGCCAGGGCAGCCTCCAGCCAGTATTGCCAGGATCCGATGTACCAGTCGATGACCCACAGGAGACCCGGGGCAAAGGTCTGGCTGACTGCCAGTGTCCCCTGCTGTTGCTTGGCAGCCAATGAAACCGGCAAGGGGTAGCCAAAATACAGCCAGGCGAACAAGAACCAGGGTATCAGCAGACCGCCGAAGACCAGAAGCGCCTTCCAGGGAACCGGTCGGCGGATAAACAGCAGAAAGTGAGCGCCCAGCAGGATCGCCACCAGTATTCCATCAGGACGTGTAAGAGTTGCCAGGGCAGCGAGAGCGGCAGCGGCTGTATAGCGATGGCGGGCATAAAAGGCGATAGCGCCCAGACATAAAATAATATAGAGCGGAGTCTCGGAGCCAAGTGCAATCAGGGGAAGCGTAAAGGTGGGATACAGGAACAGCCCAGCCCAGCCCACAAGGGGGGTTTTCCAGGTTTTGCTCAGGTCCCATAAGAGTAATCCGCCCAGGGCGATGCTGATCGCGCCAATCAGGTTGGCTAATCTGGGCATATCAGATGTAGTAAAGCTTAGCAGAGCAAGCAGGATCGCGAAAAGCGGGGTGGTGGTGCTGAGAATGCGCTCACCCGGGTTATACACAAACCCAAGCCCACGTGCCAGGTTGTGGGCGTAGCGGTAGGTGATAAACGGGTCGTCATATGCCCAGGAGGATAGCCAAGTGTATAACAGCCCTGAGACCACCACCACGTAAAGCACTGGAAACAAAAATTTCTTAAATCTACCCGCGCCGGATTTTGTCATGATAGGGATTGATCTTTGATTAAGTCCTGGTTTTATCCAGGCTTGAATCGAGAGAGCGCCTGTCGGGTTGCGCGCAGGAGCTTTCCTGGCAGGCTGTCCCGGTAGGTGGCTATCTGGGCGTTCAGGGCTGATATATATTCTTCTTTTTCAAGCAGCGTGGCTTGAGTTTGCTGCGCCTGGAGCCGTGCCTGATTCACTTCACCCTGGGCAATTTGCAGCCAGGACTGGGTCTGTTGATTCAATTCGATAAACATCTCCGTGGGGATGGTGGCGACAAAGGAATGATGTCCCACCCCGGACAAGATTTGTCTGTAGACTTCATTCCACCTGAAGGCATTGTTTGAAAGCAACCAACCCTGGCGTAGGGTCTGTAGAGCGGCCAACCCTATTTGGCGGCGCAGGGGCTTGTTTTCAATGAGTTTGACCAGGGCAGATTTCCATTCATCGGGTGTGTTGACTAAAAAGCCATTTTCTCCATGTTTGACCTGTTCTTTGAAGGGGAGTGTGTCGCTATAAACCCCCGGTAAGCTTAAGGCGCTGGCTTCCTGAAATTTCATCGACCCTTTTGAGCGGTTGAAGGGGATATCCCGTTCCGGTGCAATCATCAGGTCAAAGTTTTGCTGGCGAACGAATCGGATATAGCCAGTGTAATTGAACTGGAAAGGGATCCAGGCGACATTGGACAAATCCTGGAGTACCGAGAAAGGAGTCAGCCCCACCAGCTTGAGAGCAAGCCGCTCCTGGTAGCTTTGGAGTAATTCAACCAGGGTGGGGATGATCAGTTCGAAGTCTGGAATATGCGAATCCCCCCCCATATAGCCTATGGTAACCACACCGTCGTCAACTTCTTCACCCATGGGGGTCAAATCCCAGATCTCATCGTCCAGGTAATTGGGTAACACCCAGACATTGGGGTTGATGGGACGGAGTAAATCTGCCAATGTAGACGAAACAGCTGTTACACCATCTGCTTGCAGAATGCAGTGCAGCATAGGAAAGAGCGCCCTGCCATAATAATGGGTCATGCGGTCTGGATGATTGGGTGGTAGTTCCAGGAGCAGGTCATCTATATCGAAAACTATCGCTTTGGATTGCGCTCGCGCCAGGGTGAGAATGCGCTCGTAAGCCTCGTAATGGCGAGGAAAATCCCGGTAGATAAGGACTAGATCAGCCTCAGCTACCTTTTCGGGGTGAATTTTATCGTGTTGGTTGCCCTGGATAAGCTGGATACCCGCTAACCGGCATGGGCTGACTAGGCGCAGCACCGAGAGGACGTGGTCCCAGGGAGCGGTGGTATAGGCAACAACTTTTATTGGGCTCATACTGCCTCCTGTACGACGACTTATGGCATTGAATAACCCGGCTTGCGCACATAGAACGTACGATTAATGCAATTAAGGAATTGGATTGGGGTGATCAGGACCGGTATGCCCCTGGAAAATTATGGCAAGACCGGTCCTGATGTGTTTTAAGGAGGAAAGAGCAGATGGAGGCGTTTAACGTATTCAGGCGGTTGGGTCAGGGCAGGTAAGTGATCAATATCGGCTCAAAACCGACTGGGACTACGTAATCCGATCCGCTTTGGGGTGGGGGAGTTAAATAGTTATAGAGGATGTTTCCATAGCGATCGGTGGCTTCGACAAACTTACTGGTAGGAATGTTAATATCCAGGGTTTGATCATCTATCGCCCACACGACAAGAAGGCGGTGCGAGTTTACGCGGAAGGCGTACGCCTCGATGTCTGTACCGTAATTTACTCTATGCAGAAAACGGGCATAGCGCAGCTTTTGGGAGAGATACTGGTAAGTGGAGTACACTTTTCTGGGCTGCTGATCTTCATCTAGCAAACCGGCGTTGCGCCAGCCCGGGCCATTCAGGGTGTACCAGAAAAGTCCTCCCACGTTCTCGCTCAACCCGCGGATTAAGAAGCGCACCAGGTGAGTCGCCTGGGATTCGTAGAAGCGATCGTCCGGCATATCGCAATAATCGCCGCTTGAGCAGCCAAATCCAGATTCATTCAAGACGACCGGCTTATCAACGCCATACTCAGCCATGATATCGCGGAGGAAGGAGGCTTTTCCCACTACCCCCCCGCCCCAGGGTTCCCATTGCCCGTACAAGTCGTAATCATAGGCTTCCCCGTCTCCAAGATAATCAAAATAATGGGCATACCTGTGGTAAGCGACGACATCAAAATAGGGAGCCGCATCAGCTTGTAGGATGCCCTTGAGGAAACGCTCAGGATAGCCTTCCTCCTCGGGACTATCTGGTTTGTCCAGGAGCAAGCCTCCGATCCAGACACGGGCTTTCGTATCGGCCTGGCGGATAGCGGGTGTTACCGCTTTCAGCATCTCGCCGTAGTGGACGCCGCCAAAGTATTCCTGGTCATTGATATCTCCCCAACAGCCGTAGAGATGATCGCGCGGCACCTTGGTCGGGTCAACATCTGGCTCGTTGCCCAGCTCCCAATCGTGGACATTGAACTCGTCGGTCTTATACCGCTCAACGACCTGCTGGACGAAAGCAGCAAAGTCATCAAATTTATCTGCCGCGATCGGTCCGCAAGAAGTCAACTCGTCGTTTCCGTCGCGGGCTCTTTGCTGGTCTAATGCCCAATAAGGAGAATCCTTGATCGTCACCAGTGGGCGGATGCCGTTTTCTTTCAAACCGCGCAGCTCTTCTTCAAAAGTCGCCAGGAGACCCCAGGCAATCTGACCCCCCTCATAGGGCTGCAAAGCCCGCCAGGAGATCTGGTAGCCCATGCGGGCCATACCCAGCTGCAAGTCGGCAGCGCGCAGCAATAAGGTATTGGATGCTAAAAGAGGGCTCGTGGATTCAATACCCATGGGCGATTCCCAGGGAAAGTCTTGCGCCAGCTGGGGGATATAGACGTTATAGGTGTCTGCGAAATCAGGTGTCTCTGGCTGCTCGGACTGGGCATAGGACGCCAGGTTGACCGGAGCGAGACTTGCCAGCAGGATGGCAGCGATGATAACGAATTGTGATAATGCCTTTTTATTGATCCAACACGACATGACGAACTCCTAAAGGAATTTATGGTGACTACTTAAAGAAGCAGGTATCCAGCTGGCTGTCCCCCGAAAAATCGAGAATCTGCGTGACACATCCGCTGAATAGTGATGGGAATTTTGCCACAATCATAAGGTCGTGTCAAGCGCAGCAGCTTTTAGCTCACGAAAGTATTAGGTAAGGCTAGAAAGATAGCCGCTGGCGCAGCCAGACTCTCAAGCGCAGCGGAAGCCAGGCATAGGCGATGGAGCGCAATTTTGCCTTGAATACCAGCCAGGAGAGCCAGCTGCCGCCGTCCCGCCAGTG
>Ga0105100_10002263_pt1 | contig 11254 bp, 9 predicted proteins | sample PPLLak12cMay2015_2_FD_87033 | JGI IMG/M metagenome (GOLD analysis project Ga0105100, IMG submission 87033) | Freshwater sediment microbial communities from Prairie Pothole Lake near Jamestown, North Dakota, USA - PPLs Lake P8 Core (1) Depth... | ecosystem: Environmental > Aquatic > Freshwater >... | reverse complement strand
TGGATTACCTGGCAAACCGCTATGCTCATGAGCTTTACCGCCAGGTGCTGGCTCTCCTGGCATCAGATCTGGCCCGGGCCTCCCAGGCTGATGTCGTTGCGAATTTGATGTCCAACCTTGCTGGGGAAGGCAAGACGCACATCGAGCAAATCCTGGAACCCTTAGAACTGGTTGCCCTCTCGGTTCCCAGGGTCGTGAGGCAGGAATTTGTAGACCCACTCCGCCAACAGATGCGCATATTCGGGCTGCACGCCGCGCGGCTGGACATACGCGAAGACTCGGGGGTGCTGCTGGCGTGTTTTAGCGAGATTCTGCGCGCGCTGCACATCCATTATGATTTTGAAAGCGTAGCTGAAGCGGAAAAGAGCGCGCTCATTGAACAATTATCCGTTCTTGCGCCTCCCGAGCTTGCCTTAAATGTCGGGGTCACCCCGGGAACCGCACGCACCTGGGCGCTCTTTCGTTTAATCGGACGGGTAGTCGAGCTTTACGGTCAAGAGGCGCTGGGTCCTTTCATCATCTCCATGGCAAAAGCGCCGTCGGATGTGTTAATGGTATTGCTGCTGGGGCGTTGGGCAGGCTGCGCCGGGTTATTGGATATCGTCCCTTTGTTCGAAAGCGTGGCAGACCTGCAATCTGCTGCCCAGGTGCTGGTGCGCCTCTTCCAGATGCCTTTCTATCGTGGACACCTGGAGCTGCGCGGGCTGCGACAAATTGTGATGATTGGATATTCCGACAGCAATAAAGATGGCGGATACCTGGCTGCCAATTGGGCGCTTTACCAGGCTCAGGAGGCTATCACCGCCGTCTGCGCCGAAAATGGCATCCGGCTCACCCTGTTTCACGGGCGCGGCGGGACGGTGGCGCGTGGCGGTGGGCCGGCAAACCGGGCGATCCGCGCCCAACCTCCTGGCACCATCCAGGGACGTTTCCGCATGACCGTTCAAGGAGAGACCATCGCTTCCCATTTCGCCAATCCGGCGATTGCGCACCGCAATCTGGAACAGATGGTGAATGCGGTGCTGTTGGCTTCGGCAGACCCATTGGGAAAGACGGGGATAAGCCAGGCCTCGAACCCTGCTCAAGAAGCGCTCTGGCGCCAAACGATACAATCGATGGCTGAGGCCGCGCGGCAGTCGTACCGGGACCTGGTTTACCATACCCCCGATTTCTTGCAGTTTTGGCAGTATGTCACACCGCTGGATGAGATTCGCCGCTTGCGCATTGGTTCGCGGCCAGCGCAGCGTACCGCTCCCAGCCCTGCGGCCCGGGACGAGACCCTGATCATGATTCGGGCTATCCCCTGGGTGTTTTCCTGGATGCAGAGCCGCTTTAACCTGCCAGGCTGGTTTGGTTTAGGTACCGGGTTAGAAGCCTGCGGTTCTGTGGATAGACTTCAGGATATGTACCAGGGCTGGCCTTTCTTCACGGCATTGATCGATAACGCTGAAATGTCCCTGCTTAAGGCAGATATGGGCATCGCAAAGCTTTATACCCACCTGTCTCCCGACCCGCGTTCAGCCGGGAAAATTTTTGAGCGCATTCGCGCAGAATTTGAGCGCACCACCAGTCTGCTCAACCGCATTACTGGGCATGCCAACCTGATGGATTCGGACCCAACTATCCAGAAACAAATCCAACGCCGCAATCCCTATGTGGATCCTCTGAATTTCATCCAGGTGGATACGCTGCGCAGATTGCGCGCCCTGCCTCCAACCGAAGTGGAGCAGGCCGAAGCCCTGCGGGAAGTGATGGTATTGACGATTAACGGCATTGCAGCAGGTCTGAGGAATACCGGGTGAGCAAGGCTCAGGCCGGCTGGATTGCGACAGGGTGCAACCGGTGTGCATCCGCTCGAATGGAGTAAAATATAAAAGATCGGCACAAGCTTTGGCCCTTGACAATTATCGCCTGCCAACGCAGAATCAACTTTGAACTCCTCTCAAGAATGGGCGCCCTAAGCTTCCCTGTTTTTGAGACAGCCTTCGGACATATCCCAGGCGTGTAGTGTTTTGCTCGCGCCGACAAAGGAAAAGTCAGATGTCACACAAGACGAAAACTTTTAAAATCGTGGGGGTAATTCTGATCCTGGTTGGTTTGGCTGCCTGTGGTTCACCAACGCCCACCAGCGCACCTACAGCGGATTTGAATCCTTTACGCACACAGGTCGCCTCCACGGTCTTAGCCCAGGTGACCCGGGATCTCGCCCTGACACCCTCCATTACGCCCATCCCGAGCCATACGCCGACCTCGATCCCGCTCCCTACTCAAACTCAGGCTCCAACGGTAACGCCAGACCTGACGCTTGCTACGACGCCTGGGATCACGACCACCGTAGCAGCCAGCGCCACGCCAACGGGGACCGTGAACCTTGCCCAATGGGTGTCCCAGACGATCGCGGATGACACTGTTTTTACCCCTGGGGAGGCGTTTACCTTAATCTGGCGCTTGAGGAATGTGGGCACCTCCACCTGGACGCCGGCTTATGTGCTGCGCTTCTTCAGCGGCAACGCTTTCGGCGCACCTACTGAGATTGCCCTCAGCGAAGAGGTGCTGCCAGGGGAAACGATCGATATCACCCTGGAAATGAAAGCGCCTGCCCAGCCGGGGGATTATCGCACAGACTGGGTGCTCTCGAGCGAAGACCGCAGCAATTTCAAGGAGCCTGTCTTCCTGAAGATCACGGTGGCGGTGCCGGTCACGCCCACGCGCACGCCAACGGCCGTCCCTGCCACTCCCACAGCCACGCCATAACCTGGATTAACTTTAATTCAGGATAAGAGAGAGCCGTGGGTGTTTCGGGCGGCGAAGCCGCCCGAAACACCCACAAAATCCCAAAACTGCAAAGATCGTTGTGGGTCAACTCAGTGGGGCAAGGGCTAGCCCATATACATTTTCACCATACTGGACGCGCACTGGCTCCCAGGATGGCAGCATCGTCATGCCGACTTTCAGCTTGACGCTCTCATCCACTTTGATTTGACCCATCGCCCGGATACCGTTCTCAAATTCCACCACCCCAATCACCAGATAGCGCTGGTCGAACCCCCAGGGGAGGTTATAGATGCGGGTGAAGGTGAGCAGGCGCGCGTTTCCGCTGGGTTTGACTGTTTCGAATTCACGCGTTCGGCACGCCAGGCAGCGGTCGTGGAAGGGGTAGTGCAGCTTGCCGCACTTCTTGCATTTATAAGCGGTGATCTCAATTTCTTTTTTCATTACGACACCCTCCGGAGCACGAAGGACAGGACGTTATTGCCGAATCCTCCAAAGTTCACCGTCAGGCCGTTTACGGCATTCTTCACCTGGCGATTCTTGGGCAGCTCGTGGCGCAACTGGTAGACGATATCCACAACCTGCGCCACACCGGTAGCGCCCACTGGATGACCGCGCGCCTTCAATCCACCTGAGACGTTGATGGGGATCGTGCCTCCCAGGGCAGTTTTCCCCGCCAGGACGGCTTTAGCGCCTTCGCCCTTCTTGAAAAAGCCCACATGCTCGCTCTCGGCGATCTCCAGGATGGTAAATGCGTCGTGCAGCTCAGCAACATGGATATCGGAGGGCTTAAGCTTCGCCATCTCCAGGGCTTGCTGGGAAGCCAGGGTGACGGCTTTCAGATCGGTGGGGTCTTCACGCTCCTGCAAAGTCTGTGTATCGGTCGCCTGACCAAACCCGGCGATCACCACCGGCGGTTTGGCTGGATTCTTGAGCTTTTCCAACGGGAAGAGGATCAGCGCCGCAGCGCCGTCGCTGACCGGACAGGCATCGTACAGGTGCAGTGGATCGGCTACGACCGGATTGTTGACGATGGAAGCATGATCGTCGTAAATACCCTCTTTGGTGATGGACATCTCGACATGGGCGTAGGGATTACGCCCACCCATTTCTTGATTCTTGATGGCTACCGCCACGAGCGCCTCGCGGGTGACGCCGTATTTTTCCATGTACAGGCGGGTGAACATACCCGCCATGCCGGGCAGCGTAACGCCGTAGATATATTCCGCCAGCGGGTGGGTCATAGTCGCCACAAAATCGGTAGCACGCCAGCCGGTCACTTCGCGCATTTTCTCGCCGCCTACCACCAGGACGGTGTCATAATAGCCGGATGCTACAGCCAGAAGGCCATTTTTAACTGCCGAGCCGCCCGAAGCCGGACCGTTTTCAACGGTATCGGCAGCGGCCGGCAGCAGGCTCAGGCGGTCTACCAGCGAGCTGGCGATGGCGGATTGGTGTTGGAGCATGCCGCCCCCCATATTGCCCACGTACACCGCGTCCACCGACTGGTCTCCCAGGCCGGCATCGTCCAGGGCTTTCAACGACGCGTATGCCAGCATATCCATCAGGCTGTCTTCGTCCCGCCGCCCGAATGGGATCATGCCGACTCCGATAACTGCTACGTCTCTCATAATCTCATCTTCCTTTCAATCCGGCGATTCGCTCGCGGATCGTATCGTCATCGGCGTATAGGATATGGCGCGTGGATATTTCCCAGAGATCCGGCGGCACTGGACGATCGCCCACTACCAGGCGCGGCTTGGCTTTCTCATAAATCTCACGCGTCAGCAGGTATGAATCGCCGCCCCCCAGCTCGTGCGGGATTTTCGTCGGTTCCAGAGGGTATTCGATCATCCAGCGCCGGAAGCCGATCGGACTTTCGGCTACAATCAAGACTTCTTCCTGTCCAAGATATTCCATGTGGTATTCCATCTTGGCTGCGAAGAGATGGGAACCGATGCGTAATCCGCGGTCGATCGCCAGGGTGTGATAACTCATGCCCACCTTTTCGTTTTCCATGCGGCCGTTCACCACACCCACCAGGTAGCCATCGATTTGCCCCATCAAGCAATACTCACTCTTCACGCGGTAGCGATACCATGCCAGCAGCTCGCCATACAGGCGGGCGCTGACGATATCGTAGTAATCGCGCTCGATGAACAGGCACGGATGGACGGATTTCAGGATCTCAGGCACGTCCTCGCGCTCAGCCTGGCGTACCACCATCTTCTTGCCGTTCGCCAGGGTGATCACCTTGGGAGGGTAAGGCGGCATGGGATATTGTGTGGGGCGTAACACTTGTTCCAGTTCCATATCAATTGGCATCGTTATATCTCCGAGTTAAGATAAATAGGACTTACGCAGTTGGTGGGAGGGGAGGTGTTTTGGCGGGCTACGCCCGCCAAAACACCCCCCACTTCCCCCTTGAGACAGTTGGCATGCCGCGGGTAAGCACGGCATGGCATGACCAGGAGTGGGGTCCTTATGCTAAATTCGCGGCGCTCAAGGCGTTGATGTGCTCCAAATGGGCAGGGTCAAAAGCATCCCCGAATTTAGTCTTGGGCAAGCTGGCTTTCTTCGCCATCAAGGTCTCGTACTCAGCATCATCCACCATCGCCACACAACGCCCAATGCTGGATTCGCCATCCACAAAGCGCCAGGGGAAGAAACCCACGGTCACACGGCGGTTTACCAGCAAGTCGATATCCCCACCGATGCATTCGGCGTGGATAATGCCATAGGGGAACATTTCCAGGTGCATAAGCTGGTATTTGGTGTCATCGAAGAAATCTGCCAGCGGCATACCGTACTTTTTCTTGAAGACTTTCTCTGCCTGGCGCGCCTGGCGCGGCATCCAATCGCGGATGATGGTATTCATCGGGTGGTCAGCGCTGCCGCAGTCCACGCCAATCCAGCGCAGCTTCTTGGCTTTGGCCCATTCAGCGAACTCGCGGTCTGGCCCGGGGTGCATGACCATGTAGCGCACCTCGTTGGCGCTGGGCATATCCCAGCCGAAGTGGTGGTAGCCGGTGTGGATGATGAGGATATCGCCCTCACGCACCTCGACGCGCTCTTCGACCATCTGGCTGGTGTACACATCGTAATCGCCGCAGATGTCGCTCAGGTCTACGATGGCTGCCTCGTGGATCAGGTAATCCATTTCCAGCGAGGCGATGTCTTTCCCCGGGGTATGGAAATGGATTTCCCCATCGAGATGGGTCCCCAGGTGATTGGAGTGGGTCACAACCTGCCCATTGGCTCCATTAGGCGCCAGGCGTTTAAAGTACTTGATCTGCAAAGGTTCATAGGTCGGCCAGGGGGGAGTGGCAATCCCAAGTGGAATGGTGAGGTCAATGAATTTCATATGGAGTCTCCTTTAGATTTTGGTCTTAACAAGGGATTTCGGCCCCTTGTTCAGTATGGGTCCGATTGGTTCTAGATCTCTTTCAACGCCTCGAATGCTTCGCGGAAACATTTCTCGGGAGCGCGTAAAATGCCAGCGCCCACCATGCCCACCCCCGGATTTTTATGGGCGATGCCCGTGTTAATCTGGGGCAGGATGCCAGTCTCCATCACCTTGCGCACGTCGATCCCGCAAGGTGTGCCGCGGAAATTTAATGCCGGGATGGTGAATTGCTCGTGCTCGTCGAAGGTGATTTCGTACATCTCGAGCGTGGTTTCCGTCGCCATTTGGGGGGTACCGCCAACGAATTGGGTGATTGCCGGGGCAGCTGCCATCGCCATGCCGCCATAGCCCGCCGTCTCTGTGACCGTGCTGTCGCCAATATCGGGGTTGGCATCCTGCTCGGTATACTGGGGGAAGTACAAACCCTGCACCTGTCCGGCGGGAGCGATAAACCAGCGTTCGGGCATGCACGACAGACGAATGCCAAAATCAGTGCCATTGCGAGCCATCACAGTCAGGATCGTACTGCCTGCTACGCCCTCCGCGGGTTCCAACATGGCTTTCCCAGCCGGCATGCTCAGATTGAGGAAGAAGTGATCGTTGTGATCGATGAACTCGATCACCTTTGCCAGGGTTTCATTATCCTGGTTGGTGCGCGCCAGAGCAGGGCCAATGGCGCGCAGGAAAAGCGAGGTAGCCGCCCGGTTGCGGTTGTGGCATTCGTCGCCCATGTGCATGGCCTGGGCGATCAGGCTGCGCAAGTCGATGCCATCGGGCAGCGTCTGAAGGGCTCGATCCAGGGCGGGGTAGAGATCGGTCTCCATCCATTTGAGGCGCGCATACACCTCTGCGCCCATGCCCCCATAACGCAAAACTTTGCCCAGCCCTTCGTTTTGCGTGCAGTAAGCCCGGTTTCCGAAGGCTTTATTCTCGATGATGAAAACCGGCATGGAAGGGGAGACGATGCCCGCCATGGGACCCACGCTGTGGTGGTGGTGGCATGGGGCGTACTCGATTTCTGGCGAGGTGGCAATTCGAGCTGCTTGATCTTCGTCCTGCGCAATCCCTTCGTAGATCAAGGCTCCGATGACCGCGCCGCGCTGCGGTCCGCACATGCGCTCCCAGGTGATCGGTGGTCCGGCGTGGAGGATCATACGCGCATGCATGCCGGGGAACACGTCCCTGGCGATGCCCATACCCACCAGCACGGGACGGCCTGCCTTGATGCGCCGGCAGACCTCCGCGTTGGCTGTATCGATATCCACTCCGCTGTGCGTGGTGTGTAAATGCTCCACCCCATCCGCTGGAGGGCGCCAATCGATGTCGACCACCGCTAATCCTTGCGTCTGTACAGATTGCGCCATACTGCCCAGGCCTACGTTGATGATGGTCAGCGGCTTACCGAATAGGTCCTTGATTTGTGTATCTGCCATATCACCTCGTCGACAATCAGAGATCCAGGGCTCGGCTGATGCGTTTATCCAACGATCCTGGCACACAACCGGGCGGCAGCCGCGTTACTGGCGCAGACCAGTGCGCCGGCTTCCTGCAAAGCTTGCACCTGGCGGCTCAGGCGCTGGGGGTCCTGCTCGGTGCCTGTGACCGAGGCAACCACGATCAATGCGCGCCCCATTTCGGCGGCTTGACTGCGCGCCTTGCGCATAGCAGGACCGAGCTCTGCGGCGGGGTCGGGATGCGCGCCATACCCGATGACCACATCCAGCAGGATGACCGCCACCTCGGGGTCGCGAGCTTCTTGAAACAGGCGACGGATGCGCAGATCGTTGTCAATCATTGGATGTAGGCGTCCGACCGTGAACTCCTCCTCCCCCAGGTCGACGGCTGTGTGCCGCAGGCTCTGGGTGGAATCGGGAAGCTGCTGGGCTTTCTCCAGCGGTGCGTTGGAAAATACCGCCTCAGGCAGCATGTCTCGCCAGATCACCTGAGCTTCATAACACAGCGTCCCGCCGGAGAACAGGCCGCGCAAGTAGCGCTGGCCTGGTTGAAATTGAGCGCGCTGCTCTTTGACTTGGGCTCCCCATTCATCCTGTATGGCTGTTTTTTTATCTGCCCCGGGAAGGGCCAGCCAGGCGGCAAGCGCGGCAGCTTCTTCCAGCGTGCGAGCAGGATGGATATAGGGAGATTTCAGGCGCTCAACGGTCTGTGCGGTTTGGTGGCTATCGCCGCCTAAAAAGCACACCACAGTTGGTTTGGCGCTCTGAGCAACCTGCTCCAATACTCTTCCAGCCACTGAGGCCGCCGGTGGTTTGCTGACCAGCACGATCACCTGCGTGTCGGGATCATCTTGGAGAGCTTTGAGGCTGGCGATCATCATGATCCCGCCCACCTCTTCCTTCAGGTCTCGCCCACCGGTGCCGATGCCCTGGGTAATGCCAACCCCTGCACGCGCCAAAAGCGTACTGATCTCCTGCAAGCCAGTGCCCGCAGCCGATACAATGCCTACCGGGCCGGAAGGGAGCCTATTGGCAAAGCCAAGCGCCACACCGTTTAGGATCGCGGTCCCTGCTCCGGGACCCATCAGCAGCAAACCATGCTGGCTGGCGTACTGCTTGAGGGCGATTTCGTCGCTCAGCGAAACGTTATCACTGAACAGGAGCACGTGCAATCCGGCGCGCAGAGCCTCCCAGGCTTCGCCGGCGGCATAACGCCCCGAAACAGAGATCACTGCCACGTTGGCTGAGGGATTGGCTTTCACTGCGCTGCGCAGGGTTTTGGGGCGAAATTGAGATGCTTGTCCTTCAACCTGTTTCTTTTGAAGCAAGCGCTCAACTTCACTCAGCGCGCTGTCAAGCGCTTCTGGTGCCGCGTTGACCGCGATCACAAGGTCGTTTGGAGAGGCTGCGCTCGCTTCGGATGTGAGCAGCCCGGCCTCTTTGAGAATCCCCTTATTGGCCTCGGTTGCCATGACAACCGCGGCATCTGTCACGCCTGGAAGGCGCGCCAGCTCCTGAGCCACCAGCATCAGACTGACGGAGTCGTGGTATTCGCTGGGTTTGATGAGTGTTTTGACGGGCAATAAACACCTCCTTACGATTTCAAATTTCTCGATTACCCAAACGCAACCTGCCGATATCGCTCGATATCGACAAGTTTGCCGTGGCTGATCGTATAAGCCGGCGCTTCGTGAAAGCGCAACGCCTCACTTACACCGGGCTGAGTCAGTACCACCAGGTTGGCTGGCGCACCCACTTCCAACCGGAAATTTTTCAATCCGATACAACGGGCGGCATCCACGGTGACCATATCATACAGTTTCTCAATTTCCTGAGCCGACGTGAACCATAACAGATGGGAACCCAGGAAGGCTACCTCCAACATGTTGTTGCGCCCGAAGGGGTAGTAAGCATCGGATATATCATCCTGTCCCAGGGAAACCAGGTTTCCGTTTGCCAGCAATTCGCGCACCCTGGCGTGCAGCGGCCCGGTGTGCGGATCGGAAACGACGCCCATCTGGGCTTGCTTCAGCAAGGAAGAGATTTTTTGGAAGTAGGGAGTGGGGTAGAGCGCCATGGCACGCGCATGGTGCGCCAGTGACCGCCCTTGCCGGCCCCGCCGGATGGTTTCAGTCGCCAGCAATTCTAGTGAGCGTAAACCTGCATCACCGGCGTCATCTACCAGCATCGATATATCCTTATTGAATTCCTCAGCCAGGTCGAAGATGAAGCTCACATGTTGGTGGATATCTTCGTCGGTGTATTCAATCCACGGAATACCACCCACCACATCTGCACCTAGCTGCATCGCCTGACGCATTAAGAGCTCCGCGCCTGGCTCTCGCGAGATGCCATCCTGGGCAAACGCTACCACCTGGATCTCGACCACCTGCTTAAATTCATCTCGCACCTTGATCAGCGCCTTGACCGCCTCCAGGCGGGCTTTGGAGTCCACATCGGCGAAGGCGCGCAGGTGAGTACTGCCGTACAGGATGGCCTGGGCAACTGCTTTGCGGGCATTTGGCACAATCCAGGCCTCGTCGTAATTTTCCTTGATGCGTGCGGCGATCTCGATGGCAGACATTGCCCTGCCCATGCCTGCCCCGTGATAGTCCTTTAGAGCTTCTGCCTCAACCATTTGCTGTGTGAATACTTTGCACAGGTGCAGGTGCGGATTTACAAAGGACTCGCTGACCAGCATTCCGCGGGCATCGATTTCATTGCGGGCATCTCCCGATAGGCTTTCCGCGATGGCGGCAATCTTGCCCTCCATTATTGCAATGGCTGAAGTTGATTCGGGTTTATTTCTTAGCCTTGCATTCCTGATCAGGAGGTCATACATCAATATTCGCCTTTGGGCTGGTTGTGAAAGGAGCGGGCTAGGGCTTCTTTGAAAGCCTCTTCCACTTTTTGCCGTCCACCTTCGATATTTTCACGCATAGCCTCACGTGCCTTCTGAACCTCCCCGCTTCTAATACGTTTCAGGATCTGCAGGTGTTGTTCACACGTGCTGCGCAGGCGGGCAACCGTGGTGATATCGGTCATGCGGATGAAGTGCAGCCGCTCATTGACATTATGCAAGTATTGGATGACGGCTTTATTACCTGTGGTTTCCGCTAATTTTTCGTGGAAGGCTTCGTCATTTTGGGCAAAATCAGCGGTCACCTGGGGCAAGTTTTCCAGGATGCTTTGCCAGGTGCGGGTTAACTCATTCCATTCTGCTTCAGGCATTCCATGGATGGCGAGCCATTCGACGATAAAAAGCTCAAGCGCCTGGCGTACATCGTACAGGTCGTGGATTTCTTTGGCATCTGGCTGGCGGACGGCATACCCCCTGTGGGAGACCTTCGTGACCAACCCGCTCTCCACCAGCATATGGAGCGCCTCCCGGATCGGGCTGCGACTGACCCCGAACTCGTCACAAAGCTCTTCTTCCGTTAAACGATGGGCAGGGGAATAATCCCAATGGATAATACGATCCTTGAGGGTGGCGAAAACTTCAGAGCTCAGAGCCGGGGCTTTCTGATCTTTCACACCATACTCCTGCAGACAGATATCCAATTATATTGTATACAACTTTGTATACAAGTCAAGTAGGATCAATATAACTCATCCCTAATAC
>Ga0105100_10002262_pt1 | contig 11256 bp, 4 predicted proteins | sample PPLLak12cMay2015_2_FD_87033 | JGI IMG/M metagenome (GOLD analysis project Ga0105100, IMG submission 87033) | Freshwater sediment microbial communities from Prairie Pothole Lake near Jamestown, North Dakota, USA - PPLs Lake P8 Core (1) Depth... | ecosystem: Environmental > Aquatic > Freshwater >... | reverse complement strand
TCTGTTCATCCTGATGCCGGCGGGGGCGGAGGCCGCCGTCGGACAGCCGTTGGCCGTGATTTCCAGCAACCCGCAGGACACGCGGGAGGCAATTCACGCGTGGCTCGCCAGTGTGGCGTCTCCAGCCGCTTTGCCACCCGAAGCGGCAGCGAAACGGACCTGGACGCAAAAGGCGGAGGTCCTCGCACGCCGTCACGGGATCGACCTCGCCCAGGTGCCGTCCAACGGAGGACGAATCGGTGAGTCGGATGTCCTGGCCTACCTGGAGGCTCGAGCCGACCGATCGGCGCCGGCCGTGCAAGAGCATCGGGACATCGTGGACGGTAGATACCAGACAGGGCGCGTGGATCGCCTGCTGATTATCGGCGGCGGGGACGGCGCCGTGCAACTCCTGGACGCCATCTTCAAATCCGGCAGACAACGCGCCGTGGCCATCCTGGACGACAACGCGAGCCTGCATGGCAGGACCCTCATGGGCGTGCCCGTGGTTGGGCCGATTCAGGAAGACGTGGCGGCCGGCATGCGCGAGCGGGACGAATTCGATCATGCCGTGATCTCCATCAGTACACTCATCCCGCTTCGCAGACGCATCTTCGAACAACTGACCCACCGAGGCGTGCCTTTTGCCAACGTGATTCACCCCACCGCCTGCATCGGCGCCAACGTGAGCATCGGCCGCGGTAACGTCATCCTGGGTTTCTGCCATATCGGCGCGTGTGCCACCATCGGCGACAACAATTTTCTCAGCGCCTACGTGAGCATCGAGCATCACAACGAGATTGCCAACCACTGCAGTTACGGACCCGCGGTGATGGCTTCGAGCCGGGTCAAGGTCGGCGACTGCACCCGTTTCGGAACGGGCGTGTTCATGGAGCCCAAGATCAGCATCGGCGCCAATTCGGTGATCGGCTCCGGCTGCATCCTGCGAGGCAACGTTCCGGCCGATTCGGTGGTCCGAACACAACTGAACTACGTGACACGCCCATCGCGGCGAGTCGAGTGATCAGAGATCGTCAAGGAGGAACCATATGACTCATGTGCCGTTTCTGGACCTCGGTGCACAATACAGGTCTATTCGTGAGGAGCTAACACCCGTGCTGCAAAGTGTGATGGAAAGCACGGCGTTTGCAGGCGGGCCGTTTGTGGCCGGTTTCGAAAAGGAGTTCGCCGCCTACTGCGGGTGCGAGCAGGCCATCGGGGTCAGCAGCGGCACGTCCGCCCTGTGGCTGGCATTAGTGGGGCTCGGCGTTGGGCCGGGTGACGAGGTCATCACCACGCCGAACACGTTCATCGCCACAGCCGAAGCCATCAGCTTCTGCGGCGCCACCCCTGTATTCGTCGACGTGGACCCGGTGACATACACCATGGATCCGGACCTTCTGGAGCCCGCGATCACGGCGCGGACCAAAGCCATCATTCCCGTTCATCTATACGGCCAGCCGGCGGACATGGACCCGATCCTCGCCGTGGCGAGGCGACACGGATTGATTGTCGTCGAGGATGCATGTCAGGCGCATGGGGCCGAGTACAAAAGCCGCAAGGCCGGCTCGCTCGGCGACGCCGGCTGCTTCAGCTTCTACCCCGGCAAGAACCTCGGAGCCTACGGTGAGGCCGGCGCCGTCGTCACAGACAATGCCGAGCTGGCCCAGAGGATTCGCATGCTCCGCGATCACGGCCAGAGCGAGAAATACAAGCACGCCTGCATCGGCTGGAACGACCGCATGGACGGCTTGCAGGGCGCCGTCCTGAGCGTCAAGCTCAGGCACCTCGATCGATGGAACGACGCGAGAAGGGAACGCGCGGACTTCTATGATGAGCTCCTGGAGGACCTGCCGCAGATCGTTCTGCCGCGCGAGGCCCGATACGCCAAGCACACCTACCACATCTACGCCGTCCGCGTGCCAAGCCGCGATAAGCTGCTGGCGGCCCTCAACAGCCAAGGCATCGGGGGCGGGATTCATTACCCCATCCCCATCCACCTGCAAAAGGCCTACGAGTGCCTCGGCTACGCCAGGGGCAGCTTCCCAGTGGCGGAGGACAGCGCCAGGGAAGTTCTCTCGCTGCCGATGTACCCGGAGCTGACCATCGAGCAGTTGGAGAAAGTCGCCGACGCCCTGGCAGCCCTCCTGCGGACGCGAGACGTTGTCGCCGCGAGTCCGACTCCCGCATCGTAACCTGCTCAACGAACCGGGAACCGCAGCAACGTCACGCTCAGAGCCGCCGCCTCTAATGAACGATCGTAGCGGACGGGTCGCTCCGCGATCGTCACCTGCTCGCGGCCGTTGTCGTTGCTCCACGTGGGCTCTTCTCCCGTGATAACCCAGCCTGTGCCTGCGGCCCCTGCGGCAAGCCCATCGACCTTCAACTCCAGCTTATGAGGCTCGCGGTTCGGATTCACCACAGCAATAGTGATCGCCTTGCGGTCGGCGGTCCAGGCGGCGGACACGTCCAGCGACAGCATGTCGTGATTGCCGACCACCTCGATCGGGACCGAGCCGAAGTGATGGCGATACAGCATCAGCGGCAGCGCCGTGGTGGAGAAGAAGGCCTCTGTCTTCGTGGTCTTGATGCAACCGATGACGTTGACGGTCTGGGCGTAGTGGGCCATCTGAATCAGGTCGCTGTTGCGGAAGTACTCGTGCAGGCCGATGGCCACGCCCAGCGCGTCCGACAGATCATAGATGCAGCCGTTCTCGCCGTACACGTACGGCTGGTACCAGTAGTTCCACTCGTCCATCGCGATGGGCATGGGATGCGTGGCGAGCAGACCTAGCTCCCCCTGCAATCGGCGGTGGCCCTCGACCTTCTGGCAAATCTCGTTGGCCAACTGGTTCACATGAGCGATCAGGTTGTCCCGGCTCCTGCCGCAGTAGAAGTGCTCGGACAGGTAATTCATATAGCCGGCGCACTGCTCCAGCATGCCACGGGACCAGTCGCGTTTCTCGCTGGGATCATGTTCCCGATTGATCGCGCCGAGCTGTCCTGAACCGATCAGACGAGTAGACGAATCGACCTTCCACATCGCCTCGGCCACCTGGTTGTGTTTGAGCGTGTACTGGCTCAACTGCATGAAGCCCAACTGCCAGGGGCCCCACATCTCGTTGCCGACACACCAGTACTTCACGCCATACGGCTTTGAATGGCCGTTCTTCGCGCGCCAACGTCCGCCGATCGTATCGGCCGAGCCGTTGCAGTACTCCACTTCCTGTGCCGCCGAGTAGGCGTCCCCGAATCCGGTATTCACGGCGATCACCGGCTCGGTCCCCACCTCGCGGCAGAAGTCGATGAATTCATCGAGCCCGAAGTCGTTGTGCTCGACGCCGGTCCAGGCGGGATTCTTGCGAGGCGGCCGACGGTCGCGGTCGCCGATGCCGTCGCGCCACTCGTAGCCGCTGACGAAATTGCCGCCGGGACAGCGGTACATCGTCCCGCCGAGCTGCTTGCACAGTGCAAGCGTGTCGGCCCGCATGCCACGAATGTTGTCGGCCGGCATCAGGGACACCGTCCCGACCAGCGCTGCGCCGCGAGTGACACGCATCTCCAGCATCGCCTTGTCCGTGCTCGCTCCGGCGGTGAACCGCAACGGATGCTTGCGGTACTTCGGCCTGACCGCGTCGATGTGAATTGTCTTGCGGCTATTCTCGGCCTCACCCCAAACGAGCGTGACATCGACCGACGCGGCGGACTTCGGCGACGCCAGCCAGATGTAGCCGACGTAATCCGAGCCTTTCACGACCCCCAGATCGCGCTGCCGAATGCCCGCGCCGGATCGGATCTGAGGCGTGTGCCGTCCGACAAACGGGGCGTTCTCGACCATGGTCACCGCCTCGGCCGACCCGATGATCTCCCACGGTGAGGCCCCCACCACCGGATACTTCGTGTCCACCAGATCGCGGTAGGGTTTGTAGCCGGCGGTGATCGGGAAGTAGAACTTGCGGTCTTCGAGCATCTCGGCCCAGATGCCGCCGTAGATGCACCGGCCGAGATGTTCGATGAACTGGCCGTAGATGAACGGATTGATCGGAGAGCCGAGGCGCTCCGTGTGCAGCGTCACCACAGGCACGAGACCCGTCAGGTCGATCCTCTCCAGGCTGATGTCGTCGAACCACGCCCGCCCTGTGGACCGGCCCCAGCCGCCGAGGAGACAGTCAATGGTGATCCGGCGCTGCTTGCCCGTGCGCACGAGGGTCTCTACGCGAGTCCAGCCGGCGGAACCGGCCAGCGCATCCGTGCGGGCGCCGCCTTGCAGTTCGACGACATTCAATTGCGCGCCGCGTCCCGACCCGGCCTTGAGATCCTCGGTACGAATCCAGCCCGACAGACGATACGTGCTGTTCGGGTCGACATCAACTTCAGCCGTCCAGCCGGCGTCCGCTCCCTTGTCCGACTGAATCATGACGCACTTGCCGCCCTCCCTGCCGTCGTCCACGTAGCGGAATTGTCCTTCGCCCCCCCACGTCTGAGGGGTCCACCCTTCGGGCTGGTCACCGCCCTGCTCGAACGATGGATTCGGCAGCAGGTTCAAGACCTGAGCCGATGCAGAGACGGCAGGCAAAACCAGTGACATCAGTGCAACAGAACAAGTGACGGCCCAACACATCTGTCTCATTGAACGACCTCCCGTGACGCAAAGACGGCGGCGTTATCCGAAGACGAATCCATCCCTGCTCTCGTGACGAAGCATGACCTGACACATTCGTGTGCCAGCTATAACACAAAGGCGAGGCTCATGCCAGTGTCTTGGCACGAGCCCCGCCAGGGATTTCAACGGCGAGCTGATCGCTATGGGCGGCTATTGCGAGTTGACCGATGTGGACCGGCCGAACCCGATGTCATCGATAAAGATCCTGCCGCTGCCGCCGGCGGAGGGCTGTTTGCGGTCGCCCACACCGATGTACAGGGTCTTGATAGATGCGACGTTGACTCCGCCATTGCGTAGCTCGGCCAACGGGATGTTCCACGCCTGCCAAGCATTCCGCAGCACCGCATCTGCGTCGGGATTCACGACGACCGCCGTGTGACCTGCACTGTCCTTCACAGCCACGTAGAGGTTGTCGCGGTCGTTCAACACATGATCGATCCCGATCTCCGCGAACTGCCATGCGCCGCTGACGCCGCCACTGGTGGAGATATTCGAGAACGCGCCCGTCGTCGCGACATTGACATTGTGGCTGGTCACCGCCAGACCGATGTAGATATCTCCCGACAGGCTGAGCGTCTGCGGGTTCCACGACATCGATGTCCACTTGGCCCCGTCGGTCGAGTAATATGCATTGACCGCCGTGCCGGTGCGTTCGAGTTTCACCCACACGGGAGCCCTCAGGGCCATTTGCTCCGCCGTGGCCACGCTGGTATCGCTGGTGGCGGAGCCGGCGTTGAGCAATCGGGCCTGGAACCGCACGCCGTTGCCGGGCGTCGCGTACACGCCGGCAAATCGTGCATCGGGCGACAGGCTCTCGCGAATCATGACGCCCGCCTTGGCCCACGGATCGGTGTTCTCTATGCTGTCCACGCGAACGACGATGGAGCCGTCGCCATCGAGCGATTTGTAGGCGAAGGTGAATTGGTCGGCGGTGTTGTAGATGTCTGACCCGCCGGCGCCCATGGTGATACTGGTCGGCGAGCTCTGGATGAATCGGACCGGGCTGCCCTGGAACCAGACTTGGAGCGTATCGGCGCCGTTGAGCGTCCAATCCTGCGGTGTCTCCCAGGTCCGATCGACCTCCGAATAATACGGCGAGTTGACGTTGTTGTACTCCACGGGCATCGCCTGTTCGCCGCCGTGGATGATCGTCGTTTCCATGATGGCGCCGACCTCGGGGTTATAGCCCACCATCGAGCCCGACCCGTTGCCCGGGTTGCCGGTCGGGAAGAAACTGTCCTCCGAGAAGCCCCAGCCGTCAATCCACGTCTGGAAGACACGGTTCGGGGAGTCGTTCGTGTAGCTCTCGAAATCGTCGATGGGGAAGAACTCCAGAGTGGAGAAACTCCAGACATCGCTTTCCCATGTGCCTGGGGTTGCCGTCTGGTTGACCTCCACGACTTTCCAATAGTAGGTCTTTCCCAACTCGAGGTTGAGCGAGGCTGAATCGTAGCTGCACTGGTTCACCGTATCGACGAGAGCCGTACCGCTCGCCACCGCCTGCTGATCGGCGCTGAAGTAGACTTCGTGGGAGCCGGCTTCGCGTCCTCCTCGCCAGCTCAGGATGACTGACGGACTCACACCCGTCGCGCCGGCGGCCGGCCGAGGATCCGTCGCCTGGGCGGGAAGGTAGGAGAATCTCACCTCGCTCAAGCCATATTGCCTGGTGATCTCGCCCCAGTTGCTCGTTGGGGTGAGTTTGACATATTTGGCTGCCACGCCGCGGAAGTCCACGGTAGTGTTGTGGGCGTAACCTTCTGCAGACGCGCCCTGGGCAAACTCAAAGTCGCCGAGCGACGTCCAGTCCGTGCCGTTGGCCGAATACTCGATTGTGACGCCCCTGAATCCGACGCCGAGGACGGACTCAATGCTCATGTTGTAGTTCCAAACCCACATCTCGTGAAGCTTGTAGACCCGGTCAAACTGGTACTGAACCCAGGTCGGCTGCGCGCCGGTCTTGGCGCTGAGCCACATGGCCTTGTCCACGGTCGAGTGCAGGTCGCCGGCATCGAGTCCTGAGCCGTTGACCGTGTTTTCCGGCCCGCCCGTCGCATCGGAGCTTGAAGCGGTCGCAGTGATATTGTCCACCACCCGCGCGAAAGGCTCGACCGTGAAGCTCCAGACGGCGCCTCGGTGCACGGTGAAATCGGGCGCGCCGTTGACCTCATCGACCCGCCAGTAATAGGTTTGATCGAACGCGAGGTGACCCGGCGGATCGTAGCTGCTGGCTTCCTGGCCCAGACTGCTGAGCACGTTGGCCGCGCTGCCCGCATCGGCGGCGGTCACGTCCTCCAGAGAGCTTCCGAGATACACGTTGTGCGTGGTCGCCGAGGCCCCTGGCGTCCAGCTAAGAACCACGTCCCGAGACACATCATTCGCTTCATTGGCTGGGTTCAGGCAGATCGCTGAAGTCCTCGGTCCTCGACCTGCGTTGGGTAAAGTCAGAGTCGGTGGCTTGAACGTGGCGTGCTCTTTTGAGGCAATCTCGCCCTCATTGTTGCCGCCGATAAATATGAATGTCACCAGCTTATTCGTATCCGCCTGCAGAAAGGTTGCCAGCGGAAGATCGGTTGGGTTCGAACTGAACTCGACAGGATATGTACCACCGACGGCAGGAGTCGTAATCGTTCCCAGCAACGTCACCTTAGGCGTGTCGAGGGCGCAGTTGCCAAGAGCGGTCGGCGGGTTGGGGATCACACCCGGAGCGGTATTGTAGGTAATCGCGCTTTCGTCCCAGGAATCACCGTCTCCATCTATCAGTCCATAGACCTGCACTGCTGCCGCTGAGCCTTTGAGAAAGGTCGCCTGAAGTGTCAATACGGCGCCACTCATGTCGCCCGTTGCATCACCGAGGTCGAACCTGAGGTAACCGGTCTTGGAGCGTGTGTTAGCCAGTTGGCGGAACGCCCTCAATGACGTGTCCGCGCCATGTGTGGTCGTCGGGCCATAGTTGGCACCCTGGCCATCGTTCGAAAGATACGTGTCCGCACCTCTGCCGTCCTTGGTCGTGATGGAAATAGGCGCGGCATTGCCGGTCGTCGCCACCACGAGGTACATGGAGACCAGGTACGCGAGTTTCTTCCACATGCTCGACCCTCCTGTAATAAGGGATTCTTCAAAGGATCGGGGCCAAGCGAACTATCGCTCGGGCCCAGTCGGTTTTCACTTACTGGCCCGGTGCCGGGCGGCCGTAACCGATATTGTCGATGTACAATCTTCCAGAGCCGCCGGCGGCGGGCGTCTTACGGTCGCCCACGCCGATGTACATCTTCTTGATCGATGCCGTGTTCACGCCGGCGCTGCGGAAATCCGCCAGCGGGATGTTCCAGGTCTGCCACGTGTCCTGCACGACGGCATCGGGATTCGAATGGGTGACCACGCCGGTATGGCCCGCGCTGTCCTCCAGGGCCACGTAAAGCTTGTCCGGGTCATTGAGCACATGATCGACGCCAATCTCCGAGAACTGCCATGCGCCGGAGATGCCGCTGCTCATCGTGATATTCGAGAACTGGCCGGTGCAGCCGACACCGCTCGCGTGGCTGGTCATGACGATGCCAATGTAGATCGTTCCGATCATGGTGATCGTCTGCGGATTCCAGGACATCGAGGTCCACTTGGCGCCATCCGTGGAGTAATATCCGTTGAACGTCGTCCCGTTGCGCTCGATCCGGATCCAGACGGGGGCCGTGAGGGCCTTCTGCTCGTCGGTCGCCACGCTCGTATCGCTCGTGGCCGAACCGGCGTTGAGCAGTCTGGCCTGATAGCGGACGCCCTGGCCCGGCGTGGCATACACGGCGGCGAAACGCGAGCCGGCATCGAGCGTTTCGCGAATCATCACGCCGGCCTTGGCCCACTCATGGGTGTTCTCGACACTCTCGACCTTGACGGTGATCGTGCCGTTGCCGCTGAGCGGCTTCCAGGCGAAGGTAAATTCATCCGCGGCGTTCCAGATGTCCGCCCCGGCGCCGCTCATCGTGATGCTTCCCGGAGCCGGCTCCGCGAAGCGAATCGGGTTGCCTCGGAAGCAGAGCTGGAGGGTATCGGAGCCGTTGACCGTCCAATTCTGGGCAGTCTCCCAGGTGCGCAGCGCCTCAGAGTAATACGGCTGCGCCACGTTGTTGTACTCCACGGGCATCGCCTGCTTGCCGCCATGGATGATGGTCGTCTCCATGATGTTCCCCACGGCGGGATCGTAGCCGACCATGGCTCCCGAGCCGTTGCCGTCATTACCCTGCGGGAAGTACTGATCCGCCGAGAAGCCCCAACCATCGACCCAGGTCTGGAAGACGCGGTTCGGTGAGTCGTTCGTGTAGCTTTCGAAGTCATCCACAGGGTACACGAACAGCGTTTCGAAGCTCCAGAGGTCCCCTTCCCACGCACTGGGTGTCTCCGCCGTATTGACCTCGACGACTTTCCAATAGTAGGTGGTCCCCAGTTTCAGATTCTGGGCGGCAGCATCGTAGCCGGCCGTATCGACCGTCGCGGCCAGGGCCGTGCCGTTGATCACCGCCTCATTGCTGTCGCTGAAGTAGACTTCATGCGATGCGGCCTCCCGCCCTGCCCGCCAGCTCAGGATCACGCTGGGATTCACGCCCGTCTCGCCGGAGGCCGGCTGCGGCTGCCTCGGATGGGCCGGCGTGTAGAGGAACCGGACCTCGCTCAGGCCGTACTGCGGCGCCAGGCCGCCCCAGTTGTTCTTGACGGTCAGACGGACAAACTTGGCCGCCACGCCGCCGAAATCAACGGTTGTATTGTGGGCGTACCCATCCATCGCCGGGGCCTGGGCAAATTGCATATCGCCGAGCGACGTCCAGTCCGTGCCGTTGGCGGAATACTCGACCGTGACGTCCTTGATCCCGAACCCGAGCGTCCCCTCAACCATGACGTTGTAGTTCCAGACCCACATCTCCTCGAGCTTGTAGATGCCGTCGAACTCGTACTGAATCCACGTCGGCTGCGGCCCGGTCTTGCTGCTGAGCCACATCGTCGTGTCCGTCATCGAATGCAGGCCGCCGGCGTCCAATCCGGAGCCGTTGACGGTATTCGCCGGCGTCACCCCGGTATTGGAGCTGGAGGCGGTGGGCGTGATATTCGTCATCGAATATAGGAGCGGCTCGGTCGTAAAGCTCCAAATCTTTCCCTTGGAGAGGGTGGAATCGGGAACATTGACTTCGTCGACTCGCCAGTAGTACGTCGTGCCGAATTCGAGACGTCCGGGCGGGTCGTACGTGTTCGCGTCCTGGGCCTGACTGGCCAGCACATTGAGCGGATTCGTTCTGTCGGCGCCGCCGACATCGCTCGAGCTGGCGCCGAAGTATACATCGTGCGTGCAGGTGGCATTTCCCGGCGCCCAACCGAGGACGACGTCACGAGGCACATCCACGGCTCCGCCGGCCGGGGAGGCCCCGTGCGCGAGCACCGCCACCTGGCCCGGCACCACCGGCGCCGTATCCGTCGTCCACGAGGCGCCCACGAGGTTCCCGTTGTTCCCGCTGGGCGAGAGGTCCGTGGCCGTTACGCCTTCTCCCTCATCCATCGGCCAGTACCCGACCAATCCCGGCTCATTCCCGGTGAGGCCCCGTTTCATGTCAGCCTGAATGGCCGAGAGAGCGCGGGCGACTTTCCAGATGCGAACCTCATCGAAAATGCAGTGGGAATACTGGCCGCCGCTGTGGTGCGTCATGCCGAAACGCAGCGTATCGGCCTCATAGCTGGACAACGCAGATGCGGTCGTGCTGGTCGTGCCGCTCTGAGCGCCGTTGACGAACACGGTTATGGTCTTCGTATCGCTGCTGCCGTCATAGACCACAGCCACATGGTTCCAGTCAGCGTTCGATATTCCGGTGCTGACCGACAGCGAGGCGGTGCCGCGGGTGCGGAAACGACTTCGCTGGAGACTGTATCGTCGAACGCAGATCGATCGCGTGTCGTCAAACCATTTCCCCCACAACTCTATTGTGAATGAGTCCCCGTCTTCAAAGGCGTATTCCAGGGAGTTGACATCGATGTAGTCATCCACCCCGTCGAACTCTACGGCGTAGCCGCTCGCGGCATACGCGCCGGTCTGCATGCCCGCGAGAACGAGAAACACAGCCCACACGCAATGAATCGGTCGTAACGACATGGCAGTCCTCCTCTTGAAATTGCCGATTGCTGGCTTTGGACCGTGGATGCGACGACGGCATCGGCTGCGACACTCGCCCGCGGGCATCCACCCGACGGGGTCAATCCGAAGTCCGGGCTCGCGAAAACCCACAGGTCACGCCAGTCCTATTCTACAGAATACCGCTTCGAGGGTCAATCCGTTGGCCCGGAAATGCATCCTTTCACGGGTAGATACGGGGCCTGTCCCGGAAGGAGGTCTCGGTCCAGGCCCCATGCGGGTGCTCAACACTATGATAGCCCAGGGCTACGCGTCCACCGCCGGCGGTGGAAGGGGCTCCGTATTATCGGTCACCGGCGAGGTACCGAACTTCTGCTTCGGATAGTGCTCGGTTGTAGATGCGGAAGTCATCGAGCGAGCCGTTGTAGAAGCCATCGGCCGTGAACTGCGAACGACCCAGCCAATTCTGATTCGTCACGCCCAAGTCCTTGGGCAACAGCGTCGTGGCGCC
>Ga0105100_10002261_pt1 | contig 11259 bp, 9 predicted proteins | sample PPLLak12cMay2015_2_FD_87033 | JGI IMG/M metagenome (GOLD analysis project Ga0105100, IMG submission 87033) | Freshwater sediment microbial communities from Prairie Pothole Lake near Jamestown, North Dakota, USA - PPLs Lake P8 Core (1) Depth... | ecosystem: Environmental > Aquatic > Freshwater >... | reverse complement strand
CTCGACATTGGCAAAATCCCAGAAGGGACCATCGTCGGGATGGTCGAGCCATTCATAGTAATAAGGGCACAGACCTTTAAGAAGTGGAAACTCCTTGAGCGGCAAGAAGTTGAGCCATTCCCATTTGCTAGCCGACCATTGCCGCTCGGCCTCTTCATCGGAGGCTTCGGCACCACTCACACCTTGTCGTCGCTTTATTTCGGGGAGACGGCCGTTGAGCCAGGAAATCCAGCTCAGGTCGAAGGCCCCTGAGAAAAAGAAGAAATGGCGTCCGTTGGCGAAGGTGCACTGGGGAAAAATGGCCACGAGGTGGGGCGGGTTCATGACCGCCGCCTGCCACTGCACGGCTCCCCGGTAGGAGAATCCCTGCATGCCCACCTTGCCGTTGGAATAGGGGAGGGAGGCCGCCCACTCGACCGAATCATAGCCGTCGTTGAGTTCCTGGAGATACGGTGCAAAAACGCCTTCCGAGGAAAAGCAGCCTCGGACGTCCTGGACGATGGCCGCGTAACCGTTCTGCGCGGCAAGGTAGGCAAACTGGATGTATTCGGCGTCCAGGTCTTTGCTATAAGGCGTCCGGATGAGGATGATGGGAACTCTGTCCGCGGTCTCCGGGTGATAGATATCGGCGTAAAGCCGGACGCCGTCACGCATCGTCGCGGCGACATTTTTTTCGACTAGTATCGCCGGGGTTTGCTGCGCGGCCAAGAGGCAGAAAGAAGCATTCCCAAACACGAAGATTATGACGAGGCTTCTTGCGACTCGGTTTGATCTAAAGGGATTGCTCATTTTTCCTCCCGGCCGAAATGGCCCATTGCCGTCCAGAATAGATGGCCCCCCACCTCATGTCAACCCGGACCTCAACGGCTCTATGACGAATATTGTGGCGGAAAAGGAGGAGGCACCGATTGCTTTCCCCTCTTTGGCAAAGAGGGGTCAGGGGAGATTTCAAATCCCCCCGCGCCCCCCTTTTCTAAAGGGGGGACAAGAAACTCTGTCCTCAGGGCGGGGACGATACGATGCCATTTGTTATTGCCGCCAGAATCACTACACTAAATGTCATAGAGCCCCCGCGAGCGGGCATGGGACTCTTCTTTCCCTGATGATAGAGCGAGGGGGAGTCCCTCAGAAAGCCCTCCGCAGCGCAGCGGGCATGGCTCCTCTCGGCGTGCCGAGAGGAGAGCGGAGCGAGGACGGGGAGCGGATTTTTCTCGCGGGGAAAAATCCGCGTCTTTCGGAGGGACTCTCCCGAGCTCGCCCTGAGCCTCAGCTTGACTTTCCGGCCCACCACAAGCTAGCATTCTCGCTCCGGCCGCTTTCGGAGAGGAATGGAGCGTTGGAAAATGAGCAGTCGTCGCAGGCTTAGCCCGTCAGCCCGGCCATTGGTCCCCCGGCACATTCAATCGCTGGAGCCATACAAAGCAGGAAAATCGATCGAGGAGCTGAGGCGCGAGCTGGGATTGGAAAAGATCGTCAAACTGGCCTCCAATGAAAACCCTTTGGGCGCGTCCCCGCAGGCTCTTCGGGCCATACAGGAAGCCCTCCCCGACGTCAACCGCTATCCGAGCCCCGATTTCTATGACCTGCGTCTGGCCCTGGCCAGGCGCTATGACGTCAAAATCGAAAACGTCTTCGCCGCCCACGGTTCGGAAGGCATCATCGCGGTCATCATGGGCACTTTTCCTCTGGATGACGAGGAGGCGCTGACCTCGGCCAATTCCTTCATCAGCTTCCGGATCCAGGCCCAGTCTCGGGGGATAAAAATCAGCGAAGCTCCCCTGAAGGACTACCGTCTGGACCTGACCGCCATCGCCGACCGCATCCACGAAAAGACCAAGGTCATCTACCTGGCCAACCCCAACAACCCGACGGGCACTATTTTTACGGTCAGCGAGTTCCGGGAGTTCATGAAACGCGTCCCCGAGCGCGTCTTGGTCATCCTGGACGAAGCCTACTTCGAGTTCGCCCACCATGACCCGGTCTTTCCCGATTCCATGCAGTACCGGCTGGACAATGTCATCACGCTCCGCACCTTCTCCAAGGCCTATGGACTGGCGGGAATCCGCATCGGCTATGGCTTCGCCGCCGAACCTCTGATCGGGAATCTGATGAAGGTCAAGCTCACCTTTGAGCCAAGCCATCTGGCCCAAGCGGCTGGGGTAGCGGCCATGAACGACAGGGAGTTCCTGGAAAAGACCCTCCGGCTCAACCGGTTGGGCCTGCACTTCTATTATGAGCTGTTCGACCGGCTCGGCATCCATTACCTCAAATCGCATGCCAACTTCGTGACCATAATTCTGGACTCGGAAGGAACAGTGACCAAGCTGTATGACAGGCTTCTGCGCCGGGGCGTTATCGTGCGGCCGCTCCGCGCTTTTGGCCTGCCCAACTGCATCCGCGTCTCGACGGGTCTCGAGGCAGAAAACGAGCATTTTGCTAAAGCGCTCGAGCAGGTCATATAAACCTATGCTCCCTGAACGGAATCAAAGTCTGGAGAAACCGCAGCTCCTGAGACGGCTCAACCTCCTCGACACCACCTTCCTTGTCATCGGCGCGGTGGTCGGGTCGGGAATTTTCATGACCTCGGGGTATATCCTCGAGTACGTATCATCGCCGGGATGGCTCCTGCTGGTCTGGCTTGGCGGCGGCTTGTTCACGCTCGGTGGGGCCCTATCCTGTGCCGAGCTCGGGGCGATGTATCCCCGGGCGGGCGGCCAATATATCTATATCCGCGAGGCCTACGGGTCTTTCGCCGGGTACCTGTATGGCTGGGGATTTTTCTGGTTCATCATGGGAGGCGGGATAGCCGCCCTGGCTGTCGGGTTCGCCGAGTTTTTCGGCTATTTTGTTCCTGCTTTGTCTACCCAGAGCTTTCTTCTGAAAATAACCATCTTTGGATATCCCTACTCTCTCTCGGCCGGGCAGCTCGTGGCGGCCGCCACGATCGTCCTCCTGACCGGAGTGAACTATCTCGGCGTCAAGAGCGGGGCGATTGTCCAGGACATCTTCACTTTTCTCCGTCTCGGCTCGGTCCTGGCCCTGGTTGTCCTGGGTCTGACGGTGGGGAAGCGGGCCGGGATTGCGAGCATACAGGACCTCTTCCAGGGCGGCCCGGATGTCAATCCCCATACCCTGACTCTTTTCGGGCTGGCCCTGATCGCCGCCCTTTGGACCTATGACGGCTGGTATGCCGTGAACTGCACCGCGGAAGAGATCAAGAGGCCGGAGCGGAACATCCCGCTCGGGCTGGTGATCGGGACCTTGAGCATCACGCTCATCTATGTTCTGGTCAACGTGGTTTATGTTCTTGCCCTGCCCGTGGACCGGATGCGCGGGGTCGTCCGGGTCGGCGAGCTGGTCTCGAGTCAACTCTTCGGTCCGACCGCGACAGCGGTCATTTCCGGCGCGATCGCCGTATCGATATTCGGCTGCCTGAGCGCGAACATCTTGTTCGGCCCCAGAGTCTACCTGGCCATGGCCGAAGACAGACTCTTCTTCCGCAGCATGAGCTATATTCATCCCCGCTTTCATGTTCCGTCAAAAGCCCTCATCGGGCAGGCGGTCTGGTCCTGCCTTCTCTGTCTCTCCGGGACTTACAAGGACCTCTACGAATTCGTTGTCTTTGCCCTGGTCATCTTTTTCGCGGCTACGGGCCTGGCCGTCATCGTCCTGCGCCGCAAGCGGCCCCAACTTTCCCGGCCTTACCGGACCTGGGGTTATCCCGCCGTGCCCATCCTTTTTTCCTTGGTCAACGTTATCATCTTCCTCAACACAGTGATCTCCCAGCCTCAGAAATCGATGTTCGGACTGCTCCTTTTGGGGTTGGGGATTCCTGCTTATTTCTATTGGAGGAGGAAGCCTGGGCCCGCACTATCGCAAGGAAAGGAGTCCGAAGGTGAGTGAAAGAATCAAGTCCATCTCCAACCCCGGGCTGAGCTTGAATATCCTCAGCCCCGAAGATGTGCAGAAGATCCACCGCGACAGTCTGAAAGTGATCGAAACGGTGGGCGTCAGGTTCCCTTCGCCAAGGGCGCTGGATATCTGGCGCTCCCACGGAGCCAGCGTCGACCCTGGCTCGATGGTCGTCCGGGCCCCCGGCCGGCTGATCGAGGAAGCCCTCCGGAAGGCTCCGCCTGTCTACACCCTGGCGGCCCGCGACCCTGCTCTGGACCTTCCGCTCGATGGAAACCATGTCTACGCCGGGACGGACGGCTGCGGGGTTGAGGTCATCGATATCCGCACCGGGGAGCGGCGGCGGTCGGTCCTCCAGGATGTCGCCGACATCGCCCTTGTTGCCGATTATCTGGCTGAGGTGGCTTTTCACTGGGTCCCCGTCTCGGCCCAGGATTGCCCGCCCGAATCGCGGGGCCTTCACGAGCTCCTGGCTATCTGGAGGAATTCGACCAAGCATGTGCAGACGGAAAGCATCTATTCGGCCTCCGAAGCCCGCGCCGCAGCGGAGATGGCGGCGGTGCTTGCCGGCGGAAGAGACTCTCTCCGGAGGCGGCCGCTGCTCTCGATAATGGAGTGCACGATATCTCCGCTGGCCCATGACGGCGGCAGCCTCGATGCCGCCCTGGTCGGAGCGGAGTTTGGCCTCCCTGTGGGCTTCATGAGCATGGCTTCGTGCGCGTCTTCCGCACCGGCGACTATGGCCGGGAACCTCGTCGTGGCCAATGCGGAAGTGTTGAGCGGCCTGGCCCTCGTCGAGCTCGCCTATCCCGGGGCGCCCGTCTATTATGCGGCAGCGCAGACGGCGATGGACCTCAGGACGGGAGCTTATACGGGGGGAGGTCCCGAGGATTTCCTCTTCGGCGCGGCCACCAACCTACTGGCCGATTTCTATCGCGTCCCGCTTTCGATGGGATCTTTTGCCACGGGAGCCAAAGAGCCGAACTGGCAGGCCGGCCTCGAAAACTCGCTGTCGACTTTCATGGCGTCGTTGACGATGTCGGATATGCTCCTGGGCGTTGGCCTGCTGAGCGGCAGCACCGTCTGGTCGTTCGCCCAGATGATCATGGACTGCGAGATCTTCGGGATCGTCGCCAAGATGATGGAGGGGATTCCGGTAGATGAGGAGGCCCTCGCCTTCGAGGCTATTCGCGAGGTCGGTCCGGGAGGGACGTTCCTGACCCACAGCCATACCAAGCGGCACATGCGCGAGCTCTGGCTGAGTTCATTCTTAGACCGCAGGCCGATGAGCGTCTGGGAGAAAAAAAGGGACGGCGCGGCTGACTGGGCCCTTGACAAGGCCAGGGGCATCCTCGAAACCCACCGGCCTGCCCCGCTCGACCCCGGACTCGACCGGGAGCTCAGCCGGATCATCGCCTCGGTCAAAGCCTGAAAACCGACCGATAATTGCCCAGGGTGACGGCGGCGATTTCCTCAAGCGTGATGGATTTGAGGTCGGCCAGGAGACCGGCGGTTTCGATGACGAAAAGGGGCTCGTTCCTCTTCTTCACGCTGCGCAGGGGCTGGGGAACGAGATAGGGTGAGTCGGTTTCAACAAGGATTTTTTCGAGCGGGAGTCCGGCCGCGACCTCCCTGAGATTCCGCGCGTTGGGGTAGGTCAGGATGCCTGAAAAAGAGACGAAAAAGCCCAGCCTGACCATCCGCTCGGCGGTCTCCTGCTTCTCCGTGAAACAATGGAGCACGCCTCCGCGACTGAACCCCTCCTCCTCAACTGCCGCCAGGATCTCCCCGCCCGCGTCGCGGCTGTGGACGACCACGGGAAGAGCCAGCTCCTGGGCCAGGCGGAGCTGAGCTCGAAAGACCTCGGCCTGGACGGGAGCAGGGGAGTAATCGTAATGATGGTCGATCCCGATCTCCCCGACCGCCGCGATCTGCCCCGCCTTCGCCAAACTGCGGATCGTCTCGAGATGGGACGGGGAGAAGTCTTTGGCCTGATGGGGATGGATTCCGGCCGCAGCCGCTATCCAGGAGAATTCCTGCCGGAGATCGAGAATTTGAGGCAGGCTCTCCGGCGCCGTCAGGTCGATGGGACAGAGGATTGCCCTGATTCCGCCGGCCCAGGCCCTCCGGACAACCTCCTCCCGGTCCGGGTCAAACTCGGCCATGTCCAGATGGGCATGGGAATCGGCGATTTCCATAAGGCGACGGTCTTTCTTCCCGGAAGCCACCGCCGGCCTCCGGCGAGCTGGAGCTGTCCTGTTATTGGGCGAGCTTGGCCTTGAGATGGCGGATGGGCAGCGCGCCGTAGCTCAGAAGTCTCTGCAGGAACTCTTTCTGGCTGAACGCCTCGCCCTTCAACTTCTTGTAGTCTTTCTCTATGTCCCCGATCTCCTGGATGCCGATGTATGGATAGGCCGCATTGCAGGGGTTGAGCAGGATGCGGTTCCACATGGATTCGGCTTCGGCCGGCGTCTGGAAACCGCGCTTGGTCATGTAGGAAATAGCCTGTTCCTTGGTCATCCCGGCCTGATGGATGTTGAGCTCGAGCTGGAAGTCCATGACGATCTTGAGTTGGCTCTTGATCTGGTTGAGCCGCTGTCTGAGGTCGTAATTGCCGAATCCTCCGTAAATTAGCATCTCCTCGACATAGGCGGACCAGCCCGTAAGAAGCGGGGCATTGGGATAGAGCTTCCTCATCAGTGTGCCGGATTTCTGGGTGAAGAAAGTGGGCACGAACGAGCCCGGGAAGATCTGCCGCACCGTCCAGAAAGGGGAGTAGAAGTTGTTGTACTCTTCCAGAAAATCGTTGGCCTGATCATCCGTCAAATCGGAGGGCAGCGGGCTGACCTCGACGGCATAGGTCCCGCCCGTCTCATAAGGTCCGGGACCCAGGAGCCGTGTGAGTGTGAGACCCCGGCAGGCCAATGGCATTATCTCGATCGTCAGGGGCGCGTCGGGAAGTTCGATGATCTGGGTCTGCTCGAAGAAAGCCTTGAGCGCTTCGACGTTCGCCTTGTCCCGGTCGAGGAAGCCCTCCCGCGTCGGATGCTCAACCTTGATCTTGTCGAACACTCCCTGTATGACGATGTCGCGGACTTCCTCTTCACCGCGCTGGGTGGTCAGCTGCTCGAGGTTGATGTTGGGGTACATGACACGGTAAAAGGGGATACAGACGAGGAACATCTCCCGGCGGAGGTTTTTATAATCGGCGTTGGCCCGGGCCACCAGCTCCTGGGCCGGGATGCTGAACTCGCTGGTCAGGGTGAGGAGCCGGGAGTGGGCCTGATCGCCCAGCCGGAAGTTGCCCGTGGACTTGGGCAGGAGTTGCGTCTGCAGGAACGACTGGTAGTCTTCCAGGGCGGCGATAATCTTGGCCCATTCGGCCTGGAATCGGGATTTCATCTCGGCCGGAGCCGCGTCGATCAGCTTGGGCACATCAACCTTGTAGAAATCCATGATCCCGGGGAACTGCTTGATGGCCGTTTCTGTATAGATCTGGGGCGGGGTCTGCAGGTTGGTCTTGGCCTGCTTGATGAGGCCGGGAAGGGCTTTCGCCCTTTCGATGGCGGCCTTCATCCGGGCGTCCAATGAAGCGTACTCTTTGGTCAGGAGGCTCCTCAGGCTGCTCCTGAAGATCTGGTTATAGAAGATGGGATTGTATTGCCAGGGGAGGAGGTTCTCATGGCGCATCAGCTCCAGGTCCAGGGCGTTTCTCAGGATGTCGTAGTCGATCTGGGATTCGGCGCCCAGCTTGGTCTTGTCGGCTTTCGTCACCATGTCCTGGCTGAACACATCCAGCTCCTCATGGTGTTTTTCGATGTTCTTTTCGCTCAGGTCTTCGAGCTTGTCATCGTACTTGTGATAGCCGGCCATTGTGGCCGCAGTCGGATAGAATTTCCAGTAGGCATCGAGATAGGCGTCCATCACCTTCTGGAATTTGGCCTCTTCCTGATCCTGATGGGAGAGGAGAAGACCCAGGCTCAGGAAGGCAAAGGCGAAGACGAATAAGCTGGCAGATAGAATCGTTTTTCGCATGGAGGCCTCCTTAAATATTTATACAATCCATGTCCCAGAAAATTCCTAACGGGGCATCCTATCATAAAAAGACGAAGGATTCCAAGAAACTTCTTGACTCACCATCTCAGGACTGCAGAGGCCCAGGTGAAACCGGACCCGAAGGCCGTCAGCACGATGATGTCTCCGGCCTTGACCCGGCCCTCCTGGATAGACTCATTGAGGGCGATGGGGATGGAGGCGGCCGTTGTGTTGCCGTATTTGTGGATGTTTCGGACGACCTTTTCCAATGGGACCTTGAGGCTGTGAGCGACCATCTGGCTGATCCGGTCGTTGGCCTGGTGGGGGATGAGAAGAGAGATGTCCTCCACTCGCAGGCCGTTGTGCTGGAGGGCGATCAGGACCGCCTCGGGCATCTTTGCCGAGGCGTTCTTGAAAACGTTCTTGCCGTCCATGTAGGGAAAGAACTTTTTTGCCCGGACCATCTCTTCGGAGACGCATGGCTTATCCAGGCAGCTCGGCTTTTCCAGCCAGAGGTCGGCAACATGGCGGCCGTCGGCGAACAGATGGGTGGACAGGATGCCCCGGCCGTCGTCGTTGTCGTTCGGCTCGAGGATGAGGGCCGCCGCACCGTCTCCGAACAGCACGGCCATGTCCCGTCCGCTGTCCGAATAGTCCAGGTTGGTCGATTGGACCTCGGCCGCAACAAGTAGGATCTTCTTATAGTCGCCCGTCCGGATGTATTGATCGGCCACCGAGAGGGCGTAGATGAAACCGGAGCACTGATTCCGGATGTCGACGGCGCCGATCGGGACGAGGCCCAGCTTGGCCTGGACTTGGACGCCGATGCCGGGGAAATAGTGATCGGGGGAGAGTGTCGCAGCGATGATGAGGTCGATCTCGGATTTCTCGATGCCGGCGTTTTGGATCGCCAGCAGCGAGGCCTCATGGGCAAGGTCCGAGGTCCCCACTCCCGGGTCGACATGGTGCCTCTCGATGATGCCCGACCTCTGGCGGATCCACTCGTCCGAGGTGTCCATCAGCTTTTCAAGGTCGAAGTTGGTGACTACACGGGGCGGGACAAAGTGGCCGATTCCGGCGATGGTCGTCCGTCTGCTCATATTGCTGGCCCTCATTATAACGGATGAATTTTCAAAAATAAAGGCAAAAGTTGGGTCCCGGTTGACGCACTCCGCTCTTCAGAGTACCATAATGGCCGGGTAGAAAGTGGAATTTGAACCCGGATGAAAAACCCGATCCGTCCGCAGTGGCCAGCCCTATTCGTGGCGCTGGCCGTGCTCCTTTCCGCTCAGGAGGATTTCCTCAAGATCGAGGCCTCGATCGACCCCCGGAAGCTCTCGCGAGGGGAGGAGGGCGCGGTTCTCCTGAAGCTCAGCCTCCAAGAGAACATCTCGGTCAGCCCGCAGCCGGATTTCATCATCGAATTCAAGCCCTGTGCCGAGATCATCTTTCCCAAGAATTTCTACACAGCCACCGACCTTGAAATCGGGACTGCCGTTCGAGAGGGAGAAGAGTCGCTCGAACTGGGAAAGGCCATCCGGATTCCCTTCACCGTCAGCCCGGAGGCCAAAAAGGGGAGTCATATCCTGGAAGGACGGGTCAAGTATTTCGCCCGGTCGCAGAAAGAGGGCTGGTGCGTGAGGAACACGGCCAAGTTCTTTGTGCCTTTCTCCACCCGGTCCATTTCCGTCCGGAAGAGCCCCTGAGACTTTTCACATCCAGCGCTCGGCAACATACCAGGAAATCGTCTCTTGAATTGCCTGGTCCAGACGATACCGTGTGCGGAAGGACACCATTTCGGCGGCCTTGTTGACGTCCAGCAGCCAGCTGGGTTGCATCATGGTCCGGAATTTGTCGCGGTCGAGGAGAGACGGGCTCCGCGCCAGACGATGGCCGGCTTCACTAAGAAGCGAAACGAGATAGTAAACGCCCTTGGGGAACGTCACCTTCAGGTATCTCCTGCCCAAGGCGGCGGCCACGACCATCCCCAGCTCCTCCCACGTGTATGGCTTGGAGTCGGCGATGTTGAGGATTTCTCCGCTGGGAATGGCTGTTCGGACGCAGGAGAAGAGCGCCTCGGCCAGGTCCTTGACGTAGACCAGGCTAAAAACTTTTCCTTCCCCGATACCCACGACCAAGCCTCGTGCCACGACCTTGAAATAGGGGAGGAAATCCCGGTCCTGCGGTCCGAAGACCGAGCTGGCTCGGATGATCGCAAGGGGGAACTCATCCCTGAACTTGAGCGCTTCCTGCTCGCCCCGCAGCTTGCTCCAGCCGTAGGGCGTAACCGGGCGCGGCGGGTCGCTCTCCTTAACCGGACGACCCTCCAGCGACGGGCCGGCCGCGGCTTGGCTGCTGAGGAGAACGACTTTAGGACGCTCTTTGAGTCGGCTGAGTGAGCGGAAGAGGCTTGCCGTCCCTTCCTGGTTTACAGTATAATAGTCAGTCGAATTCAGAGATCGTGTTTTGCCGGCAAGATGGAATACGATATCGAGGCCGGCCGGAAGCGCAGGGATAGAGAAAAGGTCCCCCCTCAACACGCGGACCTCCTTTTTCAGGAGGGCGGGTTCCTTATCCGGGTTCCGGACAAGGACACAGACCTCCATATCCCTGGCCAGCAGGAGATCGACGAGATGAGTGCCGATGAAACCGGTTGCCCCGGTGAGGAAGACTCTCATCGGCCCAATTGTATGAAAGTCGTCCTGCCGGGTCAATATCGGCCGGGCCGGGCAAGGAGATGTGGAGAATGGATATTCCTCGGGAGAAGGACGATTAAGCCCATCGCGGCACTGGCCGTCATTTTGGGACTATGTCTCGGAGTGGTCCAGGCTTCCACCCCCACCATGCCTTTGGAGCAGGTGAAGCCGGGCATGAGAGGCAAGGGCAGGACCGTTTTCCTAGCTGGAGAAATCGAAGAGTTCGACGTTGAAATCCTGGGCATAATCACCAACAACCAGCCCAAGAGGAACATCATCCTGGCCAGGCTCTCCGGCAAGGGACTCGAACAGACCGGCATCATCCAGGGGATGAGCGGAAGTCCTGTGTATGTTGATGGCAAGATCGTCGGCGCCGTCGCCTATTCTTTTCCTTTTTCCAAGGAGCCGATTGCCGGGATCACGCCGATCGGTGAAATGCTGGCTGTCGCCGAACAGGGCGCGCCGGCCAAACCTTCCACCGTCCCATCTCTCCCCTTTCAGGCCAGCCTTTCGCTAGCCGACCTCATGGCTATGGCCAAAGACCTGGTAGCGGCCCGGCCCGCCGTGTTTTCCCAGGGCCAGACGCTGTCACCGATCGGTGTTCCGCTTGTCTTCG
>Ga0105100_10002259_pt1 | contig 11270 bp, 9 predicted proteins | sample PPLLak12cMay2015_2_FD_87033 | JGI IMG/M metagenome (GOLD analysis project Ga0105100, IMG submission 87033) | Freshwater sediment microbial communities from Prairie Pothole Lake near Jamestown, North Dakota, USA - PPLs Lake P8 Core (1) Depth... | ecosystem: Environmental > Aquatic > Freshwater >... | reverse complement strand
CCCAGAACTCTCTAACATTTCATAGCCCTATTCGCGCCAGGGAACTATCCTTTTTTCTGGTATAATCACAACCCGTGACTGGTCCTGCCACACGGTTAGCCCTTAAATGGGATTAGCTGTAGGCACGGAGACCTGCATACTCTAGAGAAAGGAATAGCACACGTCATGCCGCTCGACAAGGAAGTAAAAACACAGGTCATTCAGGACTACCACCGTCACGATAGTGACACCGGTTCTCCCGAAGTGCAGATTGCCATTCTGACCCGGCGCATCACCCAGTTGACCGAGCACTTGCGCGCCAACAAGCACGATGAATCGTGCCGCCGTGGTCTGCTCAAACTGGTGGGACAGCGCCGCCGCTTACTGGCCTATCTGCGCAAGGTAGAGTACCCACGCTACCTGAGCTTGACCGAGCAGTTAAATCTGCGTAGAAAGTAAGGTCGTTAGACCCTAAGGGTCTCGTAGACCCTTAGGGTCTTAATATGCGTCCGCCGTCAGGAATTGAATAGTGCTGGCAACCACGGCCAATCCCGTTGCCGCCGCTCTTCAGTCCCTGACCAGGCGGGAAACTATTCAAGGGGCTTGCGCAATTTGATATTGAAGCTGAACTGCAAAAATCACTAAAACGTGAAGGCTAATCCTTCGCGCTCTTTGCATTTCCACACATAAGCGCACGCCCACCACAGGAGACAAAATGAAACCCGAATCAAAAACCTACACAACCACCGTAGGCAACCAAATTGTTACGATTGAGACCGGCAAGTTAGCCGGGCAAGCCGGCGGCGCAATCACTGCCCGTCTCGGCGATAGCATCGTCTTCGCATCCGCCACTATGGGCGGTGTACGCGAGGGCATCGATTTCTTCCCGCTCAGCGTCGAATACGAAGAGCGCCTGTACGCCAGTGGCAAGATCCCCGGCTCGTTCTTCCGCCGCGAAGGACGGCCCGGCACCGAGGCCATCCTCACCGCCCGCCTCACCGACCGCCCGCTGCGCCCGCTCTTTCCCAAGGGCATGCGCAACGAGGTCCAGATCATCATGTTCTCGATGTCATCCGATGGCATCAACCCGCTCGACATCCTGGCTATCAACGCCGCCTCCACCGCCGTCATGATCTCCGACATTCCCTGGAACGGCCCGGTTGGCGCAGTGCGCATTGGCCGCGTAGACGGAGAATTTGTCGTCAACCCCACCTTCGCGCAGATCGACGCTTCCGACCTGGACCTGCGCATTGCAGGTACGCGCGATGCCATCCTGATGGTCGAATGCGGCGCTAATGAAGTACCTGAAGATGTGATGGTCGCTGCGCTGGAACTGGGTCACCAGTCCATGCAGCCCATCATCGACCTGCAATTCAAGATGCAGGCAGAAATTGGCAAGCCAAAACAGGAAGCCACCTTCAACCTGCCTGACGATGAACTGGCGAAGAAAGTCTTCGAGCGCGTCAGCGGCCCGATGACTGAACTGCTGGACAAGCCTCTAACCAAGAATGAATTCTACGGCGGGATGACAACCATGAAAGATGAAGTTGTTGCCGAACTGTGCACCGTCCCCGAAGGGGCCAGCGCATCAGACTACCCCTCGCTTGCTTCCGTTCGAGAGGCTTTCGACCAGGCCGAAGGAGCCATCGTCCGCGAGCGCATTCTCGGTATGGGCAAACGCCCCGATGGCCGCGGCCCCAAAGACATCCGCGATATCTGGGCCGAAGTGGATCTTAGTCCACGCGCGCATGGCTCCGGCTTGTTCACCCGCGGCGAGACCCAGGTCTTGACCTTGGCGACCCTCGGCACGCTCCGCGAAGCGCAGGAAATCGATTCCCTGAGCCCCGTTGATAGCAAGCGCTACCTGCACCACTATAACTTCCCGCCTTACTCTGTCGGGGAGGTACGGCCTCTGCGTGGCCAGAGCAGGCGCGAGGTCGGGCATGGCGCGCTGGCGGAGCGTTCTCTCGAACCGGTCATTCCGGCTGAAGAGACTTTCCCGTACACCCTGCGCCTCGTCTCCGAAGTCCTGTCTTCCAACGGCTCGACCTCCATGGCCTCCGTCTGCGGCTCCACCCTGGCGCTGATGGACGCGGGTGTGCCGATCAAGGCTCCTGTAGCTGGCATTGCCATGGGGCTCATCACCGATGGCGCCGGCCGCTACCAGGTGCTGACTGACATCCAAGGAACCGAAGACCACCTGGGCGATATGGACTTCAAGGTCGCTGGCACATCTGAAGGCATCACCGCCCTGCAAATGGATATCAAGATCAGCGGCCTGAGCGCGGATATCATGAAAGAAGCGCTCGAACAGGCGCATGTGGCCCGCCTGGCAATTCTGGATAAGATGCTCGAAGCCATCCCACAGCCGCGCGCCGAATTGAAAGATCATGCCCCGCGTATTACAACCGTCAAGATCCCGGTGGACAAAATCGGCGCGCTGATCGGCCCGGGTGGCAAGAATATCCGCGCCTTACAGGAAGAGACCGGCACCAGGATCGATATCGAGGAAGACGGAACGGTCTACATCGCAGCGGTAGAAGGCGCAGGCGCTAAGATCGCCATCGAACGCATCGAAGCCCTGGGGGAGAGCCCGGAAATCGGTCGCATTTACACAGGCAAAGTGGTGCGCATCGAATCCTTTGGCGCGTTTGTGGAAATCCTGCCCGGCACGGATGGCCTGGTACACATCTCCCAGCTCGATTCCGAACGCGTCAACTCCGTCGAAGACGTGGTTGGGATGGGCGACGAGATCACCGTGATGATCACCGACATCGATCCGATGGGCAAGATCCGTCTCTCGCGCCAGGCCGTGCTCGAAGGCTGGAGCGCAGAGGAAGCTCGTGAGCACGATAAACCCCGCAGCGGGGGCGGTGGTGGACGTCCCGGCGGCAATCGACCAGGAGGCCGCGGTGGTGATCGCCGTGGAGGTCGTGGTAACGATCGTCAAGGCGGACGAAGATAATCCATCCACTTTTTATCCAAACAGGGAACGGTACAGTCGCCGTTCCCTGTCTTTTCTTAGATGATCAAATGTCAGAATGAACCAAGGAATACCTGTATCAACTTTTTTGTTGTCATGGAAACACAATGGACTAAGAATGTAACGTTTAATATAATCTTCACTGGAGACTTAAATATAGATGAAGTGGTTTAGTAGATTTTTGGGGTTTTTAACAACTCCTCACCAGAGAATAATTGACGAAGAGCAGCGTGCAAATTCAAAATTGCTCGCCGCTATTATATTAGCTACGATCCCCGGGGTACTGATCTCCATCACAGCACAGATTGCAACCAACGAAATCTCATTACCCAGTCTTCTGGCTGCCGGTGCGGCACTAACTTCACTATTGGCATTATATATTTTCAACCGTATAGGTTATCACATCATTGCAGGTATCGCATTCGATTTATCTGGTATTGGTTCAATTCTGGCACAAGCTATTATTAACAGAAACCCATTCCTTTTTCTATTTCTATTTCTACCTCTGCTAGTATCCAGTCTGTTTCGACCTTTCAAATATCTGGTTGCCGAACTTATCATCCTTCTGATCATTATTGCCTCTCAACCCTTGTTCAACTCATCTTTCACCATAGATTTTGCTTATTTAATTACTGCCAGTTACATGTTATTTGGGGGAATAATGATTGTAGTGCATAAGACCCACCGTGATCGACTTGAAACAATCAGAAGACAAAAGCTGGAAGAAAGCGAAATGCGCTATGCACTGGCAGCCTCGGCAGCTAGCGACGGGCTATGGGATTGGGATTTCACGCAGAACAGTGTTTACTACTCTCCACGCTGGAAAGAAATGCTCGGTTACAAACCAGAAGAAATCAGTGATTCTCCAGAGGAATGGCGAGGGCGTATTCACCCGGAAGATGTCACCCTTGTTAGCCACTCCCTTGGCCAGTTATTCCAAGTTCAACATGAGCCGTTTGAAATCGAATATCGCATGCAACATAAAGAAGGGCACTATATCTGGGTGCTATCCAGAGGAATTGCGGTCTACGATCAAAATGGAGGGCTTCTAAGAACCGTTGGCTCACATTCAAATATCACAACACGCAAGCAAGCGGAAGACAAGTTGCAACACGATGCCTTACATGACGCACTTACTGGTCTTGCTAATCGAAATTTACTGACTGAACGTCTTCAACGCATAATCCAGTACTCCAATAAAGAAAGACGTTATTCATTCGCTGTTCTATATCTTGACCTTGACAACTTTAAAAATGTAAACGACAGTCTTGGCCATGAGGCCGGCGATGAACTTCTACTGTTAATTGCAAACAAATTGAAGGGAGTTGTTTTTGATTTAGACACAGTTGCGCGGCTGGGGGGAGACGAATTCGTAATCCTTCTCGAAGGTATTGACAGCATACAGCGTCCCACCGGTATCGCCGAACGAATCTTGAGTATTTTTTCTGAGCCTTTGAAGGTACGAGGTACCTCTGTTCGCCTCACCGCAAGCATGGGCGTTGTGGTAGGAACTCCTGAATATACAAACCCCGAGGAATTACTCCGTGATGCGGATATCGCCATGTATCAAGCCAAGGGACTTGGGAAAGCTAGATTCGAAATTTTCAACCCCATTATGCGGGAACAGATACTTCGCCGTTTGGAGTTAGAGAGAGAACTCTACCTGGCAGTCCAGAACCATGAATTCGTATTGGTCTACCAACCCATCATTTCTCTTAATACGGGCAAACTAAAAGGGTTTGAAGCGCTCATTCGTTGGGAACATCCAAAGCATGGCCAAATTCTTCCATCTGAGTTTATATTCATTGCAGAAGAGACAGGATTAATACACTCAATCGGAGAATGGGTACTGACAACCGCCTGCCAAAAGCTAACAGAGTGGTCAAACCAGACCCGCCAGGGACGGAGACTGTCTATCAGCGTCAACGTCTCAGGAAAACAATTAGCAAATCCTGATTTCTATAAAATAGTTGAAAAAGCGCTAAAAGCCTCGTCTCTAAACCCATCACGCCTGAAATTGGAGATCACTGAAAGTACGATCTTGGAAAATAAGAAAGAAACAATAATAAATATCGAGAAATTCAATGAAATAGGAGTTGACCTTCATTTAGACGATTTTGGCACCGGTCAATCCTCCATTGGATATCTTCATCGATTCTCGATCAGTACCTTAAAGATTGATCGTCTGTTTGTCAACCAGATGGAGAATGAAAAAAATATAAATTTGGTTCGGGGAATAATTGATATGGCACATGCCATGAAACTTAATGTCATTGCAGAGGGGATAGAGACACAGGAACAGGAAAAACTATTAAAAGCGCTGAAATGTCCGTTCGGTCAAGGCTATAAGTTTGCCCACCCTCTTCCAGAAACGGAAATTAGACAATTCATCACTCGCGAATGATCTAAATAGCCTGCGAAGTTTGTCAAATCATCTGATCTGAAGCATCTTTTCTAGCCGGGTTTTTACTTCCAGCCATTCTCTGTCAAGGATGCTATAAAACACCGAATCGCGAAAACACCCATCGGGCAAGATCATGTGATTGCGTAATACGCCTTCGCGTTTTGCCCCGATTCGTTCGATGGCACGCTGCGAGCGCTCGTTACGCAGGTCGGTTTTGAATTGTACGCGAATACAATTCAACGATTCAAAAGCATACTTGAGCAATAAATATTTGCACTCCGTATTCACCACTGTGCGCTGGAATTCAAGTCCATACCAGGTGCCACCGATCTCCAGACCGCGATGTTCCGGCGAGATGTTCAAATAACGCGTCGCGCCAGCCACACGGCCCGATGCAAGATGAATCACCGCAAAGGGCAGGTCGGTCCCGTTTTCGGCGCGTGAAAGAATATCGCGCACCCAGATTTCCATATCCGCTTCCGTGTTCATATTCCCATATAACATAAAATCCCAAAAATCCTGGCCAACGCCGATCTCAGCCAGCCCGGGAATATGTGCTTTAGTCATCGGCTCAAGACGCACGTGTTTGCCCGTAAGAACAACAGGTTTTATTTCCATGTAAGCCATTCCTTTTCCTCTGTGTCCTGCGTGGGCAAATAGGGCATATCCGGTCCGTCAACAGCCAAGTATTGAGCCAGGGCAGCGCGCATAGCGACACGGTCGTCCCAGGGGTGCTCCACCCTCCCGAAGCACATGGATTGCTCATGCCCCTTCCCGCACGACAATACAATGTCTCCGGGACGCGCCAGCCGCAGCGCAAACTTGATCGCTTCGCCACGATCGGGCACGCGCCAAAAGGTTTCGCCTTCGCTTCCACTCCTAGACTTTGCACCTGCTGCCATTTCGCCGAGGATCCCGTCTAGCGACTCGGTGCGCGGGTCCTCGGCGGTCAACACGGTCAAATCAGCCAGCTCTGCGGAGATTTCTGCCATCATCCGGCGTTTCTCCTTGTCCCGCAAACCTGCCGAACCAAATACAACTATAATCCGACCTTTTCCCCCGACCGTTTGCCCAAAGGCGCTGTCTAGCATCTCGCGTGCAGTTTCCAGCGTCACTTTCAACGCATTCGGCGTATGTGCGAAATCCACGATGGCAGTGAACTCTTGCCCCATGTCGATCACTTCCATGCGACCAGGGATACCCGACAGGCTGGCGATTCCCTTTGCAGCAACTTCGGGATCAATTCCTAACCCGAGCATGGTTGCGCTCAGCGCTGCCAGGCAGTTCGAGACATTGTACCGCCCAATTAGATTTACTTTGATGTCTACGCGAAGCTTTGGATGTTCTGCAACAAATCGCATCCCCTGCGGACTATAACGAATGTCAACGGCCTGCAAATCTGCACCAGCACCCATACCGTAAGTCACTCTATTGACTTTCACAAAGTCGTTCAAAAAATCAAAAGATTGATCATCCCGGTTAATGACTGCCAGGCGCGGATTGCCCTGCGGTTTTGATCCAGTTCTCTCCAGATTGATGAACAAGCGCGCCTTTGCCGCTCGGTAGTTTTCATAGGAACCATGTTCGTCGAAGTGTTCGTGTGTGATATTCGTGACCACACCAATATCGAACTCACAGGCATCCACGCGATGCTGCGACCATCCATGAGACGTGGTTTCGAGCACGACATGCGTCAGGCCTGCTTCGACCATTTTTGCCAAGTAACGTTGTACATCATGCGCATCTGGTGTGGTGACGTGGAAACCTGTATCCAGCACTTCATCCCCTACCACCGCATTGACCGTCGAAATCATGCCAGCCTTGAGCCCGGCCGCCACCAGGACGTGGTAGATCAAGTTGCAGGTGGTGGTTTTACCGTCCGTGCCGGTCACGCCGATCACCGTCAGCTTGTGAGCCGGCCAATCGTAAAACGAAGCAGCCAGATAGGTCAGGGATTGACGCGGGTTCTCGAGCCGGATGTAAGGCGGATTGCCAATCCGCCCTGCGAATTCACGTTCCCCCACCACCGCGACCGCACCCTTGTCGATTGCCATAGGGATATAATCGTGTCCATCCACCGATCCGCCTGGCATGGCGACAAACAGGTCACCGGGCTTAACAACGCGGCTATCAATGGCAACGCCAGTAACAGCCACATCGGGAAACACAGTTGGCGCGAATTCGAATGGAAAGTTTGAAAACAGTTCGGATAATTTTTTCGCGCGCATGGGCTGGTTTTACCATATAACAGAAAGACCTGACAGGCTTAAATCCTGTCAGGTCAGACCGTAATCAAACTGAGCTATTTCAGGTTTTGGCGCAGTCCTTCGAGCTTGCCAGCCACGGAGCCATCCACGACCTTATCGCCGACCTTGATGACCAAACCGCCCAAGATAGATGGATCAACGCGGAAGGTAACCGCCTGTGCGCCGACCTTGGCAAGCACGTCTTTTTTAACGGAATCCTGCTCCTGGTCAGTTAGAGGCAACGCGCTGGTCACTTCAGCAGCTTCACCTTTGAAGGTGGCGTCATCCAATACTACGACCTTGCCGGATTTGACACCCGTGAAGAACTCATTCAATAGAGCATGTTGGCGTTTCTCATCCAAGGCTTCGCCAATGAGTTTCTGGGTCGCTGCGAGGGATAAAGCAGCCACCTGGCCGCGCAAGTCGCCAAGAATGCGATTGCGTTCGGCTTCCGCCTCAGCCAGCGCAGCCTCACGCGCTTTGACAGCTTCAGCCTCAGCTTCAGCCTTGACTTCTTTAGCAACACCCTGCGCGCGTTCATTGGCCTCACGCACAACCTTACTGGCTTCCGCCTGTGCATCTGCAATAATCTTTGCAGCTTCTTTCTCAGCATTGGCACGAGCTTCAGCAGCTACGCGAGCGTCTTCGAGCCCCTGTGCGATGGTCTGGCGACGCTTGTCAAGCAGACCGAGGATGGGCTTATACACCCATACACGCAGGACGACAAACAAAATCAAAAAGTTGAATATCTGGAGCAGTAGATAGCCCAGATTCAGACCTAATTTATCCAAGGTAACCTCCTCCTGTTTTCCGGTTTAGAAAACGAACAGGATCAGGAGCGCAACAACCAAGCAGTAGATCGCGACCGCTTCGGCGAAGGCAATGCCGAGGATCATGTTGGTCTGGATGGTGCCAGTCGCATCCGGATTGCGGCCCATGGCCTGCACCGCACCGCTGGTGACAATACCGATACCAGCGCCTGCGCCGATGGCCCCGATCATGGCCAGACCAGCACCGATCAATTTGCCGAGGATGGCAGCAGCTTCTAATTCCATTTCGAAATACCTCCGTTTCAAGTTTCGGGCGGGGGAACCGCCACTAGATATGGTGTGTTTCCCGGGCGTTAAACGCCGCCCGAAATTTATGCGTGTGCTTCTTCATGCTTGCCGTGACCTTGGGTAGCTTGCGCCATAAAGGTCATGGTCAACATACCGAAGACAATGGCCTGAATCAGACCAACGAAGAACTCCAACATCAGGAAGCCGACCTGGAAAAAGCCCAGGCCACCTGCACCAAGCAGCGCTCCCATAACGAAGAGTAGAACCGAACCAGCGAAAATGTTTCCAAAAAGACGGAAGGCAAACGAGAGGACCTTCGAGAATTCGGATACCAATTCCAACAGACCGACTACAAAGTCAATCAAACCAAAGATCGGAACGCTGAAGAATGTTTTCGTATTCCAGAACTTGGTAAGATAGCCAAATCCCTGAGCCCGGAACCCGATGACCTGCACCATCACCACCGCGATAAGCGCCAGGGCAACCGTGAAATTCAAGTCGGTGGATGTGACACGGATGTAGGGGATCAAACCAAACAATTCGGCCCCTTCACCATGTGCGACCTCTTCTCCGTGTTCCCCTTCGGGAGTTTCGACAATCGTTGCCGCAAAGCCCAAATCCTGGACTTCATACCCATGTTCTGCGTGGTGCAAAATGCCGATGCTATCCACGCCTGGAAACAGTTCCATCCAGTTGACAACCAGGACAAGAAGCGTAATGGTCGCAAACCAGGGGAAGATCGCTCTGGTCCACTTGCCAGCAGTACCTTCGGTCAGATTGTAGAGAGCTTCCAACAAGGCTTCTATAGCGCCAGGCAGACCTTTGGGAACCAAATCTCCACTCTTGACAGCCCGGTATACGAAAAAAGCGATAACGAGCAGGACAGCATCGGCAAACAAAACCGCCAACAGAGTGTTGGTCAAGTAAATCTCACCGATACCAGGGATGGTAAACAGCGGACCATGACTAATCACCTCTGCCGGCAATTGGACGTGCGGCTGAATGGGCGGGTACAGACTGGCTGCATACGCACTTGCAATAATCAACGCAAGAACGATCCAGCGGTTCACACCCCAGCGCCACCAACCTTTCTTTTCTTGGTTTTCACTCACGATCAGAATCCTCCTCAGGGGTGGGGATTTTGGTTGTTTCTGAATTTTGTACTGGTTTAATGCGGCTAGTAGCTGCTCGTACCATACGGAACATGAGGAAGAGCGTCACCGGCACACTGCCAATTAAGAGGACGAGTGTAAATAGTGGCTTGGTCTCGAAATAACGGTCCAGCCACAGCCCCGCAAACAGAGCAACGAAGATGATGACCAGGGTGAGACAGCCAACCTGCCCGGCAATGGACGCCAGAGTCAGATTCATGGCATACTGGAAACGGTTTTTTCCCTGTTTCTCCGGCTGGCTCATTGGTTCGCGGATTATATCACAATGATTTAACGAGCGTCAATTTGGCAGGTGACAGTCACACCGAAGTGACTGTCACCTCGTAAAGTCTTAGAACAGATTCAAAGCCGCCGCGCCAGAAAGCCCAAACCACGGGGCAAACAAGGTGCCGACCAGTAGGATGCCCAGCGTGAGCACCACCAGGCCAATCGCGTATGGACGGGTCAACGGGATAGGATGCGCTTCCTCGTTCTCGCCTTCCATACGATACAGATACACTACCTTCAAAACGGTCAGGTAGTAGTATAAGCCTACGATGGAGTTGAGAATACCCACAACCGCCAGCCAGACCATATTGACCTGCACCGCAGCGGCAAAAACGAATACTTTCGCAACGAAGCCACCAAAGGGCGGCATGCCAGCCAATGACAGGAAGGCCACCAGCATCGCGATTGCCAGTCCGGGCGAACGACGGCTCATACCGGCGTAATCCTTGATCTCATCCGAGCCGGTCACACGTTCGAAGGCCATCACAATACCGAAAGCGGCCAGGTTGGTCAGAATATATGCCAGCAGGTAGAAGACCACACTGGTCACACCTAACTCTGAAACTGCCACCACACCGATCATCGCGTAGCCCGCATGTGCAATCGAAGAATAAGCCAGCAGGCGCTTGATGTTGGTCTGCTTCATAGCCACCAGGTTACCCAGCGTCATCGTGATCGCCGACAATACTGCCAGAATGGATGCCCAGTCATAGGCAATGTCGGGGAACACAACCACGAAGAGACGCATCAAGACAGCGAAACCGGCAGCTTTCGAAGCCGTGGACAGGAAGCCAGCCACAGGGGTCGGCGCGCCGGTATAGACATCTGGCGCCCAGAAGTGGAACGGGACAATCGAGACTTTGAAGCCGAGTCCTACTACGATGAGCACGACAAGTCCCAGCGCAACGCCCAGAGGCAACTGGCCTGCCACCGCCATGGACGCCAGTTCGTACAGGTTAGTCGTCCCGGCAAAGCCAAAGAGCAGGCTGAACCCATACAGCATAATGGCCGAGGTCATTGCGCCAAAGAGCAGATACTTGAAGCCCGCTTCGGTCGATTGCTTGTCCGAGAGCATGAAACCGGCTAAAACGTAGAGCGGAATCGAGGTGGTTTCAATCGCCAGATAGAGCATGACCAGATCAGCGGAAGCAGCCATCAGGT
>Ga0105100_10002256_pt1 | contig 11283 bp, 7 predicted proteins | sample PPLLak12cMay2015_2_FD_87033 | JGI IMG/M metagenome (GOLD analysis project Ga0105100, IMG submission 87033) | Freshwater sediment microbial communities from Prairie Pothole Lake near Jamestown, North Dakota, USA - PPLs Lake P8 Core (1) Depth... | ecosystem: Environmental > Aquatic > Freshwater >... | reverse complement strand
GCGCCGTGGGTGCAGGTGTGGGAATCGCCCATGATGACGGTGTAGCCGGGGCGTACAAACCCTTTTTCGGGAAAAAGCGCGTGGCAGATGCCGTTGCGGCCGATGTCGAAAAAGTCGCGGATGCCGTGGCGGCGGGCCCAATCACGAAGAATCTTGCCTTGGGTGGCAGTCTTGGAGTCCTTGGCGGGGGTGACATGGTCGATCACCGCCTTGATTCTGGCCGGGTCGAAGACGCGGACCTTGCCGCGGCGCTGAAGATCGACAATCGCCGTCGGGGTCGTGATCTCGTGGCAGAAAACGGCATCCAGACGAATGACGTGGATATCGCCGGAAGGGTTGTCCACGCGGTGGGCGTCGAAAATTTTCTCAGCGATGGTCTTTCCCATGCCATTTCTTCCTTTTGGGGGGCAGTTCGCCGGTGACGAACAAAAAGACAAGCCAGATGGGGTGTTGTTTTTTGCCGGAACCCCTATTCATGATGAAACGGTAAGCCAAAAACCAGACAGTTTCGTAAAAAAGCCAAGTTACGGCGCGCAAGCTTCGAGGAGCGAGGCGTACTTATGTACGCCGCAGCGACTTCGAGGCGCAGCGCGGAAATTGGGTTTTTGCGGAACTGTCAGTCATCGTGGGTTTTGAGCACCGCCAAGAAGGCGGACTGCGGCAGCATCACCTGCCCCACCATCTTCATGCGCTTCTTGCCCTTTTTCTGTTTTTCGAGCAGTTTGCGTTTTCGGGAGATGTCCCCGCCGTAGCACTTGGCCGTCACGTCCTTGCGAAACGGCGAGACCGTCGAGCGCGAAATGATCTTGGCGCCGATGGCCCCCTGGATCGCAATCTTGAACATCTGCCGGGGGATTTCGTCCTTGAGCCTTTCACACGCCATCCGCCCCCGCTCCACCGCCCGTTCCTGGTGAACCAACTGGGAAAGGGCGTCGACCCTCTCGCCATTGATCAGGATGTCCAGCTTGACCAGGTCGGTTTCGCGGTAGTCGATCACCTCGTAGTCAAAGGAGCCGTAGCCCTGGGTGATGGACTTGAGCTTGTCGTAAAAATCGAAGACCACCTCGGCCAGCGGCAGCTCGAAAAACATCTCCAGGCGGTTGCTGGTCAGATACTGGTAGTTGGTGTTGATGCCGCGGCGGTCCAGGCACAGTTTCATCACGGCGCCCATGTAGCGTTCCGGGACGATGATCGCGGCCTTGATGAACGGCTCGCGGGTCAGGGCGATTTTGCTGGGGTCCGGGTAGAGCGCCGGGTTGTCGATGATCAGCTCGGCACCGTCGTTCATGCTGATCTGGTACTGCACCGACGGGGCGGTGAGGATCAGGGAGAGGTCGAACTCGCGTTCGAGCCGCTCCTGAACCACTTCCAGGTGCAGCAGGCCCAGAAAACCGCAGCGAAAGCCGAAGCCCAGGGCCGCCGAGGAGTCTTTTTCGTAGATCAGGGCCGAATCGTTGAGCTTGAGTTTTTCAAGCCCCTCGGCCAACTCCGGGTACTCGTCGGAAGCCACCGGGTAGATGGAGGAGAAGACCACCGGTTTGGCCTCCTTGAAGCCCGGCATCGGCGCATCGCAGCGCTCTTTCTTGTGGGTGATGGTATCCCCGCAGCGGGTGTCGCTGACCGTTTTGATGCCGGCGATCATGTACCCCACCTGCCCTGCGGAAAGCGTTTTTCGGGGCACCCGCTTGATCTGGAAGACCCCCACCTCCTCCACCTTGTAGGTGGCCTCGTTGGACATGAAGCAGATGGTGTCCCCGGCGCTGATGCGGCCCTGAAAAACCCGGAAATAAACGACGGTGCCGCGGAAGGAGTCGTAGTGGGAGTCGAAAATAAGGGCCTTCAGCGGTGCGTCGGGGTCGCCCTTGGGCGGCGGCAGATGATCGACGATGGCGTCCAGAACAGCATCGATGCCGATCCCCTCTTTGGCCGAGGCCAGAATGGCGGTCTTGGGGTCCAGCCCGAGGTCATCCCGGATCTGCTGCTTGACCCGCTCGATGTCGGCCGAGGGCAAATCGATCTTGTTGATCACCGGAATGATCTCCAGGTCGTGCTCCATGGCCAGGTAAAGATTGGCCAGGGTCTGGGCCTCCACTCCCTGGCTGGCATCCACCAGCAGCAGGGCGCCTTCACAGGAGGCCAGGGCCCGCGACACCTCGTAGGTGAAATCGACGTGCCCGGGCGTATCGATCAGGTTGAGGGAGTAGGTTTCACCGGATTTGCGGGTGTAGGGCAGGCAGACCGTCTGGCTCTTGATGGTGATGCCGCGCTCGCGCTCAATGTCCATGGAGTCCAGGATCTGGTCTTGAAAATCGCGCGCCGACACAATCCCGGTGACCTGGATGAGACGATCCGAAAGGGTCGACTTGCCGTGATCGATATGGGCAATGATACTGAAATTTCTTATATTTTTCATGTGATATGGGGTGACTTGGGACGGGCTTGACCGTCACGGTCGGGATAACTTCGGGTGGCAGCAGCGGCAGAAAAGCCGGTTGACACAAAAAGGCATTACGGATATGAAAGTGAAGTTATACGCGTGAAAAGAATGCGTCTTTTTATCAGATTCTTCTGGAACCTGTCAACCGCGTCATGGGCGCCACCAGGCCCCGGCAAACGGATCTTTTTTTATGGTCACCAACATCCTGATCGTCGATGACGACGTCTCCATCCGCAACTCCATGCACGAATTCGTCGAAATGGTAGGCTACAAAGCCTACTCGGTCGCAAGTGCCGAGGATGCCCTGGAAGTCCTGAAAAATCAGCCCATCCAAGTGGTCATCACCGACATCATGCTGCCCGGCATCAACGGCCTGGAACTCACCGACCTGATCAAGATCGACTATGATTCCGATGTCATCGTTATGACCGGCTTCAGCGGGGACTATTCCTACGAGGAGGCCATCAGCAAAGGGGCCAGCGACTTCGTTTTCAAACCGGTCCGGTTTGAAGAGCTGTTGCTGCGGCTCAAGCGGGTCCTGAAAGAGCGCCAGCTGACCCAGGAGCGGGCCCAGATGCTGAAAAAGCTGCAGAAACTGGCCATCACCGACGCCCTCACCACCCTGCACAACTCCCGCTATTTCTACAACCAGGTGGAGCTGGAGGTCAACCGCTCCAACCGCTACAAGCACCCCCTGTCGATGCTGCTGCTGGACATCGACCACTTCAAGGAATACAACGACACCTTCGGCCACCTGGAGGGCGACAAGGTCCTGCAGCGGCTCGGCGCCATCATTCGGTCGTGCCTGCGGCGCATGGATTCGGCCTACCGCTACGGCGGCGAGGAGTTCACCGTGCTGCTGCCCGAGACCAACTGCGAGGAGGCCCTGACGGTGGCCGAGCGCATCCGCGCCAGCGTCGAGGTATCCGTTTTCGAGCCGGTCCCCGGCCAGCGGGCGCGGGTCACCATCAGCATCGGGGTGACTCAGTTCCAGCCCGAAGAGGACCTGACCCAGTTCATTCAACGCGCCGACAAGGCCATGTATCACTCCAAGCAAAGCGGGCGCAACAAGGTGACCTCCATTCCCACCCGCCCGAGACCAACTTCCGGGCCAAAGGATTGAAAACCGGTCCCTGAAAAAACCGACACCGGCCCACCACACCCCCAATCACGACCGTTTAGCGGCACCAGCGCGGGCAGCCCGCGGGCTTCTGCTGCGGCTTGCTGCCGCGCTTTGCCAGTGCTCCGGGTTCAGGGCTGGATACGGATCTTCAGCAGCAGGTCTCCGCGCCGGCCGTCGGGCAGCTGCCTGCCCATTTCCTTGAGGCGCAGGACGCTGCCCTCGCGGATGTCCGGCGGAATCGCGACCCGCAACAGCCGTTTCTGAAACCCCCAGGGAATATTGACCAGCTTGCGCGTGCCGGTAGCGGCTTCGAAAGGGGTGATCGAGATGTCGCCAAAAAGGTTGGCGTCGTTTGCCGTCCCAGTGGGATGAATGACCTGCAGACGGTAGCTGCGCTTTTTGGCCGCTGCCTGCCGCACCTGGCGCGCAACCCTCGTGAGCGGCAGCAGGTCCAGCACTTTGACGAGCACCATGCCACAGACAAAACCGCCGATATGGGCCCACCAGGCAATCCCGGTCATGCCGGCCTGGCTTCCGGCCGCATTCAGAAACTGCAGCAGAAGCCAGACGCCCAGGAAGAAAAAGGCCGGAATCTCGATAAAGTAGGGAATGATCAAAATCGGGATCAGCGTGAGAATCCGGGCCCGCGGGTGCAGCAGGAAGTAGGCGCCCATGACCCCGGCGATGGCGCCGCTGGCACCGATGGTGGGAACGTTGGAATCGACGTTGAGCAGCATGTGCGTCAACCCCGACACCAGGCCGCACAGCAGATAAAACCCCAGATAGCGCAGCGGGCCGAGATGATCCTCCACGTTGTCGCCGAAAATATAGAGCGACCACATGTTGCCCAGCAGATGCCAAAAGCCCCCGTGCAGGAACATGAAGCTCAACAGCGCAAAGAGCTGCTGGCCGAGGGAAAAATAAGCCGCAAAGCGGGGAATCGAATAGCGCGCCGGCACCAGCCCGTAAAAATAGATGAAGCGCTCGAGATCCGGCCCGAGGGTCATCTGAAAGAGGAATACCGCCACATTGACGCCGATCAGGACGTGCGTGACGACCGGGTAGGTGCTGGACCGCAGGGTGTCATGGATCGGGAACATCGGCTACGCCCCCTGTGCATTTCCCAACCCGGCCGGCGCCGACGGGACGCGCGCGGGATGCAGAAAAACAGACCAGCTTTGGGCCCCGGCCCGCGGTCGCCCCTCAGGGCTCGAGGGCCGCGACCCTCTCGAGGTTCGCCTGCAGCTTGCCTTCCTTTTCCACGAGTTCGGCATGCTGGCCGCGAACCTTTTCGACCACATCGGCCGGGGCCTTGCCCAGGAAATCTTCATTGCTGAGTTTGCGGGAAACGGCGTTAAGCTCTTTGATGACCTTCTGGATCTCTTTTTCCAGGCGCGCCTTCTCGGCCGCGAAGTCGATGATGCCCTCGAGGGAGACAAATACCGTTGCGTCGGCGACGATGGCCGTCGCCGCGGTTTTGGGCCGTTCGCCCGGCTGGTCGACGTCCAATGTTTTCAGGCGCGCGAGCGTGGCGATGAGGCCCTTATGAGCCTCCAGGGTCGCGCGCACCTCGGCCGATTCAGACTGCACCGCCGCCGCCAGCGCCATGCCCGGCTGGATGTTCATCTCTCCGCGGATGTTGCGGATACCGGTGATCACCCCGACCACGCGGTCCATCCGGGCCTCTGCTTCCGGGTCCGGCACACGCCGCTGCCCCGCAGAGCCGTCATCCAGAGACGCCTTCATGATCGAGCCTGCGGTCCCCGGCAGGCGGTGCCAGATCTCTTCGGTCACAAAGGGCACGAACGGGTGGAGCAGCAGGAGGGTTTCGCGCATGACATTCCAGAGCACGCTGAGCGTCGCCGCCTGCCGGGTCTCGCCCTCGTGGCCATAGAGAATCGGCTTGACGGCCTCCAGATACCAGTCACAGAATTCATGCCACACGAACTGGTAGAGGACGCCGGCCGCATCGTTGAAATGATAGCCGTCCAGGGCTTCGCGCACGCTGGTGCGCACCCGGCTGAGCCGCGACAGAATCCAGCGGTCCGGCAGGGACAGGTCGGCTGCCGCGATTTCCGGAAAGCCCCGGTCCAGGTGCATCAGCGCAAAGCGGGTCGCATTCCAGAGTTTGTTGACAAAGTTGCGGTAGCCCTCGACCCGCTTTTCGGACATCTTGACGTCGCGCCCCTGGGCCGCGAAGGCCGCCAGCGTGAAACGGAAGGCATCCGTGCCGTATTGCTCGATGACCGTCAGGGGATCGATCACGTTGCCCTTGGATTTGCTCATCTTCTTGCCCTCTTCGTCGCGCACGAGGGCATGCACATAAACATCCCTGAAGGGCACGTCGCCCATGAACTGCAGCCCCATCATCATCATCCGGGCAACCCAGAAAAACAGGATGTCAAAGCCGGTGACCAGCACTGCGGTGGGGTAAAAGGTCTTCAGCAGGGGGGTTTGCTCCGGCCAGCCCATGGTGGAGAATGGCCAGAGGGCGGAGCTGAACCAGGTGTCGAGCACATCGGTTTCCTGATCCAGCGCACGACTGCCGCAGGCGGGGCATTGCTGCGGCGCCGTCATGGCCACCACGACTTCACTGCAGTCCCGACAGGTCCAGGCCGGGATTTGGTGCCCCCACCAAATCTGGCGCGAGATGCACCAGTCGCGGATATTTTCCAGCCAATCGAAGTAGGTCTGGGTCCAGATTTCGGGGATGACCCGGGTTCGTCCGTCGCGAACGGCCGCCAACGCCTTTTCGGCCAGCGGCTTGGCGCTCACGAACCACTGCAGGGAGAGATTCGGTTCGACGACCTCCTTGCAGCGGTAGCAGTGCCCGACGCTGTGGCGGATCGGCTCGATTTTCTCCAGCAGGCCTTCGGCCTTGAGGGCCTTGACCACCTCCTCGCGGCACTTGAAACGGTCGAGCCCCTTGAAGCGCCCGGCCTCCTCGGACATCAGCCCGTTATCGTCGATCACCTTGACATTGGGCAGATCATGGCGCCTGCCGATTTCAAAGTCGTTGGGGTCATGGGCGGGGGTCACCTTCAGGGCTCCGGTGCCGAAGGCTTTATCGACGTAGTCGTCGCGAATGATGGGGATTTCGCGGTTCATCAGGGGCAGCATCACCGTCTGAGCGGCAAGGCCGGCATAGCGCTCGTCATCAGGGTTGACCGCCACGGCGGTGTCGCCCAACATGGTTTCCGGCCGGGTGGTGGCGACCACCAGACCGCCCTTGGCGCCGACCAGGGGGTAGCGGATGTGGTAAAGATGGCCGTCGATCTCTTCGTGCTCCACTTCCAGGTCCGCCAGGGCCGTGTGGCAGCGGTGGCACCAGTTGATGATATAGCTGCCGCGGTAGATCAGACCCTGCTCGTAGAGCGTGACAAACACCTTGCGAACCGCCAGCGAAAGCCCCTCGTCCATGGTGAAGCGTTCCCGCCGCCAGTCGCAGCTGGCCCCGAGGCGCTTGAGCTGGTTGATGATCGCGCTGCCGTATTGCTCACGCCACTGCCAGACGGCCTCGATGAATTTATCACGACCGAGCTGGTGGCGGTTGCGCCCCTCGGCCGCCAGTTTCTTTTCCACCACGTTCTGGGTGGCGATCCCGGCATGGTCGGTGCCGGGCATCCACAGAACGTTATCGCCCATCAGCCGTCGGTAGCGGCAGAGGATATCCTGCAGGGTCACGTTCAATGCATGCCCCATGTGCAAAACGCCGGTGACATTGGGCGGCGGTATCACGATGGCGTATGCGGGGCGGGAGCTCTCTTCTTCGGCGGCAAAGAGCCGCTGGTCTTCCCAGAAGGCATACCAGCGTTTTTCAACGTCGTGGGGTTCGTAGCCTTTGTCCATCTGATTTGAACTCATATCGGGTCCTCGCGTTAAGATTGTGCGGATCTTTCCCCCGTTGCGCCGGACGTTTTGGGAAAAAACCGTCGTCTGACGGCACAGGTTCCCGGAATTACGCGCCACCGGCAGAAGGCCGCGCATGGACGCGAAAACCGGCCCTTAAGCATAGCCGTCAAACTTAAATCGGGGATTATTGAATAATCCCCGATTTAATTCAAGATCTATTTTTTACCGACGACAGCCGGGCCGGCGGCCCTATTGCCGCGGGTCAGCGAGAGTCATTTTCCGATGACCCGACGAGCAAGGTGTCCTTGATTCGCTGAATTTCTTTCAAGACCGCCTTCTCCAGGACTTCAAGGAGCATGGCTTCGATCCTTTCGGAAAACATGCGCCGCACCACCCGTTCCACTGCGGCTTCGACCTGGGCAGGCGAAACCATCAGGGCGTCCGCCGGTGGAGCGGCTTGGGCCGCAGGAGTAACGGCTTGCGCCGCCGCAGGCGGAGCCTGCGCCGAATCGTTGGCCTTCTCGCGCATGCGGATCCCCCCCGCACCGAGGATAAACTTTTCCTCTCCGTCGCCCATTTCCCCGGACTTGTGCTTTTCCGGGGCCATGGCCGTCTGTACGCGGCCGGTGCCTTCAGGCACCTCCCGTCGATCGGCGGCCGGCGGTTGCCCCGCCGGCGCCGAAGCGACGCCTGCACCGGCGGTCAGGTCGTCAAAAATATTGGAAAACTCGTCCCCCTCGAGGGAAGTCTCCGCCGGGGGCGTCGAGAAGTCCTCCAGATCCAGCAGCCCGTGCGTTTCAGCAGCGGCTTGCGCCGGCGCCCGGCCTTCGATGTCGGCGCCCATGCCCGCCGCGTCCTGGGTTTCGCCGCCGGCAGCATTGGAGAAGTCCAGCATCTCATGATCCTCCAGGAACAGCGCCTCCTCGGGCTCACCAGGCGCAGCGCCCGCAGGTGTTGAAACCGACTGCGGATCAGCGTCGTCCAGATCAAGGTCGCCAAAATCCAACAGCTCGCTTTCATGGCGCGCTTCGGTTGCGGCGAGCGCAGAAAACGCTTCAGCGTCCGCCAGAAGCGACTGCGGAGGTTCCGGGTCTTCAGTTTGGTTTTCCGGTGACACGACCGCTGCTGGGCCCCCTTCTGCCAGCTCTAAAGTATCCTCGGCAGCGTGATGCGGCGCGGCAGGGGCTTGTTCGATGGGGGCATCGTGGTCGTCTTCAACCGACATCAGGGGACCCATCGGGTCCGGGATTTCTTCAGCGGCCACTTGGGTCAACTCGATGATGCCGCCTTCTTCGCCTTCCGGTGCACTGAAAACATCGGTGAGCTCGATTACGTCCTCATCGGTGGCCGAATCGGCCGACTCAGTCAGTTCGATCAACGGTTCTGCCCCTTGGTTTTCCCGGCCGGCCAGCTCGTTTGACTTCATCTGATTCGTCATCCCGACTCCTGCCCGTCCGATCTCCTCGCCGCCAAATTGATAAGTCATATCAAGTCCCTATAATTAATTGGTTTTTGTGCCAAATTTTCACTAAGGTGTCAATCTTTTGCGATTCCGCCGCGATCTACAAAAAAAGATTTACAGGAAAATTCCTTTTTCCTATAAACGACCCGTTATGCGACGTTTTTTTATCACCCCCGACCAGGCGGCCTCGCCATCACCGACCCTCACCGGCCAGGACGCACGCCACATACGGACCGTTCTGCGCCTCAAACCCGGCGAACAGATCGAACTTGTCGACGGCACGGGAATGGCCTTTGCGGCTGAAATTGTCACCGTCGCCCCCGACGGTGTGAAAGTCAGGATCAGGCGCCGGCAGCCCCAGCAGGCGGAATCGCCGGCGGACATCATCGTCGCCCAGGCCATGCTCAAAGACAAGAAGATGGATGTTCTCGTCCGCCAGCTCACGGAGCTGGGCATGACCCAATGGGTCCCCTTCTTCTCGGCGCGCTCCATTCCCCGGCCCGACGCCGGCCGCCTGGAACACCGGGTGGCGCGTTGGGTGAAAATCAGCCGTGAGGCGGTCAAACAATGTCGCCGCGGTCAAACCCCCGCCATCCACCGCCCCCTGACATTCGACGACACCCTTGCCCTTGCCGCCGCATGCGAGGTGAAGCTGCTCTTCTGGGAAGACGAAAGCACACCGTTGAAAAACTGCTTCCCGACTGCCCCACTCGCCTTCAACAAGGTCATGATTGTGCTGGGGCCCGAAGGCGGTTTTGCCGCCTCGGAAGTCAGCCAGGCGCGCTCGGCCGGGTTTGCAGTCGCCTCTCTTGGACCTCGAATTCTAAGGGCCGAAACCGCCGCCCTGGCCGCCTGCACGCTCATGCAGTTTGTTTTTGGCGACCTCGGCTGAATCCCGTCGGCGCCGCGCTCAGCCCATCAGTAATTTTACCATTTCAATCTGCTGCCGGTCGAGGGTTTCGAACTGGACCCCGAAACCGTTGGCATCCCGGCGCACCACTTTTGCGCTGACGCTCAGATGGTTGCGGAGGTTGGCCGAGGAAAAATTCATTTGGATAATCTCCCCGACCGTGATGGGGTCCTGGGTTTCGATATAGGCGCCGCCCAGGCTGATGTTGCGCACCAAATTCTGGCAGGACCAGTCGTTGATATCGTAGTCCACCGCCACCATGCAGGTGAAACGCGGGAAACGCCGCAGGTCGCGCCCCTGGTTTTCGGACTCGTCCTTGCGTCTCTGACTTTCCATCAGGATGTTCATCAGAGACTCTTGAATTTCACGATCGTGCTTGCGTGGAATGTAGTCGATTTCAATCGCCGCCTGATCCCACCCCATGATGCGGTAGGCTGCATCCACGCCGCGCAGGTCACCGGTTTCGGCTGCCACCAGCTGCCCCTGTTGCATGTGAAGAAAACCGACCCGGTCATCCTCGGAAACCGTCAGGGTGCAGCTTTTCTCCTCGAGCTCGAGCATCTGCAGAAAAGAGGAAAGGCTGATGCCGCGAACCTGCCCACCGCAGTTGAGGTTCAAACTGGTGAAAATTTTTTCGGTCAGACCGGGGACATCCAGCGGTTTTTCAAGGAGCGCGGCCACCCCCAAAGAGGTGGCATCGAAGCCGTTGGCCCCTTGGCGAGGGTCGCGCATTGCAATCAGTTTCAGCCCGGGGTGTTTTTCCCGGGCGTAGGCCAACAACTCCTTGCCGCTCATGCGCGGCAGCGAAAGATCGGTAATCAACAGATCGAAGGGCCGGGATTCGATCAGCCTCAGTGCTTCCTCGCCGCTGGGAGCCACCTCACCCTTGAAATGGGTTCCGTGCGATTTCAGCAGGTGAGAAAACGAATCGTGCAACCCGGCATCGCCGTCAACGATCAATATCCGCTTCATGAACCGTCTTCCTCGAGGGTATGGTTTGTAAAGTCTATCTACTCATCGGATATCCTCGACTTCTTTTTGATTGTTTTTTTAAATTACGTTTAATTAAGTGGACACCCCGTCGGTCCCGCCCTTTGCCAAAACAGCGCCCCCGTCGAAACCGTCGACAACCGACAGGGAAAATAGGGTAGCTTTGGTTTTACCCGACAGCCGAAAGGGCTGGTGTCAAGTTCCAAAGGAACCTTATTCAAACCGTCCGGGCGCCGCTGCCGATGATGCGCCCCTGAAAGCAGACAATCTTGTCAAAGGGCTGCGGCACACGCCAATTCCTTATTTTTTTAAGGATTCCAAGCCCCCTTGAATGCCAAAAAATACCGGAAAAATCCTTGACAGGGTTTTTTAATTCGGTATATATGCAATCCACTTTTCGGGACGTAGGCCCGCCAAACTTGCTTAAAATGGAGTCCCTCGCACAACCAAACCGGTCTTTCGCCGAGGTAGCTCAGTCGGTAGAGCAGGGGACTGAAAATCCCCGTGTC
>Ga0105100_10002255_pt1 | contig 11286 bp, 11 predicted proteins | sample PPLLak12cMay2015_2_FD_87033 | JGI IMG/M metagenome (GOLD analysis project Ga0105100, IMG submission 87033) | Freshwater sediment microbial communities from Prairie Pothole Lake near Jamestown, North Dakota, USA - PPLs Lake P8 Core (1) Depth... | ecosystem: Environmental > Aquatic > Freshwater >... | reverse complement strand
GTGTTGCCCGAGATGACGTTGTTGTCGCCCACAGTGTTGCGGCAGGCGCTGCCATGGATCAGCACCCCATCGTGCAGGTTAGCCATCGCCGCCGTGCCGGTGGGGCCAACGCCGATATAGTTGCCCGCCACCACATTGCCCACCGTCCCTTGGCCGCCGATCTGCACCCCGTCCTGCCCGTTGCCGGCGATGATGTTCCGCTCGCCGGCCGTGCCACCGCCGATCATGTTACCGCGGGCGGCCGAGGCGAGATAGACCCCGACCGCGCCGTTGCCCAGCGCCCCGCCGGCGGCGTCGACCCCGATATAGTTGCCCGCCACGGTGTTGCTCATCGTGTTGGTGCCATAGATCGATACGCCGCTCCAGGTGTTGTCGGCGATGACGTTCCGCTCGCCAGCCGTGTCGCCGCCCACCACATTCTCCGCCGCCCCGTTCAAGATGACTACCCCGTCCTGCCCGTTGCCCAGGTCTTCGATATCCCGGAGGCCGCCCGTGTCGGTGCCGATATAGTTGCCCGCCACCACGTTGCCGGTCGTGCCCTCGCCCTCCAAGCGCACACCGCACTGGGCGTTGCCCGAGATGACGTTGCGCTCATAGACCGCACTGCCTCCGACCTGGTTGTCTTGGGCGCCACCGCTGATCTGCACCCCGTCGGTGTTGCCCAGACCAGCCCAGTCCGCCAGGTTCAGGCCGATCAGGTTGTTGATCACCAAGTTGTCGGTCGTGCCCTGGCCCTCGATCAGGACGCCGTCGCCGCCGTTGCCCGCGACGATATTCTGCTCGCCGGCATAAAAGCCGCCGACATAAGTAAACGAGGCGCCCTCGGTGATATGGACGCCCCCCAGGGTGTTGGGCACAGCCAGCGCCGCATCACGGTCCGTGCCGATCAAGTTCCCCGAAATCACATTGTCGGTCGAGGCGTCGCCCTGGATGTGGACGCCATAATGGCCATTGCCCGAGATCACATTCGCCTCGCCCGAGGAGTCGCCGCCGATCGTGTTTCCTGGCGAGTCCTGGATAATGATGCCATAATAGGGGTTCGGCAGGGCCGAGGTGCCCCCGGCCTTGGTGCCGATATAGTTAGCCGAAACAACGTTGTTATGGCTGGTCGAAGTCAAGATCCAGACGCCATAGTAGTCGTTGCCCGAGATCACGTTCCGCTCGGTTGCCTCATCGCCGCCGATGGTGTTGTCGTGCGCCCCCTCTCGGAGACAGACGCCGGCGTGAAAGTTGCCGACCGCGGTGTTCCCAAGCACGTCGGTCCCAATGTGGTTCCCGGCGATGACATTGGCAGTGGCATTGCTGGTCCGGATGTCAAAGCCATATCCACAGTCCTGGATCACCAACCCCCGGATCAGGTGGTTGGCCCCGGTCACGACGAAACAGTCAAACCCATCGCCGTCGATCACGATCTTGAGCTCAGCCGGGTTGCTTGGCTCGGGCGGATCCGAATAAGGCTGGGTATAGCCGTCTATCGTCACCCCACTGACGGTGTCCAGGGTGGGCAGCGGGCTGGCAAGATGGATGGTGCACACGTCGGCCGAGCAGCCCGTTGCGCCCCAGGGGATGTTAAAGTTGATCACATCCGCACCAACGCTGCCGTTGGCCGACAGGATCGCCTGGCGCAGTGAGCCAGTCCCGCTGTCGTTCGTATTAGTGACCACATACGTGCCGTCTGGGGCCAGACGCCCCTCCACCGTTGGCATGGGAACGACTAGCGCCAGCAGCAATGCCACAGACAGTATGGACACCTTTTTTCCGCTCATCGCTCGCCTCCCTGTGAGTGTAACTAAGGCTTACCGGCCACAGCTCGAGTATACATCAGACGACTGGGCAAGTCAATTTGACAGATTGGCTAATACCTAATATAATTATGCCAACCCGCGGCCTGCTGCCGGCCCGGTCAAGGAGGGACCTCGACCATGGATTATCGAGACCGCCGCGTCATACTGGTGGCTCTGGGGGTTGCTATGCTGCTGGCCGGCATCGGCTGTGCCTTTCTGGGGCCGGTGGAGCTGTACGTTTTCTACCTCTTTTCCGAGGGTGGGCGCTTAAACTACGAAGGCTTTGGCTTTGGCTCCTTTATGTTCGGCAACATCGCCGTCCAAGTAGCGGGCTATTACCTGGCTGCTGCGGTGTTGGTGCCTCTTGGCTACGGCCACGTGCGCCTGCGCCGCTGGGCCCGGCCGCTGGCCCTGGCGCTGCTCTGGAGCTGGGTGGTGCTGGGTCTGCCGCTGCTGGCTGTCCTCTTTTTCATGACCGCCTCAGTCAAGAGCTTTTCAACGGCCGGCGGCGTGGCCTTTGTCGTGCTGCTGGCCGCGTCTTACCTGGTGCTACCCTGGCTGGGCATCCGCTTTTACCAAGGACGGAACCTGCGCGGCACCTTTGAGGCTCGCGACCAGCGGTCCACTGCACTCAAAGTGCGCCCGGTGGCGATCCTAGTGATCTGCCTGCTGGACCTATTCTTCCTGATCGCGCTGCACGTGCCACTGTTGTACCGCGGCCTGTTCCCGTTCTTTGGGACGCTGCTGGGCGGCATGGAGGGCATCTACCTGACCGACGTCGCGGTGTTAGTCCTGGGCCTATTGCTGTGGGGCACCTGGGAGCAGCGCATGTGGGCCTGGTGGGGCTCGGCTGTCTACTATACCATGCTGGCGATGACCTGGCTTGTCACCTTTGCCCGGATACCCTACACCGACCTGTTGGCCTGGCTGAAGTTTGCCCCCGCCGAGATGGAGGCGCTGTCGGGCATTCCGCTGGAGGGCTGGGAGTTGGGTGTCTTTGCCGGGCTGCCGATGCTGGCCTGCCTGGGCGTGGTTTTGGCCTGCCGGCGGCATTTCGGCCGTAGCTCGGATTGATGTTGCGGCCGGCACCCAGGCCGGTCACCGTCTTCTCTTGTGCTGATCTTCTTTCCGGCCCAGAGCACGTGCAGCTGGCAAGGGCCCTAGGATCGATGATCGGGGATTATGGAAGACGCCGCAGAGCAGCCCGTGCGGCATAGTAGCCGCACAAGCCGTGGACGCCGCCTCCCGGTGGCGTGGACGATGAACAGAGGTAAAGACCCTGCACCGGTGTCGTGTAAGGGTCCAAGCGCACTACGGGCCGGGTGAAAAGCTGGCGAAGGTCCTGGAAGCCGGCATTAATGTCGCCTCCGACATAGTTTGGGTTGTAGGCCTCCATGTCGGCGGCAGTAAGGGTTCGACGGGCAAGGATATGATCTCGGAAACCCGGTGCAAAGCGCTCAAGCTGCGCCTCGAGCCGGTCCGTCATATCCTCCGCCGAGCCGTGAGGCACGTGACAGTAAGCCCACACTGTGTGCTTGCCCGCGGGTGCGCGTGTTGGATCAAAGAGGCTTTGCTGGGCCACCAGCACGAACGGCCGTTCTGGATGCTCCCCTCGCCAGGGGGCTGCTTCGGCCGCTGCGATCTCTTCCATAGTGCCGCCGACGTGGACTGTGCCCGCCCGCAAGCACTCTCTCGCCCGCCAGGGGATCGGACCGTCGAGTGCGTAATCGGCCTTGAAGACACCAGGTCCGTAGCGGTAGCGGGACAAGGCCCGCCGATAGCCTGCTGGGAGCTCTTTGCCCGCTATCTGAACAAGCTGGCGTGGGGACGTATCAAACAGGATGGCCTGCGCATTGGGCAGCTCTGCTTTTGAGCGCACCGGGTGACCGGTGACAATCTCGCCCCCCAGCGACCGAAGGTAAGCTCCCAATGCATCTGCGACACGCTGCGAGCCGCCGCGGGCCATCGGCCAGCCGATCGCGTGAGCCACAACGGCGAGCACCAGCCCGAAGGAAGCCGTAGCCGGCTTGGACAAGGGCATCATGGCGCGCGAGGCCATGCCAGCCAAGACGGCGCGGGCCCGTTCGCCGCGAAAGACCCGCCGGGCCAGCGCGACGGCCGGCATTAGCCCGGCCAGCCCAAATCGGGCCATGAGCAATGGGTGGCGTGGAACCCGCAGCGGCCCGAGGAGATCGTTCAGCAGCCCCTGCCAGCCTGTGACCAACGGGCCCATCAGCCGGCAATAGGCGGCTGCATCAGAGCCGAGGTTCGCCGCAGTCTCTATGACCGTACCCTCGACCAGCACGGCAGTCCCATCGTCGAGAGGATGGGCCAAGCAGACGGGAGGCTGGATCCACTCCAGGCCGTAGTGGGCCAGGGGCAGGTCGCGAAAAAAGGGTGAGGCTATCCCCAGGGGATGGAGGGCTGAGCAGATGTCGTGGACAAAGCCGGGCAAGGTCAGCTCGGCCGAGCGCGTCCCTCCGCCGATCGTTTCCTTCGCCTCCAACACCAGGACCGACTTGCCGGCGCGGGCGAGGGTGATGCCGGCCGCAAGGCCGTTTGGGCCGGCGCCGACGATCACTGCATCATAGGTCACCGCGCGCCCTGACGACGAAGCCAGCGGACCGGCATGTGCAGAGCGTTGCGAATGACGGCGTTGTACCACAGGTTTTTCGCCTTTGACCACTGCAGGCTGGAATCCAGCAGCTCGGCCTGCTGGCTTACGGGCTGTCCCTCTACGCCAAAATGGGCTGCCAGGTTCTTGAGGGCGCCCTGCCAGAACTTGTCCTCGGGCTTGGTGGCAATGCCCAGCCGGACCGTGATCTCGAACAGAGGATCGCTGGCCCGCAGGAGCGCCTGGACCTGTGCAACAGGAGCGCCGTTCTTATCGTGAGCGCTGAAGGTGATCATGCCGCCGAACATGTGGCCTTGGGCACTGATAAAGCAGAAGGACTCGTCGTCGGCATAGATGACCAGAATGCCGGTGGCAATGGTCACGCCCGCCGGGCCAGCCAAGTTCAGCAAGGCCACATCACCGGCTTCGATCGGCTTGTCAGCCCCGTAGAAACGGCCAGCAGGCGGCCAGAAGCTGCCAAAGCGCTCCTTCCAGATCCGCACGACCTCTGCTGCGGTCGCTGTCGAGTTTACGAGGCGGATGGCGTAGGTCCTTCGCCACAGCGAGCCGAAGCCCCTCACGGGGCCGGTCGTGTGCCTGCCCTCGGTGTTTGTGTTGATCGCCTCCTTTGGCAGAGGCGGGAGACTGAGCCGATCCACCGGGTTGGCCCACTTGCCCGGCCGTCCTGTCGTTTGCATTGCCACTGATCCAACCATGAGTGCCTCCATCCAGGTCCGGGCGCTGGGGGATCAGATGCTGCCCAGCGCCTCAGCCTCATCCGCGAAAAGGCCTACCTCCTCGTCAAGGTGGGTCAGCTCAAAGGCCCGCTGGCAGTGCTCGTTCAAGCCGTAGGCCAGCAGCCGCTGCCTCTGCTTCCGGACGCGGGCCAGCAACGTGATCAGAAGCCCGGCGCCGAGGCTGTCGATGGAAGACGCCTCGCTCAAGTTGAGGAGGATGGCTCGAACGTTGCTGCCGGCTGTACCAGACAGGGCAAAGAGCGCTTGCTCGGCAGAGGCCGCGATCTCGCCCCGGATATCTAGAATCCTGATCCCCTCAGCCGGGCTGCGCGCATCGATCTGGACGTTGGGTTGAGACATGGCGACCACTCCTATGTCTTGTGGAAGACGGATTAGGCTTTAGCTCAACCACTTGCCGGCCAAGTAGCCGGCATAGCTTACGACTGTGCTCAAGACCGTTCCCCAGATCATGTCCACGACCGTCACAATCAGGGGCCAGTCTTTCACAGTGGCGAGGTTGGTCAGGTCATAGGTGGCATAGGCGACGAGTCCGAAGATTGCCCCGCGCAGCAGAGTTGTCTTGAGCGAGTTTAGTTCCAGGCCGGGCAGGACGGCCAGGACCAGGACGCCGAAGATGAACAGCAGGTAAAAGAGGATCGCCGCCAGCCAATTGGGGTTGGGAGCCATAAGAAATCCGAGGTACTTGCGGTAGAAGGTGCGCGCCACAAGACCAAGCCAGACCATGTCGATCGCCAAGAAGGCGATGAATGTCGCCAGGTAGAGCTTGAGATAGTAAGCCATTGTGTCTTGACCCCTGTTTCTGCAAATGTGCTGCTGACTCACAATATAGCACAAATACCTTGGTGGTGCAAGCGCCTCGCGGGCATAGACTAGGTGATGGCACTCCTCGTTAGAAATGCATAAGAAATATGGACAATATATTGACAAAATGCCAAAACCGTGGTATACTCTCTTTCGGTACTTGGGGTCATGAAGCGCTTTGTAAGCCGGGACCGCAAGAGCACCAAAATCCGAATACAGAACAAGGAGCAAGACAACATGTCCGCTAGACCTGCTGTCGCGACCAAGGGGTCGGACGCACCCGAGAAGACCTACCAAGGACTGCGCCGCTTTAACCTGGTGATGGGGTTGCTGCACCTGATTCAGGGCATCCTGATGATCGTGCTCAGCAACGACACAACCTATCCTATCTACACCAACTTTTTGAAGTTCGATCTGGCTGCCCGGACCCTACTGCCGGATCCGAAGCTGGCCTATGATCTGCGATTCGGCCCGGCCGTGGCCGTGTTCCTGCTGATCTCGGCAGTGGCACACCTTTCCCTGTCCACGTTCGGTTACGGCTGGTATGTGAGGCATCTCAAGAAGGGCATGAACCCGGCTCGCTTTTACGAGTATGCCCTCAGCTCGTCGCTGATGATCGTGCTGATCGGCATGCTGGTTGGCGTGTGGGATCTGGGCACCATGATCGTGATGTTCGGCATCAATGCCATGATGAACCTGTTTGGCATCATGATGGAGCTGCACAACCAGACCACGAAAAAGACCGATTGGACTTCGTTCATCTATGGCTGCATCGCGGGGATCGTTCCGTGGGTGGTGATCGTTCTCTACTTCCTCAGTGCATTGTCGTCGGCGGATGCCAAGCCGCCCGCCTTTGTCTATGCCATCATCCCCACGATCTTTGTGTTCTTTAACATCTTTGCCCTGAACATGTTCCTTCAGTACAAGAAGGTCGGTCGCTGGAAGGACTACCTGTTCGGCGAGCGGGTGTATATCATCCTCAGCCTGGCGGCCAAGACCGCATTGGCCTGGATGATCTTTGCCGGGACGCTGGCCCCGGTCTAGGCCCTGATCACTGCGAGAACTGAGCACCCCCACGCCAGGCAGCGCCTGGCGTGGGGGACAGGGAAACGCTATGAGTCGTCTCAACCCGGAGAAACTGCACGTTCAGTTCGCGGCGGGTGCCACACCTGTGGGCCCGCTTAATCCGAGGTGTTACACCTTGACCCACTCTGACACGACCGGCGAGCTGTTCTTGACCATCGCGCCCGAAGTGGATGGCGAACAGATCTCGGGTTGGTACACCCGCCTGATGCGCGATGAGGTGCTGGCCGAATGGCAGGAAGGCGAGGATGGGCCGGCGCTGCACCTCTTTTGCCACGTCAGCGGCGGGCTGGTTTTCGGCAGTGCCGGCATGCGTTACGGAATTTTCCAGCGCGAGCTGTCACTGGTGCTCGAGGCGTTTCGCTTTGGCGATGGAGAACTGTTCGAGGCTCAACCCGAGTTGGATCGAGCGCCGATCTGGATCCATTTTCAGTCGGCCAATCGCCGCTATCACAGGACAGAGCGTTGGGGGACACCTGCCGATTATTCGGGGCACTGATCCTGGCCCAGCTGGTGGCCTTTGTCCTTGAACGGCGGGCGCGCAGCAGGGCGACGGATCCGAGCCCCTGACCGTATCCGGGGTGTGTCCAGAGTGTAATCTTGGCAGAGAATGGGAATCGTAGGACGGCTTGTGAGCTGTCGCTTGTAGAGAGGAGGCATTCGATGAGTGGTTCGCTTAGTCTGGGCAAAGTGTTTGGAATCCCTGTGCGGTTGCACACCACCTGGTTCCTGATAGCTGTGCTTGTCACCGTGTCGCTGGCGGCCGGCTTTTTTCCACAACAGTATGAAGGCTGGAGTCCTGCAACCTATTGGCTGGTGGGGGCAGTCACGGCGGTGCTGTTCTTCGGCTCGGTGCTGCTGCACGAGGTGGGCCACTCTGTTGTGGCGTTGCGTGAAAAGGTGCCGGTGAAGAGCATTACCCTGTTCATTTTTGGAGGGGTGGCGCAGATTAGCGCAGAGCCTCCCACGGCAGCCGCCGAGTTCCGCATCGCCATCACAGGGCCACTGATCAGCTTTGCGCTGGCGGCCGTTTTCACGGGCCTGGGGGTCATCTTGGGCGGCATCGAGCCGTTGTCTGCCCCGCTGGCTTACCTCGGCCGCATCAACCTGTTATTGGGCGCGTTCAACCTGATCCCCGGCTTTCCGCTGGATGGGGGCCGCGTGTTTCGGGCGCTTTTGTGGAAGGTCGGAGGCAACTTTCGCTCGGCCACGCGATGGGCATCGCGCGCCGGGCAGCTTGCGGCCTTTGGTTTTATTCTCTATGGCGTAGCCCAGTTCTTCTTTGGGGCTGGCCTGATGGGTGGCCTATGGTATGTCTTTATCGGCTGGTTTCTGAACAACGCAGCCCAGTCCAGCTATCAGCAGGTCGTCCTGCGCGATCTGTTGAGCGGCGTCAAGGCGCGTGACGTGATGACTCAGCAGTGCCAGATGGTACCGGCCGGGGTGCCGCTTGACCGCCTGGTGGAGGACAACATCCTCGGGCAAGGCCAGCGCTGTTTCTTTGTCGCCGACCAGGGCGACCTGAAGGGCCTGATCACTTTGCATAACGTCCGCCGTGTGGCGCCAGGCCATCGTAGCGAGGTGACGGTGGACCAGGTGATGACGCCGGCCGATTCGGTCTACCGGGTGCACCCCGAGGACGACGTGATGACTGTGCTGGAAAGGATGGACGAGTCGGACGTGAACCAGGTTCCGGTGGTCGATGGCGGCCGTCTGCTGGGGCTGATCACCCGCGAGAGCCTGCTTCATGACATCCGCCTGCGGGCCGAGCTGGCCGTGTAGGTCCCAAGTGGTGGGGGTCAGGGCCCGCGTGGGCGACCTTATTATCCAACCGACTTGGAGCAGGAGGAACAAAGAAAGTGACTATCAAGATCGTAACCGACAGCAGTTGTGATCTGCCCGCGGACCTGGTAGCCAGGTATGGCATAACTGTCGTGCCGTTGTACATCAACATTGGCAAGAAAAGCTACCTGGACGGTGTCGAAATGACGCACGAGCAGTTCTACGAGGGCTTGCCCCATTTCCGATCGCACCCCACGACGTCGGTCCCAGGCCCCGGGCAGTTTGTTCAGGCGTATGAGGGTCTTGCGCAAGCCGGAGCTAAGGAGATCCTCTCGATCCACATCGGCAGTGCTCTGAGCGCCATGATGGCCGTAGCGCGTCTGGCGGCAGAAGAAACCACGAGCGTGCCGGTCACCGTACTCGACTCGGGCCAGCTGACCCTGGGCACCGGCCTGCTGGTTCTCACCGCAGCCAGAGCGGCTGCAGAGGGCCGGCCCCTGGGCGACATCATGGCGGCCCTCGAAGACCAGGCATCGCGCACCCATTGCATCGCCGCTCTGGACACGCTGGAGTACCTGCGGCGCAGCGGCCGCCTGAGCCGTTTTCAATCGAGCCTGGGCTCTGTGCTGCAGATCAAACCCCTGCTCAGGATGCACCGTGGCGAGTTTGACATGGAGCGTGTGCGCACGACAAACGGTGCCTCTGCCCGGCTGCTGGAGTCTTTGACCCAACTGGCGCCTTTTGAGAAGCTGACCCTGGTCCACACCCATGCCCCCGACAAGGCGCAGCTTCTCCGCCAAAAGGCCTCGCACCTCTTTCCCGATGCCCAAGAGCCGATGGTTGCCGAAGTGACGCCGGTCATCGGCACACACATCGGTCCCGGGGCGGCAGGTTTCGTGGCGATACAGACCAAAAAACGCAGCTAGAGCGTGAGATGGAGATGAAGAGATGACATTCGTGGAAGCATATTTCATCGGTCTGGGCGTGGTGCTGGGGCTCATGGCTTTGCTGTGGGTCCTCAGCCTGGCTCTGCGCAATTCAAGCATCGTCGATCCCTTTTGGGGAACAGGCTTTGTCATTGCCAACTGGTTGTATTTTGCCCTGACGCCCGACGGTTTCCCGGCGCGCAAGTGGCTGATCTGCATACTGGTCACGATCTGGGGACTGCGCCTGTCGCTTCACCTTTTGCGGCGCAACTGGGGTGCGGGTGAGGACTTTCGCTACCGCAAGTGGCGGGAAGAGTTCGGGACCCGGTGGTGGTGGCAGAGCTTCTTTCGAGTCTTCTTGCTACAGGGAGTGCTGCTGTGGATCATCTCTGCACCGCTGCTGGCGGCGCAGATCCGCCCGACGCCCGATCACCTGACCGTGGTGGATCTTCTGGGTGTTGTGGTGTGGGCCATCGGCTTTTTCTTCGAAGCCGTGGGGGATCTGCAGCTAACCCGGTTCAAGGCCAATCCTGCCAACAAGGGAAAGGTGTTGGACACCGGCGTATGGCGCTACACCCGCCATCCAAACTACTTTGGCGACGCAACGCAGTGGTGGGGATACTACCTCATTGCCGCGGCAGGCGGCGGGTCCTGGACGATCTGGAGCCCGATCCTGATGACGATCATGCTGCTCCGGGTTTCTGGTGTGGCTCTGCTGGAGAAGACGCTGACGACGACCAAGCCAGGGTACCGGGAGTATGTGGAGAGCACCAGCGCCTTCGTGCCCTGGTTCCCCAGGAAACGGCGCTGAGTGAGCAGGAAAATGGGCATCGAAAACGAGGAACCTCTGTTCAACCTGAAGGCGGTCGTGCAGCAGACGGGCCTGACGCCTGACACTCTGCGTGCCTGGGAGCGTCGCTATGGGCTGCCATCTCCTGTCCGGAGCGTCGGCAGGCAGCGTCTTTACACGAAACGCGACATCGAGGTACTGCATTGGCTGATAGCTCGCCAGCATGAAGGCCTGAGCATCAGCCGGGCCGTCGACCTGTGGCTCCAGACAAAAGCTGGCGGACATGATACGCGGCCGATCCCGCCACCCCCCGGCTCGACTGCCGAGCCCCGGCTGGCGGGTGGGATGCTGAACCAACTGCGGCAGGAGTGGCTTGCGGCCTGCCTGGCCTATGATGAGCGGCGGGCTGAGCTGGCAGCAGCACAGGCGTTTGCCCTTTACCCTCCTGAAACCGTGTGCCTTGAGCTGCTGCAGCGGGCTGTAGCCGACGTGGGCGATCTTTGGCAGCAGGGCACGGCTACGGTGCAGCAGGAGCATTTTGTGTCGGAGTTGGCCATCCGCTAGTTGGAGTCGCTGCTGATGGCTGCTCCTCCTGCCACGCGGCGGGGCCAGATCTTGGTTGCGTGCCCGCCGCAGGAGTACCATGTCTTTGGCCTGTTGCTCTTGACCCTCCTGCTGCGCCGCCGCGGGTGGGCAGTTGTATACCTGGGGGCGGACGTGCCAGCGCAGCAGCTGGCGGCTACCGTCG
>Ga0105100_10002254_pt1 | contig 11290 bp, 10 predicted proteins | sample PPLLak12cMay2015_2_FD_87033 | JGI IMG/M metagenome (GOLD analysis project Ga0105100, IMG submission 87033) | Freshwater sediment microbial communities from Prairie Pothole Lake near Jamestown, North Dakota, USA - PPLs Lake P8 Core (1) Depth... | ecosystem: Environmental > Aquatic > Freshwater >... | reverse complement strand
TGGTGGCAGAGGTTGTCCCCCACAAGCGTCTGTTGGCTTCCCCCTGGCCGCGCCTCAGCTACCCGGAGGCCTTGTTGCGTTTCGGCAAAGACAACCCTGACCTGCGCTTTGGGCTGGAGCTGGTGGATGTCACTGACCTGGCGCCGGGTTGCGGCTTTTCGGTCTTCGAGAACACGGTCGCTTCGGGCGGTCATGTGCGCGGCATTAATGTCCGCGGTATGGGAGATGCCAGCCGCAAGCAGATCGACGAGCTGACCGAGTACGTGCGCAAGTTCAAATCCAAAGGGCTGGCTTACCTGGCCTTGGCTGCCGACGGGCAGCAGCGCTCTTCCTTTGCGAAATTTCTGTCTCCTGAAACGTCCCAAGCTCTCATCCAGCGCATGGGAGGCGAGCCTGGCGACCTGCTGCTGTTTGTTGCCGACCAGCCTGCGGTAGTCTTCGAGAGCCTGGGTCGGCTGCGCGAGCTGCTCGGCGACCAGCTCGGCTTGCGCGACCCAGACCTGCTGGCTTTTTGCTGGGTGATCGACTTCCCATTCGTGATGTATAACGAGGATGAAAATCGCTGGGATCCCAGCCATCACCTGTTCACCGCCCCCATGCCAGAAGATATCCACCTGCTGGATAGCGACCCGGGCAAAGCCCGCGGGCAGCAGTACGACATGGTGCTCAACGGTTACGAGGTGGGCGGCGGGTCGATCCGGATCCACAATAGCGATCTTCAGGAGAGAGTCTTTGCCCTGATCGGTCTAGAGCCGCAGGTTGCCCGGGAGCGTTTTGGGCATATGCTGGAGGCTTTCCAGTACGGAACGCCGCCCCACGGAGGCATCGCCCCTGGCATTGACCGCGTCTGCATGCTGCTGGCTGGCGAGCCGAATATTCGCGAGGTCATCGCCTTCCCCAAGAACCAGGCTGCCCGGGATGTCATGGCAGATGCGCCCTCCGCCGCCGATCCTGCCCAGCTCAAAGAGCTGCACATCCGGTTGGATTTAGATTGAACCCCTGATACAATCCATGCACAGGACACTCCACCCTTGCTTGCGGAGAGAAGAAAGGAACATACCATGGCTCCAGTAATTCGAGTTGATAAAATTGCAGATTTTGACGGGCAGGAAGTTACCCTGCGCGGCTGGGTCTATAACCGTACTCACAAAGGCAAGCTGGTCTTCCTGCTGGTGCGGGACGGCTATGGCTTCGCCCAATGTGTGGTTTTCAAGAACGACCTGGACGAGGCGCTCTTCGACCAGATCACCCGCCTGCCCCAGGAATCTTCGGTCATTGTGACCGGAAAAGTGCGCTCAGACCCGCGCGCCCCGGGCATCCCCGGCGGCTTCGAGGTGGGGGTGACTGCGCTGCAGATCGTCCAGGCCGCATCCGATGACTACCCCCTGGCGCTTAAAGAGCACGGGGTGGATTTCGTCCTCGACCACCGCCACCTGTGGCTACGCATGCCCAGCCAGTGGGCGATTTTGCGCATTCGCTCTGCTGTGATCACCGCCATCCGGGAGTGGTTTGATCTCAATGGCTTCATCAATATGGATACCCCCATCCTCACCCCGGCAGCCTGCGAGGGAACCACCACCCTGTTCGAAACCACGTACTTTGACGAGGGCGTGGCCTATCTGGCGCAGAGCGGTCAACTCTACAACGAAGCCAACATCTTCGCCTTTAGCAAGGTGTACTGCTTTGGGCCTACCTTCCGGGCGGAGAAATCCAAGACCCGCCGCCACCTGACCGAGTTCTGGATGGTGGAGCCGGAGGTGGCATTCTGTGACCTGGACGGGCTGATGGAGATCGAGGAGCAGTTCGTCAGCCATATTGTCCAGCGTGTCCTGGAGCGCTGCCCTGCGGAGCTGAAATCGCTGGAGCGGGATACCACCTCCCTGCAGCGGGTTATCCCACCGTTCCCGCGCATCTCTTATGACGAAGCCTTGAAAATCTTGCAGCAGGTTCGCGACGAGACAGACGACCCCGAGCAGAAAGAGCTGCTGGCGATCGAGTGGGGCATGGATTTCGGCGCTCCCCACGAGACCGCCCTGACCGAGCGCTTCGAGAAGCCGGTTTTTGTCTACGGCTATCCGACCCAGGTGAAAGCCTTCTACATGGAGCCCTGGCCTGGGCGTCCGGAGGTTTGCAAGAGCGTCGACATGCTCGCCCCGGAGGGCTACGGTGAGATCACCGGCGGCAGCGAGCGCATCTCAGACCCCGACCTGCTGCTCCAGCGCCTGCACCAGCATGACCTGCCTGAAGATGCCTTCCGCTGGTATATCGACCTGCGCCGCTACGGCAGCGTGCCGCACTCCGGCTTTGGCATGGGCGTCGAGCGCACTGTCTCCTGGCTGACCGGCATCAAGCATATCCGCGAGACGATTCCCTTCCCGCGCACCATCAAGAGGGTGTACCCGTAGTCGTCTGTATCCTTTCACGCCCCCGTGTAACCGCATCTTGCACCACATCGCCGTAGGCGCCTGGCTGCAGGTCGGATAGCCGCTCGGCTGCCATCGCGTAATATTTGCCAGCTGATTCTGGGTCGTTGATCTGCTCGTAAGAGTATCCCAGGTTCAAATATAGGGATGGGTAAAAGCCCTGCACGCGTTCATCTCCGGCAGCCTGGGCTTTTTCTAGCGCCACCTGGTTCCAGGACAGCATAGCTTCCGGGGTTTCTTGCTGCCGGGCCAGATAATGAGCAGCGATGCAGGCTTCCAAGTCATCCGTGCTGCTTTCCCACGCCCGGGTAAAGAGCGCCCGGGCATCATCCAGCCTGTCTTCCGCTTCGGCCTGCATGCCCTGCACGCACAGTTTCACAACCGGGTTGTCAGGATCGATCAACGTCTACCTTTCCCTGGGTATGTGAACGGTGATTGTCTTGCTGGCTTCGTAGTACACCCGCCTCCCCGATTCAGCCACCGCCGAGATGTCCACCGTCTCCACATACTCGCCAGTGGCAAGATAGTCGCAGCTAAAAACCATATAGCGCCACCTGCCCGGCGGCAGCGAGAACGTCTCGCGCAGTAATTCCTGGTTATGGGTCACTTCCACTTCGCTTAATTCTTCCTGGCTGTTGTTGGTCATGCTGGCAGTCCAGCGCACGCTCTCCCCGGCAACTGCGTGTTCGGGTTGGTGGGTCAGCCGTACCGATAGCTTGGGACCGGGTAGCTGCCGGGCAGCGTTGGCATCAATCTGCGGGTTGCGTGCGATAACAATCTGCCCTTCCACCTGCTGCGCCCACATTTGCGGCGTCTGGCGGGCTTCCTTGCTGGAGACTAACTGCTGGTAGGCGTAGTTGTATAGCTCATCCAGGGTGATGTACCCATCCTGGTTCAAATCCGCTGTCCCGCTCTGCATTCCCTCCACCAGGTGCTGGGTGAATACCGATTGGCGACCGTCGCCCAGCAGCCGGTCGCCTTCCCAGGCGTACTCCACCGAGTTGCTGGCGGTCAGCACCACCCGCCCGTAGCCGCTGCCTGCCAGGATATCCTCCACTCCAGGGTTGCTGCCCAGGATAGATTTGGCCCCACCCGTCCCAAATGCCCCGCTGAAGCAGCAATCCAGGATAACCACATTGCGCCGCGACTGGGTTTTATCGATCTGGCGGCGGATAAATCCGGCATCGATACTGCTGGCGCTCAGCGTCTCGCTCTCACTGTCTTTCACCGCCAGGTAGAGATCGCCGTACTCGTCCTTGATCCCGTGCCCGGAGCCATACAATAAGCGCAGGTCATTCCGCTGGCGCCGCGTGTACAGCCGGGCGATCTGCCGGTTGATCACCCGCTGCGTTTCGTTGATCAGCGGGATGGTCTGGAATCCGCCGATCTCCGCCCGCCCCAGCACCTGCACCAGCGCTTGAGCATCCTGGCTGGGCGTCTCCAGGCGAGTGAATTTCGGGTCGTCGAACTCGTAGTTGGCGATGATTAACGCCAGTCGGTCGGGCATGGGAATCGTCCGGATGGGGTTATGCTTTTGGGGCGGGGGGCGGCGTGCTGGGTGGGATTTTGCTCAGCTCGTTGACCAGGTCCAGCAGTTCTTTCTGGCTGAGGCGCTTTTCGGGTGTGAACTCCACCTCCACTCCGGCGGGGGTCTTAATCCGCACCCGGCGGTTCTCACCCCGCAGCGACCAGGCTTGCAGGAAGCTCACCAGGTTGGGCAACAACGCCGGGAGAGCCACCACCAGCAACGCGCCGATGGTGAACGGATCGCCTTTAGCCCCTTTTTGAGGGTCGCTTTCATGCAGGGTTTCAACCGAATCTGCTCCCAGATCGCGCAGCTCGCCCATCAATAGCCTGGAAAGCTCGTCCAGGTATTCCGGGTCTGCCAGCGGGTCAGCGATCGACAGGTAGAGTATGATCTTATCCTCGGGCATGCCTGCTCCTGTTGGGTAATGACTTACGCAGTTGGTAGGAAGATGGGAGTGTATTCCACGCAGCATCCTATGGGGTTATTATCGCTTATTTCCTTTGGGCTGTAAACGCAATTCCCCAGCTTTCAAATCTGTTGAGGCCACTCTAATGTTAAATCACCTACTCACCAGAATATTTTTATGGTATAAGATAGATGACCCTGCTGTGCGCGTGATGCCGCAACCCGGTTTTGAGCCAACACCCACTTTTCGGGTCTCAGACTTCCACTCGCAACGCGATAGGCTTGAGCCAAGGCGAAGCGTTTTGGAGAGGGACCCAACCTGCGAAGGCAGGTTCAAAACTTAGCAGCACACGGCATGGTGGGGTGATAATTTCTCAGCCGCTTTGGCGGTGAGGAAATGAGAGGAAGTCTCTTGATCAAACACTCAAGAGGCTTCTGATTTTAAGTCAGGGAAGCACCTCAAACACAAACACCCCGTTTATAGCGTAGCGCGGCGCGTAGAGCGGGCTGGCGCGCAGGGTGTGCGCTGACAGAACTCCCCCCCTGCCGCCAATATAGATGTAACGGATCCCAAGCTCTCCCAGCAAGGCATGCAAGCCATCCGGGTTGCCCGCCAGGTCGATCACCTGCTGGCTTGTCTGGTTGATATTTTGGATGCTTTCTGGCGAGTTGCTTAGCCCGTATAGCACCGGTGGGGGGAAAGTGGGATGTTCCCCAATTGCCGAGATCCAGTAACCGCCGTCGTTGCCAGCATACTGACCGTAGCCCCAGGCAAACGGGTTGACCAGCACCTGCTCGCTACTCGGGATGTTGGCGCTGACCCATTCGATCCCTGCCTGGTCTGCCGGGCGGAAGAGAAATGTGACCGGGTTGAGCAGCGGAATGAGCTGGCGGGCTGCCAACCCGGCGCACACCACCCCAACCAGCGCCAGTGTCCAGCGGTAAGCGCCCTGCCAGGGTACGCGGATCAGTTTAAGCCCCAGTCTCATCCCCAGGCTAAGGATAATTCCAGCCAGGGCCGCGATGGGCAAGAACAGGCTGATCGTCACCGAGATCCCGTTGACAAACCCGCTGCCGGGCAACCCCAGCATGCCCAGGTTGGCAATCCCGAACATCAATCCCACCCAGGCAGCCAGCACCAGCGGCAGGCTTTTACGTTGGAGCAGGCTGGCAATGAAACCCGCTCCCGCCAGCCACAGGGCAACCCCGCCCCAGGCTGTATTAAGGTAGGGCCAGGTCACTCCGTCGAAGGGTTGGGCGGTCGCCGGGCGCCATGCGGATAGCCGTGGCAAGAGCAGCTCTTGCAGCGAAGGCACCAGCCAGGGCAAAGCCAGCAGGATGGCTGCAAGTCCTGATGCCAGCAGAGCGACCAGGGTAACCTTCAGAGAAGGATTTGTTGTCCCCGAATCGCTGCCCTCACGCTGCCGGAGGTAGCGGTAAAACGCCTCGGCTCCCTTTACCAACCCGTATGCCAGCAGCAGGCTTCCGGTAAAAGCTGCCACGCGGTAATGGGTGAGATACAAGCCTGCCCAGGCAATTCCAGCCAGGACGATCAGTTTCCAGCGTTCTTTGAGCAGGGTGATAGCCCATCGCCTACCTGCGCGGGGCAATTCTGCAACCGGTTGGGTTGCCCGCAAGGTGATGGCGAGCGCAAACGGCAAGATCATTAGCGCTGCCAGCTGGGTGTAGCGTCCCCAGCTGGTGTAGTAGGCCGGCATGGGCGTGAACAACCCGGTAACCAGGGCTGCGCCTAATCCTGCCAGGCGGTTTCCGCCCAGGGTCCTGGTGAACAGGTAGACTGAGAAAACGCTAAGCGCGTTCAACAGCTGGCCAAATACCAGCAAACCCTGCACCAGGTCGGCCTGGGTCAGCCATTCGAAAACTGCCAGCACGGCGTGGAACCCCGGGTGGTAGCTGGCAGCTTCGATCTCGATATTTGGGGCATAGCTCTGCGGAAGGCTGCCCTCTTCCAGGATCAGGCGGGTGATCAGGGCGTGGTGCACCGAGTCCACCCAGGGCGGGGCGGATAGGTCTCGCACCATGGCGGTGCGTACAAGCAGCGCCGCCAGGAAAACCGCCAACAGCCCATGGCTGACCCGCGGCCCGGATATCAACCCGTCCAGCAGCGTCAGACCTGCTGCCTCTGCCTGGCGAGCCGGGCGCGAGCGGTATCTCCGCCACAGGGCGTACACCGCCAGCGCGCTCAGGAATCCCGCCGCGAGCAATACCGTGCTCCGGCTCCAGCGAACCCCCAGCAACGTAGTCCATGCCAGGACCAGCGGGATGACCGCCAGGCTGATCCCCAGCGAGAAACCTACCCGCTGGCCCGTATCCAGCTCCTTCTCGCTGCCGCTCCATGCCAGCAGGAGCCAGCCGCACAGCAGCACCAATCCTGCCGTGATGATCCAGCCGCCGTGAGCCAGCAGGCTGCCCAGATCCTCCATGACAGAGCCGGTATTGTATTCGTAAGCAATCCGCCAGGCGGCATCTGCCAGCAGGTATTCCCCTTGCAGGGCAGCCGTACCAGCCCCGTACACGTCCTCCAGGCGTCCCAGCACCAGCACCGAGCCGCCCGTGCTGTGCAGGCGGATCTCGTAGCTCGTCCCGGCGGAATCTGCCTGGGGGGTGAAGTCCAGGGGCAGGCTATCGCTGCTTTTCAATTGGTCGGCGGTGTAGGTGGCGCTGGCAATCGACGGCGAGTCGGCGGGCAGGCGGCGCAGCTCGGCGGTGATATAGCCAGCAGCCTGGGCGCTATCTTCTGGCAGGCGCAGCATCAGCTCGAGCCGGTTGAAGCCTGCCCGGCGGGAGACGATGGTCTGGCGGAACTCGTCCCCGTCCTGCAGGACAGCGATGACATCCTGGCGCTGTTCTTGCGAGCCTTCGGTATCTATCAGGGTCATGCAGCCTGAAAGCAGCCAGGCAATCAGGGGCAGCAGCACCAAAAGAGCCCGCCGGTTGGCGGGCAAAGGAAGGTTCCCAATCAAACCCCGGATGGAGTTGCCCGTGGATGCGCTTTCAGGTGAATGCGTGTCCATCCGACTTGATGAAGGTCTAATCCGCCGGTTTGCCGTTGCCCAGGTTGGCGCGCAGGTAGGCTTCGATGAAACCGTCCAGGTCGCCGTTTAAGACTGCCGTCGTGTTGCCGGTCTCATAATCCGTGCGGTGGTCTTTGACCATCTGGTAGGGGTGCAGTACATACGATCGGATCTGGCTGCCCCACTCCACTTTCTGGAACTCGCCGCGCAGCTCAGCCAGCTTTTCTACTTGCTCTGCTTGTTTGATCTCCAGCAGCCGTGCCCGCAGGACGCGCATGGCGTTTTCCCGGTTCTGGGTTTGCGAGCGCTCGTTCTGGCAGGTGACCACCAGCCCGCTCGGCAGGTGAGTGATACGGATGGCGGTGGCGTTCTTCTGCACGTTCTGCCCGCCGGCGCTCGACGAGCGGTAGACATCGATGCGCAGGTCATCTGGGCTGATCTGGATCTCATCGTCATCCTCCACCTGGGGCAGCACCTCTACCAGGGCGAAGGAGGTATGCCGGCGGTGAGCTGAATCGAACGGCGAGAGCCGCACCAGGCGATGGACGCCCTTCTCCGGGCGCAGGTAGCCATAGGCGTAGCGCCCGTTGACCGCGATCGTCACGCTCTTGATGCCCGCCTCTTCTCCTTCGCTGAAGTCCAGGATATCGGTCTTGTAGCCGTGATTTTCTGCCCAGCGCAGGTACATGCGCTCAAGCATCTCGGCCCAGTCCTGCGAATCGGTCCCGCCTGCCCCAGCGTGGATGGCGAGCAGCGCATCGCCGCTATCGTGCTTGCCTGAGAACATGGCGTAGAACTCGCGCTTCTCGACATCTTTCTCAAGCTGTTCGCACTCGATCTCCAACTCGGCGCGCAGGCTTTCGTCTTCCAGGCGCGCCAACTCCAGGGCGTCATGGACGCGCTGGCGCAGCGCCTGCCAGGATTCCACTTCCTCCCGCATGGCAGACATGTGCCTCATAATCCGCTGCGCGTTTTCCGGGTCGTCCCACAGATCGGGGTTTTCAGATTCTTTTTGTAGCGTGTTAAACCGGTCTTCTTTTGCAGCTACGTCAAAGACGCACCAGTAAATTTTGGATTTTCTCTGAGCTGATTTCCAGCCGGTCGATCAGGTCTTGCATGGGTTATCTCCCTGAATAAAACGAATATTGCAATACAAGCAGCCTACTGTAATAGATATCTGTAGGAATGTCAATATCCTCTACAGCATTCACAAGAAGGAGCTGTCATTGCGAGCGAGCGTTCTTTGCGAGCGAAGCAATCTATTGAGGGTTGATGGAGATTGCTTCGACCCCTGAAAGAACGCCGGGGTCTCGCAATGATAGTTGTTTTTTATTTTCTCCAGCATTCTCATGATAGCTGTGTACTTCCTATTGGATGCTCTCCAGGTCATTCAGCAGCTGCTTATGCGCTTCCAGGTCGGTGATCTTTTCTGCCACCTGCAATGCGGAGGCGATATGCGCCTTCATCCGGGCGGTCTCGCCAGCGATCGCTTCGGCCCGCGCCAGCGCTTCGTAGGCGTAACCCAGGTAAAAAGGCGGGACATCCTCTTTCTGGCTGATCTCCAGGCAGCGTTGGGCGTAGATCCGGGCGTTGTCCACCTGCGTGAGAAGGGCGTAGATGTGCGAGATCTGCCAGTAGCTGATCGACAGGTTTTTGGCGGTGCAATCCGAGCGCTGCGACCAGTGCCAGCAAGATGTGATGCTCAACCGCACCATCTCATCATCCTCTGCGGGTGTCCGGTCTGCCTTCTCAATCAAGTCCCAGGCGCGATTGAAGCACTCACTGGAGAAGTAGCGGTGGGCAGATGCAAGATCGAAGTCGGGTGGTTTTTGCATGCCAGTATCCTCCTGAAATTTCCCTTGACGAAGTTTTGAAGTACGTATATTGGATGATTATTATCACACAACTTATCTCCAATGGGGGGTGTATAATGAAAATTGATGAATACCACCTTCATTGACCAGATGCGTGCAGACCATAGCCGGTTGCTGGATGATTCCTTGAAAAAGATCATTCAACCGTTATGTGTTATGCCATCTGTTGAGAAAGTTATCTTATTTGGTTCGTTTGCAGCGGGTCGTCGCGACTTGTTCAGCGATCTAGATCTGATTGTCACTATGCAGTCAGAAAAAGCGTATATAGACCGGATCGCCGATATTTACACTTTGCTCAGACCGAGTGTTGACATGGACATTCTGGTTTATACTCCAGAAGAATTCGAGCGAATGAGCCAATGGGGGTTTATCCGCCTGGCAGTCGAGAACGGGCAGGTCCTCTATGAGAAATAGCCCGAACGAAGAAGGGCAGCGTTGGTTGTCTCAGGCAGCCGAATATCACCCGGATTTTGTTCAGAAAGCGACGCGTTGGAGCGTGCTGGATAGCTACTACATTCCCACAAGATATCCAAATGGTCTACCCGATGGCATTCCAGCTGAGGTCTATACTCAGGATGCAGCTCGGGGAGCCGTGAGCCTGTCTGGCGAAGTGGTGGATTATATCGAACAGTTACTCAACCAGGCTTAGCCGTCTAACTTGCAGACCAGTCCCACAGCCAATAAGCTATACCTCGCCACTCGCCCCAGCGCTCAAAGGCGGCTTCTACTTCAGCCCGCCCGATGGGCTCTCCGGCGTGCCATTCTTTGGAGACCATGCTAAGCGCCCACGAATCGATCGGAATATAATCGTAGCGCCCCAGGATCATCAGCAGGTTGGCTGCTGCGTAATCGCCAATGCCTTTCAGCGCCAATAATTGCTTGCGCAGCTCTGGGGTTGGCGGGTGGTTCGTTTTGAGCGCTTCCAGATCGATCTCTCCCAAAGTCTGTTTTTGCGCCAGCTCCAACACGTAGGGGGCGCGGTAACCCAGCTTGCACTCCTGGCGCAGCGCCTCGACGTTAGCCTTTGCCAGCTGGCTTGCTGTTGGGAAGGCTTTTTGCTCAGGGTCTGAAGCCAGCGCCGCACCGTATTTTTCTACCAGCCCTCTCACCATCCGTTTCGTGCCGCCCCAGGAGGTATTGGTGGTCAGGATCGTCTTGACCACGTCCTCGAAGATCGTCGCGCAGCGCAAGATCCGCCCGCGGGCGTTGGTCTCGGCGTGGGCTAATTTTCGCTCATCCTGCGCAATCGCATAGAAGCTGGATAGATCGAAGTCCAGCTCCAGCATCCAGGCTGCTGCTGCCTGGACTTCCTCCAGATCGACAGCCTCCATTTCCTCACTGATTGTTAGGTTAGCCCCGCCATCTGCTTCCCGGAAAGTCAACCGGACCACCTTGCCGCTCGATAGCTCCAGGATGTACTCCAGGCTGCTAGCATCCTCCGGGACGGCAAAGGGCAGCAGTTGGAACCAGCCGTGGGAGCGAATCACGCTTGTCAGAGAAAACGGCAGGCGGGCGGTCAGGAAATAATCCATAAGCAAGGCTTACTCGCCCAGGATACCCTGGATGAACAGGTCGGGATCGAAGGGTTGTAGGTCGTCGGGCTTTTCACCCAGTCCGGCGAACAAGATAGGCAGCTTCAGCTCGCGCTGGATAGCAAATGCCATCCCTCCCCGGGCGGATGAATCCAGCTTTGCCAGGATCACGCCGGTCACGTTAACCGCCTGCTTGAAGGCTCGCGCCTGTTGCAGGGCATTCTGACCGGTGGTGGCGTCCATCACCAGCCACACGCCGTGCGGCGCGCCGGGCATGGCTTTGCCCACCACCCGGTGGACTTTCTTCAATTCTTCCATCAGGTTGAAACGGGTATGCAGGCGCCCGGCAGTATCGATCAGCGCCACGTCCGACTGGCGGGCGATTGCCGCTTGCACCGTATCGTAGGCTACTGCCCCGGCATCTCCGCCCATCTGCCCGGAGATCACCGGCAGGTCCAGGCGCTCTGCCCAGATCTCTAGCTGATCCACCGCT
>Ga0105100_10002253_pt1 | contig 11291 bp, 11 predicted proteins | sample PPLLak12cMay2015_2_FD_87033 | JGI IMG/M metagenome (GOLD analysis project Ga0105100, IMG submission 87033) | Freshwater sediment microbial communities from Prairie Pothole Lake near Jamestown, North Dakota, USA - PPLs Lake P8 Core (1) Depth... | ecosystem: Environmental > Aquatic > Freshwater >... | reverse complement strand
GAGCCCCGAAGGGGCGTGGCAATCTCAAAATTTACCGGTAACATGAGATTGCCACGTCGCCACTCCGTGGCTCCTCGCAATGACACCTTAACCGAGGTGTCATAATGGATGTAACCCTGAAAATCTTCCGCTACAATCCCGAAAAAGACCAGAAGTGGCATTACGAGACTTATACCCTCGAGGCCGAGCCTACAGACCGCGTGCTCGACCTGCTCGAAAAGGTCAAGGCCTACAATGACGGCACGCTCTCCTTTCGCCGCTCGTGCGCGCACGGCATCTGCGGATCGGACGCCATGCGCATCAACGGCCACAACTACCTGGCCTGTAAAGCGCTGGTCAAAGATTTCGGTGAAAAGATCACGGTCGAGCCCATCTTGGGGTTGAAGGTTATCAAAGACCTGATCGTGGACATGGAGCCTTTCTTCGACAATTACAAAAAGGTTCTGCCGTTTTTTATCAACGAAAGCCCTCTCCCCGAAGATGGAAGGGAACGCATCCAATCTCCCGAAGAACGCGCCCGCTTCGACGACACCACCAAGTGCATCCTGTGCGCAGCCTGCACCACCTCCTGCCCATCCTTCTGGGGCAGCGACGATTATCTCGGCCCGGCGGCGCTGGTCAACGCGCACCGCTTCATCTTCGACAGCCGCGATGAGGCAGCCTCCGAGCGCCTGCATGTCCTCTCCGAAACATCCGGCGTGACACGCTGCCACACCACCTTCAACTGCACCGTGGCCTGCCCGCGCGAGATCCAGATCACGGTGGCGATCGGCGAATTGAAGCTGGCCATGGTGACGGGGAAGCTGGACTAGAGGAAGACAATACAATTCTGGCAAGATCGGGTTGCGGCTTTGGCCGCAACCCGATTGTTTTTTCGCCAAAATATTCTATAATTCATCTATAACTATTGAGGGCGAGTCTTGTCCCAGGAAGGATAGCAAATGGAAAAGCTAAAATACAACAGCCGTTTTGACCCAGAGAAAATCCGGCGTGAAACCATAGGAAGGCTCATTCCTTCAGGACTGCTATCTCTGGCGCTAGTGGTTCTAATATTCTTTGGTGCGCTGTACCTGTTTCCCAAAACAACTTCTTTGCCAGAGAATTTAGGGCCAAAGCCTATACAATGGAGTTACCTGGATGGATTTGCCAGCCTGCTCACAATGTCTCTCATAATTGGCGGTCTGGTCTTTGCTTTTTCAGAATATGTTCAGACTACCATACAACAAAGGCGCGAAAGCGCAGAAGCTTCATTCAATATCTATAAAGAAGTCTATGACCAACTTATGAACCCGGCTGCCACGGCTGCTCGGCGTTGGATTATCTTGAATTTACCGACCAGGCAAGATCAGGAAGATGACCAGGCTTGGCTAAAGCGCACGACCGTTGCGCTGAACAAACGCCCGAGGGGTTGGAAAGGCGAGCGCCCCCCCGGCAAAGAATATCTCAAAGAAGTGCTTAATACTTTGGATTTTATCGGCTTCGTTGCCAAACATTACTGGAACATGGAAAATGAATTAGTCACATGGATGAGCCCATCCGTTGCCAAGGTATGGGAGCGAATTTATTTATATGTTAATGATGAGGCCGAACGGCGCAATGAGCCAGATTTCTATGAATCGGCGCGCCAGTTCGGCCAACACTGTGTTGTTTGGCGAGATAAGCATTACCCAAAATCCATTGTCATTCACGATGCAACGTAAACGCAGTTCCGCTTGTTCTCATCGGGTCGAAAAACAGGTCGCGCTGAGAACGTGACCTGTTTGTATTTAACCCCACGTTTATACATATAATCGTCTCTATGAAACCCTGGAAAACAAAAGCGTGCCAAACCGTACTGGACGAACAGCCCTGGCTGGTTGTGGAACACCACACCGTTGAGTTACCAGATGGACAGCTCATCTCCGACTGGCCGTGGATTATCACTCCCGACTATGTCAATGTTGTCGCTGTGACCGAAGATGAGCGTTTCCTCTGCTTTCGTCAGGTCAAATACGGGATCGAGGGAGCAACGCTGGGCATCGTAGGCGGATACATTAATGAGGGCGAAGCGCCGCTGGCAGCCGCACAACGGGAACTGCTGGAAGAGACCGGATACGAATCCGCAGATTGGCTTTCACTGGGCAGCTATCTGGTCGATCCGAACCGCGGGATTGCCACCGGGCATTTATTCCTGGCGCGCCAGGCGCGTTATGTGGCTCCTCGCAATGCGGATGACCTCGAAGAACAGGAATTGCTGCTGCTCACTCGTGCGCAGATAGAAACTGCCTTGGAGGGCGGTGAGATTAAAGTTCTGGCCTGGGCCGCTGCTGTAGCCTTTGCCCTGAGACGCTCGTAAAAACCTGAAGCGCATACCGCTTTGTTTTTCGATGATTTTTCTCTATCAGGAGTTACGCAGTTGAATAGGAGAGGTCCGAAAATAAGAGGGGCGAGCTGCGCTCGCCCCTCTTATTTTCGGTACCATTTCGCAAACTGCGTAAATCTAACCTATAATGGAATTGTAGAGAAAGGCTTTCCATGTCCTGGCAAAACCAATTGAAGGGCGATTCTTTATCCTGGCTTCTGGAATCTGATTCTCCGGATGTCCGCTACCTGGCATTGCGCAATCTTACAGACGGCGCACAAGAAGCAGAAATCACTGCTGCACAAACAGAGGCTCACAAAAGCGGTCCCATCGCTACTATCCTGGACAACATGAGCAAGGAAGGGTACTGGGCAAAAGAAGGCCCCGGCTACTTGCCCAAGTATCGCTCCACCGTCTGGGCGCTGGTCATGCTGGCGCAACTGGGCGCATCCGCAAAACAGGATGAACGCATCGCGCTGGCCTGCTCCTACCTGCTCGAGCACGCTCTGGCTCCCGGCGGACAATTCTCCACATCCGGCGCACCGTCCGGGACAGCCGACTGTTTGCAGGGCAACATGTGCTGGACGCTGACTAAACTTGGCTATGAGGATCCGCGCCTGGGCCTGGCCTACGAATGGATGGCGCGCAGCGTGACTGGCGAAGGGCTTGCTCCCGCTCATGAACGGATAGCGCCCCTGCGCTTCTACGCCGGCAAATGTGGACCGGTCTTTTGCTGCGGCTCGAACAACAAGATGCCCTGCGCCTGGGGCGCGGCCAAGGTCATGCTGGCCTTCAGCGTCTTGCCGGTAGAGCGCCGCACGCCCTTGATCGAAAGCGCCATCCAGCAGGGCGTGGACTTCCTCTTCAGCGTTGACCCGGCCGAGGCGGCGTACCCCAGCGGCTGGAGCGAGGTGCCCAGCGGCAACTGGTGGAAGTTCGGCTTTCCGGTCTTCTACGTCGCGGATATTCTGCATATTGTGGAAGCGCTGGTCGGATTGGGCTATGGCCATGACCCGCGCCTGGAGAACGCGCTAACCCTCATCCGCGAGAAGCAGGATGAGGGGGGACGCTGGCCTTTGGAATACAGCTATACCGGCAAAACCTGGGTGGATTTCGGCCCCAAGAAGCAGCCCAACCAGTGGGTCACGCTGCGCGCACTGCGGGTGTTGAAGGCGGTAGCTTAGCTCCCGCCACCGTCCCCGGCGGCAAGGATGCCGCTTAGAGCACTGTTGGGTAAAACATCAATTTCTTGACAAATAAAAAGATGTCATATATGATGTCTAATAAGACATCATAAGCGAGGCAACTATGACACGCTATGCCCTGAACTTACCTCCCGCCCTCAAGCGCGAAGCCGAACAACTGGCCAAGAAACAGGGGATTTCCCTGAACCAATTCATCCTGTGGTCTGTGGCCGAGAAAGTTGGCGCACTGGCCCAGGGTGTGGACGATCCCAATTTCCCCGGCATCACTTACCGGCGCGGCGCATCTCGCCAGCCGACGCCCGTGCTGCGCGGCACAGGCATCCGCGTGCAGACGATTGCAATTGCGGCAAACGATTGGGGCATGTCGCCTGCTGAGATTGCGAATGAATATGATATCCCTGAAAAGCAAATCAAAGAAGCGCAGGCCTTTTATGAAGCCCATCGCGCCGAAATTGATGCCGCCATCGAAGCCGAAGAGTCGCTTGCTCCAAAATGACCAAGCCCCGCCTGCACCTGGACGCAGACGCATCCATCAAGGTCCTGCACAAAGCGTTGAGCGAGCGCGGCCACGATGTGTCCCGCACCCCAACCGAATGGATGCCCCTGGACGCTGATGACCGTACCCAACTTTTGGGTGCAACCGCACAGGGGCGCATTCTTTTTACATTCAACATCCGAGATTTCCAGGCACTGGCCAGACAATATCCTGAACACCGCGGACTCTTGCTCGCCGTACAGAATCGCTGGACATTGCACGAGTTGATCGACGCCCTCGACCACATGTTAAGTGAGACCAAGGCCGAGGAGTGGATCGGCCAGGTACGCTGGCTGAATGATTGGAGGGAATAGCAGTTGTCACTCCCCGCTTGTCCCCGTAAGGGGAAAGGGGAGTGACAGACAGAGCAGTGAAAAGGTGGAAACCTCCATACTTTCTACACAATAATATGCTACTATTGTGACGCTAGATCCTTGAGTGATGCAAAACATATATCTGGTTGTTTTTATCTGCAACCAGAAAAGGAGATTATCGTTATGAACAAGAAAAGAAATTTCTGGCTTTTGACTGGGGTTGTCATTCTGCTCGCGGCCCTGGTGAGCGCTTTCGTTATCATGCAGCCCTCAGCCAAAGACATCCTGACACAAACCCTTGAAACGACAAAAACGATCAATGATGCGCACGCGATCATCGACGTCAGTGTAGATTCCCCGGAGCAAAAAGCCTCCGCTACAGTCGAAGTTTGGGGCCGCCATGAGGAAGATGGCCCCGGAGCGTTTCGCCTGGAAGTGCTGGAAACCGACAAAGAAGAGGCCGTTGGCGCGGTGATCGTCAGTGACGGAGAGACCGTCTGGGCCTATTCCCCGTCTGAAGGTAAAGTATTTGTAGGCACTGCCGAAGAAGCCAAAGAGATGATGGCTGAGAAACAGCCTTTAAGCGGTGAGTTCGATAAGGAAGGATTCGAACACCCCAAAAACTCAGAAGAAGCCGTTGAAAAGTTATTGGAATACTTCGAGGCCAAAAGAACCGGTAGCGAGACAGTTGCCAGCACAGATGCTTATCTGCTTGAACTGAAACCGATCCCGGAGCAAATGCCCGCGGAATACACTGCTGTAGGCGGACTTGTCAACCTTTGGATCGACAAAAGCCGCAACGTCCCACTGGCTGCGGCATACACGGGCGGGAGCATGGGCGAAGTCAGCATCACCGCCCTGGAGCTTGAGATCAATGCCGGTGTGGACGAGGCGCTCTTCTCCTTTGAAATTCCTGCCGGTGTGGAAGTCGTCAACTTTGCCGACTTGGAACCCCAGTCGCTCTCACTGGACGAAGCAGCTGCTTCCGCTGATTTCGAATTTCTCACCCCCGAAGTGACTCCCGAAGGCGCGACCCTGGTGGATGTGCTCGACGTTCGCGGCGCGATCGTGCAACGTTACACTTTGACAGATGGTGGTTCCTTCTCCATCGCGCAGGGACAATCTGACGAAACACCGAAGCCGTCCACCGAGGCGCAGGCCGTTGAGGTCCGAGGTGTTGCGGGCAGCCTGTTCGTTTCTGAAGACGAAGACAAGGTGCTATTGACCTGGTCAGACGGAGGCGTGTTCTTCTACGTTGCAGGCGAGATCACCCCCGACCAGGCGCTTGCTATCGCTGAATCTTTGAAGTAATGACCACAGGCATAAAACTGGTTGATGTCTGTCGCCATTTTGAACTTGGCAGCACAGACGTAAAAGCACTCGACAAGATCAACCTAGAAATCGACCAGGGCGAGTTCGTTGCCCTGGTCGGTCCTTCTGGGTCAGGCAAATCGACTTTATTGAATCTGCTGGGCGGACTGGACCGGCCAACCAGCGGCGAGATCAACATCCAGGGATTAGGGTTACAGGATGCCACGGAAGAAGAACTGACCGCCCACCGGCGTCATAATGTGGGCTTTGTTTTTCAAACATTTAACTTATTGCCCACGCTCACCGCTCTGGAAAACGTTGCCCTGCCACTGATGCTCAGCGGCATACCTTTGGCAACTCGCCATCAACGGGCAGCGGAGTTGCTCGGCAGGGTTGGCCTGGAACATCGTTTGGAGCATCGACCGACGGAGATGTCGGGAGGGGAACAGCAACGGGCGGCCATTACGCGCGCGCTGATCAACAATCCGCAATTGATCCTGGCGGATGAACCGACCGGCAACCTGGATTCATCCACCGGCGCTGAAGTCATGCAACTCCTGCGTAAGCTCAACGCGGAAAGTGGTGTGACCTTGATCGTCGTCACCCACGACCCGGAAGTGGCTGCTTACGCAGATCGGATCGTACACCTGCGCGATGGTGGCATTGCGAAAATCGAAGCAACAGAAGGCGCTCCAGCCAAAAAAGCCGAGAAATCAGCAACCAGCTCGCAACCAGAATTAGCCTTGAACGGTGGCCTGTCTTTCAGAGATCTGGTGCGGACTGCGTTTGACAACCTGCGCCGCCGCCCGGTGCGCAATATCCTGACTGCAGCAGGCGTGCTGATCGGGATCGTCACGTTGGTGGCGATGGTTTCGTTCGGCGTCGGTGTGCAAGAGGAGGTCAACCGCAACTTCGAAGCGCTTGGCCTGGAAAATGTCTTTATCTCCCCGACCTTCCCCGAGGAAGGGGATGCGTTCGATCCGTTCGGGTTTTCCCAACCAGAACAGCCGCTGACACCCGAAAGCATAATAGCGTTCAGGGAGATGTCCGAAGTGCAGTCTGTGACACCGGTGTTGAACCTGCCATCCAACATGGAGATCAGCCTGTCGTACGCGGACAAAGCGCTCCCGGTCAGGTTGTCGGGCGGGTTCGGAAGCAGCCCGCGAGGTCCGGGAATGCCCGCACCGCCAGAGATGCTGGCGGGAGTCCCGCTGGGCGAAGGCGATACGCAGGGATTGACCCTGATCGAGGGGCTGGCCGATCAACTGCTCGAAAGCACCGCGCTGGGATATGAAGCCCTGGTCGGTCAAACGGTCACCCTGACCGTCCGCTTACCACGCGGTGAGACCAAAGAGTTCACGTCCCAGATCGTCGGGGTAGAGTCTGGTAGAGGCTCTAACTCTATCGACCTGGGCATCCGCGAACGGACGGAGATCAAAGCCTGGTGGTATGGACGGCCAGATACGTTGCAGACAGACGGCTACGACATGCTGATGGTACGCGCCGTTGACCAGTTGGCTGTGCCCGTTGTGCTTGAGACCGCCAAGAACATGAACCTGGAAGCGCAATCCTTGGGTACCATCCTCGAACTTGCCAATCGGGTTCTGGCTGTCATGCAAGCCTTGCTTGGGTCGGTGGGAGGCCTGGCGCTGCTGGTGGCGACCCTGGGCGTGGCCAATACCATGATGATGGCCATCTACGAACGCACGCGCGAGATCGGGGTGCTCAAAGCGCTGGGCGCGACCAACCGCGAAGTGCGCCGCATGTTCACTGCCGACGCGGTATTGTTAGGGATCATCGGCGGGATCGTGGGCGTCATCCTGGGGACGCTGTTAGGCCGCCTGGTCGATTGGCTCGGACATCTGTATCTGGAATCCGAGGGCGTGCTGGGGATCGGCCAGATGTCGATCGTGCCGCCCTGGCTGGCGATCGGCGCCTTGATTTTCGCTGCCTTTATCGGCGTGTTGGGCGGACTGTACCCCGCGGCCCGGGCCGCACGCCTTGACCCGGTGGTGGCGCTCAAGCATGAATGATTTGGCGTGACAGACGTTAGACTTTAGATGTGAGACCGAGGTTGATCGCCTCGGTCTGTTTGGTTTGATATGTCATTGCGAGCCCCGCTGGTTGAGTAGCCGCGGAGCGGCGTATCGAAACCGAGGGGCATGGCAATCTCATCGCACCTGGAAACTCAATTTTTCTAGATTCCTTGAGACTGCCGCGTTGGCCCTTCGCTTTCACTCCGCTCCACTCAGGGCCTCCTCGCACGCGTGCCTGCGCACGGTGCAGGCAGTGACATTTTCAATCTATAATAGAGTCAACAAGTCTAACCAACTGGAACCCAGGAGGACACTATGCAAGTCGAAAAACTTAGCGAAACACTTTATAAATTTACGTTATCTCAAAATGATTTCACTGTTAATCTGGTAGCCAGTATTGGCACAAATGGCATCTTGCTGGTCGATACGGGGTGGGCTCATACTGCCGAAGAGTTGAACGAAAAAATTAGAGAACTGAGTGATGCCATCGTGAAATTGATCATCTTCACGCATCAGCACGGCGATCACATTGGCGGAAGGAACCTCCTTGGCAAAAATGCCACACTGATTTCCCATAAAGCCACAAGGGACGAACTGGCCGGGAGATACTTTGCACTGGACCCGCTCCCTGGGCAAGAATTGCCCCTCATCACCCTGGAAGGTGAGCTTTCATTACGGTTCAACGGGGAAGACATCCGGATCATCCCTGCGCCCGGGCACACGCAAGGTGACATGGTGGTTTATTTTGTCGATTCGGGAGTTGTGTGTATGGGAGACCTGCTTTTCTCGGATACCTATCCTGTCGTTTTTCCAGCCTATGGCGGCAATGTCGATCAATACCTCGAAACCATTGGATGGCTGATCGACCTGTTCCCGGCGGATGTGAAATATATCGCCGGGCACGGACGCGACTACAGCCTGGACGATCTGAAAGCGTACTATCACATGGCAGTCAGTACCATAGATCTGATCAAGCAGGGCATATCTGCCGGGAAGAACTCACAACAGATGGTCGCAGAAAAACTTCTGAAGTCTTGGGAAAAGTGGAGCAACCCCCGGATCACCAGCGAGAACTGGATCACACAGGTTTACGAGAGTCTTTCGGGTGGGCCGAAAAAATCCGTTGCAGAGCCGCTGACTCACACGATCATGAAAAAGGGCGTCACTGCGGCCATTGAGCAATACCACGAATTAAAACAGAATCAGCCGGATTCCTACGATTTCAGCGAGAACCAATTGAACATGCTCGGTTACCATCTTCTCTGGCGAAGTATGAACGAGGCTGCCATAGAAGTACACAAACTGAATACCCAGATATATCCAGACTCTGCCAACCCCTATGACAGCCTGGGGGAAACCTACGAAGCCAGCGGGGAGGTGGCACTTGCCATCGAAAGCTACGAGAAGGCGTTGGAGATAAATCCCGACATGCCTTCTGCGATTGAGGCGTTGAAAAAGCTAAGGGCCAAAGGCAAAGAATGAATCAATCTCAAGAGGCCGAGGTGATCCCTCGGTTTTTGTTTTCACCGTCCATGGTCATCGGTCTACGGTCTTTCCTTCACCGTCCAAGTGTATAATTACTTCACGCCCTCATTCGCCAAAGGAGACACCTATGGCATTCAATCCAATCAACTACTCCCAACAAGACCCGGCCTGGAAGTCGGTCAAGATCGGCTCCAGCAGCGAGACCATCGGCCACGTCGGTTGTGCGCTCACCAGTGTGGCCATGCTGGTCAGCGGGCACGGCTATCCCGAAACGCCCAAGACGCTCAACGCCAAGCTCAAGGCGCGCGGCGGCTTTGTGGACGCGGCCATCATCTGGGGCGCAGTCACCAGCATTTATCCGCAGATCGTCTACCGCAACCTGGTGCTGTGCCGTGACACCGCCGCGCCGCTCTCCCAGATCGACGCCTCCATCGTCGCCGGTCAGCCTGTGGTGGTCGAGGTGGATAGCTCGCCTATGGCCGGTCTGCAAACGCACTGGGTAGTGCTCTACAAAAAGCAGGGCGACGACTACCTGATGCTCGATCCCTGGCCCCATCCGACCGAGAGTGGTCAGGACGTGCTCCTCCTGCCGCGCTACAGTCACGGGGCGGCGCTCAAGCAGAGCATCACCGCCGCCGTCTTCTACGAATGCCTCCAGAGCGGATCGGGCGACTCAGGCGAGACAGCGACAACGAAACCGGCCTCGCCCACCGAGCCGGGGACGTACGTCAAGATTCCCGTCAGCGTGGAGGCCGGTCTGCGCCTCCGTACCGCGCCCACAACTGCTTCTGACACTGTTGTCATCGAGCCGCCGGGGGCATTACTCCGTATCGTTGAGCCCGTCAACGTGGCGCTGCCCAAGATCGGCGTCTACGACCAGTGGATCAAGGTCCGCGATGGGCAAGGACGCGAGGGCTACGTCGCTGCCTGGTACGTGGAAGCAGGGCCGACGGTCGAGGGCGCGGATGAAGCTGATGTTGTGGAACCAGCCCCAGAGCCCGTTCCCGAGCCGGGACCTACACCAGTTCCTGTCCCGGTCTCTGAACCAGAACTGCCTGTGCCCGAAGCGCTGACCGTCTACGTCTCGCAGTCCGTTGGCGAGGCTGGCTTACGTCTGCGCAAGACAGCCAGCATGGGCGGCGCGCTGGTAGCGGTCGAAAAAGCCGGGACTGCGTTGACAGTGCTCGAGCCAGAGAAAAAAGCAAAGCCGAAGATCGGCGTGGCAGGCAAATGGCTGCACGTCTCAGACCCCAAACGATTACAAGGCTACGTGGCCGCAAACTATGTCGAATTGCTGTCAGAACCCGCCTCCCCTGTATCGAGCGGCAGCGTCCCCGCAGGGGGAGGCGAGGTAGAAACGCCCGCCGCTGCTCCCGAGCCTGTAGCCGAGGCGGGAACTGTTTACGTCAGCAGCGCAGCAGCGGCCGGGTTGCGCATGCGGGGGGAGCCAAACACGAACTCGTCCACGCTTTTGATCCTGCCCCCCGGGAGCGAACTGAAGGTGCTGGAGGGCACGGCCAAGATGATCGGCGTCTATGGCAAATGGCTCAAGGTGCGCGAAACAGGCGGGACGGAAGGCTACGTGGCTGCCTGGTACGTGCGCAAATGATGACAGTCAACCTTACTTCGTTCTGAGCGGACGCCACGTTCTTTGTGGCGGTAGTCGAAGGACAATTTGAACACAGGGAATAAACCATGACCTTCCAACTTCGCAAACGCTTACAGGCTGGGGAACTTGTGCTGGGCACCATCCTCAGCCTGAACTCGCCCGATGTGGCTGAGATATTATCCAAAGTCGGCTTCGACTGGCTGTTCATCGACGGCGAACACGGCACATTCGATACCCATAAACTGCAGGCCATCCTGCAGGCTGCCGGTGAAAACATCGAATGCGTTTTTCGCATCCCGGCGTTGGACGAAGTGCACATAAAAAAAACGCAAGATGTGGAAGAAAAAGGGATGAAAGTGACACAGGGTAACAAAGATGAAAAGGAAAGGAGTCACGGAAAATGGTGACGGGAAAAGCAGAAAGGAGAAAGCAGAATGGGCATAGCAGGGGGAAGG
>Ga0105100_10002252_pt1 | contig 11303 bp, 12 predicted proteins | sample PPLLak12cMay2015_2_FD_87033 | JGI IMG/M metagenome (GOLD analysis project Ga0105100, IMG submission 87033) | Freshwater sediment microbial communities from Prairie Pothole Lake near Jamestown, North Dakota, USA - PPLs Lake P8 Core (1) Depth... | ecosystem: Environmental > Aquatic > Freshwater >... | reverse complement strand
GTAGGAGACTGATCGTGTAATTTATTGAGAAGGCCGCGCCACCAAAGCATCCCGGGACAACTGTCGGGGTGCTTTTTTTGTTTTATGAGCTTTTGAAGATAATTACCCATTCATCCGCTCCCCCTCCCCTAACCCCTCCCGCCAGGGGAGGGGAACAAAAGTTCAAAGGGGTTGAGGGAGAAGGAATAGAAAGAAGGACATATGAAAGTCGTAGTTCAGGATAACCAGATCGAAAAAGCCATTCGGGACCTCAAGAAAAAGCTCACCAAAGAAGGCTTCTTTTCTGAGATCAAGGAACGCCGCTTCTATGACAAACCGAGCGTTCAGAAAAAGAAAAAACAGGCCAAGGCTGCAAAGAGGCGCCGCAAGAGAATGAGAAAAGTGTATTAAGCTCGGGGACAAAGGGACAGAGGGACAAAGGCACAAAGTCAATTCACCATCTGCGTTGTTGTCTGCTTTGTGCCTTTTACCCGCCATCCGTGTGGCGGGATGTGCCTTTGCGACTTTGTGACTGGATCGTGTTTTTCCTCCGCTCCCCGAGATGGACAATAACCTCCATGAACACATTCGCAGCGGTGATCTTTGATTGCGACGGCGTGATGTTTGACTCGCGCCGGTCCAACATCAATTTCTACAACCACCTGCTCTCCCATTTTGGGCTCCCTTTGCTCAGGGACGAGCAGGTGAGCTACATTCACATGGCTACGGCCGATGAGTCGGTTCGCTACATCTTCAGGGGCACCCCCTACCTGGAACAAGCCCTGGCCTACCGGTTCCAGATGGACTACACCCCCTTTATCCAGGACATGGTCCCGGAGCCGGGACTGAGGGAACTTCTGGCCCGGCTAAAGCCCACGTGCGGCCTCGCCGTGGCCACGAACCGAAGCAACACGATCCAAAAGGTACTCGAGTCGTACGGCCTTGCCGACACATTTAACATCGTGGTGTGTTCCCTGGATGTGACGAGACCAAAGCCCCATCCCGAATCCCTTTTCAAAATTCTTGATTTCTTTTTGATCCGGCCGGATCAGGCGCTCTATGTGGGGGACTCGACCGTGGACGCCGAAACAGCAAAGGCAGCGTCCGTTCCGTTCGTGGCCTACAAGAACAGGAACTTAGACGCTGCCTTTCATGTGGAACAACTGCTGGACATTGCCAGCGTTTGTGGTTTGCCCTAGGATTTAAAGGTGGAGGCAACCACTGAGGGAGTCAAGAAAATCAACAACTCTGTTTTCGTGTTCGTGACCCGCTGAGCCTTGAACAACCACCCCAGGATAGGAAGGCGCCGCAGGCCGGGAATCCCTGATTCATCGGTCCCCTGGTTCTCCGTATAGATGCCGCCGATCACCACCGTGTCTCCGTTCTTGATCATCAGCTTCGTGTTCAGGGACTTCTTCCGGATCCTGAACTGGGTGGGCGCCGTGTCGTCCGTGACCTTCACGTCCATGGTGATGAAGTTGTTGTAGCTCACCGTAGGCGTCACTTCGAGGGACAGGGTCGCGTCAATGGTCGTGGAAGCCACATTTTCCGTGGCTTGAATGATGATAGAGTCGCCTCGGCTGATCGTGGCGGCCTGGCCGTTCATGGCGATCACTTTCGGTGCGGAAATGATCTTTGTCTTGCCTTCGGTTTCAGCCAGCGCCAGCTTAGCATCCAGAATCGTTGCAGTCAGGCCGGATCCGCTCAGGGTGGAGAAGACTAGACCCAGATTGGGCGCCCAGTCCCCCGGCGCATTGGAGGTAAACGTGGGGCTGTGGGTCCTTCCCGAAGTCGGAAAACCTGCTCCCGTGGGGTCTGCGGGTGTGGTGTTCAGCGCATCCATCGTGGGCCACGGAACCGTGGTATCGGTTCGCTTGTTAATCTGGAATTGATCCCACCGGATGCCCAGGTCCCGGATAAAGTCATCCGTGGCATCCACGATGCGGGCTTCGATCATCACCTGCTTGACCGGAGTGTCGAACTGTTTGACGATGTCTTTCGCAATCCTTACATTGGAGGCAATGTCGGTGAGAATGATCGTATTCGTCCGGCTGTCCGTGCTCAGCTTGCCCCCCCGGCTCTTGCCTGTTTCGCTGACCGCGAGGAGGGGTATAATTTCACTGGCTTTGGCAAAATCAACCGGAATGTATTCGGTCAGGAGAGGCTCCAGCTCTTTTTCCTTTTCCTTCTCCTGGATGAGCTTTTTCCTCTCCGCCTCGATCTTTGCCTCGAATTCCTGGATCTTGCGTCTCTCTTCCGCCTCAATCTGAGCCATCTGTGCTTTGGTGGTCACCCAAACCACGTTGCCCTGTTCCCGTTTGGCGAGGTTGTTGTTGTCCAGGATCAGGTCAAGGGCCTGATCCCAGGGCACATCCTTGAGTCTCATGGAGACGATCCCCTTCACCTCCGGACCCCAGACGATATTGAGGTTGCTCACCTCGCCAATGAGGCGGAGGATGTTGGTCACATCCGCGTTGACGAAGTCCATGGTCATGGGGGCCCCTTTGTAGTCCTTCTTCATACCGGGGATGCCCCCTGACGCCGCAGAGGGGAGCCCGGGCTGAACCGCAATCACTCCGGGTTGGTCGGTTTTCTGCTGCAAGGAGATAATGGGTGGGGCCGCCGGGGCTTGGCCTGCGGGCGCCTGCGGTGCAGGCGCCTGGGCCTGCTGCAGGGGCACGATCCGTTTCTCCGGAGGCTTTACCGCCGTGGGGCCGAAGTCAATGATAATAGTGCTCTCCGTCTGTTTGACATGAAAAGGAACCATTTCCCTGAGCGTGATGGCGATAGCGACATCCTTTTGGGTCAGCGACGCCTTGACCCAGTCGACAACGCCTTCGAAGTGCTTGGAATCCATGTGCCTCATGATCAGGGGCGGGATGGTCGCCTCAGGCACTTTAAGGACAAGGGTCTTGGGCCCCTGCTGGTTGAGATCATATTTGGCTTTCTTGTCCATCGTCACAATCAGACGCGATTTGCCCTGCTCCAAAAGGGTAAAATCAATGCCCAGGATCTGAGTCAGAGCGCCGGGTGTGTCTTTGAAGAAAATCCTCGGCTCTGAAGGGGTGACGGATGCCCCTTCCGCGGCAACCGTTTTCTTTTCAAGCGCCTCTGCAGCAGCGGGCAGCGGTTTTTCCGGCGTCAGGGTCAAAGCGATCACATTGCCTTTCGGCTCCGTCTGATAGAGCACAGGCAGGGTCGTATGGATGACCGCCCGGGTCGTCATCATCTGGGTCTTTCCCTCTTCAATAAGAATGACTTTCACCCCGGCACTGTTCACGTCCTTGACTCGAGGCAAAGCGCTTCCCGGCACGCCCCGGATGTCGAGGACGATTCTCGGGGGATCCATGAGCTTGAAGGCTGTGTAGAAAACCGGTTCCGAGTTGACGAACTCCACAACCGTCTGCTCTGGAGAGGGCGTCACGTTGATGGCTTGTATCACCGGGGCTGTGGACTTCTCGATGGCGGCCTGGTTGTCAGCGACGAAATCGAAGGTTGCACACCCACCAAGGGTCAACCCTGCCGCTGCGACAAATACCAAAGAGAATACTCCCTTTCTAAACAGGCTCCGCATTTTCCCCATGGACTTTCTCCTTACTCATGAATTCCCCGTCCTCAATCCTCCTGATCCCCGGCCCTTTCGAACCCCGGGGAGTACTACATGAGGGACGGAAGCTTCTTGGCGATGTCTTTGTACTTCACCGTGCCTTTAAAATCCTTGTACTCTTCCCGGATAATCACTTCTTTATCCGTAATCCTTTCAATAAATCCTCCATTGGTTCCAATGGAGGTGCCTTTCTGGATCACGTGGCCCGTGCCTTTTGAGTCCTTCACCATCGCGTAGTTGCCCTTGGCTCCGACGATAATCGCGATCAGTTCCAGCTGGGACAGGTCAAGGGTCTCCAGGTAGGTTTTGGGCCTTCTTTTGGCCTTTTCCTCCATCTCTTCCTGTTCGGCAATAAAGGATTTGAAGGGATCGGTCTTGCCCGAGGGATCATAGGTGTATTTGGGTGCTTCCTGCTTCTCCTCTTTCTTCACGTCCCCCACAGGCTGGGCGGCCGTGCCTTTTTCAACGACCTGCTTCAACGGCCTTGGCTCTTTGTAGGCCACGTCCGAAGGAGCTGCCAGGGCCCCTGTAGCAAAGAAAGAGAACACCAAGACTGGAAAGAGGCTATTTTTTAGGTTGTGGCGTCGCATCGATTTCACCCTTGAATCTGTAAGTTACGGCATCACACCGGGTTGTCAGAATCGTTGACCTTTCCTTCTGCGGAGTCATGGAAACGTTCAGGATGTTCACGATCCGCTCCATCTGCCCCACTTTGTCAAAGAACACCGCGACGTTGTGATAGGTTCCCTTCACCTCAATGGATACAGGGATCTCCATGAAAAAGTCCTGCGGCCTTTCCCTCTGTGGGCTGAAATTGAGAAACTCCAGTTGGGAATCCGTGCCGAGCTGGGTGATCGATTTGAGGAGGCTCGGGATTTCCTTGGTGTTGGGAAGAAGCTTCAGGGCCTCCTGGAACTGGGCGTCCACTTCGGCATATTCCACCTCGAATTTTTTCAGCGCTCTGGCCCGCACAACCGCCTGATTGAGCCTCTGCTGGAGTTTGGCGATCTCTTCCCGGCTTTTTGCGATCTCTTCAGAATACGGCATATAAACAAAGTAGACAAACAGCCCTGCCAGAAGGACAAGGGTCCCCAGAAAGATCGCAATCCTGATGGGCATCTTTATTTTTTCAACTTTTTCGAACAACGCACCTGTCTTCATGTCCCACCGGTCCTCTAGCTGATTCAGTTAAGGTTTCTTCGCCGCTGGAGGCGCTGCTTTGTCCTTGAATGCATAAGTCTTGCATTCGAGGACAAAGTCCGACACGTTTAATTTGTACTCCTTAATTTCCCTCAGCTTTGCACTTTGCAAATCCACGCCGGAGATGTACTCCGACTGCTCAAGGTTCGTCATGAAAAGAGCAACCGTTTCATTGTCCATAGCCGTCCCTGTGAGCGTCAGGCTGCCTTTGGTCTCTTTCATGCTGCTCAGCCACAGCTTTTCCTTCGGCACCGCCAAGGCGATCTCGTCCAGGAGGTGCACAGGGCCGGTCTTGTTTTTCTCGAGGGCTCGAATCACCTCCAGCTTGGCTCGAATCTCCTTGATCTTCTTCTCGAGCTCCGCAATTCGCTTGATGGTTTGTTCATAGGTTTTGAGCTCATCCTGTATCCTTTTTTCTTCCTCTTTGAGTCCGCTCAAGGTGCTCGTGAGGTGGAACAAGGTGTAGCCCATGAGGCAGAAGAGCAAAACCACGCTCAACCCGTAAATCATGAGCTGCCGTCGGATGTTCTCCTTTTTCCTGGCTGCCCTGAAGGGCAAGAGATTAATGCGTATCATTTGTCACCAATACTCCTTAATGCCAGGCCTACCGCTATGGCGGCTTGAGGCGCCATATACGTTAGGTACTTGGGATCAAACGCCTTGTCATTGACCTGGAGATTGCCAAAAGGGTTTAGCTCTATGACGGGAATCTCTGTTTCCAGTTCAAGGTATTTCTGAAAGCCGGGAAATCTGCAGGAGCCCCCGCTGATCACGATTTTTTCGATGGTCTCGTCCGGGTAGGTGGTGGCGAGGAAGTCCAGGGCGCGCTTGATTTCATTCACCCAGCCGGAGATCACTGAAGTGAAAATCTCCTCCAGGGCTCCCTTGTCCTTGTGATCGATCTTGGTTCCTCCCAGTTTGATCTTCTCCGCCTCCTCATAGGACACATCGAACTTCGACATGATGGCTTCGTTGATCTGGTATCCGCCGTAGGAGGAATCCCTTGTAAAAATTGAGACGCCGTTCTTGATGGCGTTGATCCCGAGTTCTTCGGCACCCACATTGACGAGGGCGTAGCAGCCGGAGATTTTCTCGCTGCTCAGCTCAAAGGCATTCTGGAGCGCAAAGGCGTCTACGTCCAAAATGGCCGGACTGAGTCCGGTCAGGTGAAGAAGACTCACATAATCCTCTACAATGTCTTTCTTGGCGGCAACGAGCATCACATCCATGAGGCCCTTGTCGGCCTTGTCCCCTTCCGCTTTTGTTTCAGATCCCTCTTCGTCCGGAGGAGAAAGAATCTCGTAGTCAAGGTTCACGTCATTGATATCAAAAGGGATATACTGTTCTGCTTCGTCCTGGATGCTGGCATCGAGCTCCGCCTCTCCCCGTTTCTGAATGCTGATCTTTTTTACGATCACCGAGTATCCCGAAATGGAAGTGACGACATTCTTGTTTTTAATTTTCAAATTCTTGTAAAGGGTCTTGATCGCAGAGGAGACGATTTCCATCTCTTTGATGGCGCCCTCGACAATGGCGTCCTGCGGCAGGCCGATGATCCCGAAGTTCTTCAGAATCCTACCTTTTTTTGTGTCCTCTATCTCTGCGAGCTTAATCGCGTGAGACCCGATGTCCAGTCCAACCAGTTGATTTTTTTTGGGTGTAGGCATATTCGACCCTCAGTCAGTCCTCGGGAAAAATCCGGTCTTTATCAGTTAGGTTGTAGCCGAGAGCAAGTATGATCTTCCTTCTCGTCTCCATGCGGCAGCTTTTGCCCTTTTCAATTCTGTCGATGGTCAGGGGGGATACCCCCGCTTTCCGGGCCAGCTCTGCCTTGCTCATCAGGAGCTCCTCCCTGATTTCTCTCACGATGTTCTGTCGCAATTTCTCCTCCAGACTATCGGTTTCCTGGTCGCAAACTCAGCAGCTGGCCTAATATCATATATAAATGGCCATATTTGTCAAGAAGTTTCAGATAATTGAACTCAAATTGATATAATTTGTATATGTATAGTGTATAATAGAATAAATTGACACCACAGATTGTATGTGCCCTTTTTTACCATGCCTCGCTTCAAATTCCCCTTTTGTGAGAAAAAGAGCATCTGCCATAGGTGCCGAGAAAGGGGAGTTTATACGAAAGTGCAGCAACCTCTGTGCCCCTAACTGCAAAAATCGCTTTACAAAGCCTTGAAGGAAGGATTAAATTCAGCGTTTGTGTAAACAGCGGTCGGCCGTCGGTGGTCGTTCGTCGTTTTTTAATCGTCAGGTTCCGGCGGTCTTCGGTCGGCGGTCGTTCGTCGTTTTTCTAGGAGGTCTGTTTGGAGGAGAGGGCGGAAAAGATAAAGAAGAAGAGTACTATCAGGGAGTACGCTGAAGCTGCTGCTATCGCGATTCTTCTTGCCTTGTTTATCAGAGCGTTCGTGGTTCAGGCCTTCAAGATCCCTTCCGGGTCCATGGAGCCGACCTTGCTGGTGGGGGATCACATCCTGGTGAACAAATTCCTTTACGGAATCAAGATCCCTTATTTCCAGTCAACCCTGATCCCGATCAGCGACCCCGAGCGGGGGGACATCATTGTCTTCATTTATCCCGAGGACAAGGACAAGGATTTCATAAAAAGGGTCATCGGAGTCCCGGGGGACAAGATTCAAATGCAGGGCAAACAGATCTTCGTCAACGGCCTCCCCTTTGAGGACAAGTACGGTTTCTATGATGAAAAAGCTGGAGGCTCTAACCGATCCTTTGGGCCGGTAGTTGTTCCGAAAGACCATTATTTCGTGATGGGGGACAATCGGGACCACAGCCTGGACAGCCGGTTCTGGGGATTTGTTCCTTCAACGGCCGTCAAAGGCAAGGCCTTCATCATCTACTGGTCGTGGCCCAATTGGAACCGGTTCTTCCATCTGGTGAGGTAATCCCGTCCAGAAAACGAAGCGTTCTGGACGGAGCTGTCAGCCATCAGCTTTGAGCACTCAGCTTAATGCGGTTTCCCTAGTGCTTTTGGCTGATAGCTGACCGCTGAATGCTGAACGCGCGAATCCCCAGAACTCCTTTAGGGGTGAGCTGCTCGGATCACTTGCGACTTGGTTTGCTCCCTGAGTTCTGCAGCCATGAGAATGGTTTCCAGGACGTCTTTGTGGATGTCCTTTTTCTGAATCTCTTCTAGGGGAACAAAACAGATCTCGCTCGTGTCGGAACCGGGTTTCGGCTCTCCTGATACCTTCCAGCCCCAGTAATCCACAATGACATAGTGGTACCGGATTCTCTCCTCTTCGTCACGGAGAACCCTGTCAAGCACTCTAACCAAGCCACCCACTTCGATCTCTATGTCGATTTCCTCCTGGATCTCCCTTTTCAACGCATCGACGACCTGCTCTCCTAGCTCGACAGCGCCCCCCGGCAGACTCCAGGTTCCCTTTGCAGGCTCCTGACCGCGCTTGGCAAGAAGCACTGAGGCGCCGTCAAAGATGACGCCTCCCACCCCGACAATGGGCGACTCCGGATACTCTCTTTTCACTCTCTATCTCTCTAAGGCAGGCAAGGGCAGTGTTTTCAAGCGCAAGAGCTCTTCCTCGCACGTCAGATCATAGCTGATCGGAGTGATCGTGATTCTTTTTTCCTTCAGCGCCCTGGCATCGGCATCAGGGTTCCCTTCTTCGAGAGGGGTCTCACCGGAAAGCCAGTAGTACACGTTGCCTCTTGGATCGATCCGGCGCTCAAACCTCTCCCTGAATCTCGCAACGCCCTGCACGGTAAAGGAGACGCCGCATATCTCTTCCGGGGGGAGCGCGGGGATGTTCACGTTCAGAGCGGTTCTTTGCCTCAAGCCGTTTTGCCGGATAAATCGGATGATCTCTCGGCTGAACCGGGCGGCAAACCGAAAATCCGGATGGGTTCGGGTGTCCAGGGAGATCGCCGCCGAAGGGATTCCCAGGAAAGCGCCCTCGGTGGCGGCGGAGACCGTGCCCGAGTACAGCACATTGACGCCCACGTTGGCGCCCAGATTGATCCCTGAAAGAATCACATCCGGCGCTTCTTCGAGAAGCTCCTGCACGGCGATTTTTACGCAGTCCGCCGGCGTTCCTTTGACTCCGTATCCGAAGAAGCTCCCGTTCCTGTAAACCTCCTGAACCCTGAGAGGGGAGGTCAGGGTGATGGCGTGTCCTACGGCCGACATCTCCGAGTCCGGGGCCACGATGTGCATTTCAAAATCACTCTTGAGCTCCTGATAAAGAGCCTTTAATCCGGCCGCGTGAATTCCGTCATCATTCGTCAGCAGCACTCTCATAGGCAAACCCTCTTTCAACGATTTTCTATAGCATGAATGAAGGGGCGCGTGAAGCGCTTTGTCGGAACGCGGGAAAACGACCGCTGACCGATGACGGCCGACCGCCGAAAGCAGACTTCTGTTCTTGAAGAACTGGGGTGGTGGAGGATTCGAGTAATGGAGCGCTGGAGTACTGGAAAAATCATGCCCTCTGTCCCGTGCACCTTGCACCCTGAACCTTGCACCAGCTTTTATTTGCCTCCAATTCGGGATTGCTGTATAAATCATGAAGCGTGCGAATCCGGAGCATCATGGAAGAATCCAACCGCAAAGATGAACCCCGAGAAGCCCTTTATCGCCGGGAACTGGCGACCATTCTTCGCTCTAGCGCCCTGATCAACTCCTCCCTCAATATCGAGCAAGTGCTTGACAACGCCATGAAGTGGGCTGAGAAATTTATGGGTGCCGAGGCCAGCACGGTCTATGAGCTTGAAGACAGGTCAAACCAGCTTGTCGTTCGCCTTGCAAGGGGTGAAAAGAAAGGGCCTGTGGAGCGGATCACCCTCAAGGTAGGGGAGGGCATTGCCGGAACCGTGGTCAAGACGGGCAAACCCATGGTCATCCAGGATGTGAGCCAGGAGAAGAAATTCACGGACAAAATCGACCGGCTCACAGGATTTCAGACCAAGTCCGCGATCTGCGTCCCCCTCCTCTTGCGAAACAGGCCCATGGGCGCCCTTCAGGTGATCAACAAGAAGTCCGGGGAACCCTTCCATCGCTCGGATCTTGAGATCCTCTTTGCCATCGCTCAGCACGTCTCCATCGCCATGGAGAACGCAAACCTCTACCGCCGACTTGAAGAAAGCTTCGCAGTCACGACTCAGGAACTCCGGATCACCCAGGAGAAGCTGATCCGCACGGAGCGGCTCGCTTCCATGAGCAACCTTGTTCAGGGCGTTGCCCATGAAATCCGAAACCCCATCACGACCATAGGAGGCTTTGCTCGCCGAATCAAGAAGGAGCTCGGGGACAACCGAAAACTCGACAAATACGTGGATATCATTATCGAGGAGACGGCGCGCCTGGAGCATATCGTGAAGAGGGTCCATGACTTCACTGAAACCCAGTTTTACAGCCCGACTCCGACAAGAATCGAGCCCGTCGTGGAGGGGGTTCTGAACGCTGCCATGCCTTTGGCGAATCAGCTGGGCGTTCGGATCGTAAAGGAAATCGCTCCGGATTTGCCTCAAGCCCGGCTGGATTCCGGTCAGCTCACCGTCGTCCTTACCAATATTGTGGAGAATGCTCTTGAAGCCATGCCTCAGGGCGGGACTCTGAGCCTGAAAGCCCTGCGGGAGGATCGTTCTCTGGTCCTCACCATCAAGGATACAGGGTGCGGCATTCCCAAGGATCAGTTGGATGCCGTCTACGATCCTTTTGTCACGTCAAAATCCAAAGGAGTGGGGCTTGGGCTGACTTTGGTGCACCAGGTGGTTTCCAATCACCATGGCGACATCCGGATCACCAGCGAAGTTAAAAAAGGAACAGTGGTCACCATCCGGCTGCCCCTGGATGCGGCTGTGCGGGCATCCTGATGGGAAGAAATAATGGGAAGGGCCATTCTCCACGCCAAGGAGGGAGGAAAAATGAAGAAAAAAGATAAAGGACGTCTTTGGTGGTGGGTCTCCATCCTTGTCATCGCCGTGGCCGCGATCCTGGCCGGATATTTTTGGGGCATGGAACAGGGTCGGAAAGAGGCTGAAAAACCGGCTGCTGAAAAAGCTCCGCCTCCTAAAAAGCAGGCGCCGCCGGAACAAGCCCCGGTGGCCAAGGGCCCGGTGGTCATCCCGGACGCCAAGGAACTCAAACCCCCTGACGAGAAAACCTATTGCGAGCGGATCGAACAGGAGATCCAGGACTATTTCAAACACTTGAACGGAAAAGGCTATGTGCGGCATCTGAGCGAGGGCCTGGATACCTATGCCCAGTTCAAGACAATGATTCGGAAGCTTTCCGCGAAGCTCCCCATACCTGCAGGGGAAGGAATAGACTCCTCCATCATCAATGACAACATCTTTCTGTTTTTCCGGATTCTCGACAAGAATGACTTCAGGCTGGTCCGGGATATCCTCAAGAACGAAGGGGGCAAGCTGGAACCCACCTTGGACCTCTTCTACAGGTGGGCGACCTTGGGCACCCGATGCCCTGATCCGGAAGGCATTCGGCCGTCCCAGGGTGTGCTTTACCATT
>Ga0105100_10002251_pt1 | contig 11308 bp, 3 predicted proteins | sample PPLLak12cMay2015_2_FD_87033 | JGI IMG/M metagenome (GOLD analysis project Ga0105100, IMG submission 87033) | Freshwater sediment microbial communities from Prairie Pothole Lake near Jamestown, North Dakota, USA - PPLs Lake P8 Core (1) Depth... | ecosystem: Environmental > Aquatic > Freshwater >... | reverse complement strand
GTTGAGCTCGAGCGATTTCGTCCAGGCTTTGAGCGCCTCGTCCGTTCTCCCGAGCTGGTAGTGGCAGGTCCCCAGGTAATTCAGGATGTCGATGTTCGCCCCGAACCGGGCGAGATAGGCCGCATAATGGGTCGAGGCCTCCTCGAATTCCCCCAGGGCGTGGCAGGCCTGGCCAAGAAGGGCGATGGCCTCGGGGGCCGCGTCCTCCGCGCCCGCCCAGGGCAGGAGGATGTCCTTGACGCGCCGGAAATCGTTCAGCCGGAACAGGACCTGCGCGTATGCCAGGGCGATATCGGGGCGCCGGGGCGCCAGGGCGTGGGCCTCGGCCAGCCGGGTCCGGGCCGTCTCGAGGTCGCCTGTATTCAGAAGCTGGACGCCCGTGGTGAGCAGGTCGTCCTCTCCGGCGACGGCCGGGGCGATCTTGGCCATGACCAGGGGCCGCGAAATGGCGACCGCGGGCGAGACCTCGAAGTTCTCCTTCGCCGAAGCGGCCTCTTTCCCCCGCCCGTCGAGGAGAGTCACGCGGGCCTGATAGTAGCCGGGGGGAAAGTCCTTGAGCGGCTGGACGTCGATGACCGTGTCGCCGGCCGGGCCGGGCCCGAGCCGGGTCTCTCTCTTCAGGAATTCCACGTCCTCCCGTAAGAAGACGGTCCGCAGGCTTCCCGTTGCGCGGAGATCCTCGCCGACCCCATAGGTCTGGTAAAAGAGCACGAGGGAGTCGGCGGCGCTGAACGTCTTGCGCGTCTGGCAGAGGATCTGGGCGCTGCCGACCTTGAAGGGGACCCGCTCCCGGGCCTCGGCGGCCTTCATCTGCGTCCCGTACGCAAGAAGGAGGGCCCCCAGTCCGGGCGGCCCGGCCGGCCCGGGCACGATGACCGTCTCCCCCGCCCCCGTGAACTCCTTGGAGAGGACGTTCTTCACGATGATATCGAACGTGTAGCTGCCGGGAACGAGCGGAAAGGAGTCCTGGATGGAGATCGATTGGGCCCGCACGGCTTCGAGCTCGGCGGCCGTCAGGCTGAAGGGGAAGCTCTTGTCGAACTGATAGACGGTCCGGCCCGCGGGGTCGGACACCCGGCCCGTCAGGCGGAGGTGAACTTCGTACTTCCCACCGACCTCCTCCGCCGTGATCTTGGCCGGCTCGATCGAATAGTGGACGCGGCTCTCACCCGTTTCGTCCCGGATGACCTGGACCAGGGCCTCGCTCGAGATGTAGTTGGCCGTGTACTCGACCTCGATGGAATCCTTGTATTTCAGGATGGCGTCGGCGTAGTCGGCGTTGACCGTCTTAAGGGGAACGCTGGCGATCTGGGCGATGAGCCGGGTCGAGGCCAAAGACTCGTAGCCGGGCTGGGACGCTTCGCCGGGAATGAGGCTGAGCGTCTGCCGAGCCAGGTTCGGATCGAGGCCCATGAGCTCCTTATAGGCGGCCTGGTCGTTGGTCATGGAGGCCGAAGCCCGGCTGACGTCGCGGTAGCCTCCCATCGAGCTGGCGATGAGGCTGCCCGGCCCGTGTTCCGTCGGGGAATACAGGATGTAGTCGCCGCCGCCCTCCTTCTTGAAAAATATGACGTTGAAGGCGGTGGGCAATCCGACGGCCGGGTCGCCGAGATAAAACCAGATCTCGGTCGGGTAGACGCCATTGGAGCTGTCGTACTGCTCGATGTTCCGGGGCGCCCCGAGGATGATGTAGATGCGGCCGCGGTCCGTCCTCCAGCCGGGCTGGGGGGTCGAGCGGCCATAGAACTTGTTCGCGTGGTCCAGCCTGCGGTGATGCTCTGTCTCGAATTCGTTCTGCGGCGTCCCCGGCGTCGGATCGCGCTGTTTCCAAAAGGCCTCGACAAAGATGTCCCGCTCGCGGTCGGTCTGAAGGGCCCGGAACACCTCCCGCTCGCGCTTGGTGATGATATAGACGACTTCTTCGTCGAGCCATATCTTATAGCGCTCCGGCAAAGCGGCCTTGGCCGGAGCCCGCCCCGGCTGGGCGGCGGCCGAGAGGCCGAAGAGAGCCACCAGAAGGGCGAGCCACGCGGTCCTTTTCATCGACGGCCTCATGTCTCTCTACTTTAGCGTTTTTCGCCGGCGACATCAACCGGCGCTGGCGTCCCTCGCGGCCTCGAGACGGATTCCCGAACAGGGGAGATAATCCAAAAAAAAGCCCGGGGGGCGACGCCCCCCGGGCGAACGGCTGCGTGTCTGAAAGCTAGAACTGGTACATGAAGCTGAGGCGGAACCTCCGGGCGTCGCTGAGGCCGGTGATACGGCCCCAATTGCCGTAGAAGTCGGCCTGGACGACGTTGGAGCTGTTGAAGACGTTGAAGATGTCGAGGACGACGTGGATCGAGCCATAACGGGCGAGCCGGAACGCCTTTTCGGCCCGGAAATCAAAGAGGGAGAGAGAGGGCAGATAGGTCGGCGTCGTGCTCGAGACGACGCGGCTCGTCCCGCCGCCGGGGATGACCGAGCCGGCCGGCTGGCCCCACTGGGTCGCGACGGCGTACGGCTCGAGCCGCCAGATCGGGCGGCCCGTGTGGAACCGGAACCGGAGGCCGAGGTCCGCATCGATGCCCGGGAGGGTATACGAGCCCGAGGCCTTGATCTCCCACTTGGGCACGAACGGCAGCACGCCGGTCATGTTGTTGACGGTGTAATTCAGGGTGCCCATCCAGGTGTCGTCGGTGATCATCGGGCCCATCATGTTGTCGTTCTGGCGCATCGTGCGTTGGGCCGTGCCGTTCGACCAGGAGTAGACCATCGACGCGAGCCCCTGCCACCTTTCGGAGTAGCGCTTGTTGAAGACGAGCTGGAGGGCCTCGTAGGTCCTCTGAGGCTTGTGCAGGTCCCCGCCTTCCGTGTAGGCGTAGGACTGCATGTTCTCGACCCGGAAGGTGCCATTCGTGCCGATGTAGACGATGTCCTGGCCGTCGATCACGCCGTTCTGATCATAGTCCAGCCACTGGACACTGTAGAGGTCGATGGGATCTCCGTAGGCGGGATCGAAGGGGACGCGGTCGTAGGCCCATTCCTGGCCCGTGACCCTGTTGATGGGAACGTTGACGAAGAGGTTGGCCGTATGCTTGTAGATGTACGTGGCGCTGAGGGAGACGTTCTTGAAGAGCTCCCGCTCGAGGTTGAGCGAGAACTGATCGGTGTAGGTGTCCTTGACATTGTCGGCCACCTGGAGCGTCCACGAGGAATCCTGCTCCTGGGTGTACCCGCCGATCGGCGTTTGGCCGGGAAGATAGCGAACGGCCTCCCGAAGCTCGTTGACGCCGCTGACGCCGTGGTTGTCGATGTAGCCGTTGCCGTCGATGTCGGCGACGGCCCAGGGCACCATGTAAACCTGGTAATCGATGACGGTCGTCGGCATATCGGGCCCGAAGCGGCGCAGGAATTCGACGGCGAGCGGCATGTAGTAGCGGCCGTAGTTGGCCCGCAGGACCGTCTTGCCGTCCTTGGTCAGCTGATACGTGGCGCCGAGGCGCGGCGAGAACGTCTTGAAGTCGAAGATATTGTCCGTGCCGACGCGTGTCCGGAGGACGCCCAGGTTGGGATCGTTGATGTCGCTCGGCTGGGTCAGGGGGTCGAAGACCTTGCCCTCTCCGTACTTGGTCGTCATCCGGTCGAAGCGGAAGCCCAGGTTCAAGGTCAGGCGCTTGGTCGGCGACCACTGGTCGTCGATGAACAAGCCCATGGAGTCCGCGGTGCGCACGGTCAGGAACGGGTTGAGGCTGATCTTGTTGTTGTAGAAGAGCAGGCCGTCGGCGAAGGCGTTGCCGTAGTACCAGGTCTGGGTCTTCAGGGCATCAATGCTGTAGCCCAGCCCGTTGTAGTAGCCCCACCAGCCGCCCAGCGGATAGGCGAAGTTGGCATAATTCTGGAAGTAACCGCCCATCCAGTTGCCGCGACCCTTGGTGTATTGGACGCCGAACTTAATATCGTGCTCGCCGAGGAACTCCTCGACGTAGGTCGTAACGTCGGCCTGGAACGTCTGGCGATTGGATTTCTGAGCTTCGACGTAGGGGAAGGCGCCGGCGACGCCGTACTGGGTCCCCCACTTCCACCAATTGATGTAGACGGGATTCGATGGCCCGTCTGCAGGAACGAAGGGCTGGTCGTCGGTCCAGAAGCCCAGGTACTTGGCGGTCAGGATGGTCGTGCTCGAGGGCAGCCACTGGAATTGGGCCGACAGCGTGTCGTTCTTGGTGTCGACGCCGTAGGTCGCGGTCGTGTCCCACTCGGGCTGCGTGCCCCAGCTCCAGCCCGAGCCCTTGTTCCACTCGCGGTGGTAGGACATCCAGGCCCGCGTGTTCTGGACCGGCTCGGCCGATATCTTGAGGTCGGCATAGCGGCCGTAGTACTCGTTGAGCACGGCCCAATTGACGGGGAGCGACGCCGAGCGGATGTAGTCGAAGGCGCCGTAGAACCAGACCTTGTCCTTGACGATCGGTCCGCCCAGGGTGAAGTTCCCTTCCCAGTTCTTCCTCGTCGTGCCGGCGAGCCTGTCCCCTCCCTGGTAGAAGAGCCAGTCGTGTTGGCCCGACAGGGGGGTGTTCGGATCGCCGAAATCCGTGAGCGGATAGTTGGGCTTGAAGAAGGTATCGCCCCGGAGCTCGGTGTAATAGGCGGCGTTGCCATGGAAGGTGTTGCTGCCCGACTTGGTCAGGACGTCGATGGCCGCGCCGGAGAAGCTTCCGTATTCGGCGCGGGAGCCCAGGGCGACGACCCGGACTTCCTCGACGGCGTTGTAGTTGACCTTGACCAGGGAGCCGAACGCGGCGCCGCGGGGGTTGGTCGTATTGACGCCGTTGACGAGGAAGACGTTCTCCATGCTCGATCCGCCGTAGGCGGTCGGGCTGGGCAGCCAGCTGTTGGAGCTGCCGACGTCGAACATGCCCGGCGTCGTGAGGGCCAGGTCATAAAACGCGTCTCGCGTTGTCGGCAGCTTGGTCAGCATGTCGTTGTCCAGGCGGGAGTCGACGGTCGACGTCTTGACATCGACAACCGGGCTGGCCGCCAGGACGGTGACCTGCTCTTCAATGGCGCCGATCTCGAGCGCGACCTTGATGTCGATCGTGCTGCCGGCCCCGAGCAGAATATTCTCCTGGATCGAGGTCTTGAATCCGGGCAGTGACGCCGTGAGGGTGAACCGGCCCGGAGGGACGTTCAGGAAAACGAATGTTCCTCTCGCCGAGGTGACCGTGGCCCTCTTGCCCATGATCGCGGGGCCGGAGAGCTCGACGTTGACTCCGGGGAGCAGCTCGCCCTTGTCGTCGGCGACCGTGCCCGTGACCTTGCCTTCGAGGACCGATTGGGCCATGGCCGCGGTGTCGCCGAGGAGGGCGAGTCCCAAAACGAGGATGAAGGTTAGAGCCAGATATTTTCGCACCATCGCTTGGCCTCTCTTCTCTTCCCGAAAAGTGCCCCGAACCCTGCCCCTCCCGGACGGGCCGGAAGGGACGGCCCTTGTTGCCTGCTTAAGGATCGCCGCTGCCTCCTCCTTCATTATGGTGAGTCCTAATCATGATTATCGGGGATCGTTCGAATATGCGGCTCGTGGAACACGGGAGAACCGATTCCATCCTCCACCTCTTGTCCTATTCATATGATTTTCGCACCCCTCTGTCAAGCCCCCTTGTAAGGTGCGCTATTTCTTGATCTGCTCCTTGAGCTTGGCGATTAGGTCGTCAAGGAATTTCGCCTTCTCCGCGTCCACGGCGTATCCGGCCTTGGCTCTTTCCAGCAAGTCGATGGCTTTGGCGAAGTCGGCCTTGTGGATGTAGCACCGGCCGGCCATCTCCAGGTAGGCCGGGTCGTCCGGCCTCAAGGCGAGAGCCTTCTCGAACAGGGCCAGGGCCTCAGGCACTTGGGACCTGCCGAAGTAGATCAGCCCGGCATTGTAAGCGCTGTCCGGATTGGACGGGTCGAGCTCCATCGCTTTGCCGTAGGCGGCCAGAGCCTTATCCGGTTCTCCCATCTGCTGGTAGCAGACGCCGAGCTGATAATGGGCGGGGGCGAAGCCCGGGATGAGCTCGCTCACTTTAAGGTAAGCGGCAACGGCCTCCGGCCACTGCCCCTTCTTCTGGCGGGCCTGGCCGAGAATGTAGAGGGCGTTCGAATCCGCCGGGTTCTTCTCCAGGATGGTCCCGAGGGCGGCGATCGCGCCGTCGAAATCCCCCGAGCGGACCTTCTCGGCGGCTTGCTTGACCCCGGCCGCCGCCTCCTTCATCCTTTCGGCCTGGGCGATGACCTCCGCGGCGACCATGACGACGGGCGGGATCTCGACCTTGACCATCTTGTCCTGGGGCGTCTCGAACCGCCACTCGTCGATCTTCACGGCGAAGCCTTCCTTGGTCAACGTGACCTGGTAAAGGCCGTGCGGAAGGCCGACGAACTTGAACGAGCCGTCCTTCTTCGTTTTGAGCTTGAAGCTGCGGCTCGTGGCCTGGTCGCGGAGGTTGATCTCAACGCCTTCCAGGGGGTTCTTTTGGCTGTCGATAACCTGGCCCGAAATGTTGTACTCGCGGTACTGGGCGATCGCGGGAAGGCACAGGGCCAGGACAAGGCCGGCCACGAGGACCGCGCCGGCCCGGATGCGATAATGGGGATCTCTCATCGTTCACTCCTTTGCGCCTTGTACATGTTGGCCTGGCGCAGGGCCTCTTTCATCTTCTCGGCTTCGCCCCGGCGGTTGTAGACGTCGGCCAGGAGGAAATGGCCCATGGCCTTCAGCTCGGGGGTCTCAGCCAGGGCCAGCCCTCTTTCGACCGCGGCCTGGACCTCGTCGAGGGGAACATCCTCATGGAGCAAGCCCCGGGCAAGGAACAAATGGCCCTCGGCCAGCTTGGGCGTGATCTTGACGATCTCGCGCATCTCGCCAAGCGACCCGGCCTTGTCGCCGAGCTTGAAGAGGAGCTTGCCGAGATTGAAGCGGGCCTTGAACTCCCCGGGATAGGCCTCGACCTCCCGGGCGTACGCGGCCCGCGCCTCTTCAAGCCGGCCCTGTTCCTCGTAAAGAAGCCCGAGATTGAAATAGGCCAGCGGCCATTTCGGCGATCCTTTGATGACCTCGAGGAGAACGGGCTCGGCCCGGTCGTACTGCCGCAGGCCGATGAGGCAGGCGGCCAGGTTGAACCGGCTCCTGTCGACCTTGGGCTGGACCTCGACGGCCATTTCGAAGTACGGCAGGGCCAGGGCGAATTCGAGCCGGCCCATGTGGACCTCGCCGATGATGAGGAGCGCCTGGGTGTTCCGCTCGTCCACCGCGAGGGCCTGCTTGCAGAGGGCGATGACATCATCGTCCTGCCGCTCGTCGAGGAGGATGTTGGCCAGGCTGATCAAGGCCTGGAGGTTCCTCGGATCGTCCTTGAGGACGAGGTCGAGCATGGACCGGGCTTCGGATTTCTTCCCCAGCTCCAGGTAGCAGGTCGACAGCGCGAGGAGAGCCTGGGGGATGCCGGGATTCTCGGCCAGGGCGGCTTCGAGAAGCGCCGCGGCCTCGCCGTATTTTTCACTGAGGACCAGCTCGCCGGCCGACGTGACCTTTTGGAACACCTGGAACTTGTCTTTGGGGTCGGCGAGCGTCCCGGCCGGCCCCAAGGCCTTCCGGGCCGCGACGGGGGCCCCGACGTAGCCGAGGGCCGTCAGCCTCTCCATCGTGTCCTTGTCCAGATTGGCCGCCTCGGGCTCGGGAGCGCCGCGGCTGGTCTCTTCGATGAGCTTGTCCAGTTCGGCCTTCATCTCGCGGGCGACCCCCGGCATATCCGTGAGCAGGTTCAGCCGCTCTTCAGGGTCTCGCGAGATGTCATAGAGCTCGGCCCGGGGCGCGTCGATGTACTTGAAGCGGCTCGTCCTCAGGACCTGGAGAGGGCTCCAGCCGAATTGGATGTTGGGGGCCATCGACTCGCCGTAGGCCGGGATCTCCGGCCCGGCCGATGCCGGCTTGAACATGGCCGGCACGAGCGACCGGCCCTGCGTCTCCCCTTCAAGCGCGATCCCGGCCAGGGCCAGCATGGTCGGGAAGACGTCGACGGATCCAGCCTGGGAGGACACCCGCTTGCCCCGGAGCTCGGCGAACGGAGGGACGACGATGAAGGGAACGTGCAGGGCGTAGTCGTAGGCGAAGTAGCCGTGGGTGCCTTCCCCATGGCTCCCCAGCCCTTCGCCGTGGTCGCCGATGAGGACGATGACGGTCGATTCATCGAGCCCGGCCCCGGCGACCCAGGCCGCAAGCCGGCCGATCTGCTCGTCCATGAACGCGATCTCGCCGGCATAGAGGCCGGCCAGTCCGCCCGCGGCGTATTCGGAGCGGTAGGGTTCCGGCGGTTCGTAAGGCGTATGGGGATCGTAGAGATGGATCCACGAGAAGAAAGGGCCCGACTTCCTGGACTCGAGCCAGGCCAGGGCGGCGTCCATGACCACATTTGCCGGCCGCTGGATCGCGCCGAGGTCGATGTGCTTGTACTTGTTCAGGTCGAATTGGTCGTCATAGTGTTCGAAGCCCTGCTTGAGCCCCCATCTCCCGTCGACGACGAATGCGCCGATGAAAGCCCCGCACCGGTAGCCCTGCCGGGAGAAGACTTCGGCGAGCGTCGTTTGCCCGTCGCTCAGTGCGGTGTTGCCGTTGACCCGTACGCCATGGTAAGTCGGGTACATGCCCGTCATGATGGTGCTGTGGGCCGGAAGCGTCAGCGGCGACGCGGACGAGGCCTGCTCGAAAAGGACGCCGCGACGGGCGAGCGCGTCCAGGTTGGGCGTCCGCGCCGCCGTTCCCCCGTACGCCCCGAGATGGTCGGCCCGGGTCGTGTCGAGCGTGACCAGGATGACGTTCGGCTTCTTGACGCCGGCCTTGGCCCAAAGCGAAGGGACGCGATCGGCCGGCGAGCGCGGGACGAGCTTGAGGACGGCGAAGGCGGCCGCGGCGAGAAGGAACGGCAGGACGAGCCACGGCAGGCGCCGCCGGCCGGACCTTGGCGATCCTGAGCTATTCGTTCGGCCCTGTTTTTCCCGCATTCTTCCGTATCGCCTCGTAGAGCGCCCAGACCGCGCCGGGGCGCATGTACTTCATGGCCCGGAACGTCCTCTCGCCGTATTTCGCGGCGGGATCGTTCCACAGGGCCTCGTCCGGATCGAGATAGGCCTCGGGCGTCTTGAAGAAGTAGCCCTGCCCGAAGGGGCTGTAGACGACATGGTAGAGCCCATACGCCGTGTGCAGGCCTTCGTCGACAAGGCCGTTGAGGACCAGGTTAGCGGCGAAGGCGTATGCCGTGCCGACCCAAACCTCGTCGCCCTGCTGGCTCCGGAGCTGGCTGCCGTCGGCCTTGCGTCCGTTGACCGCCCCCATGACGCCGCCGCCGAAGCCGAGGACGTTCTTCTCGTAGACCGTCCGCAAGGCCCGCTGGACGTCGACGGGAGGGACGATCGGGTCGCGGCCGTCGGCCTCGAGGCCGAGCATGCCGGCGTACCAGACGCCGAAGAGCTGGTCGGTCATGATGTCGTCCATCGTCGCGTCGATATGAAAATAGCCGGCCCGCTCGTCCCAGAGCTTGCGCAGGGAGGCCCGGCCCGACTCGAACCAACCTTTATATTTTACTAGGATTTCCGGGATATCCAAATCCCCGGCCCGGTAGAGCCCGCGCGAAGAGAGCGTCTCGCCCATGCGGACGGTGGCCTTGAGGCCGGCCAGCCAGAGAAGCCCGACGTAGGCGCTCTCGCCCTTCATCTTCCAAGTGTCGTAGGTCTGGTCGGGGATGCCTTCGTTGAGGGGAACATGGGTCACCCGGTCGCCGAAGCGGGCCTCGAGCGTATCCAGGGCGACGACGGAGGCCTGGAACATGCGCATGAGAAAGCCGATGTCGACGCCGCCGGTGGCCAGGAAGTCCCGGTAGGCCCGGAGCGGGAACTTCGGGTTGATGTCCTTCCAGACGTTCGCGTTCTGCCAATCGAAGCCGTTCAGGATGACCCAGGGACGCTTGCGCGGCGAGCCGAGGTCGTGCGGGACCATGCCCGCGGTCTTGATGGTGCTCCAATAGTAGCCCATCTTGTCCGGGGGGACCTCTTTGGGGAATTGGACGGCGTACTGGAAGGCGCGATAGGACGCGTCCTCGAGCGGGATAGTGCCCGCGAGATAGGTCATGTTCCTCGTCTCGAGCTCGGGCCAGAGGCGCAGGACGTGCCAGCAGTAGGAATCGACGTCGGTCGTCCCGTACATGAGGTAATCCGCGCTCTCGAGATAGGTGTGAAGATCGGTCGTCGCGTCCCAGATGCTCGTCTCGGTGAGGACATAGAGCTCGTTGAGCAGGGCCTGGCGGAACCAGTCGGGAAGGCGCGGATTCGTCAGGCTGGGCTTCTGCCAGGCGTCGATCGCCTTCTCCCATTCCCCCGCCCGGGCCAGGGCCTCGGCGGCGATGCGGAAAGCGTTCGTGCCTTCAGCGCCGTAGAAGGCCGTGTATTTCTTCTTGTGCTTAGCCCCGGTTTCGAATTCATAATACGGGAGGTCCCAGGCGACGGCGAAGGGCACCTCGAGGCGCTCGCCCGGCTTGAGGGTGAAGGTGACGGCCACGGCCGCGCCCGTCCCCTGCCCCGCCGCGGCCGGCGCCGACGTGCGGGACGTATCGAGCGTTCCGTCGGCGGAGAACTTCGTCCAGACGTCGGCGCCGTCGCCCCGGGGATCGAAGGCCGCCTGGATGGAGACGCGCGACTTGCCGGGGCTCTCGAGCGCGGCGATGGCCATGGAGCCGGACATGGCGTTGCCGGTCCTCACATCCTGGCCCCGTTTGCGGAACAGGACCCCCTTGGCCCGGCCGTCGTCCGCTGTCTCATTGAAATTCCCGGCGCTCCTGCGGTCCCAGACGAAAGAGGCCTGGGGTGTTTCACCGGCCGCAGCCCGGGCCCGGACGGCCTCCCAGCCGATCATGTTTTCCCATGTCAAGAGGATGGTGACCTCGGCCGGGAGCTTGGCCGGGTTGTGCGCGATCCACTTGTAGACGGCCACGGGAAAGCTCGTCTCCTTGTAGTTGCCGGAGATGATGGGCGAGAATTGGACGACGGCCAGCTTGACCGGGAGATCCGTGTTCTCCTCGTAAGAAAAGCCGGACTTGGGATAGAGGGCGTAGTAATCGCCCTTGCCGGCGGGATAGTTCCAGGCCCAGGCGCCGAGGCCCGAGCCGGACGGCGGAGCCGTGGTCGTAAGGGTGCGTGCGGTCGTCCGGCCGCCGGACTTGACGAAGACGTGGAACTGGTCGGCCCAGACCGTGTCCTCGACCATCCAGCCGAGCTTGAGAAACCAGGTCGAGAAATTGCCGTTCAT
>Ga0105100_10002249_pt1 | contig 11314 bp, 8 predicted proteins | sample PPLLak12cMay2015_2_FD_87033 | JGI IMG/M metagenome (GOLD analysis project Ga0105100, IMG submission 87033) | Freshwater sediment microbial communities from Prairie Pothole Lake near Jamestown, North Dakota, USA - PPLs Lake P8 Core (1) Depth... | ecosystem: Environmental > Aquatic > Freshwater >... | reverse complement strand
GCGCTCCATGAGGTCGGAGCCCGTATTGATCGCGAACCCACGATCTTCGCCCGTGTTGTTGCTCGGATCTCCCACAAATCCTTTGAAATTGACTTTCACGCCGGAAGAGGATGGAGCTCGCGGGAGAATGTCGATGATCTTGAGCTCCTCACCCCGAACCAGATGAAGCGTTTCTCCATTGGCCAGAAGAAGTCGAAGGCCTTTGGCTTCAATCACGAAGAAGTCGATTTTCCTGGTCAGGGAGGTGGTCCTGCTCTCCTCGCCTGAGCCTTTTTCGGTGATCCTGACCGGGATCTCCGCGACTTGCTGATTGTCCTTTCGAACGAGGATGGAGGTGTCCCTGAAGATCGCATAATCCTTTCCCAGGTCGTTTACGCCGCCGTATCCCAAAATATCCAGGCTGAGCCCCCTTTCATAGTTCGCCTCGATGTGGGTGACACTGATCATGTCGCCGGCCCTGAGCTCGAGGGCGTGGTTGGCCTCAACCACGATAGGGGTTTGACCGTTGATGGCGACGACCAGGTATTTCAGAACCGGCGGATCCAGATGGAGCCCCGGAGACTCGGGGATGATTCCGAAGTGCTTCATGAAGGCATTGATGACCATGTTGTGGTAAAGAACTTTCAGGTCAATGGAAGGAAGGAACTTCGACGTTTCCACGCCGAACGCAGGGATGTGGTGTTTGGTGAGAGCGTAGTAGGTCGCGGACCCGCGCTGTTCCCGGTGAGGGCTGTATTCTGCGTCCGTCCTGGTGTCCATGAAGTGAAACTTATAAAGGTCCCCATTGATGTGGGGGTTGACTTCCTTGAGAATTTTTCTGGCCATTTCCCCCAGCTTGATGGACTTGGTGGATCCGGGGATGCGGTACTCCTCGCAGTCTGCGACAATGGACTGGCCGAAGAGCGTGGGATTGCGCCATTTGTCGATGTACGTGGGATGGTAGTATCCTGCCCCATCATGAAGATTGAGGAGGTAGTCGCTTTCGTTGATCAGCTTTTTCAAAATGCTCACGATCTGATCTTCCATGGTGGAAGAGTTGTCTTCAAGGTTGAATTTGCGGTTCATGTCCCCGTTGGGGCCTCTCTGGTTGGTGATGATGGAATAGAAATTCGCCCGGGGCACCACAATGAGGTTCCCTTTTTCCAGCCGCATGTCGGCATAGAGATCCGCGGAGAGGAACCCGCCCGGTTCATTGCCCTGGATGCCTCCGATGAGCATCAAGGTCTTGCCGGGTTTCTTCCCCTTGATTTTGTAAATGTTCAGCTCGTAGGCCGTGTTGGGAAAGTAAACCTGGTGCTCTCTCTTTGAGAATGCCGGGGAGGGAAACGCGGACCAGGTCAGAATCATCGCGCCCACCAGGGATAAGAAAACCTTTCGGAGGGTCGGGAATCTCAGATTCATCAGCTCCTCACCTCGAAATCTTTCTGCAGGATGATCGCACCGGACTGGTCGTAGATCAGCACCCTGACCGATGAAGGAGATTCCAGGCTCTGACCCAGGTTGAATCGACCCTGAATGGGTTTGAATCTCTGTATCGTGAACACCTGCCCACTGCGGTAGTTCTCGGGAAAACCATTGACCACTTTTCCTTGAGGATAGGCCCATTCTTTCGGCGGATCCGAAGGTTTCCCTCTCGCCAGGATGTGGAGGTAGCCGCCCACGCTGCTGTCCCCCGGCTGCAGGTTCACCAGCTTGAAACTCACCAGCATCCTGGAGGCCTGCTTTTGAATAGCCAGATCTTCAATGCTGACTGTTTCCTGGCCTTTTGGAGCTTTATCCCCAGGGCCGCCCTCGGCTCGCTTTGCCGCGGGCTTTTCCGGCTTCAAAGATTCCACAGCCTGGTTGCTTGCCTCCTCAAGATGACGGACATAGTCCTGAAGGAAGGCCGCGTGCTGATGGGATCGTACAAGCGCGGTTCGATGCTCTTCGAGCTCCTTTTCAAGGAGGGCCAAGGCATTCGACTGAACCGCGTGATTCTGCCGAAGCTCCAGGTAGCGGTTGATCGCCAAAACCGACAAGGGAAGGTAAGCCAGAAGAAACAAAGCGGCCCAAAAAAGAAGGCGAGGAGAAATCCCAAAAGACCGGACTTTCCCTGTTCTTCCCGCCACCATGATGGTGAAGGGAAGAGCACGTCGAGGTTTCTTTCTTACGGGCGGGACTCCTGGTCCAGAGGCTTCCATTCTTCTTCTTTGATCTTCCAGTCTTTGCCTCTCTTAACGAGCAAGAGGCTCTTCAGTCCCTCATCCTCATAGTCGTCCGCCTCGTACTTCTGGGTGAAGCGGACGCTCGCCATGACAGCAGACGTCCGTTCGATTTTCAAATCGGTAATATCAACTGTAATCAAGCGGTACTTCTGGTTGAGTTTTTCTCTGTGCTTTTTCCACGCCTTGAAATCCATGCCTCTGGATTGGAAACCGGAATCGTAAAAGGACATGTAAGCGACAAGATCCTTTTGCTCCCAGGCCTTTTTCCAAGAATCCAGCATTTTTCTGATATCCTTGTTCTGTTCGCCGGCAGGGCGAGGTTTCTTCTTAAGGGGGCCCCGTTTCGATTCCTCTGAGGCAGGGATCGGCACCTTTTTGGCAATGACCGGTTGTATTTCTTCTACGGGGAAGGTCACCTCTTTCTTACCTTCGACCGGCTCGGGTTCCTCTGCCTTGAGCTCAGGCTCTTTCTTCACCATCACCGGTTTGGTTTCTTCAGGAGGGAGCACTTGCTTCTTGATGGAGGGTTTGAGCCCAGATCCTTCGAAGGTCTCACCGATAATTCTCAACCGGCTGCTGTGCTTCAGATAGAGCGTCTTCCTTCCTGAGCTGCTGAAATACTCATTGCCGTATTTCTGGATAAAAGAGGCGAGGACAAGCCCGTCGTTCTGCACAATCCGCAAGTTCTGAACGTCGACTTTGATTTTGTTGTACTGTTTGGCGAGGCGAGCCTTGTGTTCCTTCCACTGCTGCCAGTTCTTGCCTGAGGAAGTGAAATCGGGGCTGTACAAGGACATGTACCTGTCCACGTCTTTTCTTTCCCAGGACGTCCGCCAGGTTTCGATGATTCGGATCACCTCGTCCCGTTCTTTTTCCATTTCCGAAAGGTCCACCATTTCGATCCTTTCACTGACGATCACGGGGGTGTCCTCGATGCGGATGAAGTTGGCCAGGTCATCGATGTCCGGGTTTTCCAGAGCCACGCAGCCGTTCGTGTCTCTGGGCTTGAGCGGCTTGTTGAGACCGTGAAACCAGATCCCGTGTCCGTTCTTCCCTTCTCTTCGATCGATGACATTCGGATAGTCCAGCGCAAAGGCTCTTGACCCGTAAATGGGAAGGAGCTCTCTCTTCTCAAAGGCCCTGACAAAGAAATACACGCCTTCCGGCGTCTTGCGATCGTTTTCCCGAAGTTTAGGGCCTTGATTTTCACCCGTGGAGCCGGTGTAGGTTCTGAGAGGTTTATAAGGATTTTCTCTGTGGTAAACGAAGACCTTTTGCTGTGATTTATCGACGAGGATCGCGTAGTCGGAGCCTTTTTCAGGCCATTTCAAAAGAGGGCTGGGAACCTTCTCTGTCGGTGGTTTCGTGGCCAGGGCGATTGAAAAACCATGCCATTGGGCGGCGAGTACAGAAAAAAGGAAGCCAAAGAACATCCAACCGATCATGCAAAAGATCTTCTTCTTTTTCATGGTCGAGCTCTTGGAATCCTCCTGGACAGCTTTTTGTTTGAGCGTTGAAACATCAATTATCCGAAAACCCTCTGGAAGATATCCTCCACGTGTTTCAGGTGGTATTCGAGACTGAAAATCTCAGCGATGTCCTTTTTCGTCAGGTGCTTTAGGATCTCTTTGTCTTCAAGGAGAAGGGACTGGAATTCTCTGCCCGTGTCCCAGACCTTCAAGGCATTTCGCTGAACCATTTCATAAGCTTCTTGCCGTTCCAGCCCGCGATCGGCGAGCTTGAGAAGCACCTGTTGCGAGTAAATCAGTCCCTTCATTTTGTTCAGGTTCTCCGTCATGTGATCCGGATAGACCACAAGGGACTTGATGATCCGGCTGAGCCGGTGGAGCATGTAATCGATCAGGATTGTGCTGTCCGGACCGATGACCCTTTCTACGGAAGAATGGCTGATGTCCCTTTCATGCCACAGCGCCATGTTGTCCATGGCCGCGATCGCATTGGACCGCACGAGGCGCGCGAGGCCCGCAATGTTTTCGCACCCGATGGGATTCTTTTTGTGGGGCATGGACGAAGATCCCTTCTGCCCCTTTTCGAACGGCTCTTCCGCTTCGAGCACTTCCGTCCTCTGAAGATGGCGGATCTCCACGGCGATCTTCTCCATGGTGCCTGCCAGAATCGCGAGGGCAGTGAAGTACTCGGCGTGGCGGTCCCGCTGAAGAATCTGGGTGGAGATCTCTGCAGGCTTGAGGCCAAGCTTCCTGCAGGCAGAAGCCTCGACCTTAGGAGACACATTGGCAAAGGTCCCGACAGACCCGGAGAGTTTTCCGTAACTGATGGTGTCCAGGGCGGCTTCGAGGCGTTTGAGGTTGCGCTTCATTTCCGCATACCACACCGCCACCTTGAGACCGAAGGTGATCGGTTCCGCGTGGATCCCATGGGAGCGACCGATCATCACGGTGTTCTTGTGCTCAAAGGCCCTCTCCTTGAGGACGGCCATGAACCCTTTCACATCCTCGATGATCAAAGCCAGGGCTTCCTTGAGGAGCATGGCGAAGCTCGTGTCCAGAATGTCTGAGGAGGTGAGCCCCATGTGGATGAAGCGGGAATCAGGGCCAACATACTCCTCTACATTGGTGAGGAAGGCGATGATATCATGCTTTGTTTTTTCCTCGATTTCGAGAATCCGGTCCACGTCAAAGCGGGCCTTCTTCTTGATGTTCTTGAGCGCTTTTTGCGGAATTAGGCCCTCCTCGGCCATGGCTTCACACGCGGCGATCTCCACATCGAGCCACTTGGCAAAACGGTTTTCCGTTTCCCAGATCCGACCCATCTGAGGCCGCGTATATCGGCTGATCATTTCAGGATCCTTTCCGTCGAAAGTTGAAAGGTTGTGCGTTCGGTCTCACTTCGAAGCGCCGACAGAGTAAGTGTTATTGCGTAGCTGTGCGCTATTGATGATATAGTTTAATACAATTATTAATAATTGATGCTTATGAACATGTCAAGAGCATAAAAACGCTCAATTTAAAAAACAATGAGGCCTTTTGATTGAATCCATCTTATCATGATTCGCTTTGCCCCAGCAGACCCTGGTATTACGCCAGCGGGCCGTGAAGGACTTTTTTCCCCGTGCGGCGATGGCCCGCAGAATCTACCCTGAGTTCAATCGGATATCAAGACAGAATTTCCCGGCCCGGTCGGTTATACACGCGAGTCCGCAAGGTTGACAGAGAAAGTCGTTTCTCCTATAGTCCATAACCATCCCTTTACTCAGGAGAGCAGACTTGCGCGGTCGGTTGGTTTGGATTGATCTGGAGATGACAGGACTCAACCCCGAAACATCGGTGATCCTGGAGATCGCTGCGGTCGTCACGGATGGATCACTCACCACCGTGTCGGAAGGCCCGGACCTCGCCATTCATTACCCTGACAAGATCCTTCAAGACATAGAGCCCTGGAGCAAGAGGCAACACGAATCCTCCGGGTTGCTGGAGCGAGTGAGGGCTTCATCCGTGGATTGCAGCAAGGCGGAAAAGACCGTGCTGGCCTTTCTCTCCAAGCACTGCAAAAAAGGGGAATCCCCTCTGTGCGGGAATTCCATCTGGCAGGACCGCCGATTCCTGATTAAGTACATGCCCAAGCTTGAAGCGTTCTTCCACTACCGCAACATCGATGTGAGCTCCATCAAGGAGCTGGCAAAGCGATGGTATCCATCTCTTCCCGCCTACAACAAGAAGAAAGCTCATCTTGCCTTGAGTGACATCCAAGAATCTATCAGCGAGCTCAGGTACTACCGCGAAAAGGTTTTTAGGAAACCTTGAGCGAGTTCCGAGACAAAAAAAAGACCCTGTTTCCAAAAAGAGAAACAGGGTCTTATATTAGCCGTGCACTGATGTCACATGAGAGCCGCGGGCCTACCACCCCAGCGTAAGGTATTGGTGCATGGACTCGGAAGCCTGCCTGCCCGCACCCATCGCGAGAATGACCGTGGCGGAACCGGTGACAATGTCGCCTCCCGCCCAGACGCCTTTCTTGCTGGTTTTGCCTGTTTGGGGATCTGCGATGATATAACCGAATTTGGTGAGGTTCAGGCCTGGGGTCACCGTCGTCAGCAAGGGATTGGCCCCGGCGCCGACCGCAATCACCGCGAGGTCGCACTCCAGCCGGAACTTAGAATCCTGGACGGGTACCGGGCTGCGCCGGCCGGAGGCGTCCGGATCGCCAAGCTTCATCTGGAGGCATTCGACGCCTGTCACACGGCCCTTGCCGTCTGCGAGAAACCGGGTGGGAGCTGTGAGCAGGTGTAACTCAATGCCTTCTTCCTCAGCGTGATGGATCTCGGCGTTACGAGCCGGCATCTCCTCGCGAGAGCGGCGGTACACGATCCGAACCCGGTCGGCGCCCAGACGCATGGCGGTCCGGGCGGAATCCATGGCCACGTTGCCTGCGCCAAAGACCACCACGTCTTTGCCGAAGACGATCGGGGTGTCGTACTCCGGGTACTTGTAAGCCCTCATGAGGTTGGACCGGGTCAGATACTCATTGGCGGAATAAATGCCGATCAGATTTTCACCCGGAATATTCATGAAACGAGGAAGACCGGCGCCGACCCCCACGTAGATGGCGTCATAGCCCTCTGCAAAGAGCTCGTCCAAGGTGACGGTTTTTCCGATGACGGCATTGCATTCCAGCTTTGCCCCCAGCCGTTCCAGGAAGTTGACCTCTGAGAAAACGATTTCCTTGGGAAGCCTGAATTCAGGAATGCCGTAGACCAGCACGCCTCCGGGTTTGTGGAACGCTTCAAAGATCGTCACCTCATGGCCCTTCTGGATCAGGTCGCCGGCAACCGTAAGACCCGAGGGTCCTGATCCCACGACGGCGACCCTCTTGCCTGAGGGAGCCGCTTTGGGCGGGAGATCACCTTTTCCGGTCATGCGCTCGCGATCCGCCACATAGCGTTCCAGGTTTCCGATGGCCACCGCCTCGCCCTTCTTCGCAAGGATGCAGGACCCTTCGCACTGACTCTCCTGGGGGCAGACCCTGCCGCACACCGCAGGAAGGCTGTTGCTCTTCCAGATGTGGCGGATGGACTTGGTAAACTCCCTTTGCTTAAGCCAGCTGATGAATCCCGGTATGTCGACTCCCACCGGACATCCCTGCACGCAGCTCGGGTTCTTGCACTGAAGGCAGCGTTCGGCTTCCTTGACGGCCACCTCTTCGTCCAAGCCCAAAGGGACCTCGTTGAAATTGCGCCTTCGAACCTGGGCCGGTTGCTCGGGCATTTTCTGTCTCGGGATCTTTTCCTTTTTCTCTGTTTTTTCCGTTTTCTCCACCATGCCTAACCTCCCTATTCAAGCTCCTTGATCTCGGTATTGTGAGGGTGTCGTGATTGCTGCGGAAGATCAATGAGCCTTACACTCATTAAGATAACGTTCAAAGGCCTGCTTCTCAAGGTCCTTGTAAGCGTCAAGACGCTGGGCCAGTTCGTCGAAATCCACGGTGTGGCCGTCGAATTCCGGGCCGTCTACGCAAGCGAACTGCGTTTTTCCTCCCACGCTCACCCGGCAGCACCCGCACATGCCGGTGCCGTCCACCATGATCGCGTTCAGGCTGACGAGGGTCTTTACTCCATATTCCTTGGTCAGTTTGGAGAGGAATTTCATCATGGGAACGGGCCCGATGCCGACGACCAGTTTGACATCCTTTGTTTCGAGGATCTTCTTGAGCACATCGGTGACAAAGCCGTGGTGCCCGTAAGAGCCGTCATCCGTGCACACGTGGAGTTCGTGGGAAGCGGCTTTCATCTTGTCTTCCATGATGAGCAGGTCCTTGTTGCGGGCGCCGATGATGGCGATGACGTGATTGCCCGCTTCTTTCAGGCCGCGCGTGATGGGGTGCATCACCGCAACGCCTGTGCCGCCGCCCACACAAGCCACCGTGCCCAGCTTTTCCAAGTGCGTGGGCTGGCCCAGAGGTCCGATGACATCCTGGAAGCGTTCTCCCACCTGAAGGGACTTGAACAGAGCGGTTGACTTGCCGACCACCTGGTAGATGATGGTCAGGGTCCCTTTCTTGGCGTCTGTATCCGCCATGGTCAGGGGGATCCTTTCCCCCGTCTCATTGGCCTTGAGGATAACGAATTGCCCCGGCTTCGCCTTGGCAGCGATTTTGGGGGCACTGATTTCGTTCAAAACGACCGTGCCGTTGGCCATTTCTTCGCGTCTCAGAATCTCGAACATGATAACCCTCCCAAGTTTTTTCAATTGCATAAATTTTTATTTCGTAACACAACCCATGGGCCCTGTCAAAAAAAAACATCAGAAAAGGCACTGTCGTCCAACGTCACAGAGGGATTTGATCAGTTGTGCGATAGAACCTCTTGGCCTGTCTCTGCTTCATCAGGAAGGTTTTTTGCGAACGAACAGGATGAGCACCAGCCCCGCAAGAGCCATCACGCCGTTGGTCAAGAACGCGAGATTATAGAACCCGGTGGAGTCCCTCAGCATGCCGGTTACCCAGTGGGACATAATAGCCCCGAGCCCGTAGAAAGGCGTCCATGCGCCGATGACCGTCCCCATGACACTTCTGGGAAAGTAATCCCCTGCGCAAGCGCCGTAGATGGGGAAGGTGGGGCCGTAGAAGACCGCAAAGAGCCCGACCAGGAAACAGAGCGTTCCCCAGGAATGTCCTGAAAGGACAATCCCGAAGAGAGAGGCGGCAATAAAGCTGTTCATGAGGACAATGGTTTTCTTGCGGCCCAGGTAGTCGGAAAGCGGCAGCAGGGTGAGAACTCCGATCACCTGGGAGAAGCCGTGGACCGTGGCGAGCAAACTGGCTTTCTCAATAGGAATTCCCAGCTGGCTTTTAGCGTAATCCACCATGAAGGTGGTGACCCCGTAGAGGCTGTAGGCGACTGCGAAATAAGAGAACCCGATGATCCAGAAGTTTCGGTTCCTGAAAACAGCGGATACAGAGATCGTTGCAGGTGACGTATGGTCTGCAGGCCCAGAGGGTGCAGCCCCCTCCTTTTCACCCCAGGGGCGATAGCCGGAGCTTTCAGGATCGCTCTTGAGCAAGAGAGCATTCCCTAAGACCATGGCCAGAGCTCCGGCTCCCAAGAAATACCAAGCATGCCGCCAGGTGTAGGTGTGAACGATCCACGGGAAGGCGGCACCCATGGCTGCGAAACCAAGCCCATATCCGGGGGAGATGATGCCGAGAGCCAGGCCTCGTTTTTTTGGTGTGAACCATCGCTGAACTACGGTCAGCACAGGGGTCCACATGCCCGTGGCTCCAACGCCCACAACCGCATAGAAAAGGCAGGCGGTCCAGAGCTCTTGGATGGTCCCCATCAGGATGACGCCCACACCCAGAATGAAGGCGCAGGCGGTGATGACGCGCCGGGCGCCCAGTCTGTCGGTGAGGTAGCCGCTGAAGGGAGTGATCGCGATGTAGGCAAAGAGATAGGAATTGTAGATGGAGGCCGTGTCCGTTCGGGTGAATCCCAGGTTGCTGATCATCTCCGGCAAGACCACCCCGTATCCGATGCGAACGGAGTAGTTGATGAAAAGATCGACAAAGACGGTTGCAAGAATGACCCAGGCCCAGTGAAAACTCTTTCGATCTAGAGGCGGCATATCGCATCTCCTAACAGGTTGCTGAAAAACGCCCATCTACGGCGTTGCCCTCATCCCTCGTAACTGCAACGTACTGGACTGTACGTCTCATTCCTCGGGATTTCGGGCGCCTTGTATCTGAGCGTTTTTGAGCAACCTTCAAACAGTGTCTCTTTCAGCCCCCTGCTAGTGTAACAAGCCCACAAAGGCGGGAAAGGACTTGAAGAGTCTATCCTGAGGAAAGCGCAAAAGCAAATCCCATCCGGCCAAATCGAGGCAGGAGAGAGGCCTTTGTTGACCGAGCTCGATAAGTGAGATAGAAATCGAAAATAAGACAGGTTGTTGGCGAGAGCGGTTGGTGTAACCTTGAGAGGAGGGAAAGGACATGGCAAAAGCGATGAAGATGAAACAGCTGAGCTTTACACTGCCCAACAGGATCGGGTTGCTTTCGGAACTGTCCTCTTTCCTCACCGCGGCGAAGATCAACATCGAGGCCATATGCGCGTACGGGATGGGCGACGAGGGTTATTTCATGATCGTCACCGACAACAACGCCAAAGCCAAGAAGGTGATCTCCCAGATGGGAGCCGAGGTGAAGGTGGAAGAGGTGATCGCCGCTGAGATGCCAAACAAGGTGGGACAATTGCGGCAAGTGGCAAAGCAAATCTCGGATGCGGGGGTGGACATTCACTATGTCTATGGAAGTCCGGTGAGAGGGAAAATGACGGCGATTGTCAAGACGGCGGATGACAAAAAAGCCATGAAAGCGCTGAACAAATGAACCCTAATCCGAGAGCCTAGAGCCTAGTGTAGTGTCTCAACCATTAGTTGTCATCTCGACCGAAGGGAGAGATCTTAATAACCCATGACTATCGAAAGATTTCTCGCATTCGCTCGAAATGACACCCCGGCAAAGGGATTACTGAGACACTACACCAGGTAGCTGCGGCGAGAGGTCCTATTCCTCTTCGTCATCCGGAGAGAGCGCGTCGGCGATGGCCATTAAATCCGAAGCCACCCTGGCATGTTCCAGAGCGACAGCAATCCGCTGAGACAGATCCATGAAGAGCAAATAATCTTCCCTCCGAAAGCCATAGGGTCTTTCAAGAGAGTCCACATAGATCACTCCGAGGATTTTTGATCGGCAGATCAGGGGGACACACATGACCGACTCGATTTTCAGGACCTTGAGGGTGTTTACAAGGCTGGTATCGGTTTCCGTCTGCACGTTTGAGACCACGAAAGGCATGCCGGTCTCGACCACCTGCATCACCACAGCCGGGCAATAGGGTGTGCCTGAGGTGTCGCTCTTTCTCTTGGATTTGGATATCACTTTGGCTGCTTTGTGGTCTTCCGGATCGAACAGGACAAAAGCGGCCCGGTCTACTCTCTTGAGATAGTGGAACACTTGGCCGATGATTCTCTCCAGGGTCTCTTCCACGCTGTCGTTTGCCCTGAAGAAATCCGAAAGGTTGGAGAGCAATCGAGTCCTCTTTTCATCGCTTTTATCCCTTCGTTCAACAGCCCCCTTGT
>Ga0105100_10002245_pt1 | contig 11321 bp, 11 predicted proteins | sample PPLLak12cMay2015_2_FD_87033 | JGI IMG/M metagenome (GOLD analysis project Ga0105100, IMG submission 87033) | Freshwater sediment microbial communities from Prairie Pothole Lake near Jamestown, North Dakota, USA - PPLs Lake P8 Core (1) Depth... | ecosystem: Environmental > Aquatic > Freshwater >... | reverse complement strand
CGGAAGTGCTGACCGTTCTCTCGCCCATGTTCTTGGTGGTCTCCGGCTCGTTCATGGGACACACCCTGAGCCTGTTCCTTTCGGCCGCCTTCTGGCTGGCATGGCTCGATCTGTTTGCGGCGCGCCCGAGAAGCGGATCCGACCGCGGCGCGCCTCCAGCGCTGCTTGTCGCCGTCGCTGGCCTCTCGCTAGGACTGTTGGCGCTGACGCGTCCGCTGACCGCCCTTGCGGTCGCCCTGCCGGCGGCACCGCACGGCCTGACGCTTCTTAGGCGCAGCGGCGATCGCCAGCGTGTGCTGCTGGTCGCCGCGCTGGCGCTGGCTGTGACCTCACTGCTTCTCGTCTGGCAGGCCGCACTGACCGGCGATCCACTGCGCAACCCGTATGCGCTGTGGTGGGACTACGACCGGATCGGCTTCGGCCCCGGACACGGCCACACCGCCTCCGGGCACAATCTACATTGGGCCTGGGTCAATACCCGTCACAGCCTGCGGGCGGGGATGCACGACTTGTTTGGCTGGCCGTTCCTGTCATGGATCTTCTTGCCGGCCGGGCTGTGGGCGCTGCGGCGCAATCGCGACAGCTGGCTCGTCTTCAGCGTCTTCCCGGCGCTGGTCGCCGTCTACTGCCTGTATTGGATCGGGTCGTGGCTGCTGGGGCCGCGCTACTATGTGGAGAGTCTGCCCGGCCTGGCAGTCGTCAGCGCGGCCGGTGCGGGCTGGCTGGCCGGCTGGATCGGCGCGCCCACCCGCTTCCTGCGCCTCCGCCGTTGGGCGGTGAGCACTCTGTTGATTCTGCTCATCTCCGGCGACATCCTCCTCTACCTTCCCACCCGCCTGGGCGGCCTGCAGGGGCTGTATGGGATCTCGCGCGCCCGGCTGGAGGCGTTCGAGCAGATCGCGCCGCAGCGCGGCCTGGTCGTCGTCCACCCCGTGGACATCTGGACGGAATATGGGGCGCTGTTGACGCTGACGCCGCCCTTCAGCGACGGCGAGCTGATCCTGGCCTACGCGCGCGAGGCTTCGACGAACGCCCGACTGGCAGAGCAATTTCCGGACCTGCCGCTGTATCACTACTACACCGACGAGCCGACGCGGCTCTACACGGAGCCGCGCTGAACAGGCGCCCTGAGCCTCTCTGGTCACGGAGGCCCTGAGAATCTCCGTATAATCCCCCACATGACCACTATCCTTCTGGTCGAGGACGACCGGACCGTGCGCGAGACCTTGGCCCTGAACCTGCGCGCCGAGGGATACCAGGTCGAGACCGCCGAAGACGGCGAAACCGGTCTGCACCTGGCACGCCAGGCCGGTTTCGATCTGATCGTCCTGGACGTGATGCTGCCCAAGTTGGACGGCCTGACCGTCTGCCGCCTAATTCGCAAGCAAGACGACGTCCCCATCATCCTGCTGACTGCGCGCGGCACCGAGACAGACAAGATCATCGGCCTGGAGACCGGCGCCGACGACTACATCACCAAGCCGTTCTCTCTGGGCGAATTCCTGGCGCGTGTGCGGGCCGCCCTGCGCCGCGGCCGTTCGACCGGCGCGCCGGCTGTCGAACTGACATCCGGCGACCTGCGGCTTGACCTGATCGCCCGCCGTGCCTTCCGCGGCGAGGCGGAGATCCAGCTGGCGCCGCGCGAGTTCGACCTGCTGGCCACGTTGATGCGCAACACCGGCGCCGTTCTCACACGCGATCTGCTCCTGGCCCAAGTGTGGGGCGACGATTTCCCCGGCGACGATCGCACGGTCGATGTCCACATCCGCTGGCTTCGGCAGAAGATCGAATCCGACCCGTCCGTCCCGGCGCACATCACCACCGTGCGCGGGGTGGGATACCGCTTCGAGGGCTGAGGCCGTGGAAGCTTGGCCGCTCCTGATCCTGGTCGGCCTGCTGCTGACTGGCATGTGGCTGTGGCTGCGCGATCGCCGGGCCCTGACCGCGCGCCTGCGTCACGAAGCTGAGGCGCACCGCGCGGAGGCAGAGCGACTCGGCAGCCAGCTCGAGCAGCTGCAGGCGGCAGCCACGGCCTCGACCGACGCGCTCATCGCTGTGGACGCCAACCTGCTCGTCCGCTACGTCAGCCCGGGAGCGCAGGCTTTGTTCGGCTCGCTCCCCGCCGGGGCCACGCTGATGAGCTACATACGCAATCTGGAGGTCGAGCGGCTGGCCCGCGATGCTCTCCGCGGCGCCGACCCTGAGGGCCTGGTGCGCACCATCCTTATGCTCGATCGACCCTGCCGGGTCCGGGCCGTCCCGCACGCACAGGGGGCCTCCATCGCCGTCAGCGATGAGAGCGAGGTGCGCCGCCTGAGCCGCGCACGCCAGGACCTGGTCGCCAACCTGTCCCACGAGTTGAAGACGCCTCTGACCTCGCTGCGCCTGCTGGCCGACACGCTGCTCACCCGCGCCGGTGGAGACCCACAGCTGGCTCGCGAGCTGGCCACGCAGATCGTCGGCGAGGTGGCGACGCTTGACCACATGACCGGCGAGATGCTCGACCTGGCAGCCATCGAGTCCGGTCAGCAGGTGGTGCGCCTAACGCCTGTCCTGTTGAGGGATCTGGTCCTGCCCCAGGTGGCCCGGCTGGCGGAAGAGGCGGAACGCAGGCAGGTGCGGACCGTCGTCGATCTCGGCGGCGATCTCCGGGTCCTGGCCGACTCAGAACAAGCCGGGCGGGCGATCCTGAACGTGCTCCACAACGCGCTCAAGTTCGCCCCCGCCGGCGGCCGGGTGCACGTCTCCGCCGCCCGCCAGCCGGCCGAAGCGCGCGTGCTGCTTTCGATCGCCGACGACGGCCCGGGAATTGCGCCGGCCGACCTGGAGCGCATCTTCGAACGCTTCTACCGCGGCGACCGGGCGCGCGGCACGCCCGGCACCGGTCTGGGCCTGGCCATCGCCCGCCACATCCTGCGCGCCCACGGCGGGCAGATCTGGGCCGAGAACCGCCAGCCTCCCGACTCGGGCGCCGTCTTCCGCCTGGCCTTCCGCGCCGCCTGATCGTCCTCCTTCGCCTCACACGCAACCCCGGTCACTACGGTTAACCGCGCTTAATCGCGCCTTGACCGCTGCTTAAGCCAGCCGCGCGATCCTGATGGCATGACAAACCGAGAGTCCTACCGAAGCACGACGGCCACGGCCTTCGAACCGTCCCATCGGGTACTGGAGGAGTTGGTCTTCCATTTGAAGCCGACGGCCGACGAACAGCAAGACCACATGGCCCTGGCCGCCATGACCGCGCCCGGGCGGTCCCCGGCGGGGGGCTCGTCCGAGCCACCCTGGATCGTCGTCGCCGATGAGCGCGCGGGACCGCGCCGCGGCGCCTCCGAGGCGGCCGACCGAGGCGTGGTGCAGACGCTGCGCTGCCCCTACTGCCGATCGATGACCTACGACGTACGCATCTCCGCACACACCCAGGGCTTCCTGGCCGTGGGTGTGTGTTCGCAGTGCGGGACGCGCGGCGAGAGTGTCCGCCCGCGCCGCTCGGGTTGAACCGATCGGGTCTGCCCGCCGCATCTGGCCTCGCCGGGCTTGTCTGGTCGGGATTAAGGTCGGTTAACTCAGGCTTGACCGGCGCTTAAGCCGCTGCCGATAGGATGGCCCAGCAACGGCCAATGAAAAGACAAGAGGAGAGGATCGTTATGGAGTCGAAAACACGTCTGTGGATCGTCCTGGGCCTGGCGGCCGCCTCGCTTGTGGCGGGCTGCGGCCCAGCCGCAACGCAAGCCTCAACCGCGGCGACCGAGGCGCCCAGGGCCTCCGACGCGCCTGCAGATCCGCTGGCGATGTACGCCCCAACCTCCGTTACGGGCGACATCATCATCGCTGGCAGCTCGACCGTCTACCCGCTGAGTGAAGCGGTCGCCGAACTCTTCCGCGATGAGGGCTATTCCGGGAACATCACCATCGACAGCATCGGCAGCGGCGCCGGATTCGAGCGCTTCTGCGTCGCCGGCGAGACCGATATCGCCAATGCCAGCCGCCCGATCAAGGCGGAGGAGATCGCCAGCTGTCAGTCGATCGGCCGCGAGCCGCTCGAGATCCGCGTCGGCACCGACGCCCTTGCGATCGTGGTCAGCAGCGAAAACGACTTCCTGACCGACGTCACCTTCGAGCAGCTGTCCCAGGTCTTCTCCACCGCCCAGACCTGGGCCGACGTCGATCCGGCCTGGCCGGCCGAACCGATCCTGCGCTTCAGCCCCGGCACCGACAGCGGGACTTTCGACTACTTCGTCGAAGAGGTGTTCGAAGGCGATGAGAGCCCGATCCTAGCCGCAGACAACCTGCAGCTGAGCGAGGACGACAACGTCCTGGTCCAGGGCGTCGAGGGCAGCCCGTACGCGATCGGCTACTTCGGCTACGCCTACTACCAGGAGAACGCCGCCCGCTTGAACGTCCTGTCGGTAGACGGCGTGACCCCTTCAGCCGAGACCGTCGACAGCGCCGAGTACCCGCTGGCGCGCCCGCTGTTCATGTACACCACCGCCGAGATCCTGCAGGAGAAGCCTCAAGTGGCGGCCTTCGTCTACTTCTACCTGACGCGGGTCGATGAAGTGATCGGCGAAGTAGGCTATTTCCCGGCCGCCGAAGAGGCCCTGGCCGGCGCGCTGCAAGCCTGGGATGCCGCGGTCGGTGAGTAGCGCCTGGTCGAGGGAAGTGCCGGGCAGGCGCCCTGCGCAGCGCATAGGGAGAGGCCGGCTCTCCCTATGCCCGCTTATTCGCCCGCAAGGGAAGTCGTATGCAGACGACCTCGAGATTGCCTAACGGACCCGATCAGCTGATCGACACCGCCGCGCTGCTGCGCCGGCGGCCGCGCCTGGGCGAAGGCCTGATCCAGGCTCTCTTGTCCCTGGCCGGCGCCCTCTCGATCGTGACCACCCTGGGCATCGTTCTCGTGCTGGGGCGCGAGTCGCTGCTGTTCTTCCAGAGCCCGGACGTCAGCCTGGCCGAGTTCCTGACCGGCACGCAATGGCAGCCGGCCATCCTTCGTTTCGGCTTGTGGCCGCTGGCCGTTTCGACGCTCGTCACCAGCTTCATCGCCATGCTCGTCGCCCTTCCCCTGGGGCTGGGCGCGGCCGTCTACCTGAGCGAATACGCCACACCGCGCCGGCGCGGCCTGCTCAAGCCCCTGCTCGAGATCCTGGCCGGCATCCCCACCGTTGTCTACGGATACTTCGCCCTGACTTTCGTGACCCCTATCCTGCGCTCGATCTTCGGGGCCGACACGGTCAAGATCTACAACATGGCCTCGGGCGGGATCGTCATGGGCATCATGATCCTGCCGCTGATCAGCTCGATGAGCGAGGACGCGCTCAGCGCCGTCCCAAGCGCCTTGCGCGAGGCCGCCTACGCCGTCGGAGCCACGCGGTTGGAGACGGCCGCGCAGGTGGTCGTCCCGGCGGCTTTGTCGGGCATCATTGCCGCCTTCATCATCGGGATGTCGCGGGCGCTGGGTGAAACCATGATTGTCGCCCTCTCGGTCGGCGCCGGCCCCAACCTCACACTCAATCCCTTCGAGTCGGCCGAGACCATCACCGGTCACATCGCCCGTATCAGCGGCGGCGACCTGAGCTACAACAGCCTGGACTACAACAGCCTGTTCGCCCTGGGGCTGGTTTTGTTCCTGATCACCCTCGTCTTGAACGTCATCAGCCGGCGCGTCGTCGCCCGCCTGCGCGAGGTCTACGAATGAGCGCTCCAGCGGCTGAGGGAGTCTTCCGGTCGAACCTCAGCGCGCGGCACCGACGCGGCCGGGTATGGCGGGCCGTCTTCCTGGGCTCGACGGCCGTCGCCCTGATCGCCCTGGCGGCGCTGGGTGGGAACATCCTGCGCGATTCGGTCGGCCTGGTGGCCGTGCAGGACGCGATCGACCCCGGGCGCCTGGCGGACCGGCCGCTGGAGCGGCTGGCACCCGCGGAACTGATGGCGATCCTGCAGGACCACCTCTCCCCGGCCGTCTTCCAGCGCCTGGACAGTGAGCAGCCCTTCGCCGAGCGCAGCCGGCGTGCGCTGCACAAGCTCGTGATCGAGCGGGTGGTCGAGCCGCAGATCCTGGCCAGCTGGCCGCTGGATGAAAGCCTGCTGGAACGCGGTCGCATCGAAGCCGAGGCCGCCCGCGACTACCCGCGCGCCCGCCTCGAGTTCCGCGCCTGGGTCAACACCAATTTCCTCTCCCGTCCGATGTCGAGCGATCCGATGCGGGCCGGGATCCGCACTGCCCTGCTCGGTTCGCTGTGGTTGATCGGCATCACCCTGGTCTTCGCCTTCCCGGTCGGCGTCGCTTCGGCCGTCTACCTGGAGGAATATGCCTCCCGCTCGCGCCTGAACCGCGCCATCCAGACCAATATCGACAACCTGGCCGGGGTGCCGTCGATCATCTACGGCATGCTCGGCCTGGCGCTCTTCGTGCGCGCCCTGGGGCCCCTGACCAGCGGCGCCTTCCTGGGGCTGACCGATACCAACGGCCGGACGATCCTGTCCGGCGGCCTGACCATGGGGCTGCTGGTTCTGCCCCTGATCATCATCAATGCCCAGGAGGCCATCCGCGCCGTCCCCAGCTCGCTGCGCGAGGCGGCCTACGGCCTGGGCGCGACCCGGTGGCAGACGGTCTGGAGTCACGTCTTGCCTCAGGCCCTGCCGGGCATCTTGACCGGCACGATCCTGGCGATGTCGCGGGCCATCGGAGAGACCGCACCGCTGATCGTCGTCGGTGCCAGCACCTTCAACCCTTCCGACCCCACTGGACCCTTCTCACGATTCAGCGCGCTGCCGATCCAGATCTACAACTGGGCCTCCCGGCCCCAGGCTGAGTTCCACAATCTGGCCGCGGCCGCCATCATTGTGCTGCTGGCCGCTTTGCTCGGGCTGAATGCCGCCGCCATTCTGCTGCGCGACCGTTACAGCCGGGGCCTGAGAGGAACATGACCGAGACCCTGACCACCAACCTGCCGCGTCTGGCAACCCTGGCCTCCGCCCGGACGACCGCCGCGGCACAGGCCGCCGAAGGCCTTGCGCTCCAGGAAGGCAGACTGAGCGCCCACAACCTGCAGGTGTACTACGGCGACTTCCTGGCCATCAGGTCCGTCGATCTGGATATCGCCCTTCGGCGTATTACCGCCATCATCGGCCCGTCGGGCTGCGGCAAGAGCACCCTGCTGCGGGCCTTCAACCGCATGAACGATTTCATCCCGACCGCGCGCGTCGAAGGCGAGATCCGCTTCCGAGGCCAGAACATCTACAACCCGGCGGTCGATCCAACCGCCCTGCGCCGCCGCATCGGGATGGTGTTCCAGAAACCAAACCCCTTTCCCAAGTCGATTTATGAGAACATCGCCTGGGGCGCGCACATCAACGGATTTAGGGGCAACCCGGACGAGCTGGTCGAGACCTGCCTGCGGAAGGCGGCGCTGTGGGATGAGGTCAAGGACAAGCTGGATCAAAGCGGCCTGTCCCTTTCCGGAGGGCAACAGCAGCGCCTGTGCCTCGCCCGCGCGCTGGCCGTCGGACCCGAGGTGATTCTGATGGACGAGCCTTGCTCGGCCCTCGACCCGATTGCCACGCTCAAGATCGAGGATCTGATGCGCGAGCTGGCAGCCAACTACACGATCGTCATCGTCACCCACAACATGCAGCAGGCCGCCCGCGTCTCCGACTTCACCGCCATGATGATGATGGACGACCAGCGCGCCGGCTCGGTGATCGAGTTTGATGAGACGCGGACCATCTTCACCCGGCCGCGCGACCGGCGCACCGAAGACTACGTAACCGGCCGGTTCGGCTAGAGGAGTTGCCGTGAAGATCGCCGTTCTCTCCGACATTCACGCCAACCTGCACGCCCTGCAAGCGGTCTGGGCCGATCTTGAATCCCAACGGCCGCAGGCCGTGTACTGTCTGGGCGATCTGGTCGGCTACGGGGCTTTTCCCAACGAGGTCGTCGAGTTCATCCGCTCTCGAGAAGTCCCTACGGTCATGGGCAACTACGACGACGGCGTCGGTTTCGATCAGGACGACTGCGGCTGCGTCTACAGGGTGCCCGGCGAAGCGGAGCTGGGCCGGCAGTCGCTGCTTTGGACACGCCAGACGACAACCGCCGAGAACAAGGTCTTCCTGCAGGCTCTGCCGATCCAGTTGCGCCGGGAGACGCAGCGCTGCCACCTGCTCTTCGTTCACGGCAGCCCACGCAGGATCAACGAGTACCTGTACGCGGACCGCCCGGCGGCCTCATTCGAGCGCATCGCGCGCCTGGCGGGCGCCGAGGTCCTGTTCTTCGGCCATACCCATCTGCCCTATCAGAAGACGGTGGCGAGGACCTTGTTTGTCAATGCCGGCTCGGTGGGCAAGCCGAAGGACGGCGACCCTCGCGCCGCGTATGCGCTGTTCAGCTCAGGTCTGCGGTCCCGTGTCGAGTTCCGGCGTGTGTCCTACGACGTCGCCGCCGCGGCCGCGGCCGTTCGGCGGGTAGGCCTGCCGGTGCACTTCGCCCTGCAGCTCGAGACCGGCGGACAGGCGGCGCTGCCCGCGCCGGCGGTGGTCCCGCTCGAGGGGGCTACAAAGCGAGCTCCTGCAGCCTGAGAGGCCCTTTGGGGACACGTCATCACCGCACTATCCAAAGCGCCCGGTGACGTAGTCCTCAGTGCGCTGGTCTCGAGGATGAGTGAACAGGTCTTTGCCCGGGCCGGTTTCGACCAGCTCGCCCTGCAGGAAAAAGGCGGCGAAGTCGGCCGTGCGGCCGGCCTGCTGGATCGAATGCGGCACCAGGACGATGGTGTAGTCCTTCTTTAGTTCCTGCAGAGCCGCCTCAACCTTGCCGGTCGAGATCGGATCGAGCCCAGAGGTGGGCTCGTCCAGCAGAACCACCTCGGGCTGCAGCGCCAGCACACGCGCCAGGCAAAGGCGCTGCTGCTGCCCGCCGGATAGGGCGATGGCCGGGTCATCCAGGCGGTCGTAGACCTCGTCCCACAGCGCCGCCAGGCGCAGGCTGTGCTCGACGGCCTCGTTCAGGCGCGGCGCATCGCGCTCCCCCATCAGCTCCAGACCATAGGTCACGTTGCCGCGGATGCTGAAGGGCAGAACGACCGGCCGGGCGAAGACCATGCCGATCTTGCGCCGCAGGGCGACCACGTCCACGTCCGGATCGAGCACGTTCAGCCCGTCGAGCAGGATACGGCCCGAAACGGTCTGGACGTCGGCCAGATCGTTCAGGCGGTTGAAGCAGCGCAACAGCGACGACTTGCCGCCGCCGGCCGGTCCGAAGAGCACCGTGATGGCGTTGGCCGGGATGGCCATCGTCACCGCCCGCAGCGATTCGGTCCCATCCTTGTACTGCAGCGTGAGGTTCTCGACGACGATCTTATCCATGCGGCTACCACTGCCGCCGCGCGCGGGCGCGCGAGCGCACAACTGTGGCGATCAGGTTCATGCCGAGCACGAAGGCGATCAGCACCAGGGCCGTGCCGTATTGAATCCGGATCGGCATCTCCGGCACCTGAGTCGAGATGACGAACAGGTGATAGGGCAGCGCCATGGTCGCGTCCAGGGGCGAGTGCGGCAGGCGCGGCAGGAAGAAGGCCGCCCCGGTGAACAGGATCGGCGCGGTCTCGCCGGCGGCGCGCTCGAGCCCGAGGATCACACCGGTCAGGATGCCGGGCAGGGCCTGCGGCAGGACGATGCGCCGGATCGTCTGCCAGCGCGTCCCGCCCAACGACATGCTGACGGTGCGGAAGGCCTGCGGCACGGCGCGCAGCGCTTCCTCCGAAGCACTGATGATCACCGGCAGCGTCATGATCGAGAGCGTCAGCGAGGCAGCCAGGATGCTCGTGCCCAGGTGCAGAAACAAGACGAACAGCCCCAACCCGAACAGGCCGTAGACGACCGAGGGGATCCCGGCCAGATTGATGATGGCGATGCGGATCAGGCGCGTCCAGGCATTCTCCTGCGCGTATTCGGCCAGGTAGACCGCGGCGGCCACGCCCAGGGGCACCGAGAAGACCGCCGTCCCCAAAGTCAGGTAGAACGTGCCCACGATGGCCGGCAGGATGCCGCCCTGGCGCATGCCCTCGCGCGGAACGCCGCTCAGGAACTCCCACGAGATCGCCGGAGCGCCCTGGATGACAATGTACACCACGACCAGGATGATCGGCACCACGGTGGCCACGGCCGTCAGCGTCAGCAGGGTGAAGCCGAGGCGCTGAGTCAGGATGCGGCGGCCGCCGCCGGCCGCGTAGCGGCGCAGCCTGCCGTCCGCGCTCACGAGAGCACCCTCTCCGCCCGCGTGCGCTGGCGGAACACCACCGCCGAGGCGGCCACGTTGACGGCCAACGAGATCAGGAAGAGCAGCATGCCGATGAGGAAGAGCACGTGGTAGTGAACGCTCCCGCTGGCCACCTCACCCATTTCGGCTGCGATTGTGGCCGTCATGGTCCGCGCCGGGGCGAAGAGCGAGCCCAGCTGCACGGCCAACACCGGGGCGTTGCCGGTGACCATCATGACCGCCATGGTCTCACCGATGGCCCTTCCGATGCCGAGCATAACCGCCGTCAGGACGCCCGAACGCGCCGCCGGCAGCGTCACCCCCCACATCGTCTGCCAGCGCGTCGCGCCCAGAGCCAGGGCCCCCTCGCGGTACGACTTCGGCACGGCGTCGAGCGCATCCTCGGCGATGGAGACGATCGTCGGCAGGGCGATCCCCGCCAGCAGCAGCGAGCCGGCCAGCGCCGTCAACCCGGTGGGCAGGTCGAGGGCCTGCCGCAGAAACGGCGACAGGAGCAGGATGCCCAGGAAGCCCAGGACGACCGAGGGCAGCCCACCGAGCAATTCGACCATTGGCTTGAGCACCTCGCGCGCCCAGCGCGGGGCGATCTCGGAGATGAACATGGCCGTCCCGATCCCGAAGGGGATGGCCACGGCCATGGCACCGACGGTGACGATCAGCGATCCGCTGATCAGCGGCAGGACGCCGAAGTGCCCCTCGATCGGATACCAGCGCAGGCCGACAAGGTCCGCCAGGGGCACCTCGATCAGCGCCGGGGAGCCCTCGCGGACCAGGAAGAAGAAGATCAGGCCGACGAAGACGATGGCCGAATAGCCGGACAGCCGGACGGCGCGGGAGAGGACCGCCTCTTGCCAGTTGCGCAAAGGCTCGGCCGTTCCCGGCCTGGTGTTCGCGCGCATAGGCTGTATCAGTCCCCTTGACCCGGGTCGGCCGCCTCAGTCGCGACCGGCACGAATCCGAGCTCAGCCACGATGGTCTGTGCTTCGGCCGAGCGGATCCAATCCAGATAGGCGGCGGTCACGCCAAGCGGCTCGCCGGCAGTGTACAT
>Ga0105100_10002243_pt1 | contig 11331 bp, 9 predicted proteins | sample PPLLak12cMay2015_2_FD_87033 | JGI IMG/M metagenome (GOLD analysis project Ga0105100, IMG submission 87033) | Freshwater sediment microbial communities from Prairie Pothole Lake near Jamestown, North Dakota, USA - PPLs Lake P8 Core (1) Depth... | ecosystem: Environmental > Aquatic > Freshwater >... | reverse complement strand
GCCGGCTCGCTCCTGCTGTCCTTCGACAAGGAAGGCATCGTTCCCGGGATCGTCGGCACGGTCGATGACTCGGACATCGTCCGGTTCGAAGCGACCTCGCTCGGAGCCACGACGAGCGGCACCTTCACTCGCTACATCGACGGCTCCGACGTCGGATTGACGAAGGACGCCCACGACGTGGATGCGATCGAGATCCTCTCGGAGGGGCGCATCCTGCTGTCCACGACCGGGACCGTCGTGCTCCCCGGCGCCACCGCGCTGGATGAGGATCTGCTCGCGTTCACGGCGACATCGCTCGGGGAGACCACGACGGGGAGCTTCTCCCTCTCCTTCGACGGGAGCGACGTCGGACTCGGCGAGACGGGCGAGGACGTCGATGCCGTGGCGATCGGCGCGTCGGGTCGATTCGACCTGTCCGCGACCGACGCATTCGCCGTTCCAGGTGTCGCCGGCGAAGACGAGGACGTCTTCGTGTTCACGCCGACACTCCTCGACCCGCCGCTCACGGAGGGCTCCTTCGCGCCGTCGCTCCTCTTCGACGGTTCGAGCTTCGGGCTGGGCGGGAATGACGTGTTCGCCGTGGATCTCCCACTGGAGAGCTGACGAACGGCATCATCTGACGCAACGGCGGGTGCCACCGACAGATGCCTGATGCCGGCGAGGTACCGACGGGGTCAAGGACACGTAGAGCAAGCGACGGGCACGTGACTCAGCCTTGATCACGGGTTGGGCAAGCGGCCTATCGCGGTTGCGGTCCACGGCCGTCGGCGTTCAGGATGCCCAGATGGAGGTCGTCGACACGCACTACGCGAAGACGCCTGACGGCGTCTACATCGCATACCAGGTTGTCGGCGAAGGACCGGTCGATGTCGTCTGGCAGTTGGACTGGCCGGGCAACCTCGACATGCAGTGGGAGGACCCTTTCGACCGTGTGTTCCTGCAGGAGATCGCATCGTTCTCTCGGCTCATCCTCCACGACCGCCGCGGGGTCGGTCTCTCCAGCCGGAACGTCGCGCTGCCCAACCTGGAGACCCGCGTATCGGACCTCCTGGCGGTGCTGGACGCCGTTGGATCCGAACGACCTGTCCTTGCCGGGCTGTTCGAGTCGGGGGCTCCCAACGCACTTCTCGCAGCAACGCGACCCGAGCGGGTCTCGGCGATGGTTTGGTTCGAGCCGCGCCCGCGTTTCGCGTGGGCACCGGACTATCCGTGGGGACTCACGAACGAGGACAAGAAGGCCGAACTCCGCGACCTCGAGTCCTGGGGCTCGCTCGAATACGGGCACTCCTTCGTTGCGTATCAAGCTTCTCGAGGCAACGTGATGGCCGCCGAGATCTACCCAGCGTGGTACGCGAAGGCGACCCGTAACGCGTGTACGCCCGACGTGGCGAGGGCGCTCGCCGAGATCTGGTACGAGTCCGACGTCCGCGGCGTGCTGCCGGCCATCCAGGCGCCGACCCTGATCCTCACAGATGGTCAGGACCCGGAGCTCACAGAAGAGACCGCCTACGTCGCCTCACTCATCCCAGGCGCTGAGATGCGTGAAATGACAGGTTTGGCTCCTTCAGAAGAAGAGGACAGGCGGGCAGCGGCGCGGGCGGCGGCGCACGAGATACGACGCTTCATCGGCGTCGCCCCGGCGCCCACCCAGCTCGACACCATCCTTTCCACCATCCTGTTCACCGACATCGTCGGGTCGACGGAGACACAGGCATCGCTAGGCGACCGGGGTTGGAAGGGCCTGGTCGAGCAACATCACGTGATCGTGCGCGACGCGCTCGCCCGCTGGCGGGGGGTCGAGAACGACACCGCCGGCGACAGCTTCTACGCGACTTTCGACGGACCGGCGCGCGCGATCCGCTGCGCGCTCGAGGTCGCGGAGCGCGTCCGGGACCTCGGGATGGAGATCCGGGCCGGCGTACATACCGGCGAGTGCGAGCTCATCGATGACAAGTGCGGAGGCATCACGGTCTCGATCGGCGCGAGGGTGGCCTCGAGTGCCGGTCCTTCCGAGGTGCTCGTCTCGCAGACCGTGAAGGACCTCGTCGCCGGGTCCGGCCTGACGTTCGAGGATCGGGGCGATCACGAACTGAAGGGCGTCCCCGATCGCTGGCGGCTGTATCGGGCAGTCGGCTGAATCTTCTTCGTGCTGAGTGGCACCGGTAGGCGTCAACCGCCTCGGTCAACCGCCTCGGTCAACCGCCTCGGTCAACCGCCTCGGTCAGCCTCCGCAGCACCCACGGGTACTTGACGCATGGTGCGATCGATACGCGGTTTGCCTAGGTCAAGGAGCCAGCCCTAGGCCCGAACGACACGGGAGGCCTGGCGGGCGTCCTGGGCATCGGCTCAGATCAGCTGCGCTGGCCGGGCATCTGGGTCTTCAGCCACCCGACGAGGTCCTGGGGGCTGCGGGTCTGCAGCCACACGGGGCCGGGTCCCTGGAAACGCACCACCAGGCCCTCGGCGCCGAAGATCGTGGACTTCCACGAGCCCGCCTTCTCGACGCCGTACTGCATCCCCTCCTGGAACGCGACCACATGTCCGGTGTCGATCACGTAGCTCTGCCCCGCGGGCACGTCGATGGTCGCGATCGCCCCGTAGCTCGAGACGAGCACGTCCCCCTGACCGCTGCACTTCAACAGGAACAGCCCCTCGCCCCCGAAGAACGTCTTCGCGCCGCCCCACTTCGTGTCGACATCCACTTCCGGGTCGGACGCGATCCACGAGCCGGACTGGATGAACCAGGTTCGGCCTTCCAGGGGCAGTAGCCGCAGGTCGCCGGGCAGCTTGGCCGCCACGGCGACGTGCCCGCCTGCCTCGGACCGGAAAGTGTTCACGAAGAAGCTCTCGCCGCCGAGCATCGAGCGCTTCAATCCGCCCATCAGGCCGCCGGTGGCCTTGGTCTCGATCTGGACGTCGCCGGTCATCGAGGCCATCGCCCCGGCTTCGACCTTGACCTCCCGGCCCGGGCTGACCGTGATCCGTCCGAACGCGTACGCGGGCGCCGCTTCGATCTCCACCTGCATCCCGACCACCTCCGAGTTGGGCTCGGTCGCGAGACTACCGTGGCTATCGCCTCGATACCGGTGAGGTGCCGAGTGTCTGACTCAGCGCCTCGACGGGCCCGCGGAGGCGAGAGCGGAAATCACACGCATGGTATTCGTCCGAGATACGATGCGGATTCCGGTCCAGTGGAGGGGAGCGCGATGGTGGAGCAGCACATCAGCCTTCGGGATGCCGTGACCGCCGCGGCGGGAGTGATCAAGACGACCTCGGACCCAGCGCCGGTCCTCCAGGGACTCCTGACCCGGATCTCGCCGGCGGACCTGCTCCTCCTCGCGGAGGAAGGACTATCCGTCCGGGCTCTCGACCTTGAGAGCGAAACGCCCCCCAACGGGGAGCCGGTGCGCCTCACACTCCTCAAGGGCGGGATCGCGTAGCGCCCTGGACCGCCATGCATCCCCATCCTCGGCCCGCAGCCGCTTGGATTTGACCGGTCATCTTGGCATCTCTACGGTCCCCCGCATGGACATCAGGAGGATCGCGACGTTCACCGGCTGGCTGTGGATCATCACCTTCGTCACCTCGATCCCAGCCCGGTTCATCTTCTATGCCCCGGTGCTGGACGAGCCCAACTACGTCACCGGTGCTGGCGACCTGGCCCTTGCGGCCCTGGCTACAGGGGCTGTGTTCGAACTGATCCTCATCATCGCGAACGTCGGTACCGCCGTCGTGCCGTACTCGGTCCACAAGCGTTACAGCGAAGTTGGAGCTATCGCGTACGTATCGGCCCGCATCGTCGAGTGCATCTTCATCGCGATCGGGATCGTCTGCATGCTCGCGATCGTGACCCTGCGGCAGGACGCCCCAAGCGGCGCCACTGCTGCACTCGGCCAGGGGATCGAAGCGATCTACGAGTGGTCGTTCCGGATCGGCCCGGGCTTCTTCGTCGGCGTCGGGAACGGACTGATCCTCGGCTTCATGATGTTCAAGTCCGGCTTGGTCCCCCGGCGGATGGCGATGCTCGGGCTCATCGGCGGACCGCTGATCTGCCTGGCGGGGGTTCTCGTTATCTTCGACGTTATCGAGGCTGGCGGCCCGATCCAGGGTGTCATGACGATCCCGGAGGCCCTCTGGGAGCTGTCGCTGGGCGTCTACCTGGTTGCCAAGGGATTCAGACCATCTCCGATCCTGGCTGAAGACCGGCTCGGGACGGTGACCTAGCCCAAGCACGGGCGTTCTCTTAAGGATCCCCTTGGGAACGGGAGCCGAGCTGCCATCGTGAGAGGAGGAGTGGCCATGGCCGAAGGCAAGGCGCGTCTACCGCCACGGTGGTTCGTCGTGACCTTCTGGCACGTGCACCGACGGGTCGTTCGAGCAAGCGGGGGGCGCAAGGGGCTGTGGCCTCCGCGCCCGGGGAAGTGGGGTGCCTTGCGGCTCACCACGAGAGGCCGGCGTAGCGGCAAACCGCGGAGCGTGATCCTCGGCTACTACGAGGACGGGGACAACCTGGTCTCGATGGCCATGAACGGCTGGGGTGCGCCCGAGCCGGCATGGTGGCTGAACCTGCAGGCCAGCCCGGAGGCGGTCGTCGAGCTGGCAGGTGGGATCCGGCGCGAGGTGCTCGGCAGGGCCGCGGTGGGCGGGGAACGTGAACGGCTGTGGCAGCGCTGGCACGAATTGGACAAGAACCTCGAGGACTACGCTGCGCGACGCCCGCAAGGGACGGCGGTCGTCGTCCTCGAGCCGCGCACCGCGGCCGGATGAGCCGCCCGCCCCTCTCCCCCGCTGTACCCGTGGAGCGTCGCGTACGACGATCGCGCGAACGTGTACCCGATGTCACCGTTGGGCAGGGATCGGACGGCCACTCGGGATCCCGATGCCAGGTCATGGGCGGACACCAGCGCGGCGGTGACCCCGGTTCTTGACGGCCATCGTCTGCCGGCAAAGGGGCCTTGGCGGCTCCCTGCTAGCGACGCGAAAGAGCAACCGTTACGGCTTCGCCCACCCGTAGGGGTCCTCGGGCCACCTTGGATCATCTGAGGACATGGGCGAGCACACGGTCCAGCGGACGAGGCACGTGGGCGAGATCCAGCGCGTCGACGAGGAAGGGCGCGGATCGGATCTTCCGGCCGCCGTGGGTGCCGAAGAACCGCCGGAGCTGCTCTCATCGGTCCGTCCTTGCCAGGCAGGCTGCTTCTGGAAGGTGCGGAACGATCCGAGCTCACGCTGGGCCTCGATGACCTGTTCCACGGCGGCGGCACCGAGGGAGCGGATCAGCTCGTCCTCCAGGTCTTCGACGCACACGTAGAAACCGAGTGCTTCCATATCGGTGCGAGTGAGGTTGGAGCCGAGACCAGCCCGCTCGAGGCCGCGCCGGAAGTCGCCTTCCTCCCCGACGTCACAGAGGCCCGCCAGTCTGAGGTCGGAACCCTGAGGACCGAACCGCTCCAGGAAGCCCCCGATGTTCTTCGAACCTCCCATCGGCACGATGGCGACGCGCTCGGCATCAAGGCTCCGACCACGTCGCACGGCCAACGCCTCGATCGCGAGCTTGTCGCTGATCCCCTCAACGAGCACGACCGTACGTGCGGAGAAGGTCTCAGCCGTCTGTGGTCCATGGAAGTCGGCGCAGACGCGTGTCCCCTCGTCGGGAGTCATCTCCATGCCCAACAAGGTGATCGAGTCCTCACGTGGCGGGCTCTGCCATGGCCCATCGCGGATGTTCCGCCGTGCAGGCCCGTCGGTTCCTGCGGCCCTTGACTTCCACGAGCCCCACGCGCACGGTATGGGGCACGAGTCGCCTGGACGCGCGGCCAACGTCGGTCGCCTTCTCGACATGGCAAGGGAGTCGGCTGATGACGGTGGCCGAGCCGAAGCGCGTAACGCTATCTCGCGTGAAGCGCTGTCCGCAGCACCCCGGCAGGTGCGCGCTCGGCCTGGTGCCGATCGCGGCGAGTCACACCGGGCTCGAGGGCCCCTGGCACTTCGGGTGGGACCCGCACGACGAGCGCTGGATCATCATCTCGCCGAGGGATCTGGTGCGGTCGGTCCTCGTGCGCGAGGGGCACGACCGGCTCAAGGCGTTGCGGGACCTCGTGCCCGAGCTGCTGCTGGCCGGGAACGATGAGGGTCTGGCGATCGCACAGCTCTCGGGGGCGTTCACGCGTTCGCCGAGCCCTACGAGGTAGTCGCCACGGCGCAGCGGCAGGGTCGAGTTCGCCCGGGCGGTGAGGAGTCGTCGCCACGATCCACCGCCGCCCCACGGCCCGTCGATCCTGTGACGTGGGAGCGGGACCCTCGCTCCCACGCCCGTGACAGGCAGTCTGCCTGGCCGGATGTCGACCCGACCGACGCTTTCCTCACCGATGAGCTATACCGGTATGAGGCGTCCGCCTGTCGACACCGGCGCCGGAAAGGAGACACCATGCGGAAACGGATACTCGGCCTGACCCTCGCGCTCGTGACGGTGACGGCCCTTGCAGCGTCAGCGCCTGCCGCTGCCGCGGACGGGAAGCCGTTCACCCTCAACGTCGTGCACGGGATCCCCGGCGTCGTCGTCGACGTCTGCGTCGATGGCACGAAGGCGATCACGAACTTCGCGCCCGGCGATGTCGTCACGGGTATCGCGCTGCCGGAAGGGACCTACCGGTTCGACGTCACGCCGGCCGGCCAGCCGTGCAGCGCCGCGATCCTCACGGCCACGGCCGACCTGGAGGGTGGTCGCTTCAAGAACTACACGGTCGTGGCCAACCTCGACGACGAGGGTGACCCGAACCTGCTCCTGTTCCGGAACCCGATGCGGAAGACGGAGGAGGGGCTCGCTCGACTCGTCGTGCGACACACCGCGAACGCTCCCGCGGTGACCGTCTGGGCGGACGGGTCGCGCCTCAACCGGGGTCGTGAGTTCGAGTGGGGCAAGTCACGTCGCTACAACGTACCGGCGGGAGACTACGAGGTGTTCGTGTCACTGGCCGGCGAGACCGACCCCGTGATCGGGCCGGTCCAGCTGACGCTGATGGCCGGGCACACCTACACGGTCTATGCGTGGGGCGATGGGGCTGCCGGCTACGACCTGGCCGTGATCGCGATCGAGGTTGGAGAGCTCGAGTAGCTGAGCCACGATCGATCGCTGGGGGCGGCGGCATCTCGGCCGCCGCCCCCTCGGCCCCCAGCGAGGGCATGTCACGTCCCGCGGGCGGTGGGCGGCCCTAGCCCGTGACCACCTCGAAAGCCGCGCTCGCCGCCGAGCGGTACCTGTCGGTCAACAGGTAGTGGACGACGTACTCGCCGGGAGGCAGGGGCCAGGGGCTCCCCTGGGAGTCGGGTCCGATGGTCACCGCGCCCGAGACGGTTGGTGGCAACGTCCCCGATGCGTGCAACCCGGTGTAGGCCCACAGGAGGTACCAATGGACCTTCGGGTCGGACTTCGCCGCCTTGTACACGCCGATCCAGTCCCAGCGGTTCGCCGGCCCGCTCGTCCAGCTCACCGTGATCGGCTCGCCGACCTCGTACGTCGGCTCGTCCGTCGACACCTCCACCTCGGCGCCCTGCTCCCGGAGCCAGAACCCCACACGCGCCAGCTCGGACCCGCCGTCATCGGTCAGGACGATGTCGTACCCACGGGGCTCGAGCGCGAGCTCCGAGGTTCGGAGCGTGAGGGACCCGGAGCTCTCGCTCGCGTCCTCCGTGACCGTCGCCTCGCTGGGGTCTCCGCCCGAGGGAACGATCGCCAATCCGTTGTCACCGCTCGGCGCGCGGTACGAGACGACGATCGGATCGCCCTCGGTCTTCAGGGCGGCGTCGATCGAGACCATCGTTGGCATCGCCACCGGGGTCACGTCGAACGACGACACGACCGCGTAGTGGTCCGAGGTCCAAGACTCGAACCCCATCCCCACGTCCTCGGCGCCCTCCTTGCCCACGAGCCGACTGTCGAGCGTCTCCGATGGACCCGCCGCGTACAGGTAGTCGATGCGGTCGCCCGACCGCACATGTGTGATCCCCGGGTTCTCGGTCGGGTCCGGATACACCTCGCGATAGGTGTCGCGGAGCCCGGTCTGGAGCAAGAGCTCGCTCACGGGCCATGGGATCGGTTCGTCGATCCCGGGTCGTGTCCCGACCGTATCCTCCCCGTAATCCAGGCTCGAGGGCTCGTTGAAGTCGCCGGTCAGGAAGACGGGGTAGCCCTGGTCGATCAGCGATCCCATCTTCTCCACCGACGCCTCCAGCGCCGACGTGCGCACGTCGTTCTCGGACGCGATCACTTCGTCGACGGACATCCCCTTCTCGAGCAGGCGCGGTCCGTACCGCACGTAGTCGAGATGGTGGTTGAAGAACGCGACGACCTCCTCGGGGCGGACCTCGATCAGGGCGTAGAGGCCGTCCGCACCCGAGGGCTCGTGGATCGGGTACTTCGACAGGAGCTGCAGACTGACGTTGTAGAAGGGATAGCCGGTGTTCTCGGCCATCTCGGGGAGCCGGTTGTAGGACTCGAGGACACCGACGATGTCCGCGTCCATCTCGCGGATCACCGCGTCGGTCGACTCGTCGCCGCTGTACTCCACGTTGTAGACGAGCACGTCGAGGCGCATCGGCTCCGCAGGCGCGGGACCCTGCGACTCTCCTCCCGCATCGACGGGCGTCTGCCGCTCAGCCCCTCCATCGGAGGTGCACGCCGGGAGCAGCGCGACGGCGAGGACGAGAGCGGCGATGCGACCGAGTTCGAACCGGCGGGGCTGAACCGAGCGCTCGGTCGCTCTCACCCTGGGCATCCTATGACTCCCAGTCTCTCCGCGCGTACCCCTCGACCACGGCGGCGCGGCTCATGGTCCGGCGGTACGGAGCACGTGCCATGCAGGCTCGACGGCAGAGCTCAGCAATCCACTACGCCGGCGCACGTGAGCGTGTTGGCCAACATGCCCGCGAAGCCCGCTTGACCGTCGTTCCCGTCCTGTTCGCCGCCTGGTGCGCCCGGAGCGCTCACGCCCCCATCGCCGCCCGCGCCCGGGGTCCCGCCATCGAACGTGTTCTCCGACGTAACCGGGGTGACTCCCTCGAGGATGAGGATGCCGACGGATATCCCGCCGTTGCCGCCGGCCCCGCCTCCTCCGTGTCCGCCGTGTCCTCCGTCGCCACCGGCGCCTGGCACTGCTCCTCCAGGGTAGGCGCCCGGATCGCCGCCGAGACCCCCGCTCTGTCCTCGACCGCCGGTGCCACCGGCTCCGCCGTTCCCGCCAACTCCCAACGCGAAGGCGTTGCCGGTGAGGGTCGGTTCGGCGTTCACGAGAGCGACACCGATGGACGCACCTCCGCCCTGGCCGCCGGCACCCCCGCCGCGAGCGGCCATCCCGCCGGCGCCGCCGCCCCCGCCGCCTCCGCCCCAAGCGTCGATCCCGTCGTCGCAGCCCCCGGCGCCACCGCCACCACCGCCGCCACCACCGTTCTGTCCCGTGCCGCCGTTACCCCCGTCACGTGCGAACAAGAACCCACCCACGACGAATCCTCCGGCATCCGCGGAACCGCCCGGGCCGTTGACGACGAGCCCCGGGCCGCCGTCGGTGGTCGGGCCGCACTGGTCGAGGCCGGTCCCACCGGTCCCGTGGCCGCCGAACGATCCGCTGAGGTAGTCGGCGTCGAACCCATCCTCGCCGGCGCGTGCGTCGAGGTCGAGGTCGAAGATGTTGCAGTCTGTATCCATCGTGCCGCCGTCACCGCCAGCGCCGGCATCCATATCGCGGGTGCTGGGCGTGTCCGCCGACGCGTTCGTCCCGCCGCCTCCTCCGCTGCCACGGGACGAGTCGTCACAGGTCACCGTCTGTTCGACGCCGTCGCCGCCATCGGCGCCCTCCATCCCAGGCTGAGCTTCGACCGTGACGGCGGACAGCCCGTCGGCACCGTCGGCACCGTCGGCACCGTCGGCACCGTCCCCGCTCACGATCACGTTCCGCGTGATCGTGAGCGTGCCATCCGGCACGTTCTCCGCATGGATCACGTATGAACTCGCCCCGGGCTCGACCGCGCCGAGGCCCGCAAGCGTCAGGTCGGCGACGGTTGCGGTCGTTGTCAGATCGTGCGCGACCAGTGTGACCGTGGCACCGACCGGGCCGCTCCCCAGGACGTCGGTGATGAGCGAACCTCCGATCGTGCTGACGATGCTTCCCGTGGCGGCGACAGGGTCCCGCTGGAAGTTCTGCCCGAATCCACCGTATACGCTGACCCCGTCCACCATCTGGAACCCGTTGTCGGGGTACTCGCCCCCTGCGACGTAGACGTCTCGCAGGGTGCCCGCGACCGCGGCGCCGATCCCTGCCTGCACGGAAGCACACGGGGCCGCCTGTGTGCAGGACGCACCGGAGCCGGTCGTGGCGACGAAGGCGGCGTTGTCAGCCTCGCCGTCGATCCCGTCACAGTCCGCGTCCGCGAACGACGGATCTGGCAGGTCCACGGCTCCTGGGTAAGCCGAGGGGTCGGTGGGTGCGCAGTCGCCTCCCGACTTCGTGATGCCGTCGGCGTCGAGGTCGAGGGGTTCGGTCCTCGAGAACGTCTGCGCCTTCGCCTGGTTCCCGGAGAGGTCCCGGACAGCATCGGAGGAGGTTCGCGTGTACGTCACGGATGCTGCAGAGGCGATGTCAGGAGAGGCCTTCTCCTTGAGCGTCACAACGAGCTTCGTGGAACCGCGCGCCGCGCCGATCCTCTTCACCCGGTAGCCACTCACCCCCAACGGATACGTGCCGTCGCGGTCGGCAGCGTGAGAGATCTTCTCCGAGTACGTGAGCACGAGTCGGTCGGCGTGGTCGTCGCCGTCCGCATCACCCATAACTGCACGGATGATCTTCGGCGCCTTGGTGTCGACAGCCTGGGCGGGGACGGCGACCAGCAACCCGGCGACCGTCAACGTGGCCACCAGGGCGAGGTGTCGTCTGGTCCCCACCTGGCCGATACGCGCCTCCCTGTGCGAGCCTTGTACTCCGAACCGTGCCCAAAGCGCAAAACGACGAAGCCCGGCAAAGCTCGCCCCGTCGCCTACGTGAACCTGTGAGCGCCTTGGTCTCTGGACGTGCGATGCGCGGCGGGAACCGAGGTCTACGCTGGAAGCCAGGGCCGACCTGACCAGATACCCTTTCGGGCCCCGGCGGTAGATTCGGAGTGCCCGCTGGGGAGGGGATCCCACGAAACGGATCGCGGCGGCTCTCGTCGAGGTGGCGCTTTTCGCGGCGGTTGTCTGGGTCGTTGCCACCTGGTGGCCGGTGGCGAGCACCCGCGCGCCGGCCCCCACCGGACCGACGGGCTCCAGCCCGAGGCCGACCACCGTGCGACCCACTCCCCCCG
>Ga0105100_10002242_pt1 | contig 11332 bp, 10 predicted proteins | sample PPLLak12cMay2015_2_FD_87033 | JGI IMG/M metagenome (GOLD analysis project Ga0105100, IMG submission 87033) | Freshwater sediment microbial communities from Prairie Pothole Lake near Jamestown, North Dakota, USA - PPLs Lake P8 Core (1) Depth... | ecosystem: Environmental > Aquatic > Freshwater >... | reverse complement strand
TTTTGCTGGGCCTCCATGCTGGTTCCAGGGCCGCAGCTCGAACACACCCCCAGAATGTTCAGACGGCACACGTCACAGTTGATTCCGCAAGGACCTGTCGGCATATCTCCTGCTCCTCCATGTAAGCTAGTTTTCGGACTCAACCAGCAGCGAAATCGAAGTCACCGAGCTTCTCTCCCCCCGACCGGCTTCCAGAACGGCCCTGATCACCTCGTGGGATTGCCGGCTCGCGCCCCCGATCGTCACCCATTGACCTATGGGCGCAACAAGCCGGGTCGATGCTTCCGTAAAATGGATCACGCGGGACCCCCGTCCCCTGTGGGAAATCCTGGGGGTGATCTCCACGTCTGCATGGTCTTTGAGAATAACGGGCTTCACTTCAAACCCTGTCTCAATTCGCTGAATCGTCACCGATTCCGTGATCCTGGCATAGCGCCTTGTCAGATCCACCCAACGCTCGTTGTAGAGGATGTCCTGTCCTACCATAATGTAGGCCGGACTGCCGGAGACCACGACCACGAAAAACTCGGAACTCCCCTGCTGGGTCCGGCTCCTGTCCTGAAGGCGGACCTCCACCCCATCCTTTCTCATTGGCTTTCCAACGCCGACCGACCAATCCTCCCCGGATGCACGGGCCCTTCCCTCAACGCTTGTCCTCTCCCTTGCCCCGGACTCGTCGAACCGCACCCGGATCCTCGCCTGTTTCCCAAGTTTGTCAAAACCTTCCAGGAACTCTCGGACCCGCTGGATCGTCTCTTCATCGTCCACGACGAGGAGTGCGTTGGTGCGCGCATCCGCCACGGCCCTCCCTCCAGGAGAAAGCAATGATTGCACCATGGGAACCGCCTCCGCGGCCGTCCGATACTGCATGGGGTATACCAGTGTCTCCGCCCCACAGCGTGAAGACGCGGCCAGGGTAAGGAAAACCGCCAGGACCATCCCTTTCATTTCTTCTCTCCCGATTTCCCGTAGATCCAGTTCCTGATAATCACTGGAGGGATAATGGTCGTGATGAGGCTCATGCCTACGACTGTTGCATAGAGGGGTTGGTCAATCATGCCCCGATTCAGACCAATGAGCGCCACAATCATCGCCACCTCACCCCTCGGGGTCATGCCGAACCCTATGACCATTGAATCCCGCAAATCCATGCCAAGCAGTTTTGCCGGTATGCCGCATCCAACAACTTTCGTGATGATCCCGATCAAGGTCAGAGCCAAAAGAAACCACAGGATGTTCAGGTCCATGGACTTGAAGTCCACAAGGATGCCCAGGGACACAAAGAAAATGGCTGCAAAGATAATGCGGAGATATTCGGATCCCTCTCTGAAGTCCTTGCTGCACTTCAGCTGAGCCCCTTCCAAAGACACGCCCGCGATGAAGGAGCCCACGATGGCTGAGAGGCCGATCCACTCTGCCACCATGGCGTAGAAAAAGGCGACCATCATGGCAAAAATAAAAACGACCTCCGGGTATTTCCGGGACATGGAGGAACAGTCTATCCGGGTCATCACGGGGCTCAGGACTCTCCTCCCAAGGATCGCGCCCACCGCAAGAAAAGCCACCGCTTCCACGAAAATCAGGAGAGTTCCGCCCACAGAGACAGTTCCCCTGAGCGTTTGCTGCACCACAGAGAGAGCCAAAAGGGCAAGAATGTCATCCGCAACCGCTGCGCCGATGATGGCCCTTGCAGCGGGTGTTTGGAGTCGGCCCATCTCCCTCAGAACATCGGCTGTGATCGCTATGCTCGTCGCCGTAATGGCCACCCCAATAAAAAGGGAGGACTGGAATTCCAGGTCAAAGACCCTCGATATCCAGTAACCGCCAGCAAACGGAACCACGACCCCTGCCCCACCGATGACCCAGTACTTGATATTGGTCAGATCCTTTATGTTGAATTCAAGGCCGATCACAAAGAGGAGCACCGCCGCTCCGAGATGGGCAATGCTGCTGATGAAGTCCGTGTAGGTGATGAGACTTAGGACACTCGGGCCGACCAACAAGCCGAGCAGAATGATGCCCACCACAGCGGGCTGGCCGATCCGGGAAGCCAGAAGGTAGCCGGCCAGAGAGACGAACAAAAGTAGGCTCATCTGGAATTCAATGCTCGTCGCAATGTGTTCCATCTTCTTTCATCCCATGGTTCTAATAGAGCCGCATGAAGTCGCCTGGCATCCCCCCTCACCCTTCCCCTCTCCCCCACTTTGGGGGAGAGGGCGGGGTGAGGGGGATAGGTTGGCATTAAGCAACTTGTTTGACCTTTTGGATCACCCGGATATCCGTGATGCGTGTGAACGGGTACTGGCCCTGCTCGTCCTTTTCGAGATACTTCACCATGTCCCAGAGAGTGTTGAGGGCCACAGACACGCCCAAAAGCGCTTCCATCTCTACCCCTGTTCGCGCCCGGGCGCTGACGTAGCAGAGAGCCTCAATGCTGTCAGGGCGCACGTCAAAATCCACCCGGACCGTGTCCAGAGGAATCTGATGGCAGTGAGGGATCAGAATGTGGGTCTGCTTGGCTGCGTTCATGGCGGCAACCTCTGCCACCTGAAGCGGGTTGCCCTTCTTAATCTTCCCGCCTTTTATCTCTTCCAGCGTTTTAGGCGACAAGAAGATCTTACCTGCAGCCTGCGCCTTCCTCAACACAACGGGTTTCTCGGAAACATCAACCATGCCCATAAGTACACCCCCAAAACAAAGGAAAAAGGTTAAAGGATGAAGGCCAAAATTCAGAACGCAATTCCACCCACCAAGGGGTTCTGATTTAGGGGCGTTTTCTTTTGCCTCTATCCTTTCTTCTTTTTCCTTTAGCCTTCCTTTAGCCTTTATCCTTTGTCCTCTTTCCTGTGTTCTTTCTTCTTGCTCGCTTCTTTCTTGATTCGATTCACGGCACTGACCAGGGCGGGGAAAACATTTTCCCGTATATCGCCTGCCACAACCACGGCCATGATCTCCTCCCCCACGTTTAAGCGCCCCTCCTGGGTTTCCACCAGCACTTCAGCAATCCCTGGCATTTTCTTAATATCAAGGATAATGGTCTGAATCGCCTTTTGGTCATAGACTACGTCAATGCTCAGCACCTCACCTCCACTCCGGGAGGTGCGACGCACCACACCAAGGTGGCTCGTGATCATGCCCACCTTTGAGGGATCAGTGTTTTTCCTCACTTGTTCGATCATCTTGTTCAGATCCATGATCCACCTCATCTCCGTTTTCCCGATCAAGACGAAAGAGCCTCCGGGCTGTGTCTAAGTAGGTCTTGCCCAAGGGGCGATCCGCTTTTTGCTTCAAAAAAACAATCGGGTCGTTCAGGATTTTCTCCGTGATCGACAGGGTCAGAGTTTCCAGGCTCTTGATCTGCGACGGGCTCAGTTCTCCCAGACTCGAAAGGCTTTTCTTTAACTCAGCTTGGCGAATGGTTTCGGCTTTGTCTTTCAGAGAGACAATGGTCGGCACCACTTCAAGAGTTTTCAACCAATGTTCAAACTTGATGACTTCTTCCTCCACGATCCGCTCTGCTTTGACCGCTTCCTCTTCCCTCTCACTGATGTTCACCTGAATAATCCCTTTGAGATCATCGATGTCGTAGACGTATGCATTCTCCAGGTCATTCACTTCAGGTTCCACATCCCTGGGAACGGCAATATCAATGAAGAAAAGAGGCCGGTTCCTTCTTTTTTTCATGGAGCCTTTGACCTGCTCGTGGGTGATCACATAGCCCGGCGCAGCAGTAGAAGAGATGACAATGTCCGCCTCCAGAAGCTGGGCCCCGATTTCTTCGAAAGAAACGGGAACGCCCTTGAAACCCTGGGCCACCTCCACCGCCTTGTGAAAGGTCCTGTTCGCCACTGTGATGGCACTGACCCCGTGCGTCAGCAGATGACGCGCCGCAAGTTCCGCCATTTCGCCGGCGCCGATGAGCAGCACCTTTTTCCCTTTGAAGTCATTAAAAATCTTCTTGGCCAGCTCCACAGCAGCGTAGCTCACGGAAACAGCCGCCTCCGAGATCCCTGTTTCCGTTCGGACTCTCTTTGCCGTGTGAAAGGCACGGTGCAACAGACGGTTCAGGATGACACCCGTTGTTTTTTCTTTTGTGGCGCTGGCGTAAGCGTCTTTCATCTGTCCGAGAATCTGAGGCTCTCCGATCACCATGGAGTCAAGGCTCGAAGCCACCCTGAAGATATGGCGCACTGCGTCTTGGCCCTCATGGGTGAAAAGGCTTGAAGAAAGATCCTCGAAAGGCGTCCCTCCAAGCTCGGAGAGAAGGTCAACGACGGAACTCTTGGCCTCCGCAGTCTGCTCGGTGGTAAAAAGAGCCTCTACACGATTGCAGGTTGAGAGAAACATGCCCTCCTTGATGCAGGAAATCTCTCGCATCAAGGCCAGGGCCTTGTCCGCGTGGGCCGGATCCTTGGCCAGGCACTCTCGCAGTTCGATCGGCGCGCTCTCATGATTCATGCCGATGTTGACGATTCGGATCATCACCCGGGCCGACCCCCCATGTTTCTGAAACTATGGTAGTCACTGAGCCAGAGGTTGGCGCCGACAAAGGCGAGGACCAAGACTAGAAATCCGAACAGGGAGAGCAGCGCTGCTCTCCGGCCTCTCCAGCCCACGGTTAGCCTCTCATGCAACAGAACCGCATAGAAGATCCACGCGATCAGGGAACACACCTCTTTCGGATCCCATCGCCAGTAACTTCCCAGCGCAACCTGGGCATAGATGGAGCCGGTGATCATTCCTGCGGTCATGAAGGTAAAGCCGCAGATCAGTGCGAAGTGATTGATGGAGTCCAGTGTTTCGAGAGATGGAAGCCTGCTGTAGAGAGAACCCAACCGCTTTTTCTTGATCTGCGACTCCTGAATCAGGTACATGATCCCGGCGACAAAGGTAACGGCAAAGAACCCGTTCCCGACAAAGGCCGTACCGATGTGGATTGGCAGCCAGAGACTCCTGAAGATGGGTTTGACCGCCACCTCGCCGGCCGGAAGGGTGGAGGAGAGGATCAGCAAGCATGCGGCAAGGGGCGCCACGAAAGACCCCAGCACCATGAGTCGGAATTTCAGATGAAAGAGGAGATACACGAGCAGAATGGCCCAGGCAAAAAAGGAAAGAGACGATTTCAGGGTCAAGACCGGCGCCACGCCGAGCGTGTAATACTCGTAGCCGATAAAAAAAGAGAGGAAAGCAAAACCGACCAAAAGCAATCGGTAGGCCCAGTGATACGTCGATTTTTTCTGGCGCACCAGGTAGACAATGAACGCAGCCGTGGCCAGGAGGATCAGGATCAGTGCAAACCCATACAGAAAAAGAACCATCAATCATTCTGCCTTGAGAAAATCGAGAATCTGATTTTTCGACACCGGCCGTCCCAAGACCCTCTCGATGATCCGGGAAGCAAGATCCCATTCTTTCTCACGGATGGCCTGCAGGAGATCCGAGTATACCAGTTCCTCAAAAGCCCTTTTGTTCTCTTCCTGGGAAAGGCCGAGGCGCATGATCTCCTTTCTTAGGTTTCCCATGAGGGTCAGGAAAAAACCGTACTCTTCGCCGAAATGTCTTTCCAGTTCAACCCTAACCTTCCTTGCAAAGGCAGGGCTCTTTCCCGACGTTGAGACGGCAATGAGGAGATCTCCCCGTGTGAGGACGGACGGCACAATGAAGTTACAGTCCGCAGGCTGATCCACGGCGTTCACCAGCAAGCCTTTCTTCTGCGCTTCCTGACTCACCCTGCGATTGAGGAAAGCATCATCCGTGGCTGCAATGACGAGAAAGGCCCCCTCCAGGTAAGCTTCTGAAAATTCGCGGCCCAGAAACATGATCCTTTTGCCGCTTCGCAGTTGCTCCAATTCCGCTGTCAGTTCCCTTGCGACGACTTGCACGAAGGCCCCGTAATGAAGAAGAGTCCCGATCTTCCTCAGGGCCACTTCCCCGCCGCCCACGACCAACGCTTTTTTGCCCTGCAGATCAACGAGGATCGGGTAAAAGCTAGACATACTGATCCACCATATCGCTGATGAACCGCTCGATCTCCTCAGGGCCGCCCTTTAATTCGAGCTCCAGGATGAGATTCTTTATCTTCTGATAAGTGGCAAAATCCCGCCCAAGATCATCCGTGGAGCGATAGGCTCCGCCTCTTCTGCCGATCCGATAGATGAGCCGCTCCGGGTCGGGAAGCTCCTGGTATCTGCGAATCACGTCCAGCATCTTTTCTTTGTCTTCCGGAAATTTACCGCTCACCTCCTCCAGGAGATTCATGATGTGGTCGCTCGTCACTACGCTGGTTATGCCCGACAGGCTCGAGATGAACAGCTTGAGTTCCTCGGCCAGCATGTCATCCGTTTGCATGTTGAAACCTCCCTCTCTCAGGAGGGAGGAAAGAGGGACCCGCTCGGGGATCCTCAGGCTTCGGATCCTTATGAAATGCGGGTTAATCCGGTTCAGCACTTCAGCGGTTGCCGTTGCGTGCTCCTTCCACCTGTCCTGCCCTCCTAAGCCGGGCATTACGTATTCGGAGAGCTCAAGACCCGCGGCCACGGTCTTTTGGCCGGCCTCTATCTGCTGCGCGGCCGTGACTCCCTTTTTGACCAGCCTCAGGACAGCATCACATCCTGACTCCAGCCCCACATGGACGCGGTCCAGGCCTGCTTCTTTGATCCTCTTGAGGGCTTCGATGCTCTTCCGGGCAATAGTTCTTGAACGGGAATAGGTCGTCACCCTCTTCATCTCAGGGAACTTCTCCCTTAAGAACTTGAGAACCATCACCAGGTCATCGGTCTCCATAATGAGGTTGTCCGCATCCTGGAGAAAGCACGCTCCGGTTCCGTAGTAGAGCCAAACCGCAATGCTCCGGTAACCTTCACTGTAATTAGAGCTTGTGTGAATGTGGCTTACGACCTGGTCCGTCACCTTGCCACTGAAACCCAGACTCCACGAAAGAGCCTTGATGTCGTCGGCAATGTCCCTGGCGGTCTGGATGTCTTTCTGGATCTCCTCAACCTCTCTCAAAGAAAACTTCTGACCTTTGTAAACCGGGCAGAAAAGACATTGGTTCCAGGGGCAATTCCTCGTCAGTCGCAAGAGCAGACTCGCCGCCTCGCTGGGCGGTCGAATGGGACCCTGCTCAAAACCGATTTCCCTGCTCATGTATCTCATCTCTGGTGATCCTCTCTTTTCTCCGTCGAGCACTTTTATATGATATTCAATAAGATATATCAAGACGCCCAAGGATCAAGTTTTTCTTGGGATGCCTTCCGCAGTGAGCCCCGTGATCTATAATCGTCCTTCTATAAAGCGCTCCCTCTCGCTTCATGGGCACGTCGAGAGAACCCCTATGGAAGATACGAGTCCTGCTTCTGTCTCCAGGCCCCGTTAGCTTAGGCGCTGCGATCAACTTCCCACGATCTATCTGTGGTCGCTCCGGATCGACGAGGTTGTGGTTTGAATGAGAAGCGCGGCGACTTCGGGTCGGTTCGATTGCTCATCGAAGACGTCTTGAGACACGTAGAATTCCTGAAAGGTTCTTTCAAGCGAGTTCATCTTGCTGGATGGTGTCAGGGATGTCAATACGCCTCAATCGCGGCTGCCGAGGCGTGCAATACTCTAACCAGTCTTATCCTGCTAACGCCTGCTTTCTTCTGGAACGAACGTTTCAGGTCCGTCATTAGTGTTGCAGAAAACGTTTTTCTTCATATGATATCCGAATTTAAGCTTAAACCGGACCCTAACCTTGCGTATGTTCCAATCCCGATGGAGTCAACCGATTTCACCTTCAACGAAGAATGGCTTGATTTTATTGAGAATGACGACCTCAAGACAACCATGGTTACAATGAAAACCGTGAATATTATGGATGAGATTCAGGAATTGTCTTGGGGGGCAATCCTGTAAATAAGCCTTCCCACTTTGGTCGTTCTTGCCAGAAATGATCGAATTGTTGACAATAGTAAGGTCCAGCAATTCATAGGCCGTATTTTCTGACAGGGTTAAGAACAGGCTGGTCAAGTTTAAGGGCAGCCATGCACTCCACTTTGAAAAGCCGGTGGAACTCGCTGACGAGATTGTTGGTTTCATGGACAAAACAAGTGGAAGATGCGTAACTGCATTTCACGGCCTATCTTCTTCAGCAGGAGCTAAACTCCCTTCACCCTTTGCAGGGGGATGACCTCCGCCTTGACCCCACCGTTGCCGGAGGAGTGGCGGATTAAGGGACTGAACCCGAAGGCTTCGAGCTTTTCTTTCTTGCCCCTGATCCTCTGCGCTCCCAGGTTGATCATCGAAGGGTGGTCAGGATGCCCAGCCAATTGCTCCCACACGGTCCGACTCATGATAATCGGAAAATTATGAAAGATCTTAGTGAACTCTTGAAGCCTTGCGGCCGTATTGACGGTGTCGCCCACTGCAGTGAACTCAATTTTCGTGTGGCTCCCGATGTTGCCCATAATAGCCCTTCCCGCATGAAGGCTGATGCCGATCTTCATGGGTCGGCCTTCGAGAATAAAGCTTTTGGACATATCGAGGATTTTACGCGCCGCGTTAAAGCCGAGGTTCACGTGATTGGGAATAGGCTCAGGCGCTCCGAAAATCGCGAAAAAACCGTCCCCTGTATACTTGTTGATATGACCGTTTTCTTCGGAAATGATAAGAGAACACTTCTCAAAGTAATTGTTCAGGAAAGAAACCACGTCACTGGCTTCCATACTTTCAGAACTCGACGTGAACCCCCGGATGTCGAGAAAAAGGGCCGTAATCACAGACTCCTCCCCCTGGAAAAGGTCCACCTCCTCTGAGTTCAAATATCGCCGGATCACCGGGGACGGGACGTATTTTTCGAAAAGCCGGCGAAGATTCTGCTCTCGCTCTTTGCTCTCTTCCAACTCCTGGTACGACAGGGCATTATGGATGCTGATTGCGATTTGAGTCGCAATGCCGGTGAGAAGCGAGATGTCGCTCTGACTCAGAGCTCTCTTGGATTTCAGATTGTCCATAAAGAGCACGCCGAGCGATTCCCTCTCGTAAACGATGGGAACACAAATAAAGGACTGGGTGTTCAGCTTCTTGATGAAAGCATAGCTTTTTTCGGAAATACCCCTCTCAATTCCGCTCACGTCGTTAATGAGAAAGGGCCTCTGCTCCTTGAAGGATTGCACAGCCACCCCACGGGAACTAGGTTTGTCGAGGTGAAAATCCGTTTTCTTTAGGATTTCTTCCACTTCAGCATTGTAACCATAGCCCACCCGGTAAACGAGGCGGCTCTTTTCTTTATTGGCAAGCCAGATGCCTCCCCGGTCAAAGTCCAATCGGTTGGCCATGGCATCCGTAACCTCCTTCAGCAGTTTTTCTGTATTGAGGAGCATGGAAGTGGCCTGCCCGATTTCTTTCACGAGCTGTGCATCATTGTAGCGGATGTTGATTTGGTCCAGAAGAGACTTAACTGCTTCTTGCTGCCCTTCCAGCTTTTTGCTGAGTTTCCCCTTTTCCAGATGTTCGAAAGAATAAGAAACGCCAAAAAAGATGGAGGTGAACAGAAGGGTCAAAGCACTCCAGGACAGAGACGGCATGACAAAGTGTAGGGCGACTAAGACTGCAAGCGTGGGTAAGGCCAGAAAGGGCAGGAGACCGCGCCATACTAAGGCAGGGGTCTTCTCAACGGTGATGACATACCTGCAGACTTCTTTCCCCTTGTGAATGCATTCAGAGTGATCCACTCTAGCGAATTTCCCGGTAAGCAACTTAGAAAGAGCTTCCAATTGCCCGATCGTATTTTCACACTGACAAGGTTGAAGGATAACCCCAGGATTCGGCCTCGCAGTGATCTCGAATTTATAGGAGTTAAGCTTTCGGCTCTTAAAGGTCATGGCCCGAGTCATGTGAGGAGCGATCTTTTCGAACACCCAATAGGCAGCGGCAGGCGTTATAAACCCCAGCGCATAGTTTCTTAAAGCCCCCGGGGCCTGGGAAGAGGCCGCAAACTGACCCACTTTCCTTGGGAGCTTCGCATCCCCGCTCTTCTGGGCCAGACGAGCATGAAAACGATCGATCTGCCACTGGCTAAACCAGTGACCCTGATCTTCCAACTCATAATTCTTAATCCACGCATAGCCGAGAATGTCGTCCAAATCAATTTCCGGGTGAAATTTCCTGATATATTCCGAATAGTTTTTGATTAACCGGCTATTGTAAAGCGGAGCATGTAATTGGTTGATGGGTCCTGACTTTGAAACCACCCTCGGTTTCCTTTCTGCAATAAGCCCTGCGAAGACTCGCCCGATGAATCGATAAAGATTTATATTATAGAAGTTACTGTAGGATTTTGTCAACCGCGATCATAATCAAACGGCGTTTTGCGAGCCCATAGGAGGGTGAGTTCTACAAAGCGGACAATCATAAAAAGCAAAAAGGTAAAAAACGCCAAGAGAGCGTGGTGGGGTTGGACAAAAAGTCAATTACTTGTAGCTGATTCGAAACTTCTTCTGCATGTACTCGAGGTACTCATTTCCGTGTTGCACGTTCAGCACCCACATTTGGTAATGCTTCTCGCAGGGGATCTGATTGTCCTCGACATAGCTCACAGGATAGAAGAGGACCGGAACCCGTTCCATCTCGAAACCCCTTGAGAGCTGCGAGATAGCGGTTGAGAGGACACTCCAAGGTAGCGCTTTAGGGTTCGTAATCAACACTTTGATTCCATTCAAAAGTTCTGAAAGATTGAATCCAAGATCCGAGTGGTTCACAATCAAGAGTGCATACAGTTTCTCATTCGACTTGAGCGAATAAGTCTGCCAACTTCTGGTTAGACCCATTTCACGGTAAGTCGCTTCAAGGGCGCTTTGTCCCTCCGCAGTGCGCATCAATCCCATCGCATCGAACAAAAGACCTCCAGAATGGCTCCTGTAAAGATGTTCGAATTCCCAGAGATCTTTTGCCGAGCTCACGCTCAAGGTCCATCCTTCTGGGAGCTTGTTACCTAGAGACAGCCGGGTGTAGGGGAGATAGGCAAAGAGATCAATTGAACACCCGCGAGGGTTGTTGAGCTCTCTTGCAAATCCTCCGAAGACTCTGTCAGGGAATTTGTTCTCCGGGCGGAAATAGCTGATCGTGTAGTCCATGCAGGCAGAGGGCAGGCGATGCATGTCGTTCAGGTAGTGCATGATCTGTTTTAGAACCATGAAGCCGGTCCTTTTATTCTCCATGCTTTTGGCCGCATGGTGATGAATCATCCAAGCTCGCTCATAAGCGCGAACCATGGAGATGTGTCCAAAGATGCGGCCGTTTCTCTGGTAGGTAGAGTGTTTCGAAATTCCGGGATTGTCCTGGTACACCTTCTTGTAAG
>Ga0105100_10002239_pt1 | contig 11339 bp, 13 predicted proteins | sample PPLLak12cMay2015_2_FD_87033 | JGI IMG/M metagenome (GOLD analysis project Ga0105100, IMG submission 87033) | Freshwater sediment microbial communities from Prairie Pothole Lake near Jamestown, North Dakota, USA - PPLs Lake P8 Core (1) Depth... | ecosystem: Environmental > Aquatic > Freshwater >... | reverse complement strand
TCCCTGAGGCTCCGCCACACATATTGGTTCAGCGATTGGTCATCGACGCTCTTCTTGGCCGCCAGGTAGCGGATGAAACCATCCGGCAGATGCATGTCGGCAAGACTGTCGGATCGATCGAAGTTTTGAAGGTCTGCATTCTCCAGCATGGATGATGACTTCCCCACTTTATGACCGTTCCCTGCAGGTCAGGGTGCTCATTGACTGGCGGCCATCGAAAAACAAGTTTTGCAAAAAGGCTTCGATCCGCTGCATGGAATTCCCCCAGTCAGCATGTTCCAAGGCAGCCTCGAAAGCCTTGACGCTCATCCGCCGCAACCGGCATCGATCCACACTCAGCCCCTGGACGGCCGCCGCCACGGCGGGAAGGTCACCCCGTTCGAAGAGCAGCCCATTCTCACCGTGGCGGACGAGCTCGGGGGTTGCCCCTTCGGCGCAGCCCAGCACCGGAAGACCGAAATGAAGCGCCTCCAGAGTCACGATACCAAAGCCCTCATAGGCGAAGGGCATGCACAGCAGGTGACTTTCAGCATAGCGCCGGCCCAGGGACTCTGTGCTCAGAGTCTCCCAAAAGCGGATGTTCAGGTCCAGCCCCAAATCGGCTATCGCCTGGTGCACCCGTATCGTGTAGTCGGGTGCCAGGGTCGTGTCACCCACCACTTCCAGCCGCCACCGGTCCCGGTCAACTCTCCCCAAGGCCCGGATCAGGGGCAGCAGCCCCTTGCGCTCGATCACCATGCCGACGAACAGAAGCCGCAGCGGCCCGGGTTCCGAGGCGCGCTCCTCGATACGGACCGCTGGGATTCGCCCCTTGAATCGATCCCCCCCCGGTTGGGCGATGACAAACGGCCGGTGAGCCGGACTCAACCGAAACACGGCACGCTCTGTGGACCGCGAGTTGAAGATGAAACCATCCACCGAATCCAGGTAGCGGGCTTCAGGCCAGGCCAGCAGAGCGCGTAACCCTCTGTGATCGGGTTCATGGCAAAGGAGATGATGAACCACCGCAGCGACCACAATGCGACCCCGGCGGCCCAGAACACGGTTGAGCACGAAAAGGGAAGGATGGCACAGCTCATCTTGGAGCAGCACATCATAGCGCGAAGACATCATCCGGCGAATGAGCGTACCGGACAGGTTGTCGGCGAACCGCAGCAGGTAGCGGCGCGGAGGCAGCGACAGGATCTCGACCCGGTGACCGCAGCCCGTTAAATAATCGACCAACTGCTTGTCATACAGATAGCCGCCGGTGAGCTGGTCAATGGATCCATAGATGACCAGCCCGATCTTCACGAAAAGGACTTTCGATACGACGCCCAGGCCATCTCATTTTCCCAGATGCGGATTTCCACCGTGCTGAACGCATGACTCCCCAGACCTTGCAGGAGCCGCTCGCAGAATTGTCTGGCAAGGCGCTCGATGCTGGGGTTCATCTCATGAAACTCGGGCAGTTCATTGAGGAGCCGATCCCGGTAGTGCGCGACACAAGAGTCCAGGATGGGCTCAAGCTCCGCCAAATCAGCCACATAACCGTGTGGGTCGAGCTCATGGGCTGCCAACCGGATCTCCACCCGGTAGGTGTGGGAGTGGGGGTGGTTTTCACTGCCCCACTCGCCGCCGATCAGATAGTGACCCGCCGTAAAGCCTTGTTGAAGGCAGAGAGTGTACATAGCGTTCTCCTCAGTCGGCGGGGTAGGTCAGTACCGCCTGAAGGCCATCCCGCAGGTCGTCGGCCAGCAGGTCGTAGGCGGACTGTGCCTCTCGAATGTCAAACCGATGGGTGATCAGAGTCGATGGTCGAATGGTCCGCACCATTTGCCAGGCCGTCTGGAATCGCCGGGCTTTCGACCATCTTCCGGTGAACCGCGGCGCGAGGGTGCTGACCTGGCTCGAAGTGATCGCGACGCGGTCGCGATGATATCGGCCCCCCAGGTCGATGGGGGTCGATTTGGCACCGTACCAGGAGCCGATCACGATGCGTGAGTGGAAGCCGGACCAGCGGAGTGCGGCGTTGAGCGCCTGGGGATTTCCGCTCAATTCAAAGATCAGATCGGCTTTGCCATCTCCGGGAGTCCGTGAAAAGGATTCAGCGACGGCGCCATCCCCGTCAGGTTCCATTCCGGTCGACACCAGGTGGGCGCCCAGATCCAGGGCGGCCTGACGCCTCCTCTCGACAGGGTCCACACCCGCAAGGAGGGCGAGCGGGAATCGCCCCAAGACGGCTGTGGTCAGCAAACCGACAACGCCCAGGCCCCAGACCATTACCCGTTCGCCGATGACGGGCCGTCCGTCCATCACCAGGTTGACGGCGGTCTCCATGGCGGCCAGGAACACCCCGTCTTCCAGGCCGACTTCCGCGGGAAGAGGCAGGAGCTGTTCAGGCGAAACCACAAAATGGCTTTCATGGGGGTGGAAGGCGAACACGCGCCGGCCGATCCAGTCAGGATCCACACCCGCCCCGGCAGCAGTCACCTCCCCTACGCAACTGTAACCGTAGGCCAGGGGGTAAGTGAAGCGGCCGGAAAGGGACCCGATGGAGGCATCCACCACCATGTCTTCGGGGAATAGCCCCCTGAAGACCAACAATTCCGTGCCGGCGCTGATGGCCGAAAGGCGTGTCGCCACCTGGACCTGGTCGGGAGCCGGCTTCGGCAGTGGTCCTTCCCTGACTTCCACCGACAGTGGGCGATTGAAGAGCAGACTCCGCTGTCTCATGGGAGGCTCCAGTCCGGCCGGGCCCAAACGATCAGGTCGTCCTCCAGCCGGTCGTAGTGGATGTCGGTCAGGCTCACCCTCGCCACGGGAGTCTCGTTCCAGCTTTGAACGACGCGCAGCCCGCCGATCAGAATCGGGGACAGGGTGATGATGAACAGGTCAACCAATTCGGCATTGATGAAGCTGGTGATCACCTTGGCACCCCCTTCCACCATCACGCTGCGGATCCCGCGGCCGTGAAGGAGGCTCATGAGGTGGCGGATATCGATCAACCCATGATGGTCCAGGGGACAAGGCAGGATGTCTGCACCGGTCCGTTTGATCTCAGCAGCCCTCGCTTCGGAGGTCGACTTCGAGCTCGCCAGCCAGGAAGCGCAATCCGACCGCTGCAGCAGCCTGCTTCCGAGGGGGATGCGCAAATGAGTGTCCAGCACCACGGGTTGGGGATTCCTGCCCTCAACCAGGCGGACGTTCAGCTGCGGATCATCGGCCAGGACCGTGTCGATCCCCACCAGAATGGCATCGAAGAGGGATCGGAGCCGGTGCGTGAACAACATCGACGCCGGACCGCTGATTTGCAGGGGTCGACGATCCCGGGTGGCAATGCTGCCGTCGATGCTCTGAGCATAACTGACCAGAACAAAAGGTCTTTCCGTTCGGCAACTGCCGTCCGTCAGCTGCCGCAAAACCTCCCGCAGGCGATCGATGCTGCGAATCTTCCGAGCATGGTCCAATTTACAACCTCACTGTGATCCGTTCAGATCATGGCGCACCGGATTCAGCAAGACCCTGGTTTGTGAGCGCATCAACCGACACATGGTTTCCAGAGCCCCCACGCCAATGAGACACAAGTCTCTCGCCCGCATGATCAGACAGGCGGCCAGACCGGCAACCGGGTCGAGTCCCATGGCGGTCAGCACCATGACCTGGCTTGCCTCCAACGCACCCAGCCCCCCCGGCAGGGGCAGCAGGAAGGCCAGCCGGGAAGCCCCCATCAAGCCCATTAGCTGCAGCGGGATCAAGGATACCCCCATTACATGGTAGATGAACCAGAGCTCACTCAACATGAGAAGCCATTGGATCCCGGAGCACGCACCATAAAGCCCGAGGACTCGCGCTGGCACATGAAGGATCGACAAGGCTTGCCTCTCGCCGCGCTCCAGTAACTGAACCGCGGATGAAGCCCACCCCTGGATCCCGAACCGCTCCGCGCCAAAGCGGGCGATTCGGGCCAATGGCGTTCGCCCCGATGACACGGCTCGACAGAATACGGCGAGTCCCAGACAGAGGAGGCCGATCAGCGTCATCGTCCCGATCTGGAGCAGCGACCTGTGGGAGGTGCCGAACATGAGAACAACCCCCGCAAGCACGAGAAAGCAGAGGTTTGCCATCAGCTCCAGGAGTCGATCCACGACCACCGACGCCCCGGCCGCATCCGGTGCCACCCCATGAGAGTGGACCAGCCAGTGAACCTGAAGCGGTTCTCCGCCGAACTGGGGCCCGGGGGTGAGATAGCTTACGGCATTGGCGCCCAGGCGATAGAAGACAAGGCGAAAGAATGGAATCCGATGGCCCCATCGTTTCAGAATCAAGGCCCACCTGAAACACATGGCCTGGAGAATGAGCACGTTCAAAACAACCAGAGCAGCCAGGTCCGGGATCTCCCAGCAGGCAATTGCCGAAAAGAGCGAGTCTGTCGCAACATTCCTGAAAGCGAGCCAGTAGAGCCCGGGGATCACCAACAATGAGAAGAGACAAACGGCAAGGATGCGTTGAGAAGGTCGCCATGGGCTGCACGCCGGTGGAGAGATGTTCATGTTCGTCATCGTCAATCAAACCGCCGGTTTTTCTTTAGGGTGACAGGTGAGCCCACCTTCCGGGACAAGCAGGCGTCTTCTGGCTTCCACAGGGACCAATAGCCGGTTCCCAGTATAGTCAACACGAGGAGAGCGCTCAAGGTCACCAGCGCGAGCGGCTCCCCATTGCCTGACGAGGCCCGATGGGCGAGCCAGCACGAAGCGGCCAGAGATGCGGTTCGGCCCATCCAACCGAGCACGATCATGACCCAGAGCAACGCCAAAGCCACCGCGACCGCCGGTGACTGAACGAGCGTTCTCGCAATGATCGGTCCTCCCAACAGCGCCACCGCGCGCATCATCAGTCCGAGGAATTCGGCCGTCGAAGAGATGCGCCGCTGCATGCGGTCCGCACGGTCCTCCGTCAAGCGCCCGCTGACCAGGAGCCAATCCCAGAGGAATCCGAGCAGCAGAGGCACGGCAAAGAAGACGGCGGCCAGCTTCAGAACTGGAGGCGCAAGCAGGGGGAGAAGGGCTGCTCCGACGAATCCCATGTTCAAGCCGGCCATGGAGCGAGCCATAGGGCGTTCCTTCAAAGGCTGGACAACCCTTCCCTTTTGAAGACGGTACCAGATGCCAAACCGGAAGAAGTAATAGCTTGCCCCGACCATCAGGTAGAACAGGTCCAGACGCCCGAGCCAAACGCCCAGGGACGATGCGGTCAGAAGTCCCAAGGCGTCCATTTCCATGTCTAACCGCTTGCCAAGCTCAGACTCGGTCCCCGTGCACCGAGCCAGAAAACCATCGAGGAAATCCGCACATCCGATGGTCAGGTAGAGCAGACCTGGGACGTAGGGCATCCAGGCCGTGTCGCTGTAGATCGCGACTTCAGGCAGAAAAGTCAGCCCAGCCAGGCAGCTGATGCCCCAGCCCCTGGCCAGCGTGATGCGGTTTGCCACTCCCAGCGACGGGGCGGGCTTCCTGCAGGCTGGGAAAAAGTCTTCACCGAGGTCACGGTGCAGCTGAAAGTGCACGAAACCCAGCACCGCCACTGCCTGCAACAGCCACTGGAGGGCAACCTCCAACGGCCACAAACGGAGAGCAAGCAGAAAGACGACGACAAGCCCCAGCACCCCCTCGCCAGTCGCCCACAAAGCGAGGGTGCGAAACGGGTCACCTGCCCCTCGTGGTTTCACGGATGATTCTGCTTCGCTCATCATTCAACATTACCAAAACCCGCTGTTCCTCGTGGAGGAATCACGGGGATAACCAGATTCCTTGCGGAAATCTTCAATAAAATCCTCTTCTTTCAACTGGCGAAAGGGACGCAGGTTGATGGTCCCCGGGCAGTAGACAAGACCTTCCAGCCCATCGGGCAGAGTGTCCGCGGGGATTTCCCCCGCCACCGCGTCCAGGAGGACATGGATCACGCCGCTTGCCTCCGGGAGCTCCCCCCGGCTTCTGGACACTACGGTCACCTTCCCGCCGCCGCGACGCAGCTGCATGGCAATTTCCAATCCAATGCCGGAACTTCCACCCACAACCAGGTAACGTGCTTCCTTCATATGACCCCTCTTGACTTGGTAAAAAAATTCTTCGAGTCACGGAGCGCTTTGCCTGCGGTGAGTATTTCAGGCCAGCGGCTCAAAATCAAGAGCCATTGGGCACTTGTGGCAATCGCCCCCGTTTGCGGCGGCATGGAACGTCGAACGTCATTCCCGCGAAGGCGGGAATCCAGGAAAGCCCCTGAAAAGCTGGATTCCCGCTAAAAGCATGCGGGAATGACGAACTCATTGTTCGGACGGATGTTCTTTTCATGCCAACACCTGGAACGGATCACGCCCCCGGATCTCCGCATGAGCTATGGCGAAGATTTTGCCATTTCCCCTTTTGAAGGGGAGAAGCACTGATTCCCGCTCAAGGAATCATCACTTCCCCGACAGCCTCCTTCCCAACCAGCTCAAAGCCCGTGTTTCCAAGCAAATCCATCACGATCACACACGCCCCTTTCGCCTCTGACAGTGGTGATCACCTCCTGCGCCCGACCGGCTTCCAGGCATCCGGACGCCGGCGGTTGCCCTGTCTTTTGCTCCAGGAATCATTGACAGGGGTCAACGGTCTTTCTAATTTCGAGAAGTCGCGGTTATCATTTGCGCATGTCTTCGGCGATCGATATCAGTGGAAGAAGGGGACGGCAAGTGTACTTCATCGCCTTGAAAATGCTCGTGGGTGACCGCGGCAAATACCTTGGTCTGGTCATGGGCCTCACCTTTGCCGCCCTCCTCATCACCCAGCAGTCCTCCATCTTCACCGGCCTGATGACCCGCACATACAGTTTCATCAACGATCTGTCCCAGCCGGACATCTGGGTCATGGACCCGAAAGTGCAGTTCATCGATGACGTGAAACCCCTTCAGGACACGGAGCTTCTCCGGGTGAGGGGGGTGACGGGTGTGGAGTGGGCCGTGCCTCTGTACAAGGGACTTCTGAAGGCCCGCCTCGAAGACGGCAACTTCCAGATCGTGAATGTCCTGGGCCTCGACGACTCGACTCTCATCGGAGGCCCCCCGGTCATGATCCGCGGCCGCCTGAGCGATCTGCGCACGCAGGACGCGATCATCGTCAATGATGTCGGGGCTTCCACCCGGCTTGCCAAGAAGCCTCTGGAACCGGGGGGCAAGCCGATTCCCCTCGATGTCGGCGACGTCGTGGAGATCAATGACCGGCGCGCCGTCGTGGTCGGCATCTGCCGGGTGTCGCGCACCTTTCAGTCTCAGCCCGTCATCTACACCACGTACAACCGGGCCACGACCTTTGCCCCCCGTGAGAGGAAGCTTCTGTCCTTCATTCTGGTCAAGGGGGGCGCCGGGCTGGACCCCAAGGAACTGGCCCGGAGAATCGCCCAGAACACGGGGTTGGCGGCCTACACGGCGCAGGAGTTCAAGAACCTCACCTTCGATTTCTACATGAAGAGCACCGGGATCCCCATCAATTTCGGCATCGCAGTCATGCTGGGCTTCTTGATCGGGACGGCCATCGCGGGGCAGACTTTCTATAATTTCACCTTGGAGAACCTCCGCTATTTTGGGACCCTCAAGGCCATGGGAACGACCAATGCGCTCCTTTTGCGCATGATCGTTCTGCAGGCCCTCGTGGTGGGTATTCAGGGGTTTGGGCTTGGCATCGGCGGAGCCGCGCTGTTCGGCTATCTCATGAGGGGCACGCAGTTGGCCTTCCGCCTGGTTCCGGAAATTCTGATCCTTGCGGGAGGGGCCATAGCCGTCATCGTCGTTTTCTCGGCCGTCATCAGCATCCGCAAGGTCATGAAACTCGAGCCGGCTATCGTTTTCAAAATGTAGGAACCCCATGGAGAGAAACGGAACGGCCGTCTCACTGCGAGGTGTAACCAAGTCTTATGGTTCGGGCTCTTCGAGGGTTCATGCCCTTCGCGGGGTGGATTTGGATGTGCGACTGGGGGAACTGCTCATGCTCGTGGGCCCCTCCGGGTGCGGAAAGACGACCCTCATTTCCGTGGCGGCCGCAATCCTCGACCATGATGAGGGAGAAATCACCGTCTTTGACCGGGTTCTGAAATCCATGAGCCAGGTGGAAAAGACTCGCTTCCGGGGGACCAACATCGGCTTTGTCTTCCAAGCTTACAACCTGATCCCAACCCTCACGGTTGCCGAAAACGTCGCCGTGCCCCTGTTGATTGTCGGCAATCGGAGAAGGGCCGCATTGAGCCGCGCCAAGGAGATCCTCGAAGCTGTCGGACTCGGAGACAAGCTGGGGGCTCTTCCATCCGCCCTTTCCGGTGGTCAGCAGCAGCGGGTGGCCATCGCGAGGGCTCTCGTCAATGACCCGCGACTCATCGTCTGCGACGAGCCCACGAGCGCCCTTGACGCCGACACGGGCAGGCTGGTGATGGATGTCCTTCGACGGAGCGCCTTGTCGGAGAACAGGGCACTCATCATCGTGACCCATGACAACAGGATCTTCAGCTTTGCGGACCGCATCGCCCGAATGGATGACGGCAGGATCATCCTGGTTGAACCGCAGGTGGCGACTTCCTAGGAGGACCGATGGTCAGAAAATACATGATTCCCCTGCTTTCCGTCCTGGGGGTGCTCTTCGCCATTTGGATGGTGATGGAAGGTTCGAGACCCGTCATCCATTCGCAACCGGTGGCAGACCCTCCGCGAGTGGAATTTGCCAGCCGGATTTCCGGTGCGGGCATCGTGGAGGCCAGTACTCGCAATATCTCCATCGGAGCCCATCTTCCGGGAATCGTTGCTCGCGTCAACGTGGAAGTCGGCCAGCGGGTCAAGGCCGGCGCCCCCCTCTTCTCCATCGATGACCGGGCAGCCATTGCGGACCTTGCGGTGCGCGAGGCAAGACTGCAGGAAACGGAGGCTAACCTCCAGGATCTCAAGGCTCAGCTGCGCATCGCCGAGAATATCAAGGACCCGAGAGCGATCAGCATTGAAGATCTCAACAAGCGCCGCTATGCCGTGAAAGTTGCCGAAGCCCGCGTGGCGACCGCCAGCGCCGAGATCAGGGCGGCACGGGTGGATCTCGATCGACTGACGGTTCGAGCTCCCCTCGAAGGTACGGTTCTCCAGTCTAACATCCGCCCCGGTGAGTATGCTCCCAGCGGTGTCACCGCCCAGCCGCTCATCCTGCTGGGCAACTTGGACAGGGTTCACGTCCGGGTGGACATTGACGAAAATGACGCCTGGCGGTTCAACGACAAGGCGCCGGCCATTGCCTTCGTTCGGGGCAATCCCGCACTTCGGACGACACTCCGCTTCGAGTACATTGAAGAATATGTCATCCCTAAACGGTCTTTGACGGGGGAGAGCACGGAGAGGGTCGACACGAGGGTCATGCAGGCGGTGTACAGCTTCAACCGGGAGGACCTTCCGGTGTTTCCGGGCCAACTGATGGACGTCTTCATCGAGGACCTTTCATCGCTGACGACTGCTCCCCAGGAAGCCGATGCGCCGGCCAAACAACCCTGAAACCAGCCCGTGCGAGGACTCCTGCCGCAATGGGCTCAGGGGGGACGAGGGAATGACGGTCACAACGGTTGGGCGTTCCGAAAGGGATGTGGAAGCAGCCTGGTGGGTTGGGAAGAGAGGCATGACTGAAGGAATCATTGACATTCTGGGAATCGGGCCATGAACAGGATTCCTTGCGTCGGCGAAAGCGCCCCTCATTTTGAAGCCATGGCCTTCCTCGCCGGGCTGCGGGTGGAGGTGAGACTCTCCCGGTACTTGGGGCAGTGGGTCATCCTGGTCTTCTATCCGGGGGACTTCACCTGCGTCTGCCCTACGGAGATCGCGGCTGTGGCCGTCAAGTACCCCGCATTCCAGGAATTGGAGACGGAGGTCTTGATGGTCAGTACCGACGATGTGGACACGCACCGTCGGTTCCAGGAAGAGTGCCTGTCCCGGATGGTCCCCGGCGGTGCGAGGTTTCCTCTCGTGTCCGACCCTGACGGCGTCATCGGTTCACTCTACGGCGTCTACGATTCTCAGGCACGACTGGAGCTTCGCAGTCATTTCATCATCGATCCCAGAGGGATCATCCAGTCCCTGGAAGTAGTCGCCGCTCCGCTGGGAAGGAGTCTCACCGAAATTCTCCGTCAACTGCGGGCCCTCAAGGAACATCAATCGACGGGTCACATGACGCCCTGTGGCTGGGAGCCGGGGAAACCGACATTGGCTGTCACCGATGAATCCGGGAAACGAACGAGGCCCTGGGACTCCTGGAAGCCCCGCGACGCCTTTTGAGGCTTTCAAAGCGCAGTTCTGCGCGAGAGATCTTGCCGCCATTGCCGAACTTGCCATGAACCACGGCTTCAGGGCAACGCAAAGACGGTCTCGGATACTGAACTGGGTGAACCGGTCTGTGAAGACCCTGATGACGACAAGTGCATAGCTTGCGCCATGGCCAGCAAGAGCAATCTGATCGTAAGCGGTGACAAGCACCTGTTGAAGGTGTCAGGATTTCAAGCTGTCCATGACCTTCCTCAAATGGGTGCTTTTTCAACAGGTTAAGGATCGAACCAGTGGCTTATCGATTTGAGTTATGCTGTGAGAAAAACCAGAGACGATAGGAAGGAATGAACGGTGCCGAGAGTGAGCAAATCAGAAAAGGTTCCTGAGCAGATGAAACCAGTCTTTGAAGCCATCGTGTCTCTCACGGATGAAGTCTGCAAGAGACATCTGAATGATGAATATGCCACTTTGGCTCGCCAAGCTGCGGCAGCCCTTTGCCGGAAGCGACCTTCTCCACTTTCCCACGGCAAGGCCAACAGTTGGGCATGCGGGATCGTCTATGCTCTGGGCTTCGTGAATTTCCTGTTCGACAAAAGCCAGAAGCCGTATATGAATTCGACGGATCTCTGCAAGGAGTTTGGTCTGAGCGCAAGCACAGGTTCCGCTAAGTCCAAGGTAGTAAGGGACATTCTGAAGATGATGCAATTCGACCCCAACTGGTGCTTGCCGAGCAAAATGGAGAAGAACCCGATTGCATGGCTGATAACTGTAAACGGCCTGATGGTCGATGCCCGCAGTATGCCCCTTGAAATCCAGGAGGAAGCTTTCAGGAGAGGGCTGATCCCCTACATTCCAGACAGGCACTGATCTGCAAGGGGTGCAGATCTTTTGGAACAACGATCAGAAGCGAACTCGGAGGGTTCAAAGCCATTAGCCTGTGGTTGAGTCCGCGATAGCGGGCGATACCACCTGGATAGGAACGGGATAACGATTGGACCCCGGAGGGGTCTCAGCAAGTGTAACCGATGTCTTCCACCTATCTCAG
>Ga0105100_10002238_pt1 | contig 11339 bp, 4 predicted proteins | sample PPLLak12cMay2015_2_FD_87033 | JGI IMG/M metagenome (GOLD analysis project Ga0105100, IMG submission 87033) | Freshwater sediment microbial communities from Prairie Pothole Lake near Jamestown, North Dakota, USA - PPLs Lake P8 Core (1) Depth... | ecosystem: Environmental > Aquatic > Freshwater >... | reverse complement strand
CGGCCGCGTCTGATCGCGAAACAACCGCGTCTCGATCTCGTTGATGGCCTCGCTCACCTCGAGTTGCGCCAGTTCCGGGCGGTTGGCCATCGCCAGCGCCACCGCGTCCTCCAGCGTCACGCTCACCACCTCGGGCACGATGGGCGTGGTCGGCCAGATCTGCTGGTTCCAGATCACATCCGTCCGATCCGGGGCGATCAGCAGCTTCAACCGGTTCTCGGCGAACGTCACCAGCTCCTGCGCCGCGTAGACGCTCTGCTCGAGCGTGGCGGCCTGCGTCTCGGCCTCGACGATGTCGATGGGCGCCAGCAGGCCCTGCCCGGCGAGGCGCCGGTTACTCTCCACCTGCCGGCGCGCCTGGGCGAGGGCCTGGCGCTGGACATCGAGGTTCCGCACGGCGAAGCCGAGATTCCAGTAGGCCTGTTCCACGCCGGCCACCGCGTCCATCGCGCGCTGGCGCAGTTGCTCGTCCGACAGGTCTTCCGATCGGCTGGCGATTTCGACCTGCGCCCGCGTGGGGTCGATGGCCCGGCCGCGGACGAGCGGCTGGACGTAGGTCGCCGACAGGCCGGTCGCGACCTGGGGTGTCAGGGTCGTGAACGGATTGTCGTTGGTGAGGCGCGCGCTCGAGAAGGACACATCGTATGCGGCCCCTCCCCATTTCGAGAGACCACGCAGGCCGGCGTTCGACACCCAGCCCGTCGTGGTGAGCTGGCCGTCCGCGCCCCCGGTGAAGATCGAGGCCTGTGGCGTCACCGCCTTCTCGTACAACGTGTTGCCGAAGACGATGGCGTCGTAGGCGCCGCGCGCCCGGAAGGTGCGCGAGTCGGCGGCCTCGGTACCCAGGCGCGCGATGACGATGTCGGCGTTGTTGGCCAGCGCGCGTGTCACGGCCTCGTCGAGCGACATCTCGGTGATGGCCATGGTCACCCCCACTCGCGCGGGCACGTCTGCGCGCGGCAGTTCGGGCTGCGTCGGTGTCTGCGCTCCCGCCGGAGCCGGGGCCAGCAGGGCGAGAACCATCGTCGCGGCCGTGGAACCGGCGACCGCAGCCCGCCGCCCGGGCACCGTCGCGCGACGCCGCCGCCACGGCGACCACTGGCCCAGGTCCTCGAAGAGCGAGTAGAACACCGGCACGGCGAGCAGCGTGAGCAGCAGGCACAGCGTCTGGCCGCCCGCCACGAGCAGCCCGATGGACCGGTTGGTGGCCGCGCCGGGACCGCTGCCCAGGATCAGCGGCACCATGCCCGCGACGAGCGCGATGGTCGTCATCAGGATGGGCCGCAGCCGGTTGCGATTGGCCTGGATGATGGCCTCGTACCGCGGCATGCCCTGCGCGCGCAGCTCGAGCGTGTGATCGATCTGCAGAATCGCGTTCTTCTTGACGATGCCGAACAGCAGCAGCAGGCCCAGGATCGAGAAGATGTTCAGCTTCTGCCCGAACACCAGCGTGGTGAACAGGCCGAACGGCACCGCCAGCGGCAGCGTGAGCAGGATGGTCACCGGGTGGATGAACGACTCGAACTGCGCCGCCAGCACCATGTACATGAAGATGAACGACAGCAGGACCGCGGTGGCGAAGGCGGTGCCCGCGCGCTGCAGCTCCCGCGACTGGCCGGTAAGCGACGCCCCGTAGCCGGCCTCCATGCCGAGGGCAGCCGTGGCGGCCTCGATGGCGTCCAGCCCCTGCGACTGTGATCCACCCGGCGGGACGTTGGCCAGCAGCGTCACCTGCCGCTCGCGGTTGAGGCGATCGATACTGGCCGGAGCAGTGCCCGTCTGCAGGCGGACGACGCTGGCGAGCGGCACCGTCAGGCCGCCCGTCGCGGAGACGGTCATGCGCCGCAGGCTCTCGGGGTCGCGCCGGAACTCGCCCTGCCCGCGCAGGACGACGTCGTACTGGTCACGGCCCTGGTTGAAGGTCGTGACCTCCTGCCCCGCCATCATGAAGTTGAGCGTCTCCGAGATGCTGGCCACGCTCACGCCGAGGTCCGCCGCGCGCTGCCGGTCGATCTCGACGCGCAGTTCCGGCTTGCCGGGCAGCAGCGTGCGGTCGACGTCGACGAGGTTCGGGTTGGCGCGCATCACCTCCAGCAGCTTCGACGAGTACTGGTCCAGCTTCGAGAGCTCGGCGCCCGACAGCACGTACTGGATCGCGGAGCTCCGCATGCCGCCGCCGCTGAAGGCGGCGACCGGCTGCACCGACGTGGTGAGGTCCCTGGGATACGCGGCCACGATCTCACGCGCGCGACGGATCAGCTCGGACTGCGGGGCCTCGCGATTGTCGATGGGCACCAGGCGGACGAAGATGGTGCCGCTATTCACCACCTGCTGCGCGCCGAAGCCCGCGATGCTCAGCGTGTTCTGCACGCCCGGCATCTGCCGCACGTCCCGCGCGATGCGCTCCATCACCGACTGGGTCGCGGCCAGGCTGCTGCCCTCCGGCGCCCGCAGCGTGATCTCGAACTGCGACTCGTCCTCTTCGGGGATGAAGTTGATGCCGGCCATCATCGCCAGCGGCACGATGGACAGGACCGTGACGACCGAGACACCCACGATGGCCCATCGGTGCGCCATCGACCACTTCAGCATCCACGTGTAGACCCGGTCGATGGGCCGGTACCACCACGAGTCCTTGGTGGAGTGGCCCCCGTCGCCGCCCGCGCCACCGTGGGGCTTGATCCAGCGCGCCGCCAGCATCGGGGTCAGCGTGAACGACACCAGGAGGCTGATGGCGATGGCCGCCGCCGCCGTCAACCCGAACGACGACATGAAACGCCCGACGATGCCGCTCATGAAGCCCACCGGCACGAACACCGCCAGCAACGACAGCGTGGTGGCCATCACGGCGAGCCCGATCTCGCGCGTGCCCTCGATCGCCGCCTGGAAGGGCGACATGCCCTTCTCCTCCACGAACCGGTAGATGTTCTCCAGCACCACGATGGCATCGTCGATCACCACGCCCACCATCAGCGTGAGCGCCAGCATCGTCATCTGGTTGAGCGTGTACCCGAGCGCCGCCATGAGCGCGAAGGCGCCGATGATGGACACGGGGATGGCGATCGCGGCGATGATGGTGGAGCGGATGTTGCCCAGGAACACCAGCACCACGATGGCCGCGAAGATGGCGCCCAGGATGAGGTGCTCCTTGATGGCCTCCAGCGAGTGGTTGATGAAATCCGACTGGTCGCGGATGAGGCTCACGGAGAAGTCACCCGGCAGCAGCTGCTGGATCTCGGCCATGCGTTCCTTCACCGCGGCCGCCACCGCCGCCGTGTTGGTGCCCGACTGCTTGCGGATCGCCACGACGACGGCCGGCTTGCCGTCCAGCATGGCCGCCGAGCGCGGCTCGACGCCCGCGTCCTCGACGGTGCCGATGTCCCGGATGCGGATCGGATAGGCGTCCTGGGTCTTGATGGTAACGTTGGCGAACTGCGCGGCGTCCACGAGGCGCCCGAGCGTGCGGACGCTCACCTCGCGCTCGCCCTCCTCGACCCGTCCACCGGGTAGTTCGAGGTTCTGGGTGCGGAGCGCGCGCGCCACGTCGCTCACCGTGAGGTTGTAGGCGCGCAACCGGTCCGGGTTCACCGACACGTGGATCTCGCGACGGCGCCCGCCGTAGATGATCACCTGGCCCACGCCGTTGATCGACTCGAGCCGCTCCTTGAGCACGTTCTCGACGATGGTGTTCACCTCGATCGATCCGCGGGGCGCGCCCACCGCGTACATCATGATGGGCGCCGCGTCGGGGTCGAGCTTCTGGACGATGGGCGCCTCGGCGGTGTCCGGCAGCTGCGCCATCACCAGGTTCACCTTGTCGCGCACTTCCTGCGCCGCGACATCGACGTCCTTGGTCATGTCGAAGGTGATGTTCACCATCGACATGCTTTCGAGCGACGTCGAGCGCAGCTCGTCGATGCCCGAGACGGTGTTGACCGCACCCTCGATGACGTCGGTGATCTCGGTCTCGATCTGCTCCGGCGCCGCGCCCGGGTTGGCCGTCATGACGCTGATGATCGGCAGATCGACGTTCGGGAACCGGTCCACGCCGAGTGTGGTGGCGGAGAAGCCGCCGACCACCGTCAGCGCCAGTACGAGCATGGTGGCGAAGACGGGCCGGCGGACGCAGATTTCAGCGAGTTTCTGCATGGCGCGCTACCGCGAGACGGGGAGCACGGCGGCCCCGTCGAACAACTGGTCGAGTCCACTGACGACCACCCGGTCGCCGGCGGCGATGCCCGACAGGATCCGGACCTGCCCATCGGCCTGGGCCGCGGGCTGCACGATACGCAGCCGCGCGGTGGTGTCGGACACCGTGAAGACGCGGAAGGAGTTGGTGTTGGGGTCGTTCACCACCGCCTGGCCCGGCACGAACAGGCCCCGCTCGGTGGTCCCGAGATCCACCTGCGCGGTGGCGAACATGCCGCTCCGGATCGCCCCTCGCGGGTTGGCGATGGTCGCCTCGACGATGGTCGCGCGCGTGGCGGCGTCGAGCGCCGGGTTGATGGCCGTCACCCGACCCGCGAACTGCTGGTTGTCCAGCGCCTCCACCGTGGCACGTACCTCCTGGCCCACCCGCAGGCGCGATGCCTCGAGCTCGGGCACTTGCAGCCGCAGGCGGATGGGATCGAGCTTCATCACGGTGGCCACCGTGGAGCTCGTGGAGACATGCTCGCCCACGGCCGTGGGCCGCTCGGTGATGAAGCCATCAAAGGGGGCGCGGATGGTGGTGTCGTCCACCGCCTTCTGCGCGAGTGCCACGCGCGATTTTGCGTCGGCGATGGCGGCCTCGGCGGTGGCCACGCCCTGACGGGTGGTGGCCGCCTCGGTGGCCGCCTGATCCCGCAGCGTGGCGGAGACGTCGCCGGTGGCCGCGAGCGCGTCGTAGCGCGACGCGGTCGCGCGCGCGAGGTTGTAGCGCTCCCGTGCCTGCGCGGCCGCTGCCTCGGCCTGCAGCAACTGGGCTCGGGCCTGCTCGAGCCGCAGCGTCGCATCCGCCGGGTTGAGGCGCGCGATGACCGCGCCGGCCGCGACGCGGTCGCCTACGTTGACCGGCGTGGACGCCACGGTGCCGGCCATCTCGGGCGCCACGTCCGAGACCTCGTCGGCCACGAAGGCGCCGGTGGCCTGCACGACGAGCGGCACATCCCGCTCCACGACGGCGACGGTGGCGACATCGACGGGATGGCCGGGCGTCCCGGGCGACGCCGCTTCGACGGCACCCGCCGGCTCGCGGGAGGTTCCGCACGCGGCCAGCAACGTCGCCAGGAAGAAGGGCAGCAGGGTCAGGGGAATGCGAAGCAGCGCGTTAATCACGGGAGGACTCCAATAGAGGGCGCTCGACCGGCGCAGGGCCTGCGAGCAGGCCCTTCAGGATGAACGTGGTGTATGTGTCGACGGCATCGTCATCGTTGACGGAATCCTCGGGCATCAGGGTCTCGCTGAGACCATGGTGGGCGGGAATGCCGATGATGGCGCGGACGAGCGTCTCCGGCGGGCCCGCCTGGAAGCGTCCCTGCTGCTGACGGGTGCGGACGTACTCGAAGAGGAACCGCAGGAACGGCGCGAAATGACGCGCGCGATACTGACGGGCGAACGAGTGGCCCTCGAGGCTGGAGTGCAGCAGGAGTCGCAGGAACTCGGGATCGCGACGGTGGTGCTCGATGATCTGGCTGACGATGGCGCGAATGACGCCGCCATCGTCGCCGCTGGCCGCCCTGTCGCGGAGGGCGCCGATGAGGGTATCGGTGCGCGCCTCGGCCGACTTCCGTTCGAGAATGGCGGCGTAGAGGTCGTCCTTGTGCGGGAAGAAACGGAAGATGATGGCTTCGTTCACGCCGGCGGCCCGGGCAATCTCGCGGGTGGTGGTGCCGCTGAAGCCGCGGCGGGCAAAGAGACGGGTGGCCGTATCGATGAGCTGCTGGCGGCGCTCATCCGCGGAGAGGCGCGCGGCCGGGGCGGGTCCGTCAGTATTCATAAGTAAGCACTTACTTACATGACGCCCCGCCTGGGGGCCCGTCAAGCCGCCGCCTGTTATCATCCCGCCCGATGCGCCCCCTGCTGCTCCCCCTCCTGGTCGCCGTTTGCCTCTCGTGGCCGCTCGACGCGGGTGCCGGCGTCGTGCGCCTTCGGATCGAGCGCCGCGAGGTCGTGCTCTCCGGCCGGCCGTTCGGCGCCGCCGGGCCTTACGAGAAGCTCGTGGGCAAGGTGGACTTCGCGCTCGATCCCGCGCTCCCGCAGAACGAGGCCATCGTGGACCTCTCGCGGGCGCCGCGAAACGCCCAGGGCCTGGTCGAGTTCTCGGCCGACTTCTACCTGCTGAAGCCGGTCGATCCTGGGCGCGGCAACGGCCGGCTCTTCTACGAAGCCGGCAATCGCGGGACCATGCGCATCCTGTCGACGTTCCAGAACGCGACGAACTCGGCCGACCCGGCGACCGATGCCGAGTTCGGCAACGGCGCGCTGATGCGTCAGGGCTTCACGCTGCTCTGGATGGGATGGCAGTGGGACGTGCCCGCGGGCCGCATGCGGATGGACATTCCCATCGCCACCGATAACGGCAGCACCATCACGGGGTGGGTGCGCGGCAACTTCATCCCCGGCGCGAACTGGACGACGGCATCCATCGCAGACCGCGGCCACCAGGCCTATCCCGTGGTCGATCCGGAAAGCGCCGAGCATCGCCTGCTCGTGCGCACGCTGCCCACCGACACCCCGCGGGAGATCCCGCGCAACCGCTGGCGCTTCACGGGCCCCGGCACCGTCACGCTCGACGGGGGTTTCGAAGCCGGGCGCATCTACGACGTCGTCTACCGCGCGCGCGACCCGCGCGTGGTGGGCGTGGGCCTCGCGGGCACGCGGGATCTGATCAGCTTCTTCAAGCACGCGGACGAGGCAGGCGGCAACCCGATGCCGGGCATTCGGTTCGCCATCGGCTGGGGCGTCTCGCAGACGGGTCGCTTCCTGCGACATTTCGTGTACCAGGGGTTCAACGAGGACGAGCGCGGGCGCCAGGTCTTCGACGGGCTCTTCGACCAGGTGGGCGGTGCGGGCCGCGGGTCGTTCAACCACCGCTTCGGCCAGCAGTCGCGTGACCAGCTGCAGCACTTCAACATCCTCTACCCTGTGGACATGTTCCCGTTCACCGACGCCGACCAGACGGATCCCGAAACGGGCGTCACGGACGGGCTGCTCGCGCGGGCGACGCGGAGCCGCACGGTGCCGAAGTTCTTCCACCTGTTGACCGACTCCGAGTACTTCAACCGCGCGGGCTCGCTCACGCACACCGACGTGACCGGCACGCGCGACGTCGAGCCGCCGCCGACGAGCCGCCTCTACTTCATCGCGTCGGCCCCGCACATCGTCGGGGCGTTTCCGCCGGCGCCGTTCGGCGACGCGGACTTCGTGGGCCAGGCCGACATGAACCCGCTGGTCTACACCCCGGCCATCCGCGCGCTGTTCCGGGCGCTCGACGCGTGGGTCGTCGAGGGCAAGGCGCCGCCGCCCAGCCGCTATCCGCGGTTGTCGGACGGCACGCTCACCACGGTGGAGGCATCAGGATGGCCGACGATTCCCGGGTTCCCGCGTCCGACCTCGCCGATGACCACCTACCGGCTCGACTTCGGTCCCGAGTGGCCGACGGGCGTCGTGTCGATCGAGCCGCCGCGGATTGGCAAGGCGTTCGTGAGCCTCGTGCCCGCGGTGGACGAGGCCGGCAACAGCCGCGCGGGCATTCGACTGCCGGAGATTGCGGTGCCGCTGGCGACACACACGGGATGGAACTATCGACGTCCGACGATCGGCGCTCCGGATCGACTGGCGAGCGAAATCGGCTCCTATCTCCCGCTGCCGCGTACGAAGGCGGATCGAGAGCGCACCGGCGACAGCCGTCGATCGATCGAGGAACGCTACGCCAGCCGCGAGGACTACCTGGGACGTATCGCGCTGGCCGCCGTGGTGCTCGAGGACGAGGGGTTCCTGCTGGCGGAGGACGTGGCGGGTGTCATCCGCCGGGCGGCGGCGCATTATGACTGGTTGGTGAAGGGGGGCCATTGAGTGATTGGTGATTGCAGATTGAGCGATTCATTGGGGATTGGAGGATTGGCCAATTGGGTGATCAATTGATGATTGGGGGATTGAGGCATTGAGCGATTGAGGGATTGAGGGATTGAGGGATTGAGCGATTTGGCGTGTCGCGCTGCGCCCCTTGTCCGCGGCAGCGCTCGGGCGACCCGAATGCTCCGATCACCCAATCCCCCGATCAGCAATCAATCGCGCAATTTCCCAATTCCCCAATCCCCAATCAATCGCTCAATCTGCAATCGCCACTCACTCAATGGACGCGATTCAGCGGGCCCAGGCGATGAGCGGGAGCTCGATGGGGACGCGGGCGTCGGGGTGCCACGGCACCACGCGCGCCGTGAAGTCTGCCGGCGGACGCATGGTGTTGACGGTGGCGCGGTAGAGGGCGGCGTTCGGCGCCCCGGGAATGGTGGTCACCGGCGTCATGGCCTGAACGATCGGCGCGCCCGCGCTCTCCGGATTGGCGTAGAGCTCAACCCGCACCGATTGGTCGCTGATGGCCCCCAGGTGCACGGCGACGGTCACCGTCAGCTGTCCGGCGCCGGCGTGCTCGATGCGATCGCCAAACCGAATCTCCGACCAGTGCTGCGCGAGGTGCCGCGACCATTGCTCGAGCGCCCCTGACACGCCGTTCTCGCGATTGGCGCGGCGCCGAAGGGCCGCGGCACCCGGCACGTACGCGCGCTCGACGTATTCCTGCAGCATCCGCGCGCTGCTGAACTGCGGGGTCAGGCGAGACATGCTCGTGCGCATCCTCGCGATCCATCGCCGGGGGAATCCCTTCTCGTCGCGCTCGTAGAACGCCGGCACCACCTCGTCCTCGAGCACGGCCAGGAGCGCGGCGGCGTCTCGGTCGTCGTCACCGGTGGCATCGGTGCGGTCGCCGATCGCCCAGCCACAGTCCGGGTCGAAGGCCTCTGCCCACCAGCCGTCCAGCGTCGAGAGGTTGAGTCCGCCATTCACCAGGACCTTCATGCCGCTCGTGCCGCTCGCCTCCCACGGCCGCCGGGGCGTGTTGATCCAGACGTCCACGCCCTGCACCAGTTCCGTCGCCAGGCGCATGTCGTAGTCGTCCAGGAACACCACGTGAGGTCGCGCCTCGGGTCGGGCCACGAACTGCGCCCACTGCTGGAGCAGCGCCTTGCCCTCGTCGTCCTGCGGGTGGGCCTTGCCCGCGACGATGAGCTGCACGGGCCGTTCGCGATTCGTGAGCAGGCGCAACAGCCGCTCGGGATCCGACAGCAGCAGGTTCGGGCGCTTGTAGCTGGCGAAGCGCCGTGCAAACCCCATCGTGAGTGCGTCGGGGTTTAGTGCCGCCCGAGCCGTGGGCGCCGCGGCGTCGAGGCCCTCGTGCCGCGCCAGCTTCCGCACGAGGCGCTCGCGCGCGTAGCGCACCAGGTCCTGTCGCTCATGCTCGCGCACGGTCCACAGGTCCTCGTCCGACAGCTGGACCATGTCCGCGGTGAGCGCCGAGACATCGCCGCGCCACCGCTCCTTGCCGGCCGCGCGGGTCCAGAGCGCGTCGGTCCAGGGTGAATCCCACGACGGGACGTGCACGCCATTGGTGACGTGCGCGACGGGGACTTCCGGCTCGGGCCAGCGCGGAAACAACCCGGCAAACAGCCGGCGGCTCACCGCGCCGTGGAGTTGGCTGACGCCGTTGACCCACGAGCACCCGCGCACCGCCAGCCAGGCCATGTTGAACGGCTCGGCCACATCGTCAGGGTTCTGGCGCGCGAAGGCGAGCCACTCGGCCCACGACAACCCGAGGCCCCGCACGTACGATTCAAAGTACGGCCGGTACGCCTCGATCTCCGGTGTCGGGTAGGTGTCGAATCCGGCCGGCACCGCCGTGTGGGTCGTGAACACGTTGCCAGCACGCGTGGCCCAGAGCGCCTCGTGAAATGTCGTGCCGTGCTGCTCCCTGAACTGCCGCGCCCGCTCGACCACGGCGAAGGCCGCATGCCCCTCGTTCAAGTGGCATATCTCGATGCCCAGCCCGAGAGCCTGGACGAGGCGCCACCCACCCACGCCAAGGATGGCCTCCTGCAGCAGGCGCACTTCCGAGCTGCCGCCGTAGAGCGCGCTCGTGAGCGCGCGGTCCGCCGGCAGGTTGAAGGGGTCGTTGCTGTCGAGCAGGTACAACACCGTGCGGCCGACGGTCACCTGCCAGGCCCTGAGCAGGATGGTGCGGTCCGGGAAGATCAACCGGATCCGGAGGCGCTCGCCACTCGGGTTGACGACGGGCTGGACGGGCAGGCTGGCCGGCTCGTTGTAGGGATAGAGCTCGGTCTGCCAGCCCCGATCGTCGAGCACCTGGCGGAAGTAGCCCTGCTGCCAGAGGATGCCGACGCCGACAATCGGCACGTCCAGATCGCTCGCGGTCTTCAGGTAATCGCCGGCGAGGATCCCGAGGCCGCCGGCATAGAGCGGCAGTGAGTCGTGCAGCCCGAACTCCATGCTGAAGTACGCCACGCGCGGAAGGCTTGCCGTCCCCTGCGGATGCCAGGCCGGGGTGGCACGATAGCGCGCGCGCGACGCCTCGAGCGCCTCGACGTCGCGCAGGAAGGCTGCCTCGCCGGCCAGGTGCTCGAGCCGCTCGTAGGGCACGTGCCGCAGCAGGAGCCAGGGATTCTGGGTGCGCTCCCAGAGCGATTCGTCCAGCCGCTTCCACACCGCGTCGCCCGCGTGGTTCCACGACCAGTGGAGGTCGAGCGCCAGCGCCGAGAGCCGCGTCAAGGGTTGGGGGAGAGGGCGGGACGTGGGGTCGGGCACCGGTGGCTCCTTGGCGCAAGGCCGTCAGGCTGACTGAAGGTCGTCGAGCTGTTTCCGCGCGGAGCCGACGTCGCGCGCGGTGCGCGCGCGCATCATCTCGGCCTCGGAAGCGGCCTTCGTCGCTGACGACAGCGTGCGGCGGCTGGCACGCTCCGCCTCTCTGGCCTGCTCGAGCTCGTTCTCGAGGTTGGCCACGCGCGCGGCGGCGGCGTTCAACTCGGTACGCGCCCGCCTTTCTTCGGACGCCAGATCGGTGGCCTCGCGGGTGGCCGCTTCGAGCGCGGCCTCGAGCCCCGTCAGGCGCGCCCTGGCTTCCCCGATCTTCTTCTCGTGCGCCTCTCGCGCCCGCGCCTCTTTCTCGGCCGCCTCGGCGGCACGCGTGCCGGCGGCCGGGCCCGCCTCCTGCGCACCAGCAGCCCTGGCGCCAGCAGGGGGCGTGCTCGCGGCCTTCGCGCCTCCGGCCTTCGTGTTCTGGGGGGCTG
>Ga0105100_10002237_pt1 | contig 11339 bp, 8 predicted proteins | sample PPLLak12cMay2015_2_FD_87033 | JGI IMG/M metagenome (GOLD analysis project Ga0105100, IMG submission 87033) | Freshwater sediment microbial communities from Prairie Pothole Lake near Jamestown, North Dakota, USA - PPLs Lake P8 Core (1) Depth... | ecosystem: Environmental > Aquatic > Freshwater >... | reverse complement strand
TGCAGGCTGCGGCCAGCCCCCATCGGACAGCCAGTCAGGCGTAGATCCGGGGGCCGCTCCTACGCAGCGGGGAAGCGCCGTGGCGAGGCATCGCTCTACGCGCCCACCAGGGAGAGCAGGATCCCCGCCAGCCCGAGGGCAGCACAGTAGATGGCGAATGGCGTCAGGCTGTTGCGGGCCAGAAAGCCGAGCAGCCAGTGGATCGCCAGATAGCCGACGATCGCCGCCGCTCCAAAGCCGGCCAGGATCGGGCCAATCTGCTGGAGGGCGGAGGGGGAACGGACCAGGTCGAGCGTGGCGATCAGGCCGGCGCCGACCATCACCGGGATGGACATCAGGAACGAGAAGCGCGCCGCCTCGGGGCGCAGCAGCCGGCGCACGATCCCGGCCGAGATCGTCGAGCCAGACCGTGAGATTCCGGGGAAAAGCGCAAGGATCTGCGCGGTTCCTATCGACAGCGCGTCGCCGGCGTTCACATCTTGCAGGCTCCGCTGCAGCCGTGCAAGCCGCTCGGCGCCGAGCATCAGCGCGGCATTGACCAGCAGGAAGAAGCACACGGCCAGCGGCGAGGCGAAAGCCTGCTCAACCACATCCTTAAGCAGGATGCCGGCCAGCGCCGCCGGGATGCTCGCCAGGAGAATCATCCATCCCAGGCGTGAGGCCGGATCAGCGAGCGGCTGCCGGTGCACCGCGCCGCTCCACATCGCCCGCGCAATGGCCAGCAGGTCCGCCCGGAAGTACAGGAGGACGGACAGCAAGGTTCCCAGTTGCACCAGGATGTTGAACACGAAGGCGGCTTCGGCCTCGAAGGTCCACCCCATCAGCCAAGGCACAAGCACCAGGTGGGCAGAGGAGGAGATCGGCAGGAACTCCGTCAGGCCCTGGACGATGCCGAGAACGATCGCCTGCAGCCAGGTCAAGGTCAACTCTCCGGGGATCGGTGTTTGCGGTAACTGCGGCGGAATGCCGCAACGTACTCTGCCAGGTTGCCGTCCAGGATGGCCTGGCGCAGCTGCTCGGTCAGACGGATCAGCATGCGCAAGTTGTGGATGGAGACAAGTGTGGCGGCCAGCATCTCCTGGGCCACCATCAGGTGGCGTAGGTAGGCGCGGCTGTGCTGCAGGCAGGTGGTGCAGTCGCACATCTCGTCGATCGGCCGCGGGTCATCGGCGAAGACGGCGTTGCGCAAATTGAGCCGGCCGCGCGGGGTGAGGGCGGCGTGGTTGCGTGCCATGCGCGTCGGCAGCACGCAGTCGAACATGTCGATGCCGCGCACCACCGCTTCGACCAGGTCCTCTGGCGAGCCGACGCCCATCAGGTAGCGCGGCCGGGTGGGGGGAAGCTCCGGCAGGACGACCTCGAGCATGGCGTGCATCTCGTCCTTGGTCTCTCCGACGGACAGCCCGCCGACGGCCATCCCGGCGAAGGGGAGCGAACCGATGAACTGGGCCGACTCCCGACGTAGATCGGGGAAAACACCGCCCTGGACAATGCCGAACAGCGCCTGCTCGCCTGACCGATGCGCGTTCAGGCAGCGCAGCGCCCAGGCATGGGTGCGTGCCATGGCTTGTTCATTGTAGCGGCGGTCGTACGGCAGGGCGCATTCGTCGAAGGCCATGATGATGTCCGCTCCCAGCGCCTGCTGAATGGCGATGACGGCCTCGGGCGTCAGCCGGTGACTGGAGCCGTCGATGTGGGAGCGGAAGGTGACCCCGCCGGCGTCGACCTTACGGGTCTCTGTCAGGCTGAACACCTGGTATCCCCCGGAGTCGGTCAAGATCGGCCCGGTCCAGCCCATGAAGGCATGCAGGCCCCCCAGGCGCTGGATACGCTCGGCGCCGGGGCGCAGGTACAGGTGATAGGTGTTACCCAGGATCAGGCTGGCGCCGAGTTGATGCAGCTGCTCGACGGTCACGGCCTTGACGGTGGCCTGAGTCCCGACGGGGGCGAACACCGGCGTGGGGATCGGTCCGTGGGCGGTGTGCAGCTTTCCGGCGCGGGCCTGGCCCTCGGTTCGCTCGATCTCGAAGCGCACGGGCGTCACAAGCCCCATGCCCAGTGCAGGCCCAGCAGCGTGAGCAGCGCCGTGAGCACCGTGAGGGGTGTGCCCAGGCGCAGATAGTCGCGCAGGGTGTAGCCGCCGGGTCCCATCACCAGCAGATTGGCAGGGTGGCCGAGCGGGGTGACAAAGGCCAGCGAACAGCCGACCGCCACCGCCATGGCCATTGCCCGGGGATCGGCGCCGGCGATCTCGGCCACAGCGATGGCGACAGGGGCAAGCACGACCGCCGTGGTTTGTCCGCCGATCAACAGGCCCAGGCCGATGGTCGAGAGCAGGATCGCCGCCGCCAGGCCCAGCGAGCCGGCGCCGCCGGTCAGCCCGATCAACACGTCACCCAGCAGGCTGGCCAGTCCCGTGGACTGCAGGGCGATGCTCAGCGGGAGCATTCCGGCGATGAAGAAGATCGTGCGCCAGGAGACCGAGCGGTAGGCGGCATCCATGGAAATGCAGTCGGCGAGCACCATCAGCATTGCGCCGGTCAGTGTGGCAATGGCGATGGGGAGCAGGCCGAGCGCCGCCGAGCCGAGGCTGGCGACGACGATCCCCACGGCCACCCACGCCCGCCAGCCCGGCCGGCTGACGGCCTCCGCCTCGAGGATCAGGAAGTTCTCGTCACTACGCAGCAGGTCGAACTTGTCGCGTGGGCCCTGCATCAACATGGCGTCGCCGAAGTGCAGCGGCTGATTGGCCAGGTCCTCTTGCACGACGGCTCCCCCGCGCCAGAGCCCGATGACCTGAATCCCGTAGCGCTCGCGGAACCGGATCTGGCGCAGCGACCTGCCATCATGCTCGGAGCGCGGCGCCAGCACCACCTCAACCAACGGGACCTGCGCTGTGGTGAGACTGTCGAGCAGAGGCGGGTTGTCCAGCGGGTTCAGATCATGCAGCTCGATGAACTCCGGCGTGGGCTGACCCTCGAGCAACAGCACGTCGCCTGCCTGGAGGCGCATCTCCCGATCGGGGGCAAGCTTCCAGCGGCCACGGTGCAGGATGCCCAGCACGGTCAGTCCGAGATCCCGTCCCCAGCCGAGTGCGCCGAGCGATTGGCCGATGATGCTCGACGAGGCGGGAACACCGTAGGTCGACAGGCCGTCGGTCAGGTTATACACGCTCACCAGCTCTCCCTGGGCCGGACGCAGGCGGGCAATCTCGCTGGCGACATCCCGCTGGCGCAGCAAGCGGGGGCCAAGCCAGATCAGCAGCGCCGCGCCGGCGATGACCAGTGGAGCTCCAATGGGAAGGAAGTCGAGCAGGCCATAGGGAGCATAGCCAGCCTGAGCGAGCGTGGTGCTGACGATGATGTTGGCTGTGGTCAGCAGCGTGGCCGTGCCGCCGAGCAGCGCGCCGTAGGCGAGCGGCAGCAGCAGGCGCGAGGGGCGGATCTGCGCCCGGCGTGAGATCCCCATCGCCGGTGGGACCAGGATCGCCGCTGCGGCAATGCTGTTCATGAACGTGGATAGTCCGGCGCTGGTCAGGGTCAATGCGCCGATCAGCCGGCGCTCACGGGGGCCCGCCAGCTGCAGGATGCGCGAACCGAGCCAGGCCGTCACTCCGGTTCGCTCGAGCCCTTCGGAGAGGATGAACACCGAAAGGATGGTGATCACCGCCGACTGGCTGAAACCCGAGACCGCTTGCTCGGCCGTGATCACCCCGGTGATGCCGAGCGTCAGCGCGACCAGGATGCCGATGACGTCTGGGCGCAGCCGCTCGCTGACCAGAAGGATCGCGGCGAGCGTGATGGTCAGGAGCGTAATCCAAGCCTCGGGGGTCATGGCGACTTGGGATTATACCCACGCCGTGTGTTGCCGCTTGTCGGACGCCTTCGTATACTTGGCTGCATGGCACAAACCGAGGGCTACGCCACCTGGGCAGAGGTCGATCTGGGGGCCATTCGGGCCAATGTGCGAGTGTTGGCCCGCGGCGAAGCGGTGGTGATGGCGGTTGTGAAGGCTAACGGTTATGGGCATGGCGCGGTCGCCGTGGCGCGCGTCGCCCTGGAGGCCGGAGCGCGCTGGCTGGGGGTGGCGCGCTGGGACGAGGCGCTTGAGCTCCGGCGCGCCGGGCTGCCTGCTCCGATCCTGATCCTGGGTGACGTCCCGCAGGCCATCCTGCCCGAGGCCGTGGCGGCCGAGGTCTCCCTCACCGTTTCCTCGGCTGAAGGGGTTCGAGCCGCGCAGCGGGCCGGACGTCAGGCAGGACGGGATGCCAGGCTGCACTTGAAGATCGATACCGGGATGCACCGGCTGGGTGTCCGACCCGAGGAGGCCGTCTCCCTGGCTGAGAGGGTCGAAACCGAGCCCGGCGCACGGCTGGAGGGAGTGTTCTCTCACCTGGCTTGTGCCGACGAGGCGGACCCGGGGCCCAGTCTGAAGCAGCAGGCCGCCTTCGACGACGTGCTGCAGGCGCTCTCGGCGCGCGGACTGCGACCTGCCTATGTCCACCTGGCCAACTCGGCGGCCACTCTGCGCTGGCCCGGAATGCATTATGACCTTGTCCGGCCGGGGCTGGCGGTCTACGGACTGCAGCCTTCGTCCAGCCTGCCGCTGGGCCGCGATCTCACCCCGGCCCTGGCCTGGAAAGCCAGGCTGTCACAGGTGAAGCGGGTGGCAGCGGGACAGGGGATTGGCTACGGCCACACCTATCGCACGCGTGACGAGGAGCTGATCGGCACGGTCACGGTTGGCTATGGGGATGGTTTTCGGCGCTGGCCGATGAATCAGGTGTTGTTGGGGGGGCGCCGTTGCCCGGTTGTCGGCCGGGTGTCGATGGATCAGATCACCATCCGCTTGGACCCCGGGCAGGCGGCCGAGCCTGGCGACGAGGTGGTGCTGATTGGTCGGCAGGGGGAGGAGAGGCTGTCGGCCGAGGCGCTGGGCTTAACCTGGGGGACCATCAACTACGAGGTGACCTGCGGCATCGGCCCGCGCGTGCCGCGCCTCCATCTCGAGTGAACCCCGCGAGAATCCGCCCGGCGATCGTGTGACTGGCCGAACAGGCGGCCGCGACGGGCTTCCAGGTTCGCCTGAACCCGCCTCGCCTCTCCCGCCTGCGTTGCGCTTGCGCCTGACGGCGCCTTGCGTCCTGGTTGACGGCCTGCTGTGCGCACAAGAGCCAGGCCCCGGCCCATCTCCGTCTTGCAGCGCACATCCTGCTTGCCCGGGCTTGAGCGACCGGCAACGAACGCGGTCGCTGACAAGCTCACCTGGATGCGGCGGCATGCCATGCCGGCCTGGACCCTCCATGCGGAGACACCATCGCCAGTCCTTCGCACCACGCGGCGAGGATTCGCGCTGCTAGGCGACGCGGTGCGGCACGACCGATGCGCAGCGAGGTCTTTCGCGCTGGCTGAAGGACCTGGGAGAGGACGGCGTGGGTTGCTCCATCCCCTGCGTCCGCCCGGTTTCACCGCTGGAAATCGACCGGGGCCCCCGGGAGCAATGGCGCCGCCGGGGAGGAGATTCGGGGGGTGCCTCCACCCGCCCGGCGCGGTAGACTGCTCCTAAGGTTTTCCTTAGGATGCGACACCCGGTTCACACCCTGCAGTCCTTCGATCAAATCAAGCTGCTCGCCGACCCCCGGCGACGGGCCCTGTTGCAGCTGCTCATGGCCGCGCCAGCCAGCCTGTCCGGCCTCGGCCGCCAGATCGGGCGCCATCCGGCCTGGGTGCGCCACCACCTGCTGCGCCTTGAGCAGGCCGGGCTGGTCGAGCGCGTCGAGACGACCGCCCGCGAACATCTGTACCGACCCAGCGCCCGCGCCTACGTGGTGCAGGCGCTGGTCATTCCCCAGGCCCGGCTCGACCGGACGCTCGTGCTCTCGGGAAGCCATGATCTGGCGGTGGAACTGCTGGGGCGCGAACTCGCAGCCTCGCTGGAAGTCGTCGCCCTGACCAATGGCAGCCTGGACGGCCTGATTCTGCTGCGCCAGGGCCTGAGCCAGATGGCCGGGTGTCATCTCTTCGACCCGGTCCAGCTGGAATACAACCGCCCGTTCGTGGCGCACCTGTTTCCTGACCGGCCGATGGCGTTGGCGACTCTCGCCGAGCGCGTGCAGGGCATCCTCTTCCAGCCGGGGAATCCCAAGGGGATTCGTGACCTATCCGATTTTGCCCGCGACGATGTCATGATTCGCAATCGCAATCGCGGCTCCGGCACACGGCTGTGGCTGGATGCAAGCTTGCAGATGCTCGGCATCCCGGCCGAGGCGGTGCAGGGCTATCCGTCGGAAGTCAGCACGCACACCCAACTGGCGCGGGCGGTCTATCAGGGGGAGGCCGACGTCGGCCTGGGATTGCAGGCTGCCGCCTCCGCCTTCGGGCTCGGGTTCCTGCCGCTGTTCCAGGAACGCTATCACCTGGTGGTGCCTGAGGAGAATCTGTCACAGCCCCCTGTTCAGTGGATGCTGGATCACCTGAACAGCGCCGCCTTCCGCCGGCGGGCTTCCCAGCTTGCCGGCTACGACACTACGCATACTGGAGAGCTGCTGGCCGTTCACTGAACCCGGCGCCACTCCTGGAAGCGAAATCGATGGTCTGGAGAGAGAGAAGATGAGAACAAGGCACCGACTCCCGAGAATGCTCGCCCTGGGGCTCGCAGCCGTCTTGCTGGCCGCTGCTTGCGCGCCGGCGGCCACCCCCGCGCCGGCTCCCACGCAGCCGCCCCCGCTGCCCACCCTGGCCCCCACGGCCGCCCCGCCGATCCTGACGGTGAGTGGACCGAGTGCAGGCCTGACGTTCACCCGGGCGGAACTGGAAGCGCTGCCAGTTACCGAGGGCTTTGCGGGGATCAAGAGCAGCACCGGCGAGATCACCCTGCCAGTGACCTACCGCGGCGTTTCGCTCGCCGATCTGGCGGAAGCCATGGGCGGCCTGGCACCCGGGAACGGCTTGAACCTGATCGCCAAGGACGGCTATGCCCTCACCTTCTCGGAGGACCAGCTGCTGAACGGCGCCTTCATCGCCTACGATCCGGCTACGGGCGATGAGCTCAAGTCGCCGCCCGCCCTGACAGCGATCCTCGCCTATGAGCGCGATGGAGAGCCGATCGCCGACGATTTCGGACCGTTGCGCGTGGCGATTGTCAGCGACGAAGGCAATCAGGTCACCGACGGGCATTGGTCGGTGAAGTGGGTGACGACGGTTGAAGTGAAGGACCTCGTCCAGGAATGGGCGCTCGAACTGAACGGGGGCTTGAGCGACTCGGTCGACCGCGCCAGCTTCGAGTCCTGCTCGGCGCCGCAGTGTCATGGCGGATCGTGGACCGATGATCAGGGCCAGGTGTGGTCAGGCGTCCCGCTGTGGCTGCTGGTGGGCTCGGTCGATGACGCGGTCCAGCACGAAGGCCCGGCCTTCAACGACGACCTGGCCGCTGCCGGATACACGATCACCGTCACCGCCTCCGACGGCTACTCGACCGAGTTTGAGAGTGCAGCCGTAGCGCGCAATCCGGACATCCTGGTGGCACATCTCGTCGACGGGCAGCCCTTGCCCGAGAAGTACTTCCCGCTGCGACTGGTGGGGTCGACGCTGGCCAAGAACCAACTGGTCGGCATGATCCGCCAGATTGCCTTGGGTCTGGAGCCCGTTCCGACCGCTGCGCCGACGGAGGGGGTTGAATCGACCGGCGAGGTCGTGCTGACCATTGACGGCCCAGGCGACGCCGTCACCGAGTTCACCGATGCCGAATTGCGCGCGCTGGGTGTGGTCACCCAGACGCTCGAACACCCCAAGAAGGGCGCCACCGAGTACGAAGGGGTCCTTCTGGCGGCATTGCTGGAGGCGGCCGGTGTGACCGATGCCGTTGCGGCGCTGGAGCTGGTCGCCAGCGACGGCTACTCCACCGAGGTTCCGGCGAGCGATGTGTTGGCCTGCGCCGACTGCATGCTGACTTTCGGCGAAGCACCGGGCGAGTACGCGCTGGCGATGCCTGGACTGCCCAGCAATGCCTGGGTCAAGGGAATCGCGCGGATCGAGGCGAAGTAGCAGTTCGTTTGCAGTTGACGGCCCGGAATCCGTGGCCGTTGAGGCGGGCTTCTCATCCGCGGTTCGCAAAGCGCGCAGCGGGGTGAGGAGCCCGCGCCTGCGATTACACTCTGCCGAGGGTCTGGGCCGCCGGGTCAGAGACAGGGCTTGCCGCCGGCAGCCAGGGCCCGCCGGCTGACGTCCCGGGCCGAGAGGGACTGGCCTCGAGGGTGGGATGAGATCGAAGGAGGCGAAACCGATGCTCCGACGAAGACTCCGGCGGGCCCACGCCCTTTGCCTGGTTGGCGTGTGGCTGGCAGCCTGTGCGCCGGCATCGCCGACGCCGGCGGCACCGGCGGCTGACCCCTCCGCGCCATCCGGCGATGAGCGCACGCCGCTGGTCGTCTTCGCGGCTGGAAGCCTGATCGTCCCGTTCGCGGAGCTGGAGGCTGCATACGAGGCGAAGCACCCTGCGATCGACGTCCGGCCGGAGTACCATGGCAGCATCCAGGTGATCCGGCACGCCACCGAGCTGCATGAGCCAATCGACGTCGTCGCCACGGCTGACGCCTCACTCCTGCCGATGCTGATGTTCCAGGTGGAAGATCCCGCAACCGGCACGCCCTATGCCGAATGGGCGTGCAGCTTCGCCGGCAACCGCCTGGCGCTGGCCTATACCGATCGCAGCCTGTACACCGAAGAGATTGACAGCCAGAACTGGCCCGAGATCCTGGCGCGCCCGGAGGTCCTGCTGGGCCTGGCGGATCCGCGCTTCGATGCCTCGGGCTATCGGGCGATGATGGCGCTGGCGCTGGCCGAGCGGTGGAGCGGTGAATTCGGCCTGTTCAACCAGGTCTTCGAAGGGCAGTTCACCTATCCGGTCCGCATCTTCCGCGAGGACTCACTGAGCACGATCACCGTCCCGGAGGTTCTCGAGACGCGGTCGGAGGCGCATCTCCGGATGCGCGGCGGCAGCATCCAATTGCTGGCGCTGCTCGAGTCGGGAGACATCGACTATGCCTTCGAGTATGAGAGCGTGATCCGCCAGCATGGCCTGCGCATGCTTCAGCTTCCTCTCCCGGTCGACTTGAGCGACGAGGCCTATCGGGACCAGTATGCACAGGCAGTGGTTGAGCTGGACTTCCAGCGCTTTGCCAGCGTCGAGCCACGCTTCATCGGCGAGCCGATCGCCTACGGGATCACCATCCCGAGCACCGCCCCGCATCCACAGGAGGCGGAGAAGTTCATCGCCTTCCTGTTGGGGCCGGAGGGGCGCGCCGTGATGCAGGCCGACCAACACCCGGTTCTGCCCAGCCCGTTGGCGATGGGCTGGGAGGCCATGCCGGTTTCGCTCCAGCCTCTGTGTGCAGGAGTGGGGGGACCGTGATGCGCAACGCAACCCGCGCGACGATCCTGTTCGCCATCCTGGGGGGCTTACTGGTGGGCTTCATCGTGCTTCCCCTGTTGCGCACACTGACGGCGACGTCGTTGCGCGGCCTGATCCTCGCTTTGCAGGATCCTCAGCTGCAACGTTCCCTCGCCGTGACGTTTGGTGGAGCGGCGCTGGCGACGACCATCGGGCTGCTGACCGCCGTGCCGCTGGCCTACCTGCTGGCCAGGCGGAGGTTCCGCGGACGCGGCCTGGTCGAAGCCGTGGTGATGCTACCGGTGATCGTCCCGCACACTGCGGCGGGTGTAGCGCTGCTGCTGGTGTTCGGCCGCTATGGCCTGATGGGCCAGGCCTTCGCCCGGGTGGGGGTTAGCTTCACCGACACCGTGGCGGGGATCGTGCTGGCGATGCTCTTCGTCAGCGCGCCATTCCTCGTCAGCGCTAGCCGGGAGGCATTTGCTCTCGTTGATACCGAGATCGAGCGGGTGGCATTGTCCGACGGCGCCAGCCCGCTGCAGGCGTTCTGGCATGTCACCTTTCCTCTGGCGCGGCGCGGGATCCTGGCTGGGGCGCTGATGATGTGGGCGCGCGGGATCAGTGAGTTCGGCGCGGTGGTGATCCTTGCCTACCATCCCAAGGTGATGACCGTGCTGGTCTACGAACGCTTGCAGGGCTTCGGCCTGCAGGCGGCGCTGCCGGCGACAGCGGTGTTGATTGGGGTTGCCCTGATTGCGATCGGCGTGCTGCGGGGTGTGCTGGGCGTCCAGAGGGAGTCGACGACGGGTTGATCCACCCCGATCGACCGATTCCTACATCCATCGGATTGCAGCCCCCACCCGGCGCTTGGATCCGGCGAAAGGGAGATGCCGGTGGGGAGGAACAAGCCCGGTCGCATGGCGTATCCGCCGGGCGCTCGGGCGCCGGCGTGAGCTGGCAGGTTCTCGGTACGCCTGGGCAGGCTCGATCCCGCCCGCCGAGGCGCACACCCGCGATGGAGTTCCGCTTTCGCTTAAACCGATGGAGCCGGAACGACCACTCGGAGGCAGCCGGCGGCGCAGGTTACCTCAAACGGCGAACGGCCGAGCAGGTCCCCGTCGAGCTGGACGTTCTGCGGAGGGTCGACGACGATCTTCGCCTGCTTGACTCGCCAGTGCGGGAATCCCTTGACCAGCCGGGCAACGCCACCGGCCTCGCCGCTCGAGGAGATCAACCGCTCGAGGTCGATCGTTCGCAGGACAATGACGTCGAGCAAGCCGTCATCGATCCGCACTACGGGGGAGAGGCTTAGTCCGGGCAGCCCCAACTGAGCGGAGTTCGCCACGGTACACACGAAGCCATCCGAAGCCGCAGTTTCCCCGTCCAACTCCATCTCAAAGTGGAGCGGCCGGGTTTCCCTCAGGGACTTCAGGCCGGCGATTCCATAGGCCAGCAGGCCAAATCGCTCCTTAAGCTGCCGCGGCGTGTGTTGGATCACCAGCGCCTCGAACCCCACCCCGGCGCGCAGCAAGTACTTGCGCTCGCCGACCTGGCCCAGGTCGATGACCCGCACATGCAGTTCGCCGGTGAGCAGCTTCGCCGCACGGGACAGGGTGCGAGGGATCTTGAGCTCCCTGGCGAGCACATGCCCCGTGCGTCCGGTGAGGATCGCCAGGGCAGTCTGTGTGCCGGCGAGGGCGGTCGCCACCTCGGAGACGGTCCCGTCCCCTCCAACCACTGCGACGACTTCCGCGCCTCCTGCCGCAATCGCCTGGGCCTTCCGATACGCATCTCCCTCGCCAAGGGTCACCTCGACGCTCCAGGAGATACCGGCCGGGAAGAAGACCCGGTTGAGTTCTTTCAGAACCGCCGAGCCTCTGCCGGCTGCGTGATTGATGATGACGGGGAGGCTTATGCCCATGCGGCAACCTTCATCGGGATGGAGATACCAG
>Ga0105100_10002236_pt1 | contig 11339 bp, 4 predicted proteins | sample PPLLak12cMay2015_2_FD_87033 | JGI IMG/M metagenome (GOLD analysis project Ga0105100, IMG submission 87033) | Freshwater sediment microbial communities from Prairie Pothole Lake near Jamestown, North Dakota, USA - PPLs Lake P8 Core (1) Depth... | ecosystem: Environmental > Aquatic > Freshwater >... | reverse complement strand
CTTCTGAAAGGTCTTTAAAGCCCTGGATAACCTCTATCTCTTTCATGATGGTAAAGTCATACTTCTTGCCAACTCTCTTGTTTACTGCCGTTGCATAAATGCGGTGTACGACAGAATCAGAAGTCAGCTGTACATAACCGGTCCCTGTTATGGTTGCAAGCGGGCTGGCTGTTGCCATGAACTGGACAGAGTCTACCGTCACATCCTTAGGTATAACAATGGTGTACTCGAACACAGCTGCATCAAATGCGGCAGGTGTCATGTATCCCTCTGCTTCCTGGTCATTGGTAATGGAAAGGATTGAAGCGGCATCAGAGACATAATAGATAGGTTCAATAACGGGGTTGCCGGTGATCCTCATGATTTCTGCAAAATAGGCAGCCTGTCCCGACTTGGTCAGCGGGAAGAAGTTATAATTATTCCCGTCAGCGCCAAAGCCAAAGAATGTTCTTGGAGCCATGACCGTGTCAACCGAACCGGGATAGAATGCGGAGTCTTCCCAGAACCTTACAACGAGTGGTGCATCAGCGCGATAGACTATGGTGTCACCATTGAAGGGTGCAGTCACTGCAAGAATATCATCCGGCAGATACGACCATTGTATTGTATTATCAGCCTCTACGGTTGCATATTCAAAGATGGGATCAGCGGCATCCAGAACAGTACCGGGTACGGTTTCGGTAGGCGCGCTGAAATTCCTTGAATCCGAGCTGTTGAACCAGTTAATTCTGGTGTTCCTTGCGATCCACTGCGAATTCAGGATAACCGGAACCTTCAGACTGTTCCAAATGGCTTTGTGGGGATCTCCAAAATCAGTGCTTGCGCCACTGCGGCCAATAATAACCAGGTCGTATGAATTCAGCATTGCAAGCGTATCAGCCAGGCTTGCGGAATCGGTAATCAGTCCGAGCGGCCTGAGAGGATAGAACTTGGTGACTTGCTGGTTATTATTTACCAGGAATTTATTCTGCATTTCATCCCTGCCATTGGGATTGGCGACCAGCAGGATCTTGACGGCAGGAATTACAGAAGGCACTGCGGTTTTCGGAACAGGAATTCCCAGTGTGCTGTGAACAGCATTTCTCCATAAGGTAAGACCGGCTGAGGTCATGTTGGTGCCCCTGTCCTTGCAAATGCCACCAAAATTCTGACCGATGACGATCATTCGGGCGTTCAGTTTTTCAGAACCAATGGAATCACCGGCAGGGATATCGCTTACGGTACCAACGGTTGCATTGGCCGGAGCACCTACCGGCAATCCGAGAAGCGTGCCGAGCGTATCGGTCAGCTTAACAGCAGTTGCATAATTCATTGCCTTGGTCCTCGTTGCTCCACCGGAATCATCAGCGCCTTTATTGACAAGCTGGGTGGTTGAATCGGCTGCAAACGCAATGCCGTTAAATAACGGATTGGTTTGATTTTCAGGCAGCACCTTCAGTTTAAGTACGCCTTCGAGTTCAGCGCCGGTTCCGGTAGCCCCTCCGTCAAATCCGCGGGTGTCCCTGAATGCATAGGTTTTATTGTAGACAACGGGCATCGTGAATTTTTCGAGACCCAGTGATCCACCCGGCATTAATATGGCGTTAGCTCCGCCGAAAGATTCCTGAACGATGACGGCATCATAACCAAGGCTGCTCAAATCGAATACGGAATCAGCAGCCACTTCATTCAGTTCCACTTCCCATTGGTCATTGCCGGTCGAAAGCATGTTATAAATGGGATCCTGGTTGGCAGGTGCGGCTGTAGATACCAATACTTTACCTTTCAGGGTATAGTAACCGATTTTCCAACCCTGGAATTCAGCAGGTTCATCGGGGATGGCAAGGCCGGCGGCAATATAAACCGCATTACGCCAGATGGTGAGACCGGCTTCTGTCATATTGGATCCGTAAGCACCGCAGATGGCACCAAAATTCATACCCAGGGTGATCATCCTGGCTTTCAGGATCTGACCATTACCAAGGGTATCATTACCAATCTGCGTTCCGGCAGGAATATCGTTAAAACTGATGGTGATATTGGTGTGTGCAGGATTGATCATGGCAGGTTTTGCCAACAGTGTTGATGTAATGGTATCGTTGGTGGCCGGATTGATCAATACGCAATTCCTGGCATAATTCAGGTTTTTAAACCTTGTATTGCCAACGGTAAGACCGGCATCGTCCGCCCCTGTTTTAAATAAGGCAACGGTATCACCGTCAAATGTAACACCTTTAAAGAGGTCATTCGACTGATTCGCTGGATCAACCCTCAGGTAAACATAACTTCGGCTTGCAGTACCTTCGGTTTCAGCGCCTCCACCGGCAGACCCGCCAGCTAATCCACGGCCATTGGCGAAAGCATAGGTCTTATTATACACTACCGGTACAGTGAATGTGTCCAGTGCCAGGGAGCCCGTGGGTCTTAAATAAGCTCCACCTCCCGCAAACGATTCCTGAACAATAATGACATCATAACCAGCTAAATGAGCCGTATCTGTCGCTGACATAGCTGTTAAGGTTACGTCGAGATTCGGATCGGCCTGCAACATCCTGAGCACAGGATCAAGCTGTACAGAGGCGGCAGAAGCGTCCATGGTTTTCTGCAGGGTAAAATACCCTACTTTCTTTGGCTGGGCAAAGACCACAGCCAGTGATAAGAACATTGTCAGTAGTAGCAAATAGAATTTTTTCATAGTAATAATTGATAAAAGGGTTTATAATTAATGATTAACATTAGAAACTTTCGGACTCTGTTTGATTGCTATAATGGATTCCTGTCATGAAAATCGGTTTGTAAGACAGATGGTTGCATCCTTCATTTGCAATTTACAAAATTTAATGCCTAAATCCCAATAAAATTACTTTTATTAGCCAGCCTGATGGGTAGAAAAACTGCCCAAAAAAGGGGGGCAAATTGCCCGTTGCCGTCAAACGGACGGTTTTCGGTACAGAAACCGGGAGCCAAAAGTTTTTTTACCGCCATTCATGTCAGTTCAATCTTTCATTACTCCGGAAGTATCCTGCAGCATTCCTTCTTTTTTTATAGTATGAATCTGCAGGATATCCGTTAAAAGAACAGTTGTTCGTACCACCAACCGGACCATCATTGTAATGTTTCAGGTCAGGCAACATTTACTGCAATAAGATCTTGGTATAGGTTATATGCTCTCCGATCTGCAGTTTAATAAAGTATGCTCCGTTCTGATAGAGGTCTCCGTTTAAGGATACAAAATTATATCCACTGCTCACGCTGTTGTCGAAAAGCATTTCGACCTGTTTCCCTGTTATGTCATAAAGGGTTACCTGTGCATGTGCAGGCTGAAGTGCGTAAAAGCGAATATTAATATCACCCGCAGAAGGATTGGGATAGGCAACGAGGCCGATCTTTTCAATGACACCTTCATTCACTGCTGATGGTATGTTATCGAAAGTATAATCCGAAGCCCTTTTCATCAGCTGATAGAACTCATTAGAACCCATAAGGTCGTTCAGCAGGGTATGGGTGTTGGTAAACCAGAAGATCTTCACCTTGGGGAAATTGTCCTCGATCATCGACATGGCGCTCACTTCATTTCCATTGGTGGGAGCAGTAACTTCAGCAACAGGCACAGCCAGGATATCATTATCAACTTTAATTCCCTGGATATAAGGAACCAGTGCGTAGGTGGTTGAATTTGACCAGGTAATGATCTGATCCTTTTCATAGATCTCGGTGATATAATGATCATTATTGGTAATTTTTATCTGGTTGTCCGTTGCATCGGCAATATCACCGGTATGAACAACAATCCCTCCTCCGTCAGCGGCACCTGCAGATGATTCTGCGGTGAAAAGGCTCCATCTTTCATCGGAGATACCGAAACAGGCTGCTTCAAGTGCAATGGCTGGAAGGGGGAAATTATCTCCCATAGGCCCGTATGGGGTAAGGCTGTTTGATCCGCAGGATTCACCGAAGAACAGTCCGTCAATTCCGCTGTGGACACCGCTGCCTACTCCTTTTCCATCATATGTGCCATGGCCCAGGTACAAGGTATCATACCCCCAGGAGAGCAAACTATCGATCATCTGCTTGTCACAGCTCCTGAGTTCACCCAGCACTTCATCAGCTCCTACATACAGGATTTTCTTTTTCTGGCCTGATGTCAATTGAGTGAATGCCACGATCAGTGTCAAAGCAAAGAATAATTTCAAAATGTAGTGTTTTTTCATGATGTATTAATTTTAAGTTAAAAATTAAGGTTAATTATCTTGTATCTATTGTTAGATCGTCATGTCAGGCATTCATGATATTGCCTGACATGACGGATTATATCTGTTAAAAGCCCGGATTCTGGTAGGCCTGTTTTTCACCGGCGGTCAATGGCCTGCCGTTGGTCTCAATAGCATCCAGGTGGGTTTGCGGAATGGGGCGCAGTTTATGATACTCACGCATGGTGCCCGTTGCCCTTGTGTCATCGTTAAACATCATGGCCCTTTGAAACAGGGTTTCCGTGCGCACAAGGTCTTCCCACCGCATCATCTCACCCAGCAATTCGCGGCATCTTTCATTCAGCATGAACTCAACAAACCGTTGTTCCTTTGAAAGTGATGCAGAAGTATAGTGTTCCAGGGGGACATCGCTATCCCAGTAACCTTCATTGATGAGCATAGCATCTTCCCTGCTGCTTTCATCACCTTCTGTTCCTCCGTCAAACTGCCACCAGAGGTTGGGTCTTTCTTCTCCGGCATGGTAGGCAGCCCTTCTTCTGACCACATTGACAAGCTCAACGGCTTTGGTGTAATTACCCAACCGGCCGTAAGCTTCCGCACCAATTAAATAGGTCTCTGCCAGCCTGGCATCGAAGAAATCCCTGGTACCCTGATAAGTGGCTACATCTGCTCTGTAACGGTCACGGAATTTCACGAGCGAAGGAGCTTTCCCCGGCACCCATGCCTTGATTCTTATATCACCATCGGCAACGGTCGTATCATGATTGACGAGTTCCAGCGGGGCCCGTGTGACGGGATCCGTGACCCAGTAATACCTGGCAAAAACAGTATATCCCCTTCCGACAATTTCACGGTCGGTGAGGGTGGTATTCCTGTCGTTCATCAGGAAGACAAGGGCTGTATCACCCACATTCACATATTCGGTATTGCTTGGGTTTTCCGTAGCCAGTTCGAATTTGGGATCGCCGGTGTAAAGGGTATCTCCGTACCGCACAGCCCAGCTGCCATCAGTGGCTGCATCGGTGAAGGCAAAGGAAAGTTCCTTGGCTGTCCATTTGTAGCTGGCGGATGTTGGGGCTGCCGTGGCAGTCGAATAGTATACTTCAAGCAGGCTTTTGCGCAATCTTGAGTCGTTGAGGCGGTCGTGTATGTCGCAGGCATAATCGGTTATCATCATTCTTCTGAAAGGTCTTCCGTATTCAATATTCCTGGCCATTCCCACTTCGGTATCATATTGGTTCAGCCAGTAAACATGGGTATTGTTACGGTAGTCATTCGATGCACCGCCCAGCAGGCCGACTTCCTGATTGAACTGGGTCGCAAATAGTATTTCGTCGTTTATTTCATTTCCCTCTTCCCAGACATCAGCATAATTGGGCAAAAGAGAGTTGTATCCGCTGTTGATGCATTCCTCGGCCAGGGCAGCTGCCCGGGCAAGATCTTCGTTCCTGTTACCGCCCCTGCCGAACATCGGATCGGTATCGGTGCCGCAGGCCCTGGTCAGCAAAACTTTGGCCAGGTAATGACGGGCTGCATTCTTGGTCACCCTTCCGTAATTATCATCATTTTGCTTTTCAACGCAGTTGTCAACAGCAAACTGGAGGTCAGCGATGATGTCATCATATACCTTTGAAACAGGCTGCCGCGGCCATTCTTTTTCTGACCCGCTGCTGGGTACCAGATGATAAGGAATAGGGCCCCATTGCTGTACCAGCATGAAAAGGTATATTGCCCGCAGGAAGCGGACTTCGCCCATCCGTTTGTTTTTGCCTTCATTGTCTTTCATAATGCCTATTCCTCCTTCAACAAGCGGGATCTTTTCAACGGCCAGGTTACAACGGTCAATGCCATTATAATAGGCAGTCCAGATATTCTCAGGATAGTTTTTATAGCCAATTTCATAACCTACCGCATTGATCATTTCGGTATAATCGTTATAACCTCCCATGGCATGCGTGGTATAGGCATGATCCCCTCTTTTCCATTCATCGGTTCCATAATTCCACAAAGCATAGGTCCATTCATCTCCGTATTTTTTCCGTTGCACAGAATAACAGGAATTGATCAGCTTTTCTATACCGTCTTCTGATTCGTAATAATCGTATTTAAGGACTCCCACCTGCTCTTCATCAAGAAACTCATCACTGCATGTGACCAGGGTGAAAGCTGCGAACAGTAATAAAATATATTTTTTCATAGTATTGAGTTTTTTCATTCATGAATTGCTTTAGAATCCGGCCCTTACTCCCAAGACCAGTCCTTTTGTACTGATACCGGAAATGCCCTGGACGGGATCAACCTGGTTGCGGTTCCAGCCAGTATTTACGTATCTTCCCTGCGCTTCCGGGTCCATATAATCGTAATTGGTAAAAAGGAAAGGATTGGTGGCCATTACATAAACCTGCAAACTGTTCATTTTCACCTTTGAAATGATAGATTTGGGAAGGTTGTATGACAGGGTAATATTCCTCACTTTTAAGAATGATGCCTCCTTATACCACAACGCATTCTGGAAATCGATCTGTCCATCCCTGGGTTGCTGGTGAGTGGCATTTCTTCTGTCGGGATCGAGGGGATTGTAGTATTTGACATCCCACGCCATATAACGGCCGTCCAGAGCTGGTACTCTTGCCCTGTTGTATATCCCCTGGCCAACCCTGAAATATACGAAAAATGACAACTCAAAGCCTTTATAGGCAACCCTGTTGCTGATACCACCGGTGAAATCGGGCACATTGCTGCCTACCACTTCCCTGTCAAAACCATTGATGGTATCGTTCCCGTCGATATCCTTCACCTTGATCTCGCCGGTTTCAAAGAATGAACCACTCGCATTATACTTTGCAATCCATACGGAATCTTCAGGTGTATCCTGCAGGATGCCGTCGTACACGTAATTATAGTATGAGCCGATGGGATAGCCGATGAACAGATTGTTGTTGATGTCATCGACATTATCACCGTAAATCTCGACAACTTTTTCCCTGTTAAATGAAAAAGTGAGATCGGTCTCCCACCGGAATCCTCCCGGATTGCTAATATTAATAGTGTTCAGGGTGATTTCAAGGCCTTTATTGTTAACTTTGCCTATATTGGCGCGGGTTATGGAATACCCGGTGACGGCAGGCAGTTTGCTTTCCAGCAGCAGATCATGCGTATTGGCATTATAAAAATCAATGGATCCGGAAATCCTGTTATTGACAAAGCCGAAATCAATCCCAAAATTGGTTGTCGTTGTCTTTTCCCAGCCTACATCGCGGGTTGCCAGCAGATTGGGAGCATATCCCTTGGCAGGCGTTTCTCCGAAAACATACAACGTTTCCACCAGGGTGCCATCGGTTTCATAAGGAGTAACACCCGACTGGCCTGTCGTCCCGTACCCCAGCCTTAATTTCAGCTGGGTGACGGCGTTAATGTTCTGAAGGAAGGATTCATTCTTTACTTTCCATGCCAGGGCGAAGGACGGGAAGTAATCCCAACGGTTCCCTTTGTAGAATACGCTGGCTCCGTCATACCGCAGGGTGGCCGTTACCAGGTATTTATCCATCAGATCATAATTGATCCTTCCCATATAGGATTGGATCTGCCTTCTGTTAAAATCCGAGGAAAGTGTAGAAAGGTCAGGGGATAAAGACGATTCCATATTATACCACTGCTGGCTGACATAAGCAAAATTCTGAGCCTCCATATTGGTTTCTTCATATCTTGTGGCTCCGGCACTCTGCAACAGGGTTATCCCTATATCGTGCTGTCCGAATGTCCTGTCGAAGAAAACAAGGTTTTCCAATGTCCAGCCATAACGCTCATTCTGACGGTATTGTGCTGAGTTTACATTCACCAGCCTCGACGATTCAGGTTCGATGAAATCTCCTCTCCGGTAATGTCTATAGTCGATACCGGCATTAATCCTGTATTTCAAACCTTTCCAGAGGGTCACCTCAGCATAGTAACTGCCCAGGTAACGGCTGGTTCTCTCTTCAATGTTAATATATTTGTTGTCACGAAGCGGATTTTTGATAAGGTCATCGCCTGCCGGCAGCATAAGGAAATTACCAGCGGTGTCATAGGGTAATGACAAGGGTATCTGAGAGGTAGCGCCTCCGTATATACCTACGCCGGGATCGCGCAGGGCAAGACTGTAACTGGTGCTCATGCCGATCTTAAACCAGTCAACGGCCTGGTAATCGAGGTTAAGGCGGGGACTGAATCTTTTATAATCCTGTCCGATCTCAATCCCTTCCTGGTTGGTATATCCTACCGATAATAAGACGCCAAGGTTCTCCGTGCCACCGCTGACACTCAGCTGGTGGATCTGGGAGTGAGCCGTTCGCAAGGCATCACTTTCCCAGTCATATGACCTGACTTTGGAAGGATCGTACAGGGGATGTCCTGTTTCGGGGTCAATAACATAATCTCCGTTTTCATCCAGGGTATATCCCATTTTTACCGACTCCCATATATCAGGGGTCATTTCATTGCCGAACCATTCTTCATCTGCCTCCGGATCGGCATAATCATAGGGATAAGCCTCTTCACTGCGCAATACCGTGCGCCGCATCTCGGCCCATTGCCCTCCATCCATCAGGTCGATGGTAACCAATGCTTTTTCAATCGATATTGAGCCTTCATAACTTACGTATGCTGTGCGGCCTGTTCCCCTTTTTGTGGTGATCAGGATTACACCGTTGGCTGCCCGCGAACCGTAAATAGCGGATGCCGATGCATCTTTCAATACTTCAATTGATTCAATATCAAGCGGATTCACTTCTTCAATACCGGATTCCACCGGTATCCCGTCCAGCACATACAGGGGATCATTGCCTGCCTTAATGGACTTGTTGCCCCGGATACGGATGGTGGGTGCGCTTCCCGGTGTAAAACCAGTGTTGAACACGTCAACTCCGGCTGCACGCCCCTGCAACGCCTGGTTAAGGTTTTGCACCGGCAATGACATGATTTGTTCTGAAGTTACGGAAGACAGAGAACCGGTAATATCACTCTTTTTCACGGTTCCATATCCGACGACCACCACTTCATCAAGACGCTGGATATCATCAACCAGCAGAACATCGATCTCGTTTTTCCCGGCTGCCTCAACTTCTTCGGTTAAATAGCCGATAAAGGAAAAAACAAGAACGGGTTCCTGCCCGATAAGGGTTATGGAATATTTACCGTCTATGTCGGTAACGGTTCCATTGGTCGTCCCTTTTTCAACGACATTCACGCCTGGCAGCGGAGATCCGTCACCGGATGTGATCCTGCCGGTAATTTTTTGCTGTTTGACCAGATTGTTTTCCACCGGGGCCAGGACGATTACCTTGTCGATAAGGGTATAGCCAATATCGGTTCCTTTCAGCGCATCACCAAGGATGGCTGAAACAGGAGCTTTTTTCGAGGTAAGCGAGACCTTTCGGTCCAGGTTTATCTGCTCATTTTTGTAGAAAATTTTAAACTCACTTTGTTCTTCAATGGCATTGATTATCTCCCCAAAGCTTCCGGTATTCATGGAAAGATTGATAACCGTATTCTGGGAATGCACGCTTGCAGAAAGGTGCACCATCGCCAAAAACATCAAAATAAATGTTAGTTTCATAATCAGTAAGAACTTTAGTAAATTTTTTTTTCTCATATTTGTAGAGGTTTAAATTTATGACTGGCTAATGCATAATAACTGAGTTATTTGCATTAGCGATATGTTTTTACAGGATCGGTCAATGTTGCAGCATTAACCGATCCTTCTTTAAGAAAAAAGAATTATAGGTAATCTGGAAGTATTATCTTCATAGGCTTATGGGTTTTTGTTTTATTCTGTCAGGGTTACGGATTACATGGTTAATTATTGTTTTTTCGACCTGGACCTGATCTGGACACGGTTCTGTTTGATATTGTATTGAATGGGCGTGGTCAGGTTAATAGCTTCCAGCACCTGATCCAGGGTTTCATTGTTGATGAATTTTCCGGTATACCGGTGGGTCTTCAGGTCAGTATCCGTGATATCAACCTGAACCTTATACCACCGTGACATTTTTAGCGCAATTTCTTCAAGGGTTTCATTATCAAAAACCAGCAGGTGATCTTTCCAGCTGGTAATATTATCGGTGTTAACGTGACTGATCAGTATTTCTTTGGCAGCAACGGTCAGGTTGTTTTGCAGGATCTTGCCGGAAGATTTTGCCTGTTCATTGCCGGCTTCATCTTTTGCGTCATCTTTCCGGAATACCATCCTTTCGGCTGCTTTAAGCAGAATCGGAGAAAACCTCACCTTTTCTTCGTCGTCTTCAACACTAACCAGCCCTTCCACAACGGTTGTTTCAATGGTATGGTCCTTCGGATAGCTTTTAATGTTAAATTTTGTTCCCAGTACCTTAACTTTTACATCCTGCGTGTACACGATAAAAGGTGAATCTTTAACTTTCGATACATCAAAGTAAGCTTCTCCTTCCAGCATCACCCGTCTGTCCCTGCCTTCAAAGCTTAACGGATAAACCAGCCTTGATTCTGAATTGATCCATATTTTTGTCCCGTCTGTGAGGATCACCTGCGATTTTTCTCCAGAAGGAACAATAAATTCCAGTTTCTGGTCTTCCTTATCTGATAAAAGGGATCTGACAGGCTTAAGCAACAATAATGAAATTGCGACCAGCATAATGGCTGCAGCGGCTATGCGCGATAACCACGGGAGAATATGGCTTTGTTTTGATTTCTCGTCTGCTTTAATCCTTGCCAGAAGCCGGACGGCCTGCAGTTTTTTAATTTCATCGGAATACCTGACTTTTTTGTGAGCGGTAAAGACTTGGCTGATAAAAGCCGCTTTCTCAAGCTCATGCTTCCATCCGTTTCCCCGTAAAACTTCTCCTTCTTCAACGGAATCAATTTTTGACTGCTCGCTGTGGATAAATTCCAGATAATCGGTCTGCATTAATATCTTATCGAACGTCAATGATTCCTTATCCCCTTTTTTCATCTTTTAAATCAAAAATTAACCGGCATTTTGTTAAAAGACGGTAAAAAATGAAATTTATACTCAAAGTGGATGATAAAAATAGTAATATTTTTGATTGAAACAGCTAAACACCTAAACAGCTAAACACCTAAACAGCTAAACACCTAAACAGCTAAACACCTAAACAGCTAAACACCTAAACACCT
>Ga0105100_10002235_pt1 | contig 11340 bp, 8 predicted proteins | sample PPLLak12cMay2015_2_FD_87033 | JGI IMG/M metagenome (GOLD analysis project Ga0105100, IMG submission 87033) | Freshwater sediment microbial communities from Prairie Pothole Lake near Jamestown, North Dakota, USA - PPLs Lake P8 Core (1) Depth... | ecosystem: Environmental > Aquatic > Freshwater >... | reverse complement strand
TAGAGGCGTACTTGGCAGTACGCCGCAATAAGCCTGCCCCGTGCTTGACACGGGGAAGGATGAGGGGAACGCGGCAGATGGCCGTTTTTCAGCAACCTGCTAAACCTCTTCGTCGCTCTTGGTCAAATCCTCAAATCGGATGTCCAGGCCCAGGATGCCTTTGATCTCTCCGACATCATTCCTGATCGGCCCGGAAAGCGTGATGCAGAGTGCGCCGGTGTGCTTTGAAGAATAAAGGTCCGTGACGTGGATCTTCCCGTCCCTTAAAGGCTCGATGAACCAGGGACGGTCCGAGTAATCTTCTCCAGGGGGTACATGAGCAAACTTCGCTTGATCGACCGGTTGACAAATCGTCCGCGTGATCTTCTTGCCGCGCATGTCAACGACATAGACATACTGCAAATAGGGATACTCATCGATGAGAGATTGCAAGATCGGCTCCACCTGCACCGGTTCCATTGATTTCATCCCAGGTTCTTCAATCACTCGCTCGATGATATGATATGCCATCTCTCGGGCCCTTGCCTTCAGGATGTCGAACTCGGAGACGAAAATCTCCGCGAGATATTTCCGGGCCACCTTTTCCATCTCCTGATCTGAGACGGAAGTCGTCCTTCCATCTTCATATTGTTTGGTGACCCATCGATTGATTTTGGCGACGCCCGGATGAGTTTTCTCCACTCGATCCTTTCCGGTCAATGCAAAATGCGAGTTGATCCACTGGGCAATCCCTGCCAATCCGGACTTGTCGTTAACCGAGATCGAGATGGGACGGTTGAGAATCTTAGCCGTATTGAAGATATTGTAGATTTCCTCATTCTTCAAAATTCCATCCGCATGAATCCCTGCGCTCGTTGAATTAAAATTGGTTCCCACGAGAGGCATATTCGAAGCAATGTGGACGCCCACCGCCCGTTCTAAATAGTTGCGAATTTCTGTGATCATGGTGGTATCGACACCGTTGTTGTGTCCCATCAAACTGATATACTCAATGATCAACCCCTCGATGGGAGAATTTCCCGTCCTTTCACCAAAACCGAGAAGCGTACCATTGGCAGCAGAGCATCCATAGAGCCACGCCGTCGTGGCATTGATGAATCCTTTGTGAAAATCATTGTGGCCGTGCCACTCCAGATACTCAGAAGGCACGCCCGCATCGTCGATCATCGCCCGGATGATCTTGGGTACGCAACGCGGAAGGGCTGCACTGGGATAGGGCACGCCATAGCCCAGGGTATCGCAGAGCCGAATCTTCACCGGAAGCTTGGCTTCTTCAGAAAGACGCATGATATCCTGAGCAAAAGGAACGCAGAACCCGTAGATATCAGCCCGGGTGATATCCTCGAAATGGCACCGAGGGATGATTCCGAGATCCAGAGCTGCGGAAACAATGGAGAGATACTCCCGCATCACGACCCGTCTATTCTTCTTCAGCTTTAAAAAGATGTGGTAATCCGAAACAGAGCTCAGGATGCCCGTTTCTTTTAACCCCATCTCCTTGACCAGTTTAAAGTCCTCCTTGACCGCACGGATCCACCCCGTAATTTCAGGATAGCGGTAATTCCTCTCTTGACACTTTCTCACCGCCTCTTTGTCCTTCTCGCTATATAAAAAGAACTCACATTTCCGGATGACGCCATTGGTACCCCCTAACTTATGGAGCATCTCGTAGAGGTCCACAATCTGCTCCACGGAATAAGGGGGTCTGGCCTGCTGTCCGTCGCGAAAGGTGGTATCCGTGATGACAATCTCCTCGGGCGGATCGGTGAAGACAAATTTATTATCAAATTCCACCCTGCAGACCTCATCGTATGGGAAAATACTCCGGTAGAGGTTTGGCTCCTGGATATCCAGGAGGGGGAATGGCTCGATCTTATGCTTGCCTTCAAATATTCTCTTCTTCCGGCTGATGGTCATGTTTCTCCCTTTCTTAACACTAATAAAAAAAGTTGTATTAAGTTTATAGGTTAAGGTTAGGAAGCCGGTTTGGTAATTGGTGAAAGGGTTAAGCAAAGTCCTTTAAAGACCAACTACGTAACCCTTTAACGAAACTGGCATCTTCGCCATAACCTTAAGACTAAGAGCTTTTTATCTCTTTCACCTTAATCCAAAGCTCATCCAACTGTTTGGGGTCCACTCTCGAAGGCGCATCGGTCATTAGACAGGTGCCCTTCTGGGTTTTCGGAAAAGCAATGACATCGCGTATGGACGCCGAATGACTGAGGATCATGATGAGTCGATCGAACCCAAAAGCAATCCCGCCATGAGGTGGCGTCCCGTATTCAAGCGCTTCTAAGAGGAATCCAAACCTTTCCCTGGCCTCCTCCTCGCCCATTCCAAGTTTTTCAAAAAGGAGAGATTGGACCTCCCTCAGATGATTTCGAATGCTTCCTCCTCCGATTTCCGACCCGTTCAAGACCAGATCATAAGCCTTTGCCCTGACCGATTCCGGATGATCCTTCAGCTCGGGAATATCCTCGTCCTTCGGAGCAGTAAAAGGATGATGAACCGCCACAAAACGTCCCTCTGTCTCATCATACTCCAAGAGCGGAAAATCGAGGATCCAGACAAAGCGATATTCATCTTTCGGAATCAGTCCCAATTTCTCGCCGAGATGAAGACGAAGGTTAGCTAATGATTGATTGACCACTTTCGGCGGACCTGCCACGAAGAGGAGAAGATCATTCTCCGAGACCTTCAAAATATCGTCCACCGCCTTCCTCTCCGCTTCCGTGATAAATTTTTGAATCGATGATTGCCATCCGTTTTGAACGATCTTAGCCGAGATCAATCCTTTGGCCCCGTAAGCATAAACAAAATGAGTAAGTTCATCGATCTCTTTCCGTGAAAAAGAGCTCCCACCTTTCACATTGATCGCCTTGATGGCCCCCTTCCCTTCTACCGCATCCCTGAATACCTGAAAGGAGGAATTTTTCAATGGCTCCGTCACATCTTTTAATTCCATTCCAAATCGGATATCGGGTTTATCAGCTCCATATCGACTCATCGCGTCATCATAGGTTAAGATCGGAAACGGATGTTCCAGATTAATCCCTACAACCTCTTGGAAGATGTGAGCCATCAGGCCTTCCATCGTTTTCTGGATATCCTGAACCGTGACAAAAGACATCTCCACATCAATCTGCGTGAACTCGGGCTGCCGATCCGAACGGAGGTCTTCGTCCCTGAAGCACCTGACGATCTGGAAGTAACGGTCAAATCCTGAGATCATCAGAATCTGCTTAAAGAGCTGAGGAGACTGGGGCAGCGCATAGAAATGGCCAGGGTCGAGCCGGCTAGGGACCAGAAAGTCTCTTGCTCCCTCGGGGGTGCTTTTGGTGAGCATGGGTGTTTCAACCTCTAAGAATCCCGAGCGATCAAAGAAAGAACGCACCTCTTTGGCCACCTGATGCCGCAGGATTAAGTTCTTCTGGAGCCGTGGTTTTCTTAAGTCCAGGTAGCGGTATTTCAATCGAGTATCTTCTGCAACGGCCTCTTCATCTTCGACCAGAAAAGGAGGAGTTTTTGAGCTATTGAGAATCTTTAATTCCTTTGCAACGACCTCGATCTCCCCCGTGCTTAGCTTCGGGTTGACCGTTCCTTCCGGCCTCGCCACCACGATTCCCTGAACAGCCACAACATATTCACTTCTCAGGGATTGGGCCTTCTCGTGTGACGCTGAACTCAACTCCGGATTGAAGACAACCTGCACGATCCCCTGCCGATCTCTCAATTCGACAAAGATGAGACCTCCGAGATCCCTTCTTCGTTGAACCCATCCCAGCAGGATGACCTCGCGGTTCACATCCTTCTTCCTTAGGTCGCCACAATATTCTGTTCTTTTCAGGTCTCCCAAAAGGTCCATCATACTGCTTTCCCTCTAAATGGAACGTTTCATATTAACCGAAACTCATAGATTGGTCAAGCACTTACAGCACCTTACAGATCAAGCCCCTCAAATATTCTCCTTCGGGATGGCATATGTCAGTGGGATGGTCCCAGGAATGTCCCAATCGGCCCAAAAGCTGGACTTTTCTCCCTGAATCCAAGGCGGCAGAAAAAATGATTTTTTGAAACAGATCCCAGTTCATGTGGTGAGAGCAGGAAAAGGTGAGGAGAAGACCTTCTTCATTCAACAGGCGGAAGGCGTAGAGATTAAGGTCCTTATATCCTCTTGAGGCGCTTGGAAGATGCCCCTTCTTCTTTGCAAAAGGAGGCGGGTCGACGATAACGATATCATATCCGGGTTCAAGGCCTCTCAAGATCTCGAAAACATCTCCTCGAATAAATTGGCGCGGGATTTTCGCCAGTTGATTTAGCGCGAAATGTTCTCTTGCCATCGCCAATGCTTCCTCAGAAGAATCGATCAGCAGAGTCTCTTTCGCACCCCCGAATCCTGCATGAATCGAAAAACCTCCTGTGTAGCAGAAACAGTCCAGAACCTTTTTTCCTTCTGAGAGTCCTTTTAAAAAGAGACGATTCTCTCTTTGATCCAAATAAAAACCAGTTTTCTGGCCCTTTTTTACGTTAGCTCTAAAGCGGCAACCATATTCCTCAATCTCAATAAACTCTGGGACCTCATTCCCATAGAGAAGGCCGCTGCTTTCCGTCAACCCCTCCTCTCTTCTCAACGCCACATCGCTTCGCTCGTAGATGCTTCGAGGGTAGAATTCTTTTGCGAGCAAACTCGTCAAAATCCCTTTCAATCGATCCATCCCTGCTGTCGAACACTGGATGACAAGGGTCTCTCCGTAACGATCCACAATCAATCCGGGGAGGTAGTCTCCTTCACCGTTGATAATCCGATAAGCATTGGTTCCTTCCTTGAGCCCGTCCCGCCTAAAACGGGCAGCTCTTGAAATCCGCTCGGCAAAAAAATTTTCTCCTAATTCTTCCTTTTTTTGTGTCAGGACGCGCAGGATGATCTGAGAGTGGGGATTGAGATGCCCAAGGCCCAAAAATTGCCCGTCACTGGAGTAAACCTCTCCGACATCTCCAGGAGAAACTTCTCCTACCACCTTTGCTACAGCTCCGGAGAAGACCCAGGGGTGCCCCCGCAGCATTGATCTCTCTCTGCCTTTCTTGAGAATCACTCTTGGTAGGATTGTCATTTATACCTTCTAAGAGAATCGATGGGGAGATGGGGTGATAGGGAGATGAGGGGACAAACCAAAACAAGGCGGTGTGGCCGCAAGTAAAATCTTTGAACGAACCACAAACTGAAAAGAAAATTTGACCAATAAACGCTTAAAAAGACCTCATTTCCCCGTATCAAGTACGGGTAAACTCCGGTGGGAAAGACTGGATTCCGGATCAAGTCCGGAATGACAAGATGTGTTAAGTCATTCTTGATGCACCTCGCGGAGGAGGTTACTTAGTCGCCCCTATTTCTGAGTCTCCTCACCTCCCTATTTCCATATCCCCTTATCTCCGTGTCTCCCTATCCCCCCGTCCCCTTATCCCTTTACCACCTTATCTCCCCATCTTTTCTTTGAAGCGCTCTCTCGAGCAGGTTCTTAACAAACTCCATGTAAGTCGTCCCTTGGATTTTGAGAGCCCTGTTCATTCCGGATTGCGGAGAGATGTCCGGGTTGGGATTCACTTCCAGAACGTAGATCTTCCCATCCCGGTCAACCCGGAGATCCACTCTGGCATAATCGCGACATCCGAATAGTTTAAAAACCCTGAGAGCGATATACTCCACCCTCTTTTTCATCGCCCATTCCAAAGGAGCGGGGCAGACCGGTTTTGATTTCTTATATTCAGGGCTTTCCATCATCCATTTGGCTTCGTATCCGCATATTTTGGGAACCCCTTCCGGAAACTCAGAGTAGTCGATTTCCGAGACGGGAAGGACTCCCACCTTGCCATTGGTTTCAACCACACCTACATTCAACTCTCTCCCATCGATGAATTCTTCCACCAAGGCAGGCTGTTGATATTGTTCGATCACATATTGAATCTGCTGGCTCAAGGTCTCGTCGTCAAAGACCACACTGTCCCTTGAGATCCCGAGGCTCCCGTCTTCGTGCAGAGGTTTGACGATGATCGGAAAGACATTTCCTTTGACGGGGCCAGCTGCCCGCTCGAAGATCTTGTATCGCGGGGTGGGGATTCCCTGAGATTGGAGGATGTCTTTTACCTTGCCCTTATCCTGACACAACCCAAGGGTAAGAGGAGAGGATCCGGTATAGGGAATCCGAAAAAGATCTAACAAAGCGGGGACATTCATCTCCCAGCAGCTATTCCCATAAACGCTTTCACACAAGTTGAAGACGACATCGGGTTGACATTCCTTCAACCAGTGGATAATCGGGAAAATCTCTTCGCGGACGGCCATGACGACGGAATGATGACCGAGAGATCGGACTGCGCTTTCAACAGCTTCGATCTCCTCGACAATGGCTCCCTCTGCCAGGATATCTTTTTCCTCGCCTTTCTGGAGCCGCTCAAAAAGATTATACAGAATGACCACTCTCAACACGGGCGGATCCTCTCCTCTCTTCTTGCGTCTAAGAGAGCTCTGAAAAACCCTTTTTGCTCTCTTGATTACACAGATTTCCAAGAAAGATTACGCAGATTTCTTTCAATTTTCAATAGGCTTCTAATCTGTGTAATCGTTCTATAATCGGTGTAATCAGAGATTTCCGGACTTTTTCAGAAATCTCTCTAAGCCATCACCTTCTTCGTCGCAGTCTTTTCCTCCCCTGCGGGTCTGGCTTTCTTGAATTCAATGATATTCGGCTCCGGATATTCAAACACTCTGCCTTCGTAATTTCTCAGGAGAATCTTTCCTCTTTCCCTCGAGACGACATAATCAGGCTGAAGCGGGATCTTTCCTCCGCCCCCGGGTGTGTCGACCACGTAGGTAGGAACAGCATAACCCGTCGTATGACCGCGCAATTTCTCCATGATTTGAATCCCGGTCCCTACAGAGGTTCGGAAATGTTGTGTTCCCATCGCTAAGTCGCACTGATAGATATAATAGGGGCGGACGCGAATCTTGAGGAGTTCCTGGACCAGCTTCTTCATCACGTAGGGTTTATCATTGATTCCCTTGAGAAGAACCGTCTGGCTCCCCAAGGGGATCCCCCCGTCCGCCAGATCATTGCAGGCTTTTTTCACCTGATCCGTAATCTCCTTCGGATGGGTAAAATGGATGGAGATCATGAGGGGATGATACTTCCTCAACATCCTCACCAATCCGTTGGTAATTCTCTGCGGAAGGGTCACCGGAACCCTCGTGCCGATCCGGAGAATCTCAATATGGGGAAGCGCCCTCAATCGGCTGAGAATCTCCTCCAATCTCTCATTTTCCAGGAGGAGCGGGTCCCCTCCTGATACGAGGACATCCCGAACCTTTCGATGGCTCTTCAAATACTTCAGAACCTCCTCAAAATTTCCCTGGCTGATGGACCGCTCGTTACTTCCAACCAATCGTCTCCGCGTGCAGTATCGACAATAGACGGCACACTGATCCGTGACAAGCAAGAGCACCCGATCCGGATAGCGATGCACAAGACCCGGCACAGGAGAATGGTTGTCCTCCCCCAAGGGGTCCACCATTTCACTTTTTGATAAGTGGATCTCCTCAACTCGAGGAATTGCTTGTCTTCGGATGGGGCAATTCTGATTAACCGGATCCATCAGGCTTGCAAAATAAGGGGTGACGGCCAAGGCCAATCTTCCCTTCGAATGTTTGATCCCTTCTGTTTCCTCGGGAGTCAACTCGATGATCTCTTTGAGTTGTTCGAGAGTCGTAATTCGATGCCTAAGTTGCCACCTCCAATCATTCCATTCCCTCTCTGAAACCCCTTTCCAAACTTGAGGGATGGTCTCCCTTAATTCTTCAATCTTCTCCCCTCCTGTTTGAAGGGGAAACAGATCAAGCTGCGAGGCCTTTTTCGCCCCCTTTGGGGGGACGGATAAATTAGAGTCTGAAGCAGGCTCCATCTTCTCTCCTTCCCGCATATTTGCCGAGTAAATGGCCACTCCCTGTCCGATGAGCCTTTTCAAAAAACAAAAAAGGAGATATCATCCGATACCTCCCCCTTTAAGACAAAGGAAAAGCCTTCTTTCCTGTTCAGCAACTATGCACCTTTTCTTCTTTTTGCGTTGAGATCGGATAATAAACTCCTCTCTGAATTGATATTTACTCCTGTTGGCGCCCCCTTTCTAACAGAGCGGGGGGCGCCAACGCTTCCGCCATGAAATAAAGAATCCTACTACTTCGGGGCTTCAGTGGATCCTGGAGCCGGTGGTGCGGGTGTTACCGCAGGCGCGGGTGGTGCTGGTGCCTCAGGCGGTTTTTCTGCCTTCGGTTCTGGCTTTGGTGCCTCCTTGGCTTTGCACCCAATTCCCATCGCGGCAATATTAATAACCAAAACCAATGCGAGGAAAAGAAAAATCCACTTTTTCATGTTACTTCACCTCCTTTCTGAATGGAATGGGAACTCTCCCCTTTTTCCCCAAATGAAGGAGTTTTCACCCCATCTGGAAAAGAAATCTCTCGGATGACTTTCCTTAACAGCCTCGGATCTACAGGCTTTTTTATGATATGACGAATCCCCATTTTTTTCAATCGAATAATGAGTTCATCGTTAACTAAAGGAGTCATTAGGATAAAACGGCGACTCCATTTTTTTAGAAGAGAAAACCCCTTTTCCAAAACATCAATATCGACATCGGCTAAAATCATTCCTCCTTCAATATCCTTTTTCCTCTTTTCAAGTTGAAAAAAATCTTCGATCTCTTCTACATGAAAACCATACTTCTTCAAAATCTTGTTCAGGCTGAGCCGGACAAATTCATCTTTATCAAGGATAAAAGCCCACTTCAACTTTTCCTTCATAAAGATATTTATCTATCAAATTTCATGCCAAATCTTTTTCTCCCCGCGTGCAGACTCATAATAAAAAACCTTATAATATCAAATAGTTACTTTTTTCCCCCGAAGGCCTTCAATCTCACACTCAAAACCTCCAAAAAGAATAGGGAAAGAATGGCACACCAATCAGTAAAGAGTGTGACAAAATGCCCTCCTTTTCGGGCCGATTCTTAAGAACTACGACTTTTTACCACTCTTTGACCTCTTTCAATCCTCAGTCGGAACTTGATTCTTCTATTTCCTCCATCTTGCGATGAATGGTGCGGACATTAATTCCTAATAGCTGGGCTGCCTTTCGTTTATTCCCCTTGGTCGCTCGAAGAGTCTGAATCAACATCTCCTTTTCCACTTCCTCAAGGGGCGTTCCGATCCTGATTGGAATCACTTCAAGCCTTCCTTTGGAATCCCGGATCTCTTGGGGGAGATGCTGAATGTCAATCACTTCAGGACTGTTAATGACTAAGATAGATTCGATGGTATTCTCCAGTTCCCTGACATTGCCGATCCATCCGTAGTCGGTCAGGAGGTTCATGGCCTTCTGGGAAATCCCTTTCACTTTCATATTATATTTCTTATTATTTCTCTCAATAAAATAATTCACGAGAAAAGGAATATCATCCCTTCGATCCCTCAAAGGAGGAAGCTTGATGTTCACCACATTCAAACGATAATAGAGATCCTCCCGAAACAGCTCCTGTCTCACCTGCTCGTGAAGATCTCGATTGCTTGCCGCGATGATCCGGATATTTACTTTGATGGTTTTATTTCCACCTACCCTTTCGAACTCGCCTTCCTGGAGAACCCGCAGGAGTTTAATCTGTGTGGCAGGAGGGATATCTTCCACCTCGTCCAGGAAAAGGGTTCCTTGATGCGCCATTTCGAATCGTCCTTTCCGGGAAGCAATGGCTCCGGTGAAGGCCCCTTTCTCATGGCCGAAAAGTTCGCTCTCGATAATCCCTTCACTTAGGGAAGCGCAGCTCACCTTGATAAAAGGCATGGATGCTCGCGGGCTGTTGTAGTGAATGGCATTGGCAATCAGTTCTTTTCCCGTTCCGCTCTCGCCGATGATGAGAACAGAACTATCATAGGGCGCAATATGTCGGATGAGCTCAAAAATTTTTATCATCCGATCACTTCTTCCGATGATGTTTTTGAAGTGAAACTTGTCTTCCAACCTGGAACGGAGGTCTCGATTCTGGAGGATCAGAGTCTGTTTCTCCAACGCCCGCTCCACCAATAAGGAGAGCACCCTCGGATTGATCGGTTTTTCGATAAAATCGAAGGCACCCAATTTCATCGCCTGAACCGCCTTCTCGATCGTTCCCTGGGCAGAGATGACGATGACCTCGGTCTCCGGCTTCAGGCCCTTCACCGCCTCCAAGAGTTCGATCCCATCCATCTTGGGCATGACCACATCGGTAATGACAAGGTCAATGACGTCGTGTCGAAAAAGCTGGAGGGCCTCCTTACCGTTCGTGGCGAGAAGGATTTCGTTCCCTTTCCTTTTCAATAAATGACGGAGGCTCTCCCCTACGGTGGGATCATCCTCTGCAATCAAAATAACTTTTTTGTCCATAGGCTTACGATCCAAGGATCTCTTTAGCGACCACTTTATTCAAATTCATCTGGATTGGAATATTGGAATAGTGGAATAATGGATTTTAAGAAGAAACATCATGTCTTAACTTATTCTTTATCTTTGCCATTGTTCCAACACTCCAGTATTCCATTATTCCATGCGGGTTTAATTCGCCTTTTGGCCAAGTGGAATTCTTATTCTAAAGGCCGACCCTTTATTGATCTCACTCTTGACGGAAATCTCACCATGATGGTCCGAAATGATCTTTTTCACAATCGAAAGCCCCAATCCTGACCCCGTGGGTTTTGTGCTGAACATAAAATCGAAGATCTTGGGGAGATGCTCCTTCGAGATCCCCACCCCGTTATCCTGGATGATGATGAAGACATTTTTCTTAGATCCCCGGGTGAAAAGATGGATCTCCCCCTTTTCAGAGACCGCCTGAATGCCGTTGACGAGAAGGTTCGAAATCGCCAAGTTGAATTGACTGACGTCGACATTCACGCAAGGCAGTTTTTTCTGAAAATGGGTTTCGATCCTCGCATTCTTTATTTAGGCATCTGGTCGTAAGAGGCGAACCACTGGGTCGAGCATTTCATTCAATTGGATCCATTCAAATTTCAGGGGTGGGAGACGGTTGAAATCTAAAAATTCTTTCAGATTATTCTCCAACCGGAGCGTTTCATAGCTGATAAAGTTGATCAGAGAGTGAATCTCTTCTCTCTGGCAGAGCTGGGCTTCCCCGCCCAACTCCTCTCTCAGAAGTTCAATATTGATGTTCAAAGAACTCAGGGGATTTCGAATATCATGAGACATGCATCTCGCCAGAATTACGACTGTGAAAAGGTACCGGCTCTTGCTGATCTCTGGCAAG
>Ga0105100_10002234_pt1 | contig 11341 bp, 12 predicted proteins | sample PPLLak12cMay2015_2_FD_87033 | JGI IMG/M metagenome (GOLD analysis project Ga0105100, IMG submission 87033) | Freshwater sediment microbial communities from Prairie Pothole Lake near Jamestown, North Dakota, USA - PPLs Lake P8 Core (1) Depth... | ecosystem: Environmental > Aquatic > Freshwater >... | reverse complement strand
CAGATGCGGGAAAGGGACCTGGGTAGGTGTTCTTAAGGACCCACAAGACAGACCCGCGGGCCCCTTCGTGAAAAAACCGAGTCGGCGATACGGGGATCCCATTTCGGATTCGTACAAATCTCTTTTTGAGGATTACACCCGATCGGGGAAAGGTCCCGTCTACATGGACTGCAGATCCATTTCGCCCGAAGATTATCAATACATGATGTATTGGATGAAGCATGAAGGGAATACAGGCCTGCTCGGCCATTTGAAGGACCAAGGAATTGACCTCCGCAGAAATCCGGTTGAATTCATGACCTACGAGATGACCACCCGGGGAGGAATCTACTTCAACCATCAGGCAGAGACCTCTTTAAAAGGGCTTTATGCCGCAGGGGATGAGTATTTTGGCGGCGCCTCTTGTGCAGCGACGTTCGGCTGGATTGCAGGTGAGAACGCTGCTCATCACGCGAAAAATATCAAAGGCCGCACGATTCGCCAATGGAAGGGTGTGGAGAAGAAGAAGGCCTTCCTGGATGAGATCCGAGAGCGCGGGACAGGAGAAACCTGGCAAGAGGTGAATATCGCCCTCAATCAAACCATGGTCGACTATGCGGGATCGAACCGGTATGAGACCCTGCTGGAGGCAGGCAGCAGTCACTTACAGAGACTGAGAAAGAAGGCCCGTGGGAACCTGATGGCAAGAAACCAGCACGAGTTGATGCATTGTTTGGAGGTTTTGAACCTGCTCGACATCGGCGAAGTCATCTTCGCGGCTGTCCGCAAGAGGCAGGAGACAAGGGACAAATATGCCCGCCTGGATTACCCCTTCATGAACCCCATGCTTGACGGGAAAATCCTGATCTGCAAGAAAAAGGGAAACAAGCCGGTCACCGAGTGGAGAGAAGTAAAAGGATAGAAAGGGAAAACGATGCCTCCGATCATTGATAAGAAACGATGCATCACCTGTGGGATCTGTGTTAATATCTGTCCCCAGGATGTATTCTTTGGCTCGAAGAGGAAGAAGGTGCCAAAGGTCACCTATCCCGAAGAGTGCTGGCATTGTAATGCCTGTGTCCTGGATTGTCCCAAAGAAGGGGCGATCCGATTAAGGATTCCTACACCGATGTTCATCTGTCACAAATAAACGCCGAGACTTGCGGAGGTAAGCGTGCATGACTGACTATACGGTTGTCGATACCCATCATCATTTTCTCCCTTCGGAGGCCGTCAAATATGCAAAAAAAACACCGGATGGAGATTACACATTCATTCTCGGACGATTCTCTTCAGCTTCCAGGTTGATGCAGGACGTCGAAAAAACATTAGCTTATATGGAGGCCTGCGGCATCCACATGGCTCTTCTGAGCATCGGCGCCTGGATTCCGAATGGTCTGGAAACATGCAGGGCGATTAACGACGGTTACGCGAAGATTCAGAGGGAGTATCCCGGTAAGTTCATTGCTTGCGCCCATGTCCCTGTCCACAAGGGGTCTGAGGCGATGGACGAGTTGAAAAGATCGATGGAGATTCTGGGGCTCCAGGGCATTGCGCTTATTACCTCTTACGCTCACATGACGATTGACTCTGACGAAATGATGCCTTTTTATGAGAGAATCAGCGACTACCAGGTCCCTCTCGTGGTTCATCCGACCCTGAGGCGGCCTCTCTGGGGAGGGGTGAAATATGATCTATCGACCACGCTCTCGCGGGAATATGACATTGCAAAGTGCGTGGTGGAGATCCTTTATGGAGTCATTCCCAGGTACCCAGATTTGAAATTCCTGGTCTCCCACTTCGGAGGAGGGATGCCTTTTCTGAAATGGAGGCTCCTGTCTTCCCACCAGCCTGAAGGATGGAATCTTCCTGAAGGGGTGAAAGGCCATGGCCTCACCCCAAGAGAGTTGAAGCAATGGGGGCTCTGGGATGACTTTCATAACCGATTTGATAAGATCTATTTTGATTCGGCAGGCTTTGGAGGCTCCATGGTGGCCATGCGAGCCTCCGTGGATGGGACCAGACGAGACCGCCTTACCTTTGGCACGGACTATCCCTACGAATTCCGGGATCCTGGGGATGCCCGAGAATACATTGCCAACATGAAGTCTTTGGACATTCCTGAAGAAGAGAAGAGGGATATTCTTGGCGAGAATGTATTGAAACTATTCAAAATGAAAAGATGATGTCAATCAAAGGGGGAGAGATATGAGAAAGATGACCGCATGTTTGTTGGCTGGATTGATTATCCTTGTTTTTTCAACGTTCATCATTTGCCCATCTCATGCTCAGACCTATCACGGCCAGCCCGTTCAGATGGTCATCACCCTGGCTCCGGGAGACACCCTTGACCTAACGGGCAGAGCGATCGCCGCAGAGATGGCAAAGATTCTGAACACCCCGGTTATTCCACTGAATAAGACCGGCGGGGCGGGAACGGTTGGCGCGGATTTTGTCGCCAAAGGAAAGAAGGACGGTCACACCATTCTTTACATCAATTCCAACATTATTTACTCCTATGCCTCGAATCCGGAGAATGTTCCTTACAATCCCTTTCAGGATTTGGAGCCTTTATGCTTGGCCGTCGCCGTTCCCCTGCTCGTTGCCGTACAGCCGGAGTCTCCCTGGAAATCTTTCCAGGAGCTGGTAAGTCATATGAAGCAAAATCCGGGAAAGATCCGCGGAAGTTCGACAGGGGTGGGCTCGGTAGGCCACTTCGGCTATGAGGTCATTCGCGCGGAAACAGGGGCAGAGATCAACATGATTCCTTATAAGGGAGCTTCTCCGGGGTTGACAGCCCTTTTAGGCGGACATGTGGAGGTTGCCATTCCTTCCTTCGCATTGGTTCGACCTCAGCTGGAGGCCGGTAAAGTCCGTATTCTTCTCACCTCCAAGAAAATTCCCAGCTATCCCCAGATTCCAACACTGACCCAGCTGGGATATAAACGTGACATGTCCTCGGTCTGGTTCGGATTCTTTGCTCCGGTTGGGATTCCCGAATCTTCGAAGAAGGTTCTGGTCTCGGCTTTGGAGAAATCGATCAAATCGGCTGATGTGGCCAAAACCGTCCAGACGCTTGGAGCCCTGGAGGACTATAAACCGGCGGGAGAGTTCAAGAAGGCAATGATGGAGGAGTACGACATCGTTAAGAATCTTTTCAAAACCGCTGCCCCTCCCTCCTCGAAGTAGAGGAAGAGCGAAGAGCCGTATTATTTCATCACTCCCACTTGCACGTTCCTAAACCTGGCGGGGGCTGCACCATGTCCCACATGAGCCACCTGCCCAGGCTCACCTTTACCGCAATTGGGTGTCCCCCACATCTGCCAGTGATCTCTGTTCGCAATGGCATCACAGGAACTCCAGAATTTCGGAGTAATCCCGGTATACGTGGGATTCTTGATCATCTCGCCCAGTTTACCGTTTTTGATCTCCCAGCCGATTTCAGTTCCAAATTGGAAATTGATCCGCTTGTCATCGATCGACCAACTTCGATTGGTCGTTAAGAAAAGCCCTTCCTTCGTGTCGGCGATCATCTGATCCAATGTCCATTCTCCGGGTTCCAGATTGATGTTCGTCATCCGGATCAAGGGGATTCGATCCCAACCATCGCCCCTCATCGTTCCGTTACTTTCCCTTCCCAGATGGTGAGCCGTCTCCCTTGATGACAAGAGGTTCACCAAGATCCCATGGGAGAGAATAGGAACCTTCTGAGCCTTTATTCCTTCATCGTCATACCCGAAGGTTCCCAACCCACCGGGATAAGTGGCATCGGCAATGACATTCACCCACTCTGAGCCGTATTTAAAATGATCCACCATCTCTGGTTTTAGGAAACTGGTGCCGGCATAACTGGCTTCGGTCCCCAGGATTCGATCCAGTTCAATCGGATGGCCAATCGATTCGTGAATCTGCAGGGCTAACTGGGAGCTATCTAATATCAGCGTGGTGCTCTTTGAAGGACAAGGTTTTGCTTTCAGGAGCTGAGAGGCCTCCTCCGCTACTCTCTCTGCCTGGTCGGCAAGAGCTAATTTTTCAATCCACTCATAACCCAGGGTGGCAAAATTCCCCCGAAAAGAGTTGGGATAGGATCGGACCTGAACTTCGTCGCCTTCAATCGCAGTGGCTGCGATTCCGGCTCCGCATTCAACAATCTCCTGCTCGATATGGGTCCCTTCCGTGGATGCAAACGTTTTCTCTGTTTTGTAAGAACCCATAAAAGTCTCTGAAAGCTTCACCTTCTTATTTCTCCGGAGAATCTCATCGGCTTTAAGAAGAAGATTCAGTTTTGTCTCCGGAGCGACATCAAGTGGATCAATGGAAATTGGGGTCTGATAGCGATCTGTTACTGGAGAGGCAGATGGAAAAAGGATTTCTTTCCCTTTGGCCTCTGAACTGGCTTTGGCAATCTTTAGCGCCTTCCCCAAAACGGTTTCCATCTCCTTCCGGGTCACTTTTGAGCTGCAGGCAAATCCCCAGGCGCCTTGGAAAAGGACTCTTATTCCGAACCCAAAATCTTCGTCATGGATCAAACCGTCCACCTTCCCGTTCTTCACCTCGATCTCTTCATTCTGACGACGAACGACTCGGATATCCGCATACGGCACCTTCTTCAGCCTTGCGATATCAAGAATATTGTCGATCAGCTTCTTCATCTCCTGCCCCTTTAAAGAGTGTCTAAAGTTATGAGTGACTAAATTAACTAAAGTTGTTTTCAGCTAATAACTAATTAATCCTGATATAAAAACCGAGGGTCCTCTTTTCATATAAGTTGGAAAATTCTTTGTTGTCCATCGCTTCTAACTTTAGTTCACTTGATTCACTTTAGCTCACTTATAACGCAGAGACTCCCGAAAAATTGAATCCATCAATTTTGATGGCGGGAGCGGCCGTCCCGGTGACGAAACGCCTTGAGTAAACCGTTCCCTCCGAGCAAATTTTTCGATCTTTCGAAATAGCCAGGACTCGGGAAAGAGCCTTCAGGATGGATTCAGTAAACCTCAGATTCTTGATCGGTCTCGTAATCTCCCCTCCTTCGATCAAGAACGTCCCATCCCGGGTCATCCCGGTGATGATCGCTTTCATAGGTTCCACAACGTTGGTATAGTGGAATCGAGTCACGTAAATTCCTCTTCGAACAGACTGGATCATTTCTCCCAGAGAAGACTCCCCTTCTTTCATAAAAAGGTTGATGGGAATGGGTCCTGCCGTGTTGGGTGCGATCAAACCATGCCCGGTGGACTCCTTTCCCTCCCGGCCGGCGGTGAAGGAGTCATACGTCACCTCTCTCGCTACCCCTCTGTCAAAAAAAGTGACCTTCTTTTTGGGAATGCCTTCAAAGTCAAAAGGAACTTGCAATCCTTCCGGGTCCAGACCGTCATCGTAAATCGTCACCTTTTCATCCACCATTTTTTCCCCAAACCGGTTGGAGAAAAAACTTCGGCCTTCTTGTACCGCCAGGGCATGGAAGCCTAAATAGCCCAGAAAAGACATGAGCTCACTCACCGCATAAGGTTCTAAAATAACCTCGTACTCGCCCGGTTCAATCTGAATCGGCTCTTCCTTGGATGTCTTTCCGATCGCCTCTTGTGCTAAAGAATCGACATCTAATTGATCGGGGTTTCTGGCAACGAAGCCCGCATAACTCGAACTCTTTTCGTTGTCCACGATCAGATGGAGGAACAGGTCAGAAAACTTTTGATAGGCCTCCACCCCGAGTGAATTGACTACCGCCAATTCAACCTCTCCATTCGAAAAGGCACCGGAAGCCTGGCATCCCTTCTCTTTTGCCCGTTTCAAGAGGCTTTTGACCGTCCTCACCTTCTGGAGGGGCGACAGGCGACCGATATTTTTGGAGAAGGTCTCGATCTCAGGTATGGATCTCGGCCCTGGCAAAGAAATGAATTCATCGTTTGGTTGTTGAACCTTGGCAAGAGAAATCGCTTTCTGAAGAGATTGCCTTACTGAAGACGGCAGAAATATATTGGTTGTGACCACTGCAATCTTTTTTCCCAAAACCACCCGGAGGACCATCGTCTGGTTTCTCTCTGCCACGTGCTGGTGAACGGCAGAGCCGGCAAAACGCGTCAGTGAGGAATCTTCTGTTAAGAGGATGGCTTCTGTCTGATCGGCAGGGGAGTCTTGAATCAACTTTTTCAATAGATGAAGAGCGGACTCTTTCTTGATCATTTGATCATCCTTCCTCTCCTTTTCTGATAGTCTGACACAGCCGCGCGGATCGCTTTCTCTGCCAGGACGGAGCAGTGGACCTTGGAGGGTGGAAGTCCGCCCAGAGTCTCGGCGATCATCTGATCTGAAATCAGAAGAGCCTCATCAATCGTTTTTCCTTTAATCATCTCTGTCGTCATGCTCGAAGAGGCGATGGCTGCCCCACACCCGAAAGTCAGAAACTTCGCATCAAGAATCCGACCCGTCTCCACTTTGATAAAAAGCCGCATCGTATCACCGCAGACAGGATTCTGAGCTTCTCCAAGTCCATCGGGGTTCTCCATTTCGCCCATATTCCTCGGATGTTTCAGATGGTCCATCACCACTTGATTATAAGAGCCAGTCTCTTCGGCCACGTTCCGATCCTTAGCCAAGCCCCCCACTTCCACCCTCTCTCCCATGGGAAGAGGGTGGAAGTGAGGGGGAAACGGTCTGCCCTATACCTCTCTTATTTTACGAGCAAAATCTCTTCCGAATTGGATCGCACTTTTCAATTCTTCCGGATCCGGAACAAATTGAACGGGAAGTTCCTTTTCCCAAATCTCAAATTTCTCCTGTTCGAGAAACTTTCTCATTTCTTTGATCGCTCCTCCTCCCCATCCATACGATCCGAAGAGACCGAAGGTCTTTCCCATGGGCCTCAGCCCCTTCATATATGTGAAGAAATCTCCCATTGTAGGAAACATCCCGTTATTCAAAGTGGGAGAACCTAAAAGAATGCCTTTGGCTTCCAGCATCTCTTCAATGACGTCACTCCGATGATTGGATCGGAGATGGAGCAGCCTCGCTTCAGCTCCCGCGTCAATCAAGCCTCTGAGGATGGCCTTGGCCATGCTTTCCGTACTTCCCCACATCGTATCGTAGATCACAAGAACTTTATTCCGAGCCTTTCCTCGGCTCCAGTCCACATAGGCCTCAATGATTCGACCGGGATTCTTTCTCCAGATAAGACCATGGCTGGGCCCGATCATATCGATGGGGATCCCCATCTTTACCACCTCGTCCACTTTTTTCAAAATGAGCGGCGCCAGAGGCCAGAGGATATTGGCATAATATTTCGCCGCGTGTTTCATCACTTCATCTTCCAGCTCGTCATCAAACCTCTGGCAAGAGGCGACGTGCTGGCCAAAGGCATCATTGGGCAGAAGAAGCTGGTCTTCTTTGATATAAGTGAACATGCTGTCCGGCCAGTGAAGCATGGGGGCCTCCACAAACGTGAGGGTCCGACGGCCGATGGGAAACGTCTCTCCGCTCTTCACGATCTTGAATCGTAACGGTTTCTTATAATGTTTTGTCAGGCCTTTTTGCCCCCGCTCTGAAGTGATCACGGTCGGATCTCCAATCCGCTCGACCATCTGAGTGAGTGACCCGGAGTGATCCATCTCGACATGATTCGAAACAATCACATCAATTTTTGAGGGATCGATGATTTCCGAAATCCGCCCCAGCATCTCGAGATAGAAAGGAGCTTTCACCGTATCCACAAGAACATTCTTCTCGTCCAGTATCAAATAGGCGTTATAAGTTGTCCCATCAGGAGTAGAATAGCCATGAAAATCTCTTATGTTCCAATCAACCGCTCCAACCCAATAAATCCCTTTCTTCAGTTCCACCGTCTCCATAGGCTCCCTCCGTCTTATCTTGATATCTCAATTAGAAACCATGAACTCCAAAAAATCAAGGCCCTTCAAACAATGCTGTTTGAAGGGCCTCTAAAGATGGACTCTTCTTCAACAATTAAACGACCGATCCCTAAGTCCGTAGTTCCTCAATCTAACTCTTTATTTTCTTGGGTTGGCACACTTCCTCTTTGCCCACTGCCACCCGGCCACAGGCATCACAGACGTAATCTAATTTTGCGACCTTCGGCTTGCAGACATGCCTTGGATCACTCACAGTGATGCCGCAGTACTCGCAGGTGTAAGCTTTCTTAACTTCCTTAGGACTGCAGAGATGGCCTTTTTCAGTGGTTACCAACCCGCAAGTCTTACACTTGTAAACCTTTGCCGCTGATTTTGTCGCCATGCTTCATCTCTCCTTTCTCACCTTGTTTTACTTCTTTGAAATCACCTCAAGAAAATCGAGTATTTTCTTTAAATCCTCACGGTCGTTTTTGACTTCCTTTCCTAAATTTACCCCCGCCAAAATTCTAGCCGGTTCACCTTAAAAATGATCCCCAAACCCTATGCTACCAAAATAATCATCAAGTTCTGGAAAGTAAATAAAGGTAACTATGTATTTTAGTATTAGAAAGGGTGTAGTTGGAGATTACATCTCGACGGTGAGCATGCCAAGGGATGGATCAAAGTTTCCTTTCATTTAATGCCAGAAGGATGGATTTTTTTATCTAACATGGCCTACCGCTCCAAGATAGACGGAAATTTCATTCTTCCCATCCACACCGATCACACGATCCACCTCTTCATCGAAGAAGGCTCCCACCGTGCAGCAGCCAAGGTCCAATGCCGTAGCGGCCAAATAGAGCGTTTGACCGATATGCCCTACATCCATGTAGATGTAACGATAAGCCCTCTCTCGATATTTCCACTTCGATCGTCCCACGATAGCTGTCCAGACGAAGACGCAAGCCGCTTCTTCGAGAATCCCTTGGCCTAATCCGGCTTGAGAAAGCTCAGGACCAAAATGGCCTTCCCTCAAAAGAATAAATCGGGTCTCCCTCACATCGTAGTGATAGAGCCCTGATGGAATTTCTTCGACCCGGTTCGCGACAAGATAGGTCTCAATCGGGTAGAGGGCACCGGCAGAGGGCGAAGCCCTGAAATCAAACCCCCGCGCCTTCAGGGTAATTCCTTGAGTGGCCCAGATTAATTGAGAAAGTTCACCAAAAGTAACGGATTCGTCGGAAAAATCCCGAATGGATCGCCTCTGAGCTACCGCTTCCCAGAGGGATTTTCCACCTTTTTGATCAAGAGGACGAATGGGAAAACGCTTTAATGCATGGGCAAATTCTTTATAGGGAGGGGGTTGATGGGTCCAGTCGAGGCCTCCTCGCGGCATGGATTCTCTTCGATATTTTGTCTCTTGATGATACAGGTCACCAATTCCCTCTTCTCTTCCATCCATGGGACACCTCCTTGACAGGCTGTTGAAAAACACCCATCTGCCGCGTTCCCCTCATCCTTCGTCGTTGCAGCGTACATCCGAGTACGCCTCACTCCTCAGGATTTCGGGCGCCTTGCATCTGGGCATTTTTAATCAGCCTGAAAAAAGTTTCTCAACAGGTTCTTAATATCTCCTCCTTCATCGTTTTTTTTCCCTTAAGGAGAGAGGGAGGGAGCAAGGGGTATTGGAAGAATTGTCGCAAACTGGCCAAAATTTGGCACAAAATGTCACTTTATCGATCCTTTCACTTATAAATAGCTTTTAAGAATCAATATATTACGATTGTTATCCTTTGGCATGGCAATTGCTACTGTTTAAATCGGTTCCTTCCTGGTCAGCACTTATGATATTAAGAGCACAAACAATCAAACAACGATCTGGATCTTCTTCGGCACCGAAATGATGGAGTCTCTGGGAAAATTCTTAAGAAAAGAAAGGGAGACACGAAACATCTCGCTGGAGGAAGTCTCTAAGTTCACTAAAATAAAGCAGCACCATCTCAAAGCAATCGAAGAAGGCAGACCTGAGCTACTCCCTCCTGCACCTTATGTAAAAGGGTACCTGAACGTTTATGCCAAATATCTTACCCTCGACCCGAAAAACATCGTTCTCCGATACGAGGAGTATCTGAAAAGTCTCATTCCTCCAGAGTCCATTGAGTTGCAACATCAGGCTTTACACAAGAAAAAAAGCGCCAGACCATGGTACTCCTTATCCTTTATCTTTTCTTAGACCATTTTTTCCCCGATCACCTCCCTCCCTCTCACGACCTTTTCCTGACGGAAGTACACTTATTCGCCCATCAGTTAACAACAGTTTGAACCGCTGGCGTCTTGAGAGCATTCCGTTCGGTCGTTTGGTTTTTCATGGGAGTCTATCGTGCAACAGCAGGAAGATTTTTTTCGGCCCAGCATGGCGTTGATGACTGCGGCGGCACAGCCAACCCCTGACCGCACATTCAGAGCTTCGGCAGGGCAGTTTTGGGCACAGGCGCCGCAGTCCATGCAAGCGTCTCTGTTCACAATTTCAATTTTACCGTTTGTCAGACTCAAGACCGCATGGGGACAGACCAAAAGACACATCCCGCATCCGACGCATTTTTCCTCTTCAAGCCTTAACGTGACAACATCCCTGAGATAAATCAATCGGCCCATCATTTGAACTCCTTACGCGACAAATTGTGCTCCAAGCCAGAGAATGATTCCCACAATCCCGGCGCCGATCTCCAGGGGCAAAGCCCACCGCATTTCTTTTCTTACCCCAGAGAGAGACGTATAAGTTGAAGCTCCTGTGAAATTCATGGCCAGATAGGCTGAAAGAGCCGGCATGAGAAGAACCCAAGCCAACACATCGAGGCCGCCCTCCTTTGTAACCCAACCACCCCAGTAACAAGCAGCTCCCATGGCAGCGAAGAGAGCTCCAAGACTGAGGCCTTTGACCGAAAAGGCACGGCCCGGCAGCCATGGCAATAATAGAGGGGTCAAAACTGCACCCGCCAGAATAGCAGCCAAAAGGGCAAGAACAGAAAATAGACCATGGTTTAGAGCACTGATCCACCCTTCTCTTGATCTCCCGATGACCGCTAGGAGAAAGAAAATGAGAACAGCCAGAATACCTGGTTTAAGGGCCCCCATGAGTTCCATGGGGATGAGTTCTACACGCTCCCGTATCGTAAAAGTTTTAAGCCTCATTTCAGGCGTCGCCCTAAGTCCGGCATCCAAGAAAGCGGGGAGATCCCCTGAGCGGATCGGGCCATAGGTCACCTTGAAGCCAGACGATTTTTTAACCAGGTGGGCCGCTACTCCTGGGCCCGACAATTGAGGCAATATTAATTCTCGATGTGAAACTATTTGCGCCAGGCCACTCGATTCGATTCGACCGATTAATTCGCTCGTTCCAAAGGTTCCCTTACCCGAGGCACACCAGACATTGATCCCTTGCGTATCCAGAACCAGTATCCATACGTCCCGCCCCGGTAATGCCTCACGCAGTTTGTCAAAGCTCATCTTGTAAT
>Ga0105100_10002232_pt1 | contig 11342 bp, 10 predicted proteins | sample PPLLak12cMay2015_2_FD_87033 | JGI IMG/M metagenome (GOLD analysis project Ga0105100, IMG submission 87033) | Freshwater sediment microbial communities from Prairie Pothole Lake near Jamestown, North Dakota, USA - PPLs Lake P8 Core (1) Depth... | ecosystem: Environmental > Aquatic > Freshwater >... | reverse complement strand
TTGAATATCGCTGAATGCTGTTGTCGGATGTATTGTAGGAGAACAATCCCCCGGTGGTGGCGCAGAATATCTTTCCATCAATTTCAGCAATTTTTTTTGCACCGGTATAGGGCAGGTGGTCCCGCCAGGATCCGTTGGGAATTTGAGCCGCCAGCCAATAAGCATTCAGCAAAATGAATGTCAGGGTTGTTAAGAGTCGGTTCATGGTGTTAATATTACCTGAAATAATACGGAACTTTGCCAAAGTTATTGCTATTATAATAATTTCATTTCAACTACCCAAAAAGGTTGCGGATTATTTGGCAGAAACAGGATAAAGGGGAGTCGTTCAGCAAACAGTGCCCAGATAATGAACAAGTTTCCTTATGGCTATGGCCCGGTGGGATAACCTATTTTTTTCTTCCAGTGAGATTTCAGCAAAGGTCTTATCCAATCCTTCGGGCTGAAATATAGGATCGTAGCCAAATCCATTTTCGCCCCTTCTTTTATCGCAAATCATCCCCTTTACAATACCTTCAAAGGTGATCAGTTTTCCATCCATGATCAGGGCAATGACCGTGCGAAAAAGTGCAGACCTGTTTTTGACCGACTGCATTGCCGCCAGTACTTTATTGATATTGTTCTCAAAACAACAATCCTCACCCGCATAGCGTGCTGAATAAACACCAGGCTCTCCATTCAGGGCTTCAATTTCAAGCCCCGTATCATCAGCAAAGCAATTAATCCTGTATCGTTCATAGATAAAGAAAGCTTTTTGGATTGCATTGCCCTCAACCGTCTTTTCGGTCTCAGGAATGTCACCGCTGAAACCGATATCATTAAGGGTCAGCAATTCGATACGCTGATCAAGGGCATGCCGGATCTCCTGAACTTTATGGAGGTTGTTGGTGGCGATTAAGAGCTTCATAAACCGGAATTAAAAATAAAAACAAGGAAAATTCCTTGTTTTTATTATGGCTGAACAATCTGAAAATGTGGTAATGGTTATCCTCCGCTCGCACTGAAACCACCTCCGATTTTGACGGGCCGGGGATTAATGCATATTACGGGGATTTTCTCACTGTTGGCGATTATATATTGTTCCTGCGGACCCAGCACATAATCGGTAAAACCTATGTCCCTGGTGGTCATCACCATAATGGCATCGGTTTGGACCTGTTTGGCATAATTAACAATCTCGTTGCCAAAGTCGGTTTCTCCATCCGCAATTTTTATTTCAAACCGAATATTCTTTGTGGTAAAGTATTTCGACAGGAAGTAGGTATTTGATTCCACCCCTCTTTTGAAATTTGAATCTGAATATTTGGCCCGGATCAGGATAAACTTGGTATTGAAAGTCCTTGAAAAGAAATGTGTCCAGGAAATGCATTCCTTTATTTCCCGCCGGTAAGAGATCGGGATGACGATATTCTTAAACACTTCTGCCCTTGGAGCATCCTGTACAACAATAAACGGGGCTTTTGAACTAGCAATTACCTTTAAGGCCCAGCTTCCCATCAGCTTTTGCATGCCCTTGATTCCATGGGTTCCCATAATTACCATCACGGCATTTATCTCGGCTGCCGTTTCTCCGATGGTATGAAAGATCGAACCTTCACGGGCCAGGAACCTGAACCGAACGGTTGTTTCCGGAATTGCTTTCCGGACATCTTCTTCCATTCTTTTTTGAGCCTCCTCAATTTCACTATCTTTTTTAACAACATGAAGAAGGACGACTTCACTTTTGAGGATATGGGATATATTAACGGCGTGTTTTAGGGCATAGAGATTTTTTTCGGTAAAATCCCATGTAACCATAATCAGGTTCTTTTCTTGTTCCATGGTTAGGGTTTATTTAATTATAAAACTATGAATTAATTTTTTTATTTCAAATTGGAGTTATTAAAAGTAATTAAAAATTACGTCAATAAAAAATATTGATAATAACACCATGTTCATTTCATATATTGGCTTGGTTTATGATATTTTGTTCTTGTACGAAAAAAAAATAATGAAGTTACCTGGTTGCAGCATTTAGGTAAATGATTAATTTTGAAACCTAAAGTAAAATAAGGCATTGCCATGGAAAACATAGACTGGAAACATCTTCCCTTCGCCTATATGAAAACTGACTATAACGTCCGTTGTTATTACCGGGAAGGCAAATGGGGGGAGTTGGAAACAACTTCTTCAGAATTCATACCTATGCATATGGCAGCAACCTGTCTGCACTATGGTCAGGAAGCTTTTGAGGGTTTAAAGGCTTTCCGTGGCCGGGACGGTAAAATCAGGGTCTTCCGGTGGCGCGAAAATGTCAAAAGAATGAAGGAGACGGCCATTGGCATTAAAATGACACCGGTGCCCGAGGAACTGTTTCAACAGGCTGTCTTTTCGGCAATCCGGCTGAACGAGCGATTTGTTCCCCCGTATGGGTTAGGTGCCTCCCTGTATATTCGCCCGCTGCTTATCGGAACCGGTGCTGAAGTTGGCGTTAAGCCCGCCAAAGAATATTTATTTATGGTATTTGTAACACCTGTGGGCCCCTATTTTAAGGATGGATATAAACCGGTGGATGTCATGATCTGCCGTACCCATGACAGGGCTGCCCCTTTGGGAACCGGTGCCTTTAAGGTTGGGGGTAATTATGCTGCCAGCCTCACTTCCCTCGAAATGGCCCATCAGCTGGGATTCTCCACTACCCTGTACCTGGATGCAAAGGAAAAGAAATATATTGATGAGGCAGGTCCGGCAAACTTTTTTGGCATAAAAAACAATACTTACATAACACCGGATTCAAAATCAATACTTCCTTCCATAACCAATAAGAGTGTCATAGATCTGGCAAAAAGAATAGGATTGAAAGTGGAAAGAAGGCCGGTGTCTGTTGAAGAGCTTAAATCATTCGATGAGGTGGGAGCTTGCGGTACAGCAGCCGTAATAACGCCAATAAAGAAAATTATCGATCCTGATCTTAATGTGATTTACGAATATTGCAGGGATGGCAATCCGGGCCCCCTTTCAACTCAATTATACAACAGCATTGTGGCTATACAGAATGGCGATGCCGAAGATCCTTTCGGGTGGGTTGATATAATGGACTAAACGGGTCCTGTGCTCAGTGTTTCCTTAAGCTTGTCAGACAGGAGGCAAGACAGGGCTTATAAAATTAACATGGCATCCCCGTAAGTGCCAAACCGGTATTTTTCCTTAATGGCAATTTTATACGACTCGAATAAAAATTCAAAACCGGCAAAGGCAGATACCATCATCAAAAGTGTTGACAAGGGCAGGTGAAAATTGGAAACCATGCGTGTTGGCACGCTAAACTCGTAGGGAGGGAATATGAATTTATTGGTCCATCCGTCGTAAGGTTTCAAATGCCCCATCGTGGAAACTGAGCTTTCCAGTGTTCTAAGGACCGTAGTACCGATAGCACACACCTGTTTATGATTGTCCTTTGCCGCATTAACGATTTTTGAGGCTTCATCCGAAATGATAATCCGCTCAGAGTCCATTTTATGTTTAGTGAGATCCTCAACATCAACGGTCCGAAAGTTACCTAATCCCACATGCAGTGTGATCTCAGCAAATTTTATCCCTTTAATTTCAAGCCTTTTAATGAGTTCCCGGCTGAAGTGAAGACCAGCGGTAGGAGCCGCTACCGCACCCTCGTGCTTGGCAAAAATCGTCTGATACCGTTCCCGGTCCTCTGACTGGACCGCCCTTTTGATGAATTTCGGAAGCGGTGTTTCACCCAGCCTGTATAAGGTCTTTTTGAATTCCTCATAATCACCGTCAAATAAAAACCTTAAGGTACGACCACGGGAGGTGGTGTTATCAATCACTTCCGCAACCAGTGAATCGTCATTGTCCCCAAAATACAGTTTATTACCGATCCTGATCTTTCTCGCCGGATCAACAAGAACATCCCATAGCCGTTGTTCCCGGTTGAGTTCCCGTAGCAAAAAGACTTCGATCTCAGCCCCCGTTTTTTCCTTATTGCCATATAACCGTGCCGGGAAAACCTTTGTATTATTTACCACCATTACATCTTCTTCAGCAAAGTAATCCAGGATGTCTTTAAACATACAATGCCCTATTTTCCGGGTCTGCCTGTTTAACACCATTAACCGCGACTCATCTCTCTTTTCTGCCGGATACTTGGCAATAAGTTCATCCGGCAAGTTGTATTTATACTGTGATAATTTCATGGAATGAGGGTATGAAACTTCAAAATTTTATATTCGAGGCTTTTACGTAAAAGTGAAAAAAAAGTTACAAAAAAATCATATTTCTTTCAAATTCTTCAATACTCAATGATTTATCCACATGATATTCACCAATTTTCCTTCGCACAAGGCTGACAAGATGAGCTCCTGAATGCAATGCCTTCCCAATGTCTCTTGCCAGCGCTCTTATATAAGTGCCCTTACTGCATTCAATCCGGATGCTGATATAAGGAAGGTCAAACTTTAATAATTCTATGGCACTGATGACTACTTTATTACCCGAAAGTGTAATACTTTTCCCTTTCCTTGCATATTGGTAAGCCCTCACCCCGTCAACAAATTTGGCAGAGAAAGCAGGCGGCTCCTGCATCGACTCCCCGATGAATTGCTGTAATACTCCATTAACCATTGTTTCCGTAATATGTTCATAGGGAAAATTTTCATTGACCTCTGTTTCAAGGTCGAACGAAGGGGTTGTGGAGCCCAGTTTCAGGGTAGCAACATATTCTTTAAACAGATCCTGGTAGCGTGCAATATTCTTCGTTTCCCTGCCGGTGCAGATGATCATCAGTCCCGTTGCCAGCGGGTCAAGTGTTCCGGCATGCCCAACCTTGATTTTTTTTACTTTCAGCTCATGCTTCAGGGTAAACCTCACCTTGTTAACCAATTGAAAAGAAGTCCAGCCATAAGGCTTGTTGAATAACAGCATCTCTCCTTTGATAAAATCCATCGCTACAAAACAATTTTGCCTGCCATTATCAATATGATAATCACCATTCCGGCAAATATTCTGTACCAGCCAAAAATCTTAAATCCGTTTTTTGTGAGAAAATAGATAAAGCCTCTGATGGCAATGATGGCAACAATAAAAGCAACGATATTCCCGAACAATAAGATTCCCGTGTTGCCAGGCGTGAGTGAGCTATATCCTTTGATTAGCTTATAGGCCGACGCTGCCAACATGGTGGGGACAGCCAGAAAGAAGGAAAATTCAGCAGCATTTTTCCGGTTCAGTTTTCCCGCCATTCCGCCTATAATCGTTGCAGCTGAGCGTGATACTCCGGGAATCATGGCAATGACCTGAAAAAGTCCGATCTTCAATGCCCTGGGATAAGTGATCTCCTGATTTTCATCCGCATCGTCAAACCATCTATCCACAAACAACAGGATGATTCCGCCCAGAATCAAGGCACAGGCCACTACCAAAGCGTTATCCAGCAACTTGTCTATGGTATCCCCGATGAGAACACCAAAAACAGCAGCAGGTAAAAAGGCAACCAGGAGTTTATAGTAAAAGTCGAGTGATTTTATGAATCTTTTCCAGTAAAGCACCACAACCGAAAGGATAGCACCGAACTGAATATTGACAATAAACAGATTGATATATTCACTGTCGGGCATCTGCAGTATCTCCTTGGTAATGATCATATGCCCGGTTGACGATATGGGCAGGAATTCCGTGATGCCCTCTACTATGGCGATGATGAGCGCTTGAATCCAACTCATTGACCGGAAGATTGATTTTCCCCGGGTTTTTTAAGGATTGCCCATATCTCGAAAATAAAACCTGCAAGAACTACCAGCGGGGCCAGTGTAATCCTGCGGAAACTGAAAATCTCATCTTTATTGAAAACGGCAGGATCATCCGATTTGCCTCCGATCATCAATAAAAATCCGATGATGATGATGATAAAACCAATAATCAGCAGTTTATAATTTTCTTTCCCGAGAGCAAATCCGGTTTTACTGACTAATTCTTCTTTTTTGTTTGCCATATCATTAAAATTATGAATATAATTCATCGGTTGTCATGGAAAGATAGCGGTTAACGGAAAAACTGGTCGATATCAGGGCCAGCAAAATGCCAATGACGATCACCATGGAAAAAAGAATGGCGGAAATTTTGTAATCTTTGAGGCTGAAGAGGCCATTCAGCTGCCGTTCAGCGATTATCATCGTGCCAATCAGCAATCCGATGGCAATGAGTGCTGATAATGAGCCCTGATACAGGCTTCTGTAAAGAAAAGGCCTGCGGATCAGCGTATGTTGTGCACCCACCAGTTGCATGGTACGGATAATAAAACGTTTGGCATATACGGATAAGCGGATCGTATTATTGATCAGGGTCAGGGCAATCAGAAACAACAGAAAGCTGAAAGCCAGAATGGTGATGCTGATTTTTCGGACATTGTTATTAACCTTGTAAATCAGGTCTTTCTGATAAACCACATCCCGCACTCCACTGTAAGTAAGTATGTCCTTTTCAATGATCGCAATGCTGTCAGCATTGGCATACGGAGCATATAATTTAACGTCAACCGATGCCGGCAGCGGATTGAATCCGAGAAAATCTTCAAAGTCCTCCCCCCATTCCTGTTGAAAGTCTTTTATGGCCTGTTCTTTTGTAATGTACTGCGTTTCCTTCACATAATGCTTGGAATCCAGTATCTTCTGCAGCCCAAAGATCTCGACTTCCTTTATGTCATCATTCAGGAAAATACTAAATCCGATGTTCTCTTTTACATAATCCGACAGCTTTTTGGTATTGAGCAGGAGCAATCCGATTAATCCCAGCATATAAAGGACCAGTGAGATACTGATAACGGATGTGACATAGGAGGCCCTAAGGCGCCGGCGTATGACATTGTCCTTTTTTTGCATCAAAGAAGTCTGATTTGGACGGTAAATATATAAATAAAATGCCGATTCAGTCAGGCTTTGATTCGTTAAAAATCGTTAATCCAGGATCATGGTTCAATTATGCACAGCTTCCATGCGGGACCGGCCGTGCATCGCTATTCCTCATCGATCACCAGGAATTTCTTACGGATCGTTTCACCGTTTTCATCCACCAGTGTCAGTGTATGCCAGCCGTTGGAAGGCAGCAATTCAACCTGGTGAATGGTCCGGGTCGCCGTAATGAAATGATCATCAAGATGCCAGTATATGGCAGTTTCAGGTCTCCTGTGTGCCACTTCAAAAACAACACGTCCCCGGGTGCCATCCAGTTGCACCGGTATATAGATCCGTATGTCCTCCCGGGGATATATCATTTCCATGGAACGGATTTCTTCCTGTTCACAGTCCGGCTTAAGCGAAGGCAGTACAGCATAATCATGGTGTCTGTTTTTGTAATACCACTCCTGTACAGGTGGCAATACGAACCATGCCTTATGTTGCATATCCGATACATCTTCGCAATTGCTGTTAACCCTGTAACGCCCGTCAGGAGTAAGATGTACCAGGCGGTGAAAAGGACAGGCAGGCGCTACCTCGCAGGTGTAAGGTATCTTCAGGGTATCCACTTCGTCACAATAGACCCCGGCAAGGTATCCGCTCCGCCTGCAAACCGAGGCTTCAACAAGTTCATCAACAGGTTCCCCGAACCAGCTTTTGCCGGGTAATAAATTAAAAAGTTCGAACATTACGGGCGCAGCCGTTGCAATTCCTGTCAGGCCAGGCCGTCCCTCTCCATCGGCATTTCCCACCCATACCCCGACGGCATATTCCGGTGTTGTACCCATGGCCCAGCCATCCCGGTATCCGAAACTTGTCCCCGTCTTCCAGGCGACCCTTCGCTGGGATGTGTATTGCTTCCATCCGGTTTCCTCATCAGGACGATTGACCTCATGCATGGCATTGTACACCGACCATATGGTGGAGGCACTGAACATATAGGGCTGATCGGAAGCGCCTGATGATGGTGCTTCTCCTGCTCCGCTGGCATGAATATTCATGTTACGGAAATCAGATTTATAATATTGATTGAAACGATTATAATGATCTAGCGTGCGCGAAAAGAAAACATAAACAGCCAGCATCTCCCACAAATTGCCTTCAGCCCCGCCCAGGATAAGCGTCAGCCCGTAATGATCCGAAGGCCGGTTGACCGTCGTCATTCCCAGTTGCTTCAGCAGGTGATGAAACCGTTCTACCCCATATTCCTGCAACATTAGCACGGCAGGTACATTGAGCGAACGCGACAGGGCATTTCTGGCCGGAACGGCTCCATCATATTGCTGATTGAAGTTCTGGGGAGAAAAGCCCTTGAAGGTAGTCGGAATATCCGGGATAAGACTGCCAGGCAAAATTTTGCCGTCTTCCAGCATGGCTCCGAACAAAACAGGCTTCAGCAAACTTCCGGTGCTGCGCGGTGAGGTAATAATATCCACATCGTTGCCGTTACCGGCATCCGGCATGCCGGCAATATTGCCGACATAAGCCATTACATTACCCGATTCCACTTCGACGATCAGCGCTGCCAGATTATGGATCTGATTATGACAAAAGATCTCATTATATTTTTTCACTACATCATATGTTTTGACCTGAAGGGACGCATCCAGGGAAGACCTGACCATGGTGCCAGGTTGTTCCCTGACCACCCTCGCCAGCAAATGCGGAGCCAGCTGAGGCAATGGGAGGGGATTTTCAGGTATCGGTTCGAGTTTCGAAATACGGCAGGTCAATGAATCCATTTTCCCCTGCTGATGAAGCTTGTCAAGCAAACGGTTTCGTTTCTCCATCAATCCTGATCTGTTCCTGCCGGGGTGGATCAGGGATGGGGAATTGGGAAGCACAGCCAGCAGTGCGGCTTCGGCCCAGGATAACTCCGGGCTGCTGAATCCGAAATAGCGCCAGGATGCAGCTTCCAATCCAATTACATTGCCCCCGTAAGGCGCATGGGAACAATACAGCTGCAGGATTTCCGCCTTGCTGGCGGATAATTCGAGCCTCGTGGCCAGGATAATTTCGATCAGTTTTTCAGGTACCGTTCTCGGTTTTCCTTTTCTTGAAAGCCTTATAACCTGCATGGTAAGTGTACTTCCGCCCCTGACAATCCGGCGGGCCTTAATATTCTGAAGCAATGCCCTGGCCATGGAAACAGGATTGAATCCGGGATGCAGTTTAAAGTACCGGTCTTCAAATGCGATGATGGAGGTTTCCAGTTTGTAGGGGACCGAATCTGTTTCCGGGAACCGCCATTGACCATCGTCCGCAATTTTGGCCCCCAGCAGGATACCCTCGCGATCAAACAATACGGTCGATGTGGGATCATAAAACAGTTCTTCAGGCAGGCAGACGCCATATATGATCAGCAACGCCATGACCGTACCGAGCATTAACTTGCGGCCTGTGCTTAACTGCTGCAACCAGGACAGGAATTTTCCTATCCGTTTCAATAACCCGGTATTATCCACCTGCTTTTTTAACTTTAAAGCGCTTATCCGTAAGGTATTTTAATATTTTATCACGAAAATCCCCCTGTATTATTATTTCACCGTCTTTGGCGGAACCTCCCGATCCGCAAAGCATCTTTATATCCCTGGCAAGTGTTTGAAGGTCGCTGTCCACCCCTATGAAGCCTGTAACAAGGGTAACCTGTTTGCCTTTGCGGTTTCTGGAGTCAAGCATAACCCTCAGGTCCTGCTGATTCGGAGGCAACGTATCCTTTTCTTTAGCGGCGTCAAAGGTATAACGGAATCCCGGATCTGTTGAATAGACGATACCAGTTCTGTTTTTTCGTTTCATGATCGGCAAATATTAACAATTTTTAATTTTATTTAATACGAATTGAATGATTAAACCAAAAACAAATTAAAATTAGACAAGAATTTTTTTAACATTTGCAGGAACTATTTCAATTTGAATAATGGAAAGCCCAAAAAAGCATGAAAAATTTTAAGCTTTACAATAACATCCTTGGCTGGACAACGTTTTTAATCGCTGCCGTTACTTATTTTCTTACCCTTGAGCCTACTGTCAGTTTATGGGATTGCGGAGAATTCATTGCCAGTTCCTACAAGTTTCAGGTCGGACATCCTCCCGGAGCACCGTTTTTCATGCTCACGGCCCGCCTGGCTTCCCTGTTTGCCGGCAATAATCCGGAAAAGGTTGCCATGATGGTCAATGGATTTTCAGGTATTGCCAGTGCTTTAACCATTATGTTCCTTTTCTGGACCATAACGCATCTTGGATTAAAACTGGTTCATGTGAAAAATTCCGCCTCATCCGGTCATGCCCATGCCAATACGGATGAAATAGCCAAAACCCTTTCACCTGCCACCCTCATAGCGATACTGGGAAGCGGCCTGGTAGGGGCTCTGGCCTATACATTTACGGATACTTTCTGGTTTTCTGCCGTGGAAGGTGAAGTTTATGCAAGTTCCTCATTTTTTACGGCTATTGTTTTCTGGGCCATCTTAAAATGGGAAAACGAAGCGGACGATAAGCACGCAAACCGCTGGCTGGTCCTCATTGCCTATTTAATGGGATTATCCATCGGAGTGCATTTATTGAATCTGCTGGCCATACCGGCCATTGTGATGGTATATTATTTCAGAAAATATGAGATCACGGCAAAAGGTATTGTGTATGCCCTGATCGTCTCTGCCATTATGCTGGGTTCCATCATGTACATGATCATCCCCGGTGTTGTATGGCTGGCAACAAGATTTGAGCTTGTTTTTGTGAACGGATTCGGCCTTCCTTATAATACAGGGGTTTTATTCTATATCGTTCTGCTGATAGGGGCATTGGTATATGGCATCTGGATTACCGTGAAACGAAAAAAATACCTGCTGAACACCATTTTTACCTGCATAGCGGTTATTCTGCTGGGTTATTCATCCTTTACCATGATGGTGATCAGGTCCATTGCTGATCCTCCCATGGATGAAAATGACCCTGAAACTGTTTTTTCCCTGCTGTATTATATCAACCGTGAACAATATGGCGACAGACCGCTGATAAAAGGACAGTATTTCAATGCGCGACCCGTTAGCATTAAAGAAGGGAAAGCCACCTATACAAAAACCGATGGAAAATATGAGATAACCAACCGCAAGGCAAAGTATCAGTTCGATGAAAAATATACCACGATATTTCCCCGTATGTGGAGTTCAGATAATGATCATATCAACGGGTATATTGAATGGGCCGGACTGAATGAATCAAAACTGTATGAGCCTTTGCGTGATGCCCAGGGCAATATTCGCCGCAGCAGTGAAGGCCAGACCTTGTTTAACCGCGGTGCGCCAAAAAATCCCCCCGGTTTCGGGAATAACCTCAGATTTTTCTTTGCCTACCAGCTCGGCCATATGTATTTCCGGTATTTTATGTGGAATTTTGCCG